>Ga0197142_1000351_pt1 | contig 42346 bp, 47 predicted proteins | sample GBS60_MetaG_FD_148614 | JGI IMG/M metagenome (GOLD analysis project Ga0197142, IMG submission 148614) | Sediment microbial communities from Great Boiling Springs, Gerlach, Nevada, United States - GBS 60_MetaG | ecosystem: Environmental > Aquatic > Thermal springs > Hot (42-90C) > Sediment... | reverse complement strand
CGCATCTAAAGGTAAGCGGGCACCCACCGATAAGTGGGTGGGTTGGATTCCCCGCCCGGAAGGGTTGGAAGTGGCCCAAAAAACGGGAACTTTCGCCGGTTCCGGACGTCTAAATGGGAGTTGTGCTGGCTGGGCGCATTTTGGCCCTTGACAAGTTTGTCGTTTGGAGTCAAAATTGCCCGGTCGCACAAGGAGCGCCTGGCGCGGGAAGCTTGCCGCCGGCAGGCGGCGCCCGCCGAGCTGGGATGCGAGTGGCGGGCCCGGCCGGGTGGTCGGCGACCGGCGATGCAAGAGTGACATATGGAGAAAAAAGAAAGAACGGGACAAGGCGATCACTCGGGGAGTGAAGGAGGGGGAGCGACATGACGAACGGCGATCTGAAGAAATACCGCGAAATGTTGGAGCGCAAGCGGGCCGAGCTGGCAGAGACGGTCCGCCGGCGGGACGAGATTGCGATCGAGAAGTCGGCAGACGCCATTGACGAAGTGCAGCGCGCCGCCGAGCGCGAGCTGGCGATTCGCAACCTGGACCGCGAGAGTCAACTTCTGCGCAACATCCGGGCCGCGCTGGCCAGGATGGACGAGGGAACCTACGGAATCTGCGTGCGGTGCGAAGAGCCGATCAGTCCGAAACGGTTGGCGGCCGTTCCGTGGACTCCTTTCTGTATCAAGTGCCAGGAAGCCGCGGACCGCAACGAGCAAGAGCCTCTGGACATCCTGAACGAGATCCTGATGAACGCGGCCTGAGCCAAGTCGGGGTTCGATCAGAGGGCGCGAGGCGCACGGCCTCGCGCCCTTGGTGTTTTCAGGCCCTCTTGCCGATGACCGACAGCATCCTGCCGCCGCGGTCGCCCCTCCGATAGGAGAAGAATTCCTCCGGCAGGCACCTGGTGCAGAGGTCGCTCGCCGCTATTCGGTCCGCGCGCACGCCCGCCTTGATCAACTGTTGCCTGCAAATCTCTTTCAGGTCCAGATGAATATCGTCGCCGCGGCGTCTGAGGGCGGGCGAGGATGGCTCAAAGAGCTGCGCGACTTCGGGGCCCACGACGTAGCAGGAGGCGCAAATGGCAGGTCCCATCGCGGCCAGCAGGTCCTCGGGGCGCGATCCGAAAGACTGTTGCAGGGCGTTGACGATCCCGGCGGCGATGGCACGGGCGGCGCCGCGCCAGCCGGCGTGGACGGCGGCCACGGCTCTGCGCACCGGGTCGGCGATCAGGATGGGCACGCAGTCCGCCGTGCGAACTCCCACGAGCAGACCCGGGCGGTCCGTGATCAGGGCGTCGCCGGAGCCCAGGCAACCCGGACGCCCGTCGGCCAGGATCCAGTGGTCCGAGTGAATCTGCCGAAGCGTGGCCAGCGGCTCGCGACGCCAGCGGGCGGCGTGACGCGTGCCGAAGCCGTGGTCCACCCATCCGGTTTCGTCGAGCAGGGAGCAGCGGTAGATTCCGTCGGCGGTTCGATAAAACATCCGGCGCGCGGAACGTTTCAAACAGGCTGGCCGATTTGCGCGATGCGGATGTTGCGCTTGAAGTTCTCCAGCATGGACTCGTCCAGGCGGACCTCGGTGGGCCGGCGGGCCAGCGTGGTCATGCGGTCAATCTTTTCCTGGAGCTTGAGCAGGCCGTAGAACAGGTTTTCCGGCCGGGGCGGGCAGCCGCCCACGTAGACATCCACGGGCACGATCTTGTCCACCCCTTGCAGCACGGCGTAGGTGTTGAACGGGCCGCCGACGCTGGCGCAGGAGCCCATGGCGATGACCCATTTGGGTTCGGGCATCTGGTCGTAGAGCCGCTTGAGCACGGGGGCCATTTTGAGGCTGACGGTGCCGGCCACGATCATCAGGTCGGATTGTCTGGGGCTAGGCCGGAAGACCTCGGCGCCGAAGCGGGCGATGTCGAAGCGCGAGGCGCTGGCGGCGATCATTTCGATGGCGCAGCAGGCCAGGCCGAAAGTCAGCGGCCACAGCGAGGACTCGCGCGCCCAGTTGAAGACGTAGTCCACCGTGGTCACCAGGACGTTGCGTTCGAACCGATTTTCCAGCAAAGGCATGAGGCTTTACTTGCGATTGTAGCACCCGGCATCCGCCGTCGGCTCGATCCGCCCGGTTCACTTACAATGGACCGGGAGGTGGACCATGACGCGCGCAACGATCCTGCGCGAAAAGCTCGAGCGGCGGCAGGCCCTGGTGGTGCCGGGCTGCCACGATGCGCTGAGCGCCCGGCTGATCGAGGATGCCGGATTCGAAGCGGTTCAGATCAGCGGTTTCGGGCTGGCGGGCAGCCTGCTGGCCAAGCCCGACGTCGGCCTGGTGGAGATGAAAGACATCCTGGATCACACCTGGCATATCGTGCGGGCCGTGAACATCCCGGTGATGGCGGACATTGACACGGGCGGCGGCAACGCGATCAACGCGGCCGACATCACCGAGCGGCTGATCGCCATGGGCGTGGCCGGGGTGAACATCGAGGATCAGGTCTTTCCCAAGCGTTGCGGGCACCTGGAAGGCAAGCAGGTGATCAGCGCCGAGGAAATGGCGGGCAAGGTGCGGGCCATGGCCGACGTGCGGCGCCGGTTGGGTTCGGATCTGGTGATCAACGCCCGCACGGATGCTTTCGCCGTGTACGGCCTGGAGGAGGCGATCCGGCGCGGGAATCTTTACCTGGAGGCGGGCGCGGATATGGTCTTCATTGACGGGATCGCGCGGCGCAGCGACATCGAGCGGGCGGTGCGCGAAATCCGCGGACTGCTTTCGGTGAACCTGATGGACGCCGTCACGGGAGTCAAGACCGAGTTGATTCCGATTCCCGAGCTGGCGCGCCTGGGGGTGGCGCGCGTGAGCATCCCGGTGGCCTCGATCCTGGTGATGCACCGGGCGCTCAAGGAGTTCTTCCACGCCCTGCGCCACTCGCCCACCGGGTTGCTGGAGGGGCAGACGCACTGGTTGACCGGCTTCCGCGAATACACCGAGTTCGTGGGTCTGAAGCGGTATCGCGAGCTGGAGAACGAGTATTTGCCGCGCGCCGTGATCGAGCAGAAGTACGGCGCGGCGTGAGAAAGGGGCGGGACCATGGGGATGACACTGGCCGAGAAGATTCTGGCGCGGGCGTCCGGGCGCGAGACGGTGCGGCCGGACCAGATCGTGGTGGCGACGGTGGATCTGGCGATGTCGCACGAGAACGCCGATCTGGTGCGCAAGAGCTTCCTGGAGATCGGCGCGCCGCGGGTATGGGATCCGGAACGCATCGTGATCATTCTGGATCACCGGGTGCCGGCGGAATCCGAGCGGACGGCGGCCACGCACAAGGCGATTCGCGAGTTCGTGCACGCGCAGGGAATCCGTCATTTCTACGACGTGGGACGCGGCGGCATCTGCCATCAGGTGCTGGCCGAGAACGGGCACGTGCTGCCGGGCATGGTGGTGGTAGGGACCGATTCGCACACCACCACGCACGGGGCCTTCGGAGCCTTCGCCACGGGCATCGGGGCGACCGAGATGGCGGGGGTTTGGACCGAGGGGCGGCTGTGGTTCAAGGTCCCCTCCACGCTGCGCATTCTGGTGCGGGGCGAATTCGCGCCGTGGGTTTCGGCCAAGGATTTGATCCTGCACATCATCGGGCGGCTGGGTGCGGACGGGGCGGACTACCGCGCGGTGGAATTCGACGGGCCGGCGATTCGCGCCATGACGGTGGCCTCGCGCATGGTGTTGACCAATCTGTCCATGGAAATGGGCGCCAAGGTGGCGTTCACGCCGGTGGACGAGACGCTGCTGGAGTATCTGGAGGCCCGCACGGGGAGAACAATTCCGGACAGTCCTGATTTTGCGCCCGACCCCGACGCCGGCTACGAAAGGGTCATCGAGATTGACGTCGAGCGCGACGTTCCCGAGCCGCAGGTGGCCTGCCCGCACTCGGTGGACAACGTGCGGCCGCTTTCCGAGGTGCGCGGCACTCCCGTTCACCAGGCGGTGGTGGGCAGTTGCACGAACGGGCGGCTGGAGGATCTGGCGGTCACGGCCGAGATCGTGCGCGGGCAGCGCGTGCATCCGCGCACCCGCTTGCTGGTGATCCCGGCCTCGCAACAGATTCTGCTGGAGGCGATCCGGCTGGGTTACATCCAGACGCTGATCGAAGCCGGGGCCATGATCAACCCGCCGGGTTGCGGGCCCTGTGTGGGCGTGCATCAGGGCATCCTCGCGGCCGGCGAAACCTGCATTTCGAGCACCAACCGCAACTTCATCGGGCGCATGGGGAGCAAGGATTCCTTGGTGTATCTGGCTTCGCCCGCGGTGGTGGCGGCTTCCGCCATCGCCGGCGAGATCGCGCATCCCGAGGAGATTTTGGGAGAGGAGGTAGCATGAGCGGCGAGTTCAAACTGCGCGGGCGCGTCGCCGCCAGGTTGGGCGACAACATTGACACCGACGTCATTTACCCGGGGCGCTTTCTGAACATCACGGACCGCGAGAAGACCGCCGAGCACCTGTTCGAGCTGGCCTATCCTGACATCCGGGCTCGCATCCGGCCCGGCGATTTCCTGGTGGCGGGAAAGAACTTCGGTTGCGGATCGAGTCGCGAACAGGCGACGGCGGCGATCAAGTATGCCGGCGTAGGTGCGGTGATTGCGGCCAGCTTCGCCCGGATCTTCTTCCGCAACTCGATCAACCTGGGACTGCCGGCGGTGGTTTCGCCGGAGGCGGCGGCCGCTTTGCAAGAAGGCGACCAGGTGGAGCTGGATCTGACCGGCGGCGTGATCACGCGCGTGGCCACGGGCGAAAAGTTCGCGGCCGCGCCGCTCGATCCGCGGGCGGCCGAGCTGCTGGCGGCCGGCGGCCTGATCCCGTTCTTGAAACGCAAGTATTCCACATGAGGGGGAAGCCATGAAAAACTACCGGATCGCCTGGTTGCCCGGCGACGGCATCGGCCCTGAGGTCTGCGAGGCGGCGCGGATGGTTCTGGACGCCGTGGGGTTTTCGGCGGAGTATCTTCCCGGCGACATCGGCTGGGAGTTCTGGCGCAAGGAGGGCGAAGCCTTGCCGGAGCGCACCATCGAGCTGCTGCGTTCGACCGATTGCGCCTTTTTCGGCGCCATAACGTCGAAGCCGGCCCGCGAGGCGGAGCAAGAGCTGACGCCGGAACTCCAGGGCAAGGGCCTGAAGTATCGCAGCCCGATCGTGCGCATGCGGCAGTTGCTGGACCTCTACATTTGCCTGCGTCCGGCCAAGGCCTTTCCCGGCAACCCGCTCAATTACCGCGAAGGGATAGATCTGGTCGTCTTCCGCGAGAACACGGAGGGCATGTACGTCGGGGTCGAGTACATGAAGCCGCCGGAATGTTTTTATCAGGATCCGGGCTTTTCCCGCATCCCGCGAGACGCCGCGATCTCGATCCGCAGCATTACCGCCGGGGCTTCGCGCCGCATCGTCGAGGCCGCCTTTCAATATGCGCGCAAACACGGGCGCCGGAAGGTGACGGCGGTGCACAAGGCCAACGTCCTGCGGATGACCTGCGGGTTGTTCCTGGAAACGGCGCGGCAGGTGGCCGCGCAGTATCCCGACATCGCCTTCGACGAGGCCAACATTGACGCCATCTGCATGTGGCTGCTCAAGAACCCGCACAACTACGACGTGATCGTGACCACCAACCTGTTCGGCGACATCTTGTCGGATTTGTGCGCGCAGCTCGTGGGCGGGATGGGGTTCGGTTACAGCGGAAACATCGGAGATCGCTACGCGGTCTTCGAGCCCACGCACGGTTCGGCGCCCAAGTACGCGGGTCAGAACAAGGTGAATCCCATCGCGACCATTCTGGCGGCCAAGATGATGCTGGAGTGGCTAGGCGAGACCGACAAGGCGGCCCGGATCGAACAGGGGGTGGCGCGGGTCATTGCCGAGGGCAAAGTGCGCACCTACGATATGGGAGGCAACGCGACCACGCGGGAAATGGCGGAAGCGGTCTGCCGGGCGGCGGCCTGAAGAGGAAGCTCACCAGCGACGGAACCAACTGCGCCAGCCTTCGGGCTCGTTCTGAGCCACGCCATACTGGCGGTTCAGCAGGTGCAGCAAGGTCTTCAAGTCGGCAAGGAACAACTGGCGTTCCTGCTCCTCCGCATCCGGGGGGATCAGGTCACGGTAAGGCGCCAGTCCCGCCCAGATCGCAAGAGTGATTCTTTTCTCGACGCCCAAGTCGGAAAGGTACAGATCCAGATCGGCCTTCTGTTCCTCGAGGTCGTAGCATAGCCACTGATGGAAGGCTTTGCGGTGGGCCTCGCGGATCACACGGTCCGCTTCGTCGGCCCCAAGAAAGCCCTCCAAATCATAGTGATGGTAACGAGCATCCTCGCGGTCGTACAGGGAAGAAAGGTATACGAGCCGGCCGAACTGGCTGAAGATTTGCAGGATAGTACTTTGAAACTTCTGGTACGGGGTCCGCCGGTCTGTCGTAGCCGGCATGCGGGGTTTGCCAGCTTGTTCCATTTTTGCAGGCCCTGTCCGGGCCCTCCGTTTGTCCTTAGTGTACCACCACTTGTCGGCCGATGTCCACAGAAATTTGTATCGTGGGGGCAATCAATCTAACCCTGTTAATCCGGATGGGGCCCTCACAGGGGCAGGATCTCCTCATGAACAGGGTCAAAGCGGATTCGCCTCTTCTGTAGGTAGGCGATGTTCCCCAGATGCGACGCCTGCGCGGAACGGTGGCCGATGAGGACGTCGCCGTTGGGCAGTTTGCGCGAGCGCACACAATCCAGAAAGTTAGCGATATGGTGAGACGTGATTTCCGGGCCGGTGGCCTTGACGACCAAGGGCTGGGCGCCTTTTTCCGCGGATTGGAACTCGAAACGGCTGCGGTCAATCCACAGCCGTCCCTCGGTGCCGATGAACTCCACGGCGGCCCCGCGCAGGCCCGGCGCCAGCGTGGCTTCGAACGTCGCCGTGAGGTCGTTGGGATACTCCAGCAGGACGTTGATGGTGTCCGGGGCGGTACGCCCGTCCTTGTAGACGTAGACGCCGCCGGCGGCCACCGCTGAAACGGGGATGTCCTGCCCCAGGAACATGTGGACCACGTCAATCCAGTGAGTGAACAAGTCGGTGATCTGGCCGCCGCCGAAGTCGAGGTAGGCGCGCCAGTTCCAGTACTGCTGGGGGTCCCATTCGCGCCACTTCAGGGGTCCCAGAAACCGCGCCCAATCCAGGTTGGAGGGTTTTTGTCGCAGGCGCTCGGGCGCGCGGCGGAGGTGGTACTGGTTACCGTACCACCAGGTGCGGGCCAGCGTCACCTTGCCGAGGCGGCCGCTGTCAATGTACTCCTGTTTGGCCTGGATGTAATGGGGACCGGAGCGCTGTTGCATGCCGACCTGGCAGATGCGCTCGTTGATGCGCGCGGCTTTGACGATTTCGGGTCCCTCCTCGATCTTGAGGGTGAGAGGCTTCTCGACGTAAACGTCCTTGCCCGCGTTGAGGGCGTCAATGGTGTTGGCGGCGTGCCAGTGATCGGGGGTGGCGATGAGGACGATGTCCACCTCCTTGAGTTCCAGGAGCTTCCGGTGATCGGTGAACGCCTGGGCTCCGGGCGCCATCTGCTGGGCGCGATCTATCATTTCACCGTAGATGTCGCAGACGGCCACCACCTGGACGCCCGTTTGCTTCATGAAAATCCGCATGTCCCCGCGGCCTCGCTCGCCGCAGCCGATGACGCCGAGCCCGAGACGGTCGTTCGCGCCAAGAATGCGGGAATAGGAAGCGGCGGTGAAGGCCAGGCCGCCGCGGAACAGATCGCGTCGTCGAATGCCCGTGTCGAACATCTGCGAAATTATAGCTCGGCGCGACACTGGATGTTACAGGGAGCCTGTCTGACGATGCCGGTTCGCAGCATGGCCCTCGCACTGCTTTGGGCGCTGAGCATGGGGGCGGCGACGGGAGGTCCGGCGGCCGCCGCGCCGAAACGCCCGGCGACAGCGCCCCGGTTGAGCGATGCCGAGCTGGAGCAAGCCATCCGCGAACGGTTCGCCCGCTCCAAAATCGCCGCCAACCGTTTTAGCGTGCGCGTGCAGGGCGGCGTGGCGATCCTGGAAGGGCGGACCGACATCGTACAGCACAAGGGAACTGCGACGCGACTGGCCAAAGCGGCGGGTGCGCGTCAGGTGATCAATCGGATCCAGGTCAGCGAGCAGGCTCGCCGGAAGGCTTCGGAGAATCTCGCCCAGGGCCGGCGCCGCGCGCAGATCAAGCGGGGCGAGAGCAACGCGCGCAGCGAGCCGCGCTGAAGCGGGTCAGCGTCCCACCCGTTTCATCACCTGACGGACCGCCTTGACGACCCGCTCCTCGACATCCTCGTCGAACGGCCCCGGCATGCCGTAGAAAATCATGCTGTCCACGGATTCATAGCCGCCTTCCTTGAGCACGCGCACCGAGGGCACGTAGAAAGCGACGTCGTTGGCGTAAGCGGCCACGATCAGGGGCTCGCGCGAGGCGTACTCTTTTTGCAGGCGCAGTTGATAGTCAATGACCACCTCGCCGCCCAGGGCCAGCAGCGTCAGGCTGCGCCCGAAACGGATGGCCTGGACCGGATAGGGCGCGTTGCGGATCGGGCGCTGTTCCTCGTAGGCCTTGAGCATGAGGCGGGCGTGGCGCACGCGATGGGGATTGGAGTCGTTCAGGCGCTGCTCGAACATCTCGCGGGTGTGAGGCGCAAAACGAAGCTCGGTCATCAGGAAGGCCGCGCGCAGCGGCCCCTCCAGCGGTTTCATCTCGCCTGCCAGGACGCGCTCCACTTCGGCAGCGAGCCCTTCGCCGTGCTGCCGCGCCAGCTCGAGCGTTCCGCGCGGGTGCGGATTTTGATCGCCCGCGCAGAGCGTGAAGAAGATGGCTGTCGCTCCCGGATGCCTGTTTTCCAAAGCGAGCTGGGCGAAGCCGGAGAAATCGCCGGAGATCTGGTAAAAATCGCCGGTCAGCGTAGTGTTATGGCAGGCGTAGGCGAAGAGCACGGCTCTCAACGCGCCATCCGGGGCGGTGACTTTGATTACGGGCACCGTATGGTCGGTGGGACCGGACGGATTGACGCCGAGGCGGATTCCTTTGGGCGTGGGTTCCCTGCGGTTGATGGCGAAGCTGCCGCGACCGGCGCCGAAGAAGACACGCGCGGGCTTCAGATCCCCGAGGGCCGCGGCAGCGGCGTCAAAGAGAGCCTGAGCCAGGACGTCGCCGTACTGCTGGACGCGGCGCGCGTTTTCGGCGTCCAGATCGTACATGGCCGTCAGGTTGGAGCGCACGACGGGTCCGGAGTGGGTGTGCGTGGCGGTGAACAGCACACGTGCCCGATCCAGCCCATACTCCTTCTGGAGGCGTGCTGCGACCGGGTCGGTGATGGCGCGGGGCAGACCGATCAGATCGGCGCCGATGATGACCACGCGGTTGCGACGGGAGTCTTCCAGCGCCAGGGCTCGCACCCAGAGATCGTGCACCACTCCTTCGGATGGCCGGTTGCGAGAGGCATAGCCGGAAAGCCAGATCGGCTCCTGCGGGGTGATCTTGACGCGCCCGATGCCGGCCTGGAACGGCTCAGCGGCGAAGAGCGGGGCGAGGCAGAGGGCGAGAGCAAGGCTTGCCGTCCGCACCGGTTTCATGTTTGCTTTCTCCTTTCCGAAGGGCTAGTATAAACCTGAAAGCCGCGCAACCGGCCGAGGAGCGGGCGCGTTAAACAACTAAGAGGAGTGGCCGCCATGAAAGCGGTTCAGATCGGAATTCTGGTCATGCTGGTGGTGGTAGCGGGTTTGCTGTACATGAATTACCGCAGCAAGGCCCCTGAGGCCGTTGCGACGCCTGCGTCCGGCGAGACGGCGACTGCGCCGGCCGCGCAGGAACCAGCCTCGTCGGAAACTGCGACGGTCTCGTCGGAGCCCGCTCCGGCGCCCGTGCCTGAGCCGGCGAGGCCGGAGCGCAAGCGGCCGTCGCCCGCGCCGGTGCGGAGCAGCGCGCCCGCTCCTGCGGCGGAACCGGCAACTCAAACCCAGCCGGTCCAGACTGCGAGTTCACCCACTCCGGAGTCCGCGCCCGTCGCGCAACCGGCAGCGCCCGTCGTGCTGACGCCGCCCTCGGGCACGCAAACGGCGCCGCCGCCCGCTCCGACTCCGCGGAAAGTCACGATCCCGGCGGGCACTCTGCTTACCGTCCGGTTGAACGAAACGATATCCAGCGAGAAAAACCAGACGGGGGACACGTTCACGGCCACCCTGGACCAGCCGTTGATCGTGGAAGGCCTGGTGCTGGCGGAGCGCGGCGCGCGGGTGGAGGGGAAGGTTCTCGAGGTCGAGCGCGCCGGACGCGTGCGCGGCCTGGCTTCGCTCAAGATCCACCTGGTGAAGTTGCGCACGTCGGACGGCCAGGACATCGTGATCAGCACCGAGCCTTTCGGCAGGACGTCTGAGGCCTCGGCCGGCGACGACGCCAAGAAAATCGGGATCGGCGCCGCCGTGGGCGCAGCCATCGGGGCGATTGCGGGCGGCGGCCGGGGCGCGGCCATCGGGGCCGGCGTGGGCGGCGCGGCGGGCACGGGGACGGTGCTGGCGACGCGCGGCAAGCCCGCCGTTCTGCCCAGCGAAACGCGCTTGACGTTCCGGCTTCAGGAGCCGGTTACTGTCATCGAGAAGCTGAAATAGCCGGACGGCCTCCTTTCATGCCGGACCTGCTTTACCTGTCGTTGTGGATGCGCGATCATCGCGTCGAGAACATGCTGGACCGCTTCGAGCGCCTGCTGCGCGTCTTCCCCTTTTCGCGCTTGCGTCCCGGGATCTCATCGTTGCGGGTGCAGGCCATCGCGGAGACGGAGCCGCCGTTGTTCGAACAGGCTTTCGCCCAGTCTCCTGAAATCGAGCAGGTCGTCAATCTCGCCAGGGAGTTCAGCCATCCGGATTGCGCCTTCGTGGTCGAGGGCTGGTGGGAACTCTGGCAATGGAAGGACGAGTGGCGGCTGCTTCCCTCGCGGGTGGCGCTGTTTTGTTTCGGTCCGGAGTTCGACAACGAGCCGGGCGATCACCTGCGGATCGAGCTGGGCGCCGAGCAGCAGTTCCTGCCTGAGCACTCGCTGCCGCAGGCGGACCTCATCGCACGGTCGAACCTGCGCAGCGTCGTGCGTCTGGCTGAGGAAGCGGCGAAAGCGCTGCCCGTCCTCCGGCGCCAGTTGTGGTCGGAGTCGGGCGAAAATTTCGCGGCGCTGGTGGATGCCGCGCTGGGCGAAGGAGCCTGGCCGGGAGTCGCTCGAGGGGATCCGTCATGATTTGACAGGTGCGGTCCGAGGGGCGTAGTCTTGGGCCCTCATGCCATTCACGCGACGCGGTTTCCTGGCTGTGCCCGCCTTGCCTTGGGCTCCGGCGCCCGGTGGCTTCCCCCGTGAACAACCCGAGCGCGCCAGTTTCATGCAACCCCCAGACGGCGCCGAGGTGGCCATTACCCCGCCGGGCTTCGCCTGGTGGCGTGCAGCCGGCGCTACGGCGTATCGGCTGGCGATTCGCCGTGCGGACGGCAAGGTGGTTTACGAGAGCCCGCCGCATCCCGATCCTGTTCACTTGCCCACCACCGTGTTGCCGCCCGGCGACTACGCGTGGGACGTGGAAGCGCTGGACCGGGATCGGGTCATCGCGCGACGGGGATGGTGGCGATTCCGGATTCCCAAGGGCGTGCCTGAGTTGCTCTGGGAAGATCCGGCCCGATTGCTGGAGCGTGTGCCCGACGGGCATCCGCGCTACATCTTCCTGAAGGATGAGCTGGAGCGCGTGCGAGCGACGCTCGGTTCCACCCGGCGCGAGGCCTGGGAATCCATCCGGCGCGCTGCCGATCGAGCATTGAAGACGCCCCTGCCCGAGCCGCCGCGGTATCACACCTTTCCCGACAAGGTCCGCCAGCGCATGGGCTACACCGTGTACTTCCGCGACTTCCGGCGGGTGGTGGACGGGGCTATGAACACGCTGGCGTTGGCCTGGTTGTTGAGTGGCGACGAGCGTTATGGGTTGGCGGCGAAGCGCATCCTGCTGGAGATCGAGCGCTGGGGCATCGAAGGGCCGATGTCGGTGCTTTCGGAGTTCGGTGACGAGCCGGGACTCTCGATGGCGCGGTTCGGCCACCGCGCTTACGACTGGCTGTACCCGCTGCTGGATTCTTCCGAACGTGAGCGCGTGCGCGAAATGACGATCGGTCGCGCGCGGCAGGTGTTGCGCCGGCTGCGGCGCGCGGACTACCTGGCCACTCCCGCCGAGAGCCACAACGGGCGGCTCATTGCCTATCTGACCGAGTATGCGGTGGTGCTGAAAGGCGAAGCCCGGGATGCGGCCGAATGGCTGGATTACTCGCTGCGCGCGCTGCTTACGTTTTATCCGCACTGGGGCGACAGCGACGGAGGCTGGGCCGAGGGCGTCAGTTACGCCCTCAGTTACAACACGCTGTATCTGCCGGCCATCGAGGCGCTGCGCACGGCGACCGGTTTCGATCTTTACCGCAAGCCCTTTTTCAACCGCGTGCGGCGGTTCTTCTTGTATTGCGCCTCGCCTATCGGCGAGCAGCGGCCGTTTGGCGATGGCTCGGACCGTCCGGTCCCCGGCCCGGCGGGCGCAGTGCTCATGGCGCACCACGGGCGACGGCTGAAGGATCCGGCCTGCGTCTGGTGGGCGCAGCAGGCGGGTGGGCCGGCGGAGGGCGTCTCCGATGCGCTGGTCGCGGTGCTGACCGAGGACAACGTGCCGCCCAGGCCGCCTTCGGAGTTGCCCTCGGCGGCGGTTTTCCGGGGCATCGGGTGGGCGGCGCTGCACAGCGCGCTCGACCGGCCGGAACAGGATACGTTCTTCTTGTTTAAATCAAGTCCCTACGGCAGCGTCAGTCACAGCCACGCCGATCAGAATTCCTTCGCCCTCCTGAAAGGCGGTCGAGCGCTCGCTATCCCCTCGGGCTATTACGGGCCCGCCTACGGAATGCCGCACCATGCGGAGTGGACGCGGCAGACCAAGGCCAACAACTGCGTGCTGGTCAACGGCGAGGGTCAAATCGTGCGCAGTGCACGCGCCCGCGGGCGCATCGCCGCATTCCGTCACCAGCAGGCTTTGACCTACGTCTGCGGGGATGCGGCTGAGGCCTACGGCGGGCGTCTCAAGCGTTTCCTGCGCCACGTGCTCTTCCTGCGGCCCGGAGTCATCGTTTTGCTCGACGAACTGGAGGCCCCGGCGCCGGCCCGTTACCAGTGGCTGCTCCACGCGCTGGAGAAAATGGAGTGCGACGAAAAGGCGGCTACGGTGATCGCGCGGCGTCGCGGGGCGTCGCTCGAAGTGCGTCTGGCGTGCGCGCAAGGGTTGGCTTTCGCCCTGACCGATCAGTTCGATACGCCCTACAACGCAGGCAACCCGCCCGAGTACCATGAGGAGCGGCCCAATCAGTGGCATTTCCGTGCCGAAACGCGCGAGGCGGCTGCGGCCACGCGCATTGCGGCCCTGATGACCGTGCGCGGACCGGGTGAGGAATTTCAGACGGAGGTTCTCGACCAGCGTGGCTGGTTAGGGTTGCGGCTGCGCATGGAGTCGGGCGCGGGCGAGGTCTGGGTGCAGCTTGCGCCCGGCGCCGCCGGTCCGGCAGGATACACGGACGCAGTTCGCGCCGGGCGGGCGCTGATGGCGGGCCGCTGGGGGAAGGAACTGCTGGTGGTGGAATGAGGCGCGAGCTTGCGCCCCGCGCGCCCGGGGCGTAAAGATAGTTCACGATGAGCCAGACCCTCACTACCCGCCGGGAGTTCTTTGCGGCCTCCACCGCATCCTTGTTCATCCCCGGTCTGCGCGCCGAGACGCGGCCGAACATTCTCTGGCTGAGCTGCGAGGATCTCAGTCCCGATCTGGGCTGCTACGGCGACACGTACGCGCACACGCCCAATCTGGACCGGCTGGCGCGCGAGGGCGCGCTGTATCGTTACGCGTTCGCGACCTACCCGGTGTGCGCACCCAGTCGCTCCTCGATCATCACCGCCATGTGGCCGGCTTCGATCGGCACGCACCACATGCGCTCGCAGGGCGTTCCGCCGCCTTTCGTCAAGTGCTTCACGGAGTACCTGCGCGCGGCGGGCTATTACTGCACGAACAACGTCAAGACCGATTACAATTTCCCGGCGCCGCTGACGGCGTGGGACGAGTCTTCCAACCGCGCGCACTACCGAAACCGGCGCAAGGGACAGCCGTTTTTCGCCGTGTTCAACAACACGGTGACGCACGAGAGCCAGATCCGCGCCGAGCCGGCGGTGTTCGCCAAACAAACCGCGCGCCTGAAGCCCGAGGAACGGCACGATCCGGCCAAGGCCGTGCTGCCGCCCTACTATCCCGATACGCCGGTGGTGCGGCGCGACTGGGCCAACTACTACGACCTGATCACGGCGCTGGACTACTGGATCGGCGACTGGCTCAAGCAACTGGAAGAGGAAGGGCTGGCCGAGAACACGGTGGTCTTTTTCTGGGGCGATCACGGGCGCGGCCTGCCGCGGGCCAAACGCTGGCCTTACGATTCGGGCTGCCGCGTGCCGTTGATCATCCGCTGGCCCGGTCAGATCAAGCCCGGCACGGTGCGCGAGGAACTGGTCAGCCTGATGGATCTCGGGCCGACCGTGCTCTCGATCGCCGGCGTCGAGATTCCCTCCTGGATGCACGGGCGCGCGTTCCTGGGCCCGCAGGCGGCGCCGCCGCGCGAGTACGTGATCAACGCGCGCGATCGCATGGACGAGACTTACGACATGATGCGCGCGGTGCGCGATCGCCGCTACCGCTACATCCGCAATTACCAGGCCTGCAAACCCTACGCCCAGTACATTGACTACATGGAGCAAATGCCCACCATGCGCGAGATGCGCCGGCTCAACAAGGAAGGCAAGCTGGTGGGCCCGCAGCGCAATTTCTTCCTTCCGGAAAAACCGCCCGAGGAACTCTACGACACCTTCGAGGATCCGCACGAGGTCAACAACCTGGCCGGCTCGCCGGCGCATCGCGAAGTGCTGGAACGCATGCGGCGCATCCTGGACCAGTTCATGAAGGAAAGCGGCGATCTGGGGTTGATTCCCGAGCCGGAGCTACAGGAACGGATGCGGCCGGGCGGCGTTTGGCAGACTGCGGCGCGGCCGGTGATCGAGCCTGCGGGCGGGCGATTCCGCGGGCCGGTGGAAGTGCGCTTGAGCTGCCCGACCGAAGGCGCCTCGATCGCGTGGACGACGGAACCGGGCGACAAAGCGCACTGGGAGTTGTACGCGCGTCCCATCCGGCTGGAGCAGAGCGCGCGGTTGCGCGCCAAAGCCTGCCGGTTGGGCTGGCACGACAGCCCCGAGGTCGAAGCCGAGTTCCACATCGGCGCCTGAAGATCCCGCAGGCTGTATACTTTCGGGCATGACGAGGCGAATCATTTGTGCGGCAATTTTGGTGTGCGCGCCCGCGCTGTTCGGGCAGGGCCGCAAGAGCATTTTTGTCATCACGGATGCGGAAGGCGTGGCGGGGATCTGTCGTCAGGAGCAGACCGAGCCTCGCGATCCGGAATTGCGCCAACTGCTGACCGGAGAAATCAATGCAGCGGTGGAGGGATTTCTGGAAGGAGGCGCCGATGAGGTCGTCGTCTGGGACGGCCACGCCGGCAGCGAGACCCTTTCTGCGCTGACGATTCATCCGCGGGCCAAGCTGATCATCGGGGGCCTTGGCGTGACCATGACGATGGAGCGGGGCTATGCCGGTCTTGCCTTCATCGGCCAGCACAGCATGGCCAACGTCCGCGGCGGCATCATGGCGCACAGCTACAGCTCGCTGGGCATCCAGAATTTGCGTCTGAACGGCAAGCCGGTGGGCGAAATCGAAACGCGGGCGGCGCTGGCGGGCTGGTTCGGCGTGCCCGTGATCCTGTTGACCGGCGACGACGCCGCCGTGAAGGAACTCCAGGCCATCGTGCCCGATGCAGAGCTGTTGTCGGTCAAGGAGGGCCTGGGTCGCTACTCGTGCATCACGATGTCGGCCAAGGCCGCCCAGGAGGCGATCCGAGCCGCCGCGCGTCGGGCGATGAGCAAGATCGGCAAGATCCGGCCTTACAAGATCGAAGGGCCCGTCACCATCGAGGTCGAATACACGACGCGCAACTCGCTGCCCATAGATGCGGCGCTGCGCGCGGGCGCCGAGGTGGTGGACGATCGTACGATCCGCTATCGCGGGCGCGATTTTCTGGAGGCCTGGACCCGCTATTCGGTCCGCTAACGCGGTCGCCTCATCGCGCGCCAACGTCCCAGGATCCCCAGGGCGAGCAGGCCGAGGCCGATCAGCGCCAGCCCGCCCGGTTCCGGAGTGTGCTGGGGATCGGCGTCGGGGGCGATGCGCAAGCCGTCATCGAAGAAGACGAGCGACGGGGGCGCGCCCGGGTCGGGAATGATCACCTGCGGTACGGGGTCGCCCGGGAAGAACCATGAAGGCGGAGGCGGCTCGGGATCCGGTAAGGGCGGCAAGAAGAACGACGGGGGCGGCGGCGTCGGCTGCGGCGGCCACGGCGGCAGATACCACCACGGCGGCTGAGGCAGCCACGAGTCGTCCTCGCAGACGCCCGGCAACACACTTCCGTCGGGCGACGGCAGCGGGATGCAGTTGATGGGTCCGGCGCTCGACGGCAGTGCGAGTACCAGCAAGAGGGCCGCCGCCAGTATGCCCGAGGCGCCTGGTCGTCTTGTGATCCACATCGCCTTCATTGTGGCAGAGAGTGTGAAAAAGGTGAATACCCGCCCGCGCGCCGAATTTACTTAGTACCGCGGGATCGGTTCCAGTACCCGGGTTGGTCGCTAGGGTTTCTTCTTCAAAGTCTCGCCCTTGCGCAGCAGCGTGGGCGCCTTGCGCTTCTGTTCTTCTTCGGCTTGCTTTTTTTCGGCGGCCCGTTTTTCTTCCACGTCCTTGGGTTGCATCATGGCCTCACGCTGCTTTTGTTCGCGTTCGTCGCGTTCGGCCACCTCTTCGGCGCGCCGGCCGATGTCCTCTTCGGCCAGCTCGAGGCTGTCGCGCGTGGTTTCGAGCGCCTGCGCCAGCGCGAATTCGTAACGGTCGCGATCGGGCGCCTCGATGGCGTCGAACTTTTCCAGCAGGGCGATGAACTCTTTTTCGGCGCGAGCCACGGCGCGGATGCCGTCCTCGATGGGGAGTTTGCGGCGGAGGGCGTCGTCAATGACGGTGTCTATGGCGTCAATGATCCTCTCGTAATCCTCCAGCGTGTCGTGGATCAAAGAGGCGCGCCCGGGCCGGGAGTTTGCGAGCGCCTGCTGCACCAGCTCCAGTCGCTGGCGTGCGAACTGCAAGTACAACTTGATGCGCTCGTTGGGGTCCTGGACCAGACGGATCTGGTCGGCTTCGTCGGCGGTGAGAAAGTCACGCTGGACCTGCGCGACGGGCAGCATCAGACTGAGGGCAAGCAGCAGGGTAGTCATAGCGTTGCTCTCATTTCTTTTTCTTGCCCATGATGGAGAGCAGAAGCTCCTCGTGAACGGTCTCCACGCTTTGGCGCGCGGGCTCGACCAGAGGCCGGTCGTCGTACGCCATCTGATCGCGGAACTGGTCGAGATGCTTGAGCAGCTCGCGGGTCTTGATCTCCGCGTGCTTGAAATGCCTGGGATGGCGCAAGGGGTTCTTGCCCGTCTCTTGCAGGGAGCGAAAAGCCAGCTCCACGGCGTCGCGCACCTGCTGCAAGTGTTGCTCGGTGAGCTCGAGTTGGCCTTGACGGTAAGCCTGTCGCGCCGCCTTGAGCGCATGCGCGGCGTAGTCGAGGGCTTTGCGGGATCGCTTCTCGAGATTGCGCTCGGCGAGAACGGCGGAGAGGTCCGCGCCGTGGGTGGAAGCCACCGTGAACAGAAAAAGGATGGCCTTGTTCATCGCCGCTCGAGCTCCTTTTCGAGGATACGAATCCGTTGGCGGGCTTTGAATTCCTCGTTGGGAAACCTGCCCTGACTGGCGGCCAGAAAGGCCTGGTAAGCGGCCAGCGCGCCTTTGTAATCGCGGCTCTTGTCCAGCACGATGGCGCGCAAATAGTGATGCCCGGCGGTTTCGCCGTTCAGGGCGCGGACGCGGTCCAGGGCCACGAGCGCTTGCGGGTACTGTTCCAGGGAGACAAGCATCGCGGCCAGTTCGCTCCAGCCTTCCACCGAATCCGGCCGCGCGTGCACGTAACGCTGGAATTCGCCGGCCGCTTCCGCGAAGCGTTTGTGATCGCGGAGCAGGCGTCCGTGAAGCAGACGCAAGTCGGGGTCGCCCGGCGCCAGCGCCAGGGCTTGCTGCATTTGCTCGAGGGCTTTTTCCGGCTCACCGGCTTTCGAGTAAGCGAGCGCCAGGGCGGAGCGGTTGGCCGGGGTCGGCGAGTGCGCTACGGCCCATTCGAGATGAGGAATGGCCTCCGAGGCGCGCCCGGTCTCCAGCAGGAGCCGGCCCAGCCGTTCGCGCGCGCCGGCATGATCGGGGAACTGCGCGTACAGCGCGATGGCGTGCTCGGGCCGGCCGGCCGCCTCGTAAAGGGCAGCCAGTTCCCAGAGCGCGTCCTTGAAATCGGGATCCAGACCGGCCGCCATCCGGAAGTGGATGGCGGCGTCTTCCAGGCGGTTCAGTTTGGCGAGCGCGCGGGCCATCCCGAGGTGCGCCAGCGCCGAGTTGGCATCGAGCCGCAAGGCTTCGCCGAGCACCTGAAGCGCCTGCTCGTAACGCGCCGCCTCGAGCAGCGCCAGACCCCAATGCACCCGGGGCCGCGCCAGTTCGGGTTTCTGCTGCGCCGCCGCTTCCAGGTGCGGGATCGCGTCCTGCGCGCGTTTCTGTCGGAGCAGCAGGATGCCCAGGTTGAGCTCGGCTTCGTACAGGCCCGGCTTGAGCTGGAGCACGCGGCGGTACGCGGCGATGGCTTGTTCGTCCTTGCCCAGGAGACTGTGCGCCAGCGCGAGATGGAACAGGGCGCCGTAGTCGTCGGGATCGGCCTCCACGGCTCGCGCGAACCACTCGGCGGCTTCCTGGTATTTCTGTTCTTCCAGCGCCTTCAAACCCTGCTGCGCGGGATCCTGCTGCCAGGCAAGCGCGAGCCAGAGAGCCGCCGCCGGCCACTTCATGCCTTTATTCTACCGGGGCGCGCTTGCGGGCACCGCATCGGCGTCCAGGACCCGGCGGAGGTAGCGGCCGGTGTGAGATTCGGGACAGGCGGCCACGGTCTCAGGCGGTCCTTGCACGACGATCCGGCCGCCGGCATCGCCGCCTTCGGGGCCGAGGTCAATGATCCAGTCGGCGTTGCGAATCACTTCCAGGTTGTGCTCGATGACCAGCACGCTGCCGCCGTTTTCCACCAGTCGTTGGAACGCGTTCAGCAGGCGCGCGATGTCGTCGAAATGCAGGCCGGTGGTGGGTTCGTCGAAGATGTAAAGCGTATCCTGGCAGGCCGCCTGGGCCAGGTGCGCCGCCAGCTTGACGCGCTGCGCCTCGCCGCCGGAGAGCGTGGTGGCGGACTGGCCGAGCCTGAGGTAACCCAAGCCCACTTCCGAGAGGATCTTGAGCCGCGACACCAGCCGGGGCTGATCGGCGAAGAAGCGCAAGGCCTCGTCCACGGTGAGCTGGAGCGCGTCGTGGATGTTGAGGCCGCGATAGCGGACATCGAGGATGCTGCTTTTATATCGGGTTCCCTTGCATTCTTCGCAGACCAGTTCGACGTCGGCCAGAAACTGCATTTGGACGGTGACGACGCCGTCGCCCTGGCAGGCCTCGCAGCGGCCGCCGGGCACGTTGAAGGAGAAATGCCCGGGCGTGTAGCCCCGGCGCACGGCTTCGGGCGTGGATGCGAACAGCTCGCGGATGATGTCGAAAGCTTTGACGTAAGTGACCGGGTTGGAGCGCGGGGTGCGCCCGATGGGGGACTGGTCCACCATGACGGCCTGGCGGATCAGCTCGGCGCCTTCGACCCGACGGCAGGGCAGGCGAACGGGCACGTCCGCGCGATCTCCGTCGTCCTCGAGCGGGGCCGCTTTGCGCAAGGCTTGCAACGCACGATAGATCACTTCGTAGACGAGCGTGGACTTGCCCGAGCCGGAGACGCCGGTGATGGCCACGATCATGTCCAGGGGGATGGCCACGTCAATGTTTTTCAGGTTATGGACGGCGGCGCCGAAGAACTTGACCACCCGCCTGGGTTTCAGCGCGCGTCGCAGGCGCGGGGGGCTGACGCGCCGCTCGCCTCGGAGGTAGGCGGCGGTGAGCGACTGGGCGCTGTTGGCGATCAGTTCCCGATAGGGTCCGGCGAAGACCACGCGACCGCCGCGTTCTCCCGCGCCCGGCCCCAGATCCACGATGTAGTCGGCCGCGCGCATCAGATCGGCGTCGTGCTCGACGACGACGACCGTGTTGCCGAGGTCGCGGAGTTCGTAAAGAATGCGGATGAGCCTTTCCGTATCGCGGCTGTGCAAGCCGATCGAGGGTTCGTCCAGCACATAGCAGGCGCCGACGAGGCGCGAACCCAGGCAGGTGGCCAGTTGGATGCGCTGGGCCTCGCCGCCCGAAAGCGTGGAGGAGAGGCGGTCCAGCGTCAGATAGTCGAGGCCGACGTCATTGAGAAACTTCAGCCGCTGGCGGATCTCTTCGAGCACGCGCGCGGCCACGGCGCTTTCCTCCGGGCTCAGCTCGAGCTGGTCGAAGAAGGCCTTGGCCTGCGCGATGTTCATGCGCACGACTTCGGGCAGCGAGCGTCCGCCCACCCGCACGTAGTGAGCTTCCTGGCGAAGGCGCGAACCGCCGCACTCCGGGCACAAGGTATAGCCGCGGTAACGACTCAAAAAGACGCGCACGTGGACCTTGTACTTTTTGGTTTCCAGCCAGCGGAAGAAACCCCGCAGCCCGCCGAAACGGCCGTCGCCGTTCCAGATGAAATGGCGCTCTGCCTCGGTCAGCTCGCGGTAGGGGACGTTGACGCGCACGCGCCCGCGCGCGTGAGCGAGAAGCTCGTCCCAGGCCCAATCGAACTGCGGTTTCGACCAGGGCTCGATGGCCCCCTGGTTGAGGGAGAGGCTCTTGTCAGGAATGACCAGGTCCTCGTCGTAGTCAATGGTGTTGCCGAAGCCCTGGCAGCGGGGACAGGCGCCCACGGGGCTGTTGAAGCTGAACCGTTGCGGCTCGGGGCGCAGGAACTCGCGATCGCATTGCTTGCAGGCGTAACGTTCGCTGAAACGCAGGCGCTGAGGCGGGTCGCTCGCCGCCCGTTCGAACAGGATTTCCCCGGCCTCCCGGTAGCCGATCTCGACCGCGTCCACCAGTCGCCCGCGCACGTCCGGACCGAGGACGAGGCGATCCACCAGGACGAACAACGGTTGGGAGAAATCAATCTCCAGCAGGGATTCCGGGGTGGAGAACTCGAAGATGCGGCCGTTCTGGAACAAGCGGTTGAAGCCCTTGCGACGCAGTTCGAAAAGCTGATCGCGGATGGTCTGGCTGGCGGTGCGCGAAGCGGAGGGTTCGGACGGGATGCGGGCCGGGAACAGCACGTACCAGCGCGAGCCGGCGGGTTCGGCGAGCATGCGCTCGGCGACGTGGTCCACGGTATCGGGCTGGACGCGGCCGCCGCACTGCGGGCAGTACGTGCGACCGGCGCGCGCCCAGAGCAGGCGCAGGTAATCGTAGAGTTCGGTGGCCGTAGCGACGGTGGAGCGCGGGTTGCGCGCGGTGTTCTTCTGGCGGATGGCGACCGGAGGATTGATGCCCGCGATCTCGTCCACGTCGGGTTTTTCCATGCGCTCGAGGAACTGGCGTGCGTAGGCCGAGAGGGATTCGACGTAGCGGCGCTGGCCCTCGGCGTAAATGGTGTCGAAGACGAGCGAGGACTTGCCCGATCCCGACACGCCGGTGACCACCGTGAGCTGGTTGTGCGGAATGTCGAGCGAGATGTTCTTGAGGTTGTGGACCCGGGCGCCGCGGATCCGGATGGCCTCACTCATACTGTGTTCCCCGGGGCAGGACGGAGCCCCCTTTCTCTCAGCCTAGCGCAGGCCGCGGGGCGTGTGGATCGCGGCGCGAGGCGCGATAATGAGAGTGTCGCCGGCCGTGCGAGCGTCGCCGGCCCCATCGCGCGATGCTGCGGCTTCGAGTCGAGACTTACTCGGGATACAAGGCCGACGAGCGGCCCGTGCGTTTCGCGCTGGGCGAGCGGAGATACGAAGTCCGCGAGGTGCTCGATCAGTGGTACGGCCCGCACGACACGTGGTTCCGGGTGCGCGCCGACGACGGGTGTTGTTACATCCTGCGGCATCGCTCGTTCGCCAACGAGGATTTCTGGACTCTGGAGGCGTTTCGGCAATGACGCGCGCCGGCCGGGGAGGGCGTCGCCCATGCTGATTCGGATTGCGTGCGTTTTGACGATGCTCGGCGTCGGCGCCGGCGCGCAGCCGGGTTATCCGCGGCATCACATCACGTTCGGCGCGGGCGGGGCCAGCCCGCGCGCCGGGCTGCGGGCGTATTTCACCACGCGCCCGGCGGTGGCCGTCTCGGACGGCTACCGCTTTCTGCGCAATTTCCAGGTGGAGACCGGGCTGGACACCGTGTTCGGGGCCGCGGGAGTGCGTGATTATTACGAAAGCCCGCTGGGGTTGGTGCGGATCCGGGACTACCAGTTCCTGCTGCCCGTAGGCGGTCGCGTGATCCTTCCTTTGGGCGCCGAGCGCGTGCAGATTTTCGGGGGCGGCGGCATCGCCTGGTTGCGCTACGCCGAGTTGATTCGCCAGCCCATCGAGTACTTGCGGATCGAATGCCCGGTGTGTGGCTCCCGCAGCGGGTGGGCCAACTACGCGCTCAGCGGCGTGGCCGTGTTCATGGACCGGGGGCGGCATTTCCGAACGGGCGTCAACGTCAAGATGTATCGCGGCCACACCGAAGGAGACCCGCTGGGGGCCGCGCCGGCCATGCGGACGCGCGATCAATGGCTGCAAATCTTCGGTGAGATCGGCCTGAGTTTCTGAGCGCCGCCTTATTTGATTTCGGGACTGGAGGCCGTGGCCGGTTCCGGTCCGAAGTTGTTGCGGATCACCAGGGTCTGGTCCGAGTAAAACGTCCGGCTGCCGCTGGTGTTGAACTGCACGGGTTCGGCCTGAATCACGTAGCCGGTGGGCGTGGCCTGAAGCGTGAACCGGTAGCCTCCCTTTTCGCCCGCGGCCAGATCGCCGGGGATCAAATCCGCTGCCTGGGGACCAGCGTTTCCCGCCGTGGGCGGTCCCAGTTCGGCCAGAGAGGCGGCATAACGCCCAAATTGCGAATAATACTGCGCCTGGGCCGTGTGCAGGGTCTTGATGTGCTGGATGGCCGCCATTTCCTGCGAATACATGCGGGTGCGCCCGAGCTTCGGGGCGGCGATCATGGCGATGATCAGGATGATCGAGATGACAATGAGCAGCTCGATCAAGGAGAAGCCGCGACTGGATTTCATGGGAGTCTCCCCGGGGCGCGGCAGAGCGCCCTCACCTGCTATTATCTTCGACGATGCGTTCCCGGCACGCGTGCAGGCTATGGTCCGTGTTGATCGCCGCGGTATGGCTGGCCGGTTCGCCCGCCTGGCCCGCGGCTGCGAGTGGCGTCCGTGTCCTGATCCTGACGGGCGCGAGCGATCCCGCGCACAACTGGCGGCAAACCTCGGCTATGCTCGAGCGGGTCCTGAACGCTGCCGGAGGCTTCACGGTGCACACGATTCAGGAGCCGCGCGGGATCACGGCGACCACGCTCGCCGGCTACGACGTCCTGGTGGTGAATTACAACGGGCCGCGCTGGGGCAGGGAAACGGAAGCTGCCGTGGAGGCGTTCGTGGCCTCCGGCAAGGGCCTGGTGAGCTTTCACGGGGTCAGCTACGGGCCGTTCATGGGCACCGAGCAGCGCGCCGGCGGCTGGAGCTATGACGCACAAGCCGCGTGGCCCGCCTGGAAGCGTCTGCTGGGAGCGTTTTGGGCGCCCCGGAATATCGGCCATTCCATTCCCCACGCGTTTCGCGTCCGGTTGGTGGATCGCGAACATCCCGTCACGCGCGGCATGCCGGCCGAGTTCACCTTCAGCGATGAGCTTTATCACAGGATGGAGCTGGCGCCGGGGGTCCGGGTGCTCGGCGTCGCTTACAGCGATAAGGCCTGGCGGGGCACGGGGCGCGACGAACCCGTCTTCTGGACGGCGGCTTTCGGGCAGGGCCGCACGTTTCATACCACGCTGGGCCACGACGAGGCGGCCATGTACCAGCCGGGATTCGCGACGCTGATCGCACGTGCGGTCGAGTGGGCGGCTACGGGGACGGTGACGCTGGAAGGCTGGCTGGATCTGGCGCGCCAGCCGACCAGACCGGTTCGCGTTCTGGTCATCACCGGCGGGCACGCCTACCCGTCGGCTTTCTATTCGCTGTTTGAGGGCTATGACGACTTGGTGTGGGCGCATGCCGCTACGGAGCAGGAGGCCTTCCGCCCGGACCTGAAAGAGCGCTGGGATGTGCTGGTCTTCCATGACCTGCGGGAAGATTTGGCCCCGGAAGCCCGTGCGAATCTCCGGGCCTTCGTGGAAGCGGGCAAGGGCGTGGTCTCGATTCACCACGCGATCGTGGATTTCACGTCGTGGCCCTGGTGGTACGAAGAGGTCATCGGCGGCAAGTATTTCACCAAGCCGCAGGAGGGGCGACCGGCTTCAACGTTCAAGGAAGGCGTTGAGCTGGTGGTGACGCCGGTAGCCGAGATGCGCTCTCACCCCATTCTGCGCGGCGTGTTTCCGCTGGTGATAAACGACGAGGCGTACAAGGGGATGTGGCACTCGCCGAGAATTCAGGTCCTGATGGAAACCGAGCACCCCTCGAACGACCGTCCCGTAGTCTACATAGGGCCGGGAGGGGGCGGCAGGGCGGTGTACATCCAGCCGGGGCACACAGAAGCGACGCTCCGGCATCCCGGGTACCGGCGCCTCGTGCGCAACGCCATACTGTGGGCGGGCGGGAGGTCGCCTGATCGCCGCCAGCCGCGTTGAGACTTGTCGTCTTACCGCCGGTAGACCGGAATCGCCGCCGGCTGCGGGTACAGAAGCTCAAGCTGCTCGCGCATCCGCTCCAGGGCGCGCACCAGCCCGTTAACCTGCACCGTGCCCAGACCCACCGTCTGCAAGGCAAGCTGGGCGTGAACCGAGGCCAAACCGAGCTTGAAACTGATCCGCTGCTTCCACAGCGCCAGGGCCAGCTCGGAACGGTCTTCGGCCGCGGTCAGCAACAGCAGCTTGGTTGCTTCGTAGAGCCGGTCGAAATCGCGGCTCAGGCAGCGCAGGTAGCGGCGAAAGATCTTGCGTCGTTCGGCCTGGAACCGCCGCGCCAAGGCCGGGGTGAAGCCGGGCTGTGCCGCGAGAAACTGGTAGTCCTCGGGCGCAAACAGCCTCTCCATGGGCCGGTATTTCTCGAGCGAGAAATTGGCCCACCACTCGCCGCTGGGCAAGGCATCCATGCCCCGCGACGCCAGCTTGCGATACAGTAGAACAAGAGCGGCGGCCATCAACGCGCCCAGGATCGCTGCCGCCAGAATCGCTACACTCATCGGAGTTGTGCCTCCTTGGCTTCCGCCGACATAAAGCCCTTATCAAACATATCGGATCATTTCCTCAAGGATCGCGCCAGAACGCTGTTGAGCGCGTTCAGCCGGTTCAGCAACTGCTCCTCGGTCTCCGGGCTCCACTGCGGCCGATGCTCGACGATGATCCGCTCTCCTTCGGGCCGCAGGAAGATGATCCAGGCCAGCAGGGTGGCGCCGGTGATCGCCACGAGGGCGAAGTTGACCAGCATCCAGGAGCCGGGTCCCACCACGTTATGAACGAAATACGCCGCAGCCAGTGTCAAGAAGTAAACCGAACAGATCGCGCTGTGGATGATGGTATTCCGGCTGAGCGGGATCGGATAGGACAGGAAAAAGAGCGTGATGCCGAGCAGGAACAACGCCAGGCTGGTACAGATGGCGCGACCCGCAGCCGTGACGATTTGTATGAGAGGGAAAGGATGTTGACTGTTGAGGTCGGGGACCAACGAGGCGAGTGAGAGGCCAGTTGAGAACAGGAGGAGCCCCGTCAACACCCAACGACTGAGTGCCGCAATGCCCCCGAAATGGCGAAGTGCAGCACTAGTTAACTCCACAACTACTAAGACATAAAACAGCCAGATGAATGGCTCAGTGAAGATGTAGATGTGACCATACCATGTGCGGCCGTACGGAACTGCGCTGAGGGCGATACCCCTGAATGTGGCGAAGAACAGATATCCAGCAAAAAAGCGACGATTTCCTATCAGCTGGCGCCGCCACAAGGCAATCAGCAGCAGGCAGCCGATGCCGATATTGCCGATGCGTAAGGCGGAAACCAGCTCACCGTTGGGCACTTCGGTGCTATTTTAGCACCGCCGTAGCTGCACTACAAGCGAAAAAACTTAATGGCTCTGGTGGAGGTCTATCTCTCGTCCGGACATGGGTAGCAGATCGGAATGGGCTCCGCCTCCGAGGCGTTGACGGCAGTGGCCAACCCCAAGGTCTGCAACACCAACAAGATAGCGAACAGCCAGCGACGCATTTTTCACACCTCCTGGTACTTTCCCAATGTGTTTACTACAAACTCCAAGTCTAGTACTCGTAAAGCGGGAACACCACGGTCGGCCAGAGAAATTTCTTGAATCGGAACAGTTAAACGGCTGCTTTCACGCCGGCGGCGAAGACCCGTTCACCCGGCCCCCTCGGGCTGCCGGTCCCGTTCCTGTACAATAAGACTTCCGCCTCCATGGCGAACCCCAGAGACTCGGGAAAGTTCGAGCGTGACCCGGCGGCCAACGTCTGGCGCAGGACTCTTTCGCAGATCTCGACCGTGTTTGGGCGCCTGGTCTACCTGTCCTCGCTGCGGGATCCCAACACAGGCCAGTACGAGCACTTCGGGCTGGCGCAGATGTTCGGCGAAGAGGCGGCCGATCGCGCCTTGCGAGAGAGTCATCTGGACACTTTCCGGCAATGGCTCGGCTTCGGACTGGAGAGGCAGAAGCAGGACCTGGACCGGTATCTGGCGGAGTTGCACAGGGACCCTCGCGCCGTGCTGGAGACGTGGACCCGGGTGGAGCCTTATCGCAATCTGATCCCCGCCGGCGTACCCCAAGCGGACCGTCAGCTCTATCTTGCTGATTTGGAGACGCTTTTGGAGCTGCTCAAGAACGAGTACGGCGTCGCTTGCCCTGATCCAGACGCATAGCGACCCCTGTCACCTGGCCGATGACTTCGACCTCGTCCGGGTAGGCATAGACCTCGGGACTGCACATGGAAGCAGGGTGCGGTTGCAGGATCAACTGCGAATCGTTGAGGGTGCACCAGCCGCAGGCGAACCCTTTACGGTGCTCCAGGAAATAAATCGGTCGCTCGAACTCGTTGGTCCAGCCGGTGTTGACGATCTTGCGGCGGGTCTCGTCAATCAGCACGAAGGAGCCGGGCTGAATCAACGGATACATGGTCCAGTCTTCGGTGCCGATGAAACCGTAGCGGTGGTTCTTCAAGTCCAGTCCGTTCAATAACATAAGGGGCAGCTTGCCCCAGCGCTGGATCATCCGGCTCACATAGGTGGTGCGGCGCCAGTCGAGGCCCGGATCGAGGCTTAGGGGCAATTGGACCTCGCCATGTCCGTCGGCGTCGAAGCCCACGGTGTGCGTTCGTTCGATCTGGATGCTCATGGCGTCGGCCGGCATCTGCGAGACGTCCACGCCGTACCACTCCATGACCTCGTGGATGTCCAGGCGGTAAATCGTGCAAAGGCTGTAAAGCCTGTATATGCTGGGGACGGTGCCCTTGTTTTCGATATCGGCCAGCCGGCTCAGGGCAATGATAAACTCGTCGTTCTTGTGGCGCTCGGCGATACGGAGGCTGGCCTCCTCGACGTCGCGGTAACGCAGGTTGAGCCGTTCACGAGCTCTTTTGAGCTTCTGCCCGGCTTCCTGCATGACCGATCCTGGGGCCGGCCAAGTTCCGGGTCTGCCGGGCGGCCGGCCGAAGTGTTAGGATGTTCTGGAATTGAATTATAGCGATCCCGGTTCCGAAGAGCAAGCAAAAGATGCGAGCCTTGTTCCGAATTCGGAACAAGGCCGGCGGGCCGCTCAACCGACCCGCGTCATCGTCGGCATCACCGGCGCCAGCGGCGCCATTTACGGGATCCGCCTGCTGGAACGCCTCCGCCGTCCCGGCGTGGAAGTCCACCTGGTCGTGAGCCGCTCCGGTATCCGCACCGTGCAAACGGAAACAGGCATGATCCTGGCCGATCTGCGAGCCATGGCCGACGTCCATTACCCGATTCACGACGTCGGAGCCCGCATCGCCTCGGGTTCCTATCGGGTGCACGGCATGGTGATCGCACCGTGTTCGATCCGCACCATGTCGGCGATCGCCGCGGGCCTGAGCTCGAACCTGCTGCTGCGCGCGGCCGACGTCACTCTGAAGGAGCGTCGGCGGCTGATTCTCATGGTCCGGGAAAGCCCGCTGCATCTGGGGCATCTGCGTACGATGGCGGCTCTCAGCGAGATGGGCGCCATCATCGCCCCGCCGATTCCGGCTTTTTATCACCGTCCGCAGACGATTCTCGAGCTGGTGGATTACTCGGTGGAGCGGGTTCTCGATCTGTTGGAGCTGCCCGCTCCGGACGCACGCCGGTGGGATCCCTAGCGAGGATGCAGTGCGGCGCTATTCAGGTCATCCACGATCTGGCGCGCGACGTCCTCGACCCGCGCCGCAAGCTCCGGCGACAGGCCGGTCCCGAACACCAGAGGGCCTTGGACGACGATCCCGTAACAGATGATCGAGTCCGGCAGGCGCAAACCGGCGGCGCGAGCCAGCGCCAGGGCGGCGCCGAAGCCGATCGCGTGCGAGGGTGGGCTGGGATCCGCCGTCGCCTCCACGAGATTGGCCCGCAAGACGGTTCCGGGAGGAGCGTCCCAGTCCACCAGCGCATCCACGATCACCGCGCGCCGGTAGCCCTCCATACGTTCGACGATTTCCATCGGCGAGGCGCAGATCTCTTCCAGCTCCCAGTCCGGAGCATCTGCGAGCAGTTCATGCACGCGCCGGGCGACGATGGCGCCGATGCCGTCGTCGCCGCACAGCGTGTTGCCGGCGCCCACGAGCAGGCTGCGCGGCCTCTCAGCAGCCTCGCCGGCGGACCGCGATTCGGGTTCCATCCGAATCAATCACCTCGACTTCCAGCGGCATGGCGCCGGGCAGGCTGTGCGTGGCGCAGGCGAAACAGGGATCGTAGGCGCGGAACGCCATCTCGATCCGGTTGAGCACGCCGTCGGTGATTTCGACGCCCCGCTTGATCAGGCCGAAGGCGGCCTTGCGGATGGACATAGCGATGGAGGCGTGATTGTTGGTCGTGCCGACAATCAGATTGACGCGCCGCACCAGACCGCGCTCGTCCGTGACGTAGTGGTGATAAAGCGTGCCCCGCGGCGCCTCGACGCAGCCTACGCCTTCATCCGGGGTGGCAATGGGCATGTTGCGGATCTTGTCGCTGAGAATCTCCTCGTCGCGCGCCAGTTCGGCTGCGCGCTCGGCGGCGTAGAGCAGCTCGATCACCCGGGCCCAGTGCGTGGCCAGCGTCTGATGCACAGGCTTGCCGCCCAGCGTCGAGTACATCCGTTCGTACTCCTGCTGGGCCAGAGGCGTGGCCATGCCGTCGGCGGCGTTGAGGCGCGAGAGCGGCGTGGCGCGATAGACGCCGGAATCCTTGCCGTCCACGAACCCTTTCCAGCCCACTTTCCTAAGGTAGGGAAACTTCAGGTACGACCAAGGCTCGACGTGCTCGCCCAGCACTTCCAGGTAGTCCTTGGGATGGAACTTGACGAATTCCTTGCCGTCGGGGTCCACCACGCGGATCATGCCGTCGTAGAAGTTGACTTTGTTGTTGGCGTCCACGGTGCCCATCGAGTAAGTCCGATGGGTGTAAGTGTCGCTCAGGATCATGTCCACGTAGGCCGTGTTTTTCAGAACCACGTTTTCGATCACCCCAATGGTGAACTTGGCGAACTCGACGAAGTAGTCGGTGTGGCCGAGGATTTCGTCGCGCTCCTCGCGCGTCAGAGGCTTGGCCATGCCGCCGGGCAGTGCGGTGACGGGGTGGATGGCTTTGCCCCCGATCAGGGCCACCGTGCGCTGGGCGCGTTTGCGCAGCTCGATGACCTTGGCGCCCGCCTCCAGACCGACCTTGCGGATGACGCCCAGGATGTTGCGCTCGGCGGGCGGCGCGTCCGGTCCCACCACGAAATCGGGGCCGCCCAGCGCGTAAAAGTGCAGGGTATGGTCGCCGACGTAGAAAGCCGAGTACAGCAGCTCGCGGAGCTTCTTGGCGGCCGGGGGCGGATCTACGTGATAGACGGCGTCGCAGGCCTTCACGCTGGCCATGTGGTGGGCCTCCGGACAGACGCCGCAGATGCGCGTGGTGATGCGCGGCAGCTCTTCCACCGGGCGTCCCACGCAGAACTGTTCGAAGCCGCGCAACTCAGGGACCTGGAAGTAGCAGTTGGCCACCTCGCCGTCGTCGTTCAGGAAGATGGTGATCTTGCCGTGTCCTTCCAGGCGCGTGATGGGATCAATGGTAATGGTTCGCATAGCCCCTCCTCATGCTGTGACGAGCGTTCGTTTGCGATGCAACAAGGAAGCCGGCACGCTGAAGCGATAGAAGGTGGCGGCCGGGTCCGGAATCTGATCCAGAATCCGTTGGACCTCTTCGGGATCCTGCGAGTCAATCACGCTGGCCAGCGCGCTGATCATTTTGACGCCCTGATCGGTGACGTTGGGCGGAGGCCCGTAGCAGCCGCGGCAGGGCATATTGGCTTTCACGCACAGGGCGCCGCAGCCGCTGCGGGTGGCCGGTCCCAGGCAGATGATGCCTTGATCGAGCAGGCACTGCTCAGGGTTGGGCACGATTTCCCAGGGGCGGAAGAAGCGCTTGATGCGCTTTTCCTCGCGCTTGCGGCCGCACTCGTCGCAGCAGGTCTTTTCCCCTGCGCCGATCACCGAGCCCGGCGGGGGCAGCGGCGCGCCGGTCATGATGGCGCGGAGCACGTTGACGATCTGCGGCGGTTGCGGCGGGCAGCCGGGGATGAAGTAATCCACCGGCACGACCTGAGCCAGCGTGCGCACCTCTTCGTAGAACTCGGGGATTTCCAGCTCGCCTTCGGGAACGCGGAAGTGCGGTTGCGGGCGCACGCCGTTTTGGTTGACGGTGCTGGGCGAACGCTGGTAGACCCAGTCCAGGATCTCTTCGCGCGTGGTGAGGTTGGCCAGGCCGGGGATACAGCCATCGGCCGCGCAGGAGCCGAAGGCCACCAGGACTTTGGATTTGCGCCGCAGCAGGCGCGCCATGGCCTCGTTCTCGCTGGTGCGGATGGCGCCGTTGAACAGGCACAGGTCAATGCTGCCGTCTTCCATGGCCTGGACGTCCTTGTACTTGAAGTCCATGGCGCAGGGCCAGAATACGATGTCGAAGAAGGCGGCCACGTCGAGGATCTTTTCCTCCACATCCAGCACGGCGATCTCGCAGCCGCCGCAACTGGCCGCCCAGTACAAAGCCAGCTTCGGTTTGCTCATACGCGCACCTCCTCGAGCTGGGGTTCCGGCTCAGCCGCGGGCGCGGCCTCGGGTTGGAGGGGTCCCAGGGCGCGGACTTGCTCGGTGAACTCATTGGCCACCCGCGCGAACTTTTCGCCCTCGCTGGCCGAGATCCATTCCAGGCGCAGGCGTCGTTCGTCAATGCCGAACTGCCTGAGCACGCGCTTGAGCAGCAGCACGCGGCGCATGGCTTTGTAATTGCCCTCCTGGTAGTGGCAATCGCCGGGGTGGCAGCCGGCCACCAGCACGCCGTCGGCGCCCAGTTGGAAGGCGCGCAGCACCAGCGTGGGATCCACGCGCCCGCTGCACATGACGCGAATGGTGCGCAGGTTGGGAGCTGACTTCATGCGGCTGACGCCGGCCAGGTCAGCCCCGGTGTAGGAACACCAGTTGCAAAGAAAACCGACGATGCGAGGCTCGAAGCGTTGCTGCTCCTTCATGGCCCCTCCTTGTCAGCGAACCGTCAGCAGGCCTTCCAGCTCGGCCTGCAACTGCAAGTCACTGAACCCGTAACCGGTGATCGCGCCTGCGGGGCAAGCGGCCACGCACGTGCCGCAGCCCTTGCACAGGGCGGAATTGACGCGCGAGACGTTCCTGTCCTCCAGATACTCGATGGCTTCGTAGGGGCAGAGAGCGTTGCAGACCCGGCATCCGCTGCAATACTCCTCGTGGATTTCCGCGCGCACCGGATCAATTTCAACCACTCCTTTGGCGATGGTGCCCAGCATGCGTGCGGCGGCGGCGCTGGCCTGGGCCACCGTGTCCGGGATGTCTTTGGGACCTTGCGCGCAGCCGGCCACGAAGAGGCCGTCGGAGGAGGTCGCCACCGGGTCCAGCTTGGGATGGCGTTCCAGGAAGAAGCCGTCCGGGCTGCGGCTCAAGCCGAACAGCCGCGCCACCCGCTCGGCGTCGCGCCGCGGCTCGATGGCGTTGCACAGGATGACCATGTCCACCGGGATCTCGCGGAACCGGCCGATGAGGGTGTCCTCGCAGCGGATGAGCAGGGTGCCTTCCTCCTGTTTGGACCAGCCCGCCTGCACCACTTCGGCCACCTTGCCGCGAATCACGTTGGCGCCCTCGTGCAGCACGCGCGAGTAGAACTCCTCGTAGCCTTTGCCGAAGGCGCGCATGTCAATGTAAAAGTTGTAGACCTCGGCCTCGGGGCAGCGTTCCTTGATCAGGTGCGCGAACTTGAGCGCGTACATGCAGCAGACGCGAGAGCAGTAACGGCGGTGGTTTTCGTCGCGCGAGCCCACGCAGTGGATGATGCCCACAGCGCGCGGCGGCTGACCGTTTTTCAGCCGGATCTGGCCGCCCGTGGGGCCGGTGGCGTTGAGCATGCGTTCGATGTCCAGCGCGGTATAGATGTTGTCCAGCCGCCCGTAGCCGTACTGGGCCATGACCGAGGCGTCGAACAGGTCGTAGCCGGTGGCCACCAGGATCTGGCCCACTTCGATCTCCAGCTCCTGGTCCGTCATTTCATGGTTGACGGCTTTGGCTTCGCAGACCTCGACGCATTTCCGGCAACCGTCGGTTTTGAAGTGGATGCAGGCGTCGCGGTCAATGCGAGGGACTTTGGGCACGGCCTGCGGCGTGGTGACGTAGATGGCGGTATTGGGACCGAGCAGGAACTCGGGCGGCTTGCCGCGGTAGTCCTCGGGTTCGAACTTCATGTGCGAAGTGGGACAGACGTGGGCGCACGCGCCGCAGGCGACGCAGGCCTCCGACTCCTGGTTGAAGGGCGTGACCACCCTGCGCTTGATGCCGCGGTCCTCGTATCCGATGGCGCAGGCCCCCACCACCTCTTCACAGATGCGCACGCAGCGCAGGCACAGGATGCAGGCGTCCGGGGCTTCGTCGCGCATCTCGCTGCTGAAGCGCGGCTTCTCCAGTCCCACCTCCGCGGCCAGCTTCTGCACGACGGGGACGTTGGGCCAGCGCGCCAGCATCAGCTCCACCACCACCCGCCGCGCCTGGCGCACGTGCTCGGTGTCGGTGAAGACAATCATTCCCTCTTCGCACGGGATGTTGCACGCCGTCATCAGCTCGTAGCCTTGCGGACGCTGCACCTGCACCACGCACACCCGGCAGGCGCCGAACGGCTTCAGCCAGGGGTGGTAACAGAGCGTGGGTATGGGGATTTCCAGAAACTTGGCCGCTTGCAGGATGGTGGCGCCCTCGCGGACCTGGGTTTTGATTCCGTTGATCGTCAGTGTGATCATGTTCGCCCCCTCATTCCACGATCACGGCGTTAAAGTGGCAAACGTCCACGCATACGCCGCACTTCTTGCAGAGCGTCGGGTCAATGCGGTGCGGCTGATTTTTCTCGCCGAAGATGGCTTTTTCGGGGCACTCGCGACGGCAGACGCCGCAGCCGTGGCCCCGCTCCACGCAGATCACGGGATCTATGCGGTAGGTGTTGAGCTCGCGGCAGACGTGGGCCGGGCACTTGTGGGCCTCGATGTGGGCCAGGTACTCGTCGCGGAAATACTTCAGCGTGGTGAGGACCGGGTTGGGCGCGGTCTTGCCCAGGCCGCAGAGCGAGGTTTGCTTGACCACCCAGGCGATCTCTTCCAGCGCGCGGAGGTCGTCCATGGTGCCGTGGCCCTCGGTGATGCGGTTGAGAATGTCGAGCATGAGCTTGGTGCCTTCGCGGCAGGGCGTACAGGCGCCGCAGGATTCATCCTGCGTGAAGGCGAGGAAGTAACGGGCCACGTCCACCATGCAGGTGTCCTCGTCCATGACCACCAGACCGCCCGAGCCCATCATGGAGCCGACGTCGGTGAGGCTCTCGTAATCAATGGGCAGATCCAGGTAGTCGTGGGCCTCGCGCTTGCCGTCGGGCGCGACATACTCGATGGGCTGGTCCATCATGCCCGCCGGGATGCAGCCGCCCGAGGGTCCGCCGGTTTGCACGGCTTTGAATTTCTTGTCGCCGGGAATGCCGCCGCCGATGTCGTAGATGAGCTGGCGCAGCGTGATCCCCATGGGCACTTCCACCAGGCCCGTGTTGCGGACCTTGCCCACCAGAGAAAAGACCTTGGTGCCTTTGCTGCGCTCGGTGCCGATCTGCGAGTACCACTGCCAGCCGTGCATGATGATGGGCGGGACGTTGGCCCAGGTCTCGACGTTGTTGATGCAAGTTGGCTTGCCCCACAGCCCGTATTCGGCCGGATAGGGCGGGCGCGCGCGGGGATCGCCGAGACGCCCCTCGACCGAGGCGATGAGGGCGGTTTCCTCGCCGCATACGAAAGCGCCTGCGCCGCGGGTAACGGAAATGTCGAAGTCGAGACCGGAATCCAGGATGTTTTCGCCCAGCAGGCCGTACTCGCGCGCCTGCTGGATGGCGATCTGGATGCGCTCCAGCGCCAGCGGATACTCGTTGCGGATGTAGACCACGCCGTGGCGGGCGCCGATGGCGCGGGCGCCGATGAGCATTCCCTCGATGACCGAGTGCGGGTCGGACTCGAAGATGCTGCGGTCCATGAAAGCGCCCGGGTCGCCCTCGTCCCCGTTGCAGATGATGTACTTGGGTTCGCCTTTGGCCTCGCGGACCTTGCGCCATTTGACGCCCGTCGGGAAGCCGGCGCCGCCGCGCCCGCGCAGGCCGGCGCGCGTGATTTCCTCGATGATCTCGTCGGGCGTCATCTGGGTCAGCGCCTTGACCAGCGCCTGGTAGCCGTCGCGGGCGATGTAGTCCTCGATTTTTTCCGGATCAATGAGGCCGCGATTGCGCAGGGCGATGAGTCGCTGATGCTTGAAGAAGGGGATATCGGACATCTTGGGGATGGGCGCGGGCGCCTCGGGCGGCGTGTACAAGAGCTTCTTCACCGTCCGGCCCTTGATGAAGTGCTCCTCCACCAGCAGAGGGATGTCCTTGGTGGAGAGCTGCTGGTAGAAGACGCCGTCCGGCTGCACGACCATGAGGGGGCCGACGGCGCAGAAGCCGTTGCAGCCCGTGGTCACGACCTGGACCTCGTCCTGGAGGCCGCGCTTGCGAATTTCCTTTTCCAGCGCGTCGCGCACCTCCAGGGAGCGGTTGGAGACGCAGCCCGTTCCGGCGCAAACCATGCAGTGGACGCGATACGGCATGCTCCCTCCTTGTCAAAGCGCCCGCTCACTGCCCACAGCCAGGGCGTAGCGGTCGGCGATCTTTCCTCCCACGACGTGCTCGGCGAAGATCTCCTTGACCTTGCCTTCGGTCAGATCCACGTACTTGACCGGCGCTTCGCCCAGCACTTCCACGGTCATCATGGGTTCGCGGCTGCACAGACCGGCGCAACCCGTGGTGGAGACGAGGACATCGTGCAGGTCGCGCTGTTCAATCTCGCGCAGGACGGCGGCCATGATATTGCGGCCGCCGGCCGCGATTCCGCAGGTGCCCAGATGCACGATGATCTTGACGCGTCCGGCCCCTTCGCGCAGCATGGTGGTGCGGCGGGCTTCCTCGCGCATGCGCGCCAGGTCCTCGATCTTAAGCTTTGGCATGAGCGGCCTCCTGTTTCTGGTAACGCCGGATGATCTGATCCACTCTGGAGACGGTCACCTTGCCGTAGAGATCCTGGCCCACCGTGACCACGGGAGCCAGTCCGCAGCAGCCCAGGCAACGGACTTGTTCGAGGCCGAACATGAGGTCGGGTGTGGTTCCCCCGGTCTTGATCCCCAGCTCGCGCTCGAACTTTTCCAGGATCTTTACGGCACCCTTGACGTGGCAGGCCGTGCCCAGGCAGACCGCGATCGGGTGGCGGCCTTTGGGCTTGAGGCTGAACGCGCGGTAGAAGGTAGCCAGGCTGTAGGCCCTGCTCAGCGGCACGTCCAGGGTGCGGGAAAGGTACTCCAGCACATCGCGCGGCAGGTACGTGTATTGCTGCTGGATGTCCTGGAGCATGGCGATGATTGCGCTTTTCTGGGCTCCATGCTGCCGGATGATGCTTTCAATGGTTGCCAGTTCCATGAGGGACCTCCTGCATGCGGTCGCGGCGCAAGGCGTGCAGCGACTCGGCCAGCGCGCGGCGCAAAGCGGTGATGCCGGCCGAACTGTTGGGCGCCACGCCTGCCAGGGTTCGTTTGAACTCGACGCTGTCGAATCGAACCGCAAAATCCGCGCCGCGGTGTTCGTAGCAGAACTCGATGTCCGGATGACCAGCCACCAGCGCCATCAGAGTAGCGGCCACATCGCCCAGGGGCTGGCGATCCGGGTGACTGAGCTGGAATTCCGCCGTGACCGTGGCGCCCGCGCCGGGCCGGGATTCGATGCGCAGGGAGCCGTTTGCCAGGCGTGCGGCTTGTTCCAGCAACGCCAGTCCCAAGCCCACCGTCCGCGTCGAGCGCGTGGTGAAGAAAGGATCGGCGGCGCGTTGAAGGACTTCCTCGGGCATGCCCCGGCCATCGTCGCGAACCTGGAGGACGAGCCGATCGGCCACGGGGTCTTCGGTGACGCGGATGTCCACCCGCCGGGCGCCCGCGGCGATCGAGTTCTGGGCCAGATCGAGGATGTGCAGTGCTAGTTCCTCCATGGCTCGCTTTGTCCGTTTTCGGCTTCGTTAAGCACGCAGCGGCCGTCGCGATGGGCGAAGGCGCGCCGCAGTTCGTCCACCGATATGTGCTGGAGCCGGAAACTGCTCGCCCGGGCGCCGATCTGCTCGGGGCGATGGGCGTCGGAGGAGCGCACCAGGGCCATGCCGGCGCACTCGGGCCATCGCCTGCGAAACTCCGCCGGCAGGATGTGGGGCGAGAGTTCGACGGCGTCCAGCGCCAGCTCGCGGGGCAGAAATCCCAAATGGCCGAGAAGGCCGAACGCTTCACGGTCGGCATGAGCGGCGATGGCCAGTCCGCCCAGCGCGTGCACTCGCTCGACGATCTCGTTGACGGTGAGTTCGGTGGCGCCCGCCAGCAGGCGAGGCTCGAATCCGAGCACATCGTGATCCTCGTTGACCAGAACCTGAAGGCCGAAGATCTCCGGCCGGTTCCGGCCCGGCAGGCGCTGGTAGACGGTCTCCTGCATGGCGAGGGCGGCCTCGACGCCGCCGAAGATCGCCAGGATGTGCACTTCCTCGCGCGAGGTGATCTCCATGGCGGGCAGCACCGCAAGGCGAGTCTGGCGCGCTGCGCCCACGACGGCGGGGACGTTGCCTGCGGAATTGTGGTCGGCCACGCCGATGGCGTCCAGCCCACGCGCGAGCGCCGCCGCCACAATCGTGCGGGGCGCCATGCTCAGATCGGCGCAGGGCGACAGGCAGGTGTGCACGTGCAGGTCGGCGCGCCAGACTCGCATCATGCCCCCCCACGGAGACCCAGAGCGTAGAGTCGTCCTGCCACTTCGAAAGCGGGCAGAGAGGTGCGCAGGACGGTGACGTTGTGCTCGCGGGCGCGTTGCAACATGTCCGGATCGGGAGTGCGCCCGTTGACCAGCAGCACGCTCAGTTCTTTCAGGGCGGCCACGGCTGCGACGTTGGCGTGGGTTTGCAAGGTCAGCCACAGGGCGCCGGGCGAGGCGTGGGCCATGACGTCGCTCAGCAAGTCCGAGGCGTAGGCGCTTGGGAGCTGGCGATCGAGGTCGCCGGCGGCGAGGACTTCCAGCCCCAGGGCCTCGACGATCGCTCGCGCCGTCACGGGTCTGCCTCCTCAAGCGAGCGCGGTGTGCCGGTTCCGGCGAGCGTGTTCGGCCGCCAGCACCACGCAGTCCTCAAGCACGGCGCGCCCCTGCACCACGTCCTCGGCGAAGCTGTGACATGTGGGGGCGCCACAAGCGCCGCAATCAATGCGCGGCAGGGTTTCCAGAATCTCTTTCATGCGGGCGCGCTTTTCGATGGCGCGAGAGATTTCTGCATCCAGAGGCGGGAAGGGCTGAGGCGGGAAACGCCCGGGCAGGGAGAAGTAGCCCTGTCGGTAGAGGCGGTGGATCTGTTCCCGCGAGCAGCCCGGCTCGCGCCCATAGCGGCCCACCAGGTGCAGGATCTTGCCGCGGGCGAAGTAAGGATTTTCCACCGTCAGCGGGCCGGAGCAGCAGCCCTGGGGGCAGGCGTGGCACTCCAGATACTGGAGCTCGCCGAGCTTGCCGTTTTCCACATCCTCCAGGAGGCGCGCCACGTCACGCAGCCCGCCGACGGCCAGCGTGTCCTCGGTCTTCAGGCAGGCGGCCTGCCCGCCCAGCACCGGCCAGCCCAGTCCCAGTCCCTTGACGGCTTCGGCGTCGCCGGGGCGTTCGGTTTCGCGCGCGAGCACGGCCAGAAGCGGTTGATACACGTCGGAGATGGCGATGGCGCCATCCAGGAAGGAGGTTCGCTTGCGCGGCGGGAATTCGACCGCCAGGATCTTGGCGGGGCAAGGCGTCAGGTAGATGACGCCGATCTCGTCCATGTGCAAACCCAACTCCCGGGCCTTGCGATTTTTGAGCTCGCGGGCTGCGATTTCCATGGGCGAATCAATGGGGACGAGCTGATCCACCAGAGCCGGGAAACGGGCTTGGACCAGCCGCACGACCGCGGGGCAAAACGGCGAGATGAGCGGCAGCGGCCCGCGGTAATCAGCCAGGAACTCGTCAATGGCGACGCTGACGGACTCGGTGGCCCAGGTCAGGTCGCAAGCCTCGTCGAAGCCGATTCTGGTCAGGGCGCGCAGGATGGTGCCGGGCAGGATGTCTCTTCGGAACTGGCTGTAAATGGCGGGGGAAGGCAAGGCGACGGTGTATTTGAAACGGGCGAAGTCGGTGAAAGAGCCGGTCAGGGGCTGGATGGCGCTGTTGGGACAGGCGCGTACGCACTCGCCGCAGTCGATGCAGCGATCTTCCAGGATGACGGCGCGTCCCTGACGGATGCGAATGGCCTCGGTGGGACAAGCGCGCATGCAGGCCATGCGCGCCCGGCAGCGTTCCGGGTTCACGCGCACCGAGTGCAGATCATCGGCCATAGCTCAAAGCCGGATCCTGATGTCCAACTCCGTACCCTGTCCAACCACCGATTCGATGCGGAACTCGTCCGCATTCTTGCGAATGTTCGGCAGCCCCATGCCGGCGCCGAATCCCATCTCGCGAATTTCTTCGGATGCCGTGGAGTAGCCTTCCTGCATGGCCAGCTCGATATCGGGGATGCCGTCGCCCTGGTCGCGGACGAGCAGGCGAACCTCGGCCGGGCTGACCTGCAACTCCACGGTTCCCTGACGGGCGTACAGCACGACGTTCATCTCCGCTTCGTAGGCGGCAATCGCCGCACGGCGCACAACCGCCGGAGGGATCCCGATCTCCTTGAGGATCTCTTTGATCGCGGTGGAAGCTCTCCCGGCATTGGCAAAATCCCTTCCCCGGACTTCAAACTGTTGTATGAAGACGGAGGTTTCCGGCATCCTGTGCGTGTTCGGGCTCGATGTCGGCTCGCAGGCCTGCGACCCACAGCCGGCCGCAGGCTTCGAACATAGTCATGCGCGTGGCCAGCAAGGGGATTCCCTTGGCCCTGGCCAGTTCGACGGTTTCCCGGTCGGGGAGTTTACCCCGGACGAAAACGATGGCCTTGATGTCGGCCACGTCGGCGGTGCGCACCGCCTGGACGTTGGTCAGGCCCGTCAGCAGCACGGCGCCGGGTTTGGCGAACGCCAGCACGTCGCTCATCAGGTCGGCGCCGCAGCCGGCAAAGACTTCCTGCTCGAGATCCTCGTCGCCGCTCAAGACCTCGCAGTTGAGAATGCGCCGAATTTCCTCCAGCGTCATGACGTCACCCGCTTGACGACCTGCTTGCCCAGCCAGATGGTGCGGTTTTGGGGTACGCGCGTGGCCGGGCAGACGTTCCAGCACTGGCCGCAGCCGGTGCACTTGCTTTCGTCCACGTAGCGCGCATACCGCCGCACGCGCACCTTGAAATTGCCGATGTAGCCGGAAACGCCGGTCACCTCGCTCAGAGTCAGCAGCTTGATGTTGGGCCGGTGCCCGACCGAGACCATCTTGGGGGTGAGAATGCAGGCGGCGCAGTCCAGGGTGGGGAAGGTCTTGTCGAAGGTTCCCATTCGTCCGCCGATGGAGGGTTCGCGCTCGACCAGGTACACGGTGTGGCCGGCTTCGGCCAGCTCCAGCGCCGCCTGGATGCCTGCGATGCCTCCGCCGACGACCAGTACGTTGGGATTGACGGGTGCGCGCAGCGGCTCCAGAGGCTGGTGCAGGGCCACGCGGCGCACGGCCGCCAGAACCAGCGCTTTGGCTTTCTGCGTGGCCAGGCGCGCATCGTCATGGATCCATGAGCAATGTTCGCGGATGTTGGCGATCTGGACCAGATAGCGGTTCAAACCGGCCTTCATGGCCGCATTGCGGAACGTCAGCTCATGCATGAGCGGAGAGCAGGCGGCCACCACGACGCGGTTCAGGCCCAGCTCGGCGATGTCGCCGCGGATCAGGTCCTGGCCGGGATCCGAACACATGAACTTGTAGTCGCGCGCGATGACCACCCCCGGGGCCGAGCTGATGAAATCGCGCACTTCGTCCACCTTCACGGTGGCGGCGATGTTGGCGCCGCAGTGGCAGATGTAAACTCCGATGCGAATGTTGCCGTTCTGTTGCATGGCCGGCATCTCCTAGGCGGCCCCCACGCCCAGCTCGAGGGGGATCAAATTCCTCTGAAGCCCCAGAGATTTCTCCTCGCATCCCAGCGCCCATCCCAGAAGTTGGGTGAAGAAAAGGACCGGCGTGCGGTAGGTGGTCTTGAATCTCTTGTTGACTTGCTCCTGATAGGCCTCGACATTCACCTGGCACATGGGGCAGGTGGTCAGGATGCAGTGGGCTCCGTTTTCCACCGCGCAGGCCAGAAGCTCGCGCACGAGGTCCAGGCACACGTCCTGAAAGGTGGTCATGAGCATGCCGCCGCAGCAGCGCGTTTTGACAGGGTAATAGACGGGTTCGGCGCCCAGCGCGCGGAACAGGCGGTCCATGGTCTCCGGGAACTCGTAGTGATCGAAACCGCGCTCGGGCCGCACGATCTGGCAGCCGTAGTAAAGGGCCACGCGCAGGCCATCGAGCCGGCGGGAGGCGGCAGCCGCGATTCGCTCGATGCCCACGTCGTTGACCAGCACGTCCAGCGGATGGCGTACGCTCACGTTGAGGCGGTAACTCAGGCCGGCCTTCTCCAGCAGGGCGTCCACTTTCTGGCGCAGCTCCGGGCTTTCGCGCAGGAAGCGATTGGTCTTCAGAAGGACCGTGTAGCAGGCGCTGCACGGCGCCATGAGCTCGCGCTGCCCGTCGCGTCCGGCCAGCGCCAGGTTGCGTGCGCTCACCGCCAGCGAAGTGGTCTCGTCCACGCTCATGTAGATGGTCGCCCCGCAGCAGTTCCAGTCTTCCAGCTCGCGCAGACCGATGCCGAGCGCCTGGAAGACGGCGCGCAGGCTCTCGTCATACTGACGGGCGGCGCCCTCCAGGCTGCATCCCGGGTAGTAAAGGTATTCCATGGGCCCTCCTCACACCGCTTTTTCAGGCAACTGTCCCACCGCACGGTAGCCGACCGTGCCGGGCACGAATTCCAGAGGCTGGGCCTCCCGCGGCAGCTCCAGCGTTCTTGCCGCTTCGATCATTTGCCGGATGGCGGCAACGCCGCGGATCCGCTTCGGCCACAGAGCGAGCCTGCCCCGGCGGTACATCGCCAGCCCGAGAGGAAGCATGCGCAACAATTGCAGCGGATTCCGGCGGAGCTGGAAAAGCAGGACGAGAAGCAGCTCGTGGTTGCGGCCGTAGCGATACAA
>Ga0197142_1000350_pt1 | contig 42404 bp, 31 predicted proteins | sample GBS60_MetaG_FD_148614 | JGI IMG/M metagenome (GOLD analysis project Ga0197142, IMG submission 148614) | Sediment microbial communities from Great Boiling Springs, Gerlach, Nevada, United States - GBS 60_MetaG | ecosystem: Environmental > Aquatic > Thermal springs > Hot (42-90C) > Sediment... | reverse complement strand
CGGTCCGAAACAGCAGCGATATCATTTCTATCGCTACTCAATTTCAATCTTTTGTAATCTTTGGCAATTTTTAACCAATTGTGTTTTTTTAAACAAGTTTTTGTTTAAAAATCAACGATTCCATTGGTCACTTCGACATCTGATTTTGTAACTTATTGAAATATATATATTTCTTTCAACCTCTCGACTGGTATTCTTTTTGAATTTTTCTCTTTTTACAATTGCAAAAAATGTTGAACCTATTTAGATATATCTTAATCGGAATTATTATTTCTTTTATATGCTTAACGAAAGCGGGGGCTCAGCCATCAAATGCGACACCACAAGGGCAGCAAATGCAGTTCCCCCAAGTAAGTGTATCAATAGGGAACAAAGAAAGCAAAGAGGATCTCGCCCTGGGCATTCAAATTTTGCTTCTTATTACAGTTCTTACTCTTGCACCTTCCATCCTTGTAATGATGACTTGTTTCACTCGAATAGTAATTGTGCTTCATTTCCTCAAACAGGCACTAGGAACACAAACACAACCACCGAATCAACTTTTAGTTAGTCTTGCTTTGTTTCTTACATTTTTTGTAATGCAGCCAGTTTTCGATAGGGCAAACAATGAGGGTATCCAACCATATTTACGCGAAGAAATTAGCCAGCAAGAGGCAATAACTAGAATTGTAAATCCTTTTAAAGACTTTATGTTGAAATTTACTAGGCAGGAAGATCTTGCACTATTCTTAAGACTTTCGGGTAAAGAAAGGCCAAAAGATGCCTCCGAACTTTCAATTTGGACAATTATTCCTGCCTATACATTAAGCGAATTGCGGATTGCATTCCAAATTGGGTTTTTACTTTTCGTTCCATTCCTTGTATTGGATATGATTATTGCCAGTGTTTTAATGTCTTTAGGTATGTTCTTGTTGCCACCACAATTAATATCCTTGCCTTTGAAAATTCTGTTATTTGTTTTGGTGGATGGCTGGTACCTTGTAATTGATTCTCTTTTAAAAGGTTTACTAACAATTTAGGTGGGTGATGACTGACGTAATGGTTTTAAATATTGTTCGCGATGCATTTTATTATGTGCTTTTGATTAGCGGACCCATATTATTAGTTTCGTTGGTAGTGGGTTTGTTGATATCAATTTTTCAAGCCGCAACGACAATTTCCGAACAAACTCTGACTTTTGTCCCTAAAATTATTGCTGTATTTGTTACAATAGTATTACTTGTACCATTTATAATTGAGAGAATCAAAACTTTTACAGTTCAAATTTTCAATCTTATAACAACGATAAAATAGTATGGACTTACTTAGCCCACTTTTGGATATATACGTTGAAAGATGGATAGTTGTTTTGTTGGTGTTTGTGAGGATTACTGGTATCTTTATTATATCTCCAATTTTTAGGTTACAGGCCGTTCCTTTTCCAATTAAAATTTTTCTGGCGATGATACTTTCTGTTTTGATTGTTTCAACCATAAATTTAGATGTTAACATAGATTTTGAACTGTTGTCTTTGATTTTAGTAATTAATAAAGAGCTTTTTACAGGTATGATTATTGGTTTTACAATAAATCTTGTATTCTGGGGAATGCGTTTCGGTGGAGCTATTGTAGATTATGAAATGGGTTTCTTCGCAGCAAGCTTGCTAAATTTTTCAGAAACCACACCAACTATCTTTGGTGAATTTCTTGAATGGATGACCTTGATGATCTTCTTTCTAATTAATGGACATCATCAAATCTTCGAGGCTCTGTACGTAAGTTTTGTTAAAATTCCAATCGGAGTTGCAAGCTTCACAACTTTAACAATTCAAGAGCTTGCAAAATTTATGTCAATTGTTACGATTATAGCTTTGAAAATTTCGGCACCAATCTTTGTTTCAACATTTTTGATTAACCTTAGTCTTGCAATGTTATCGAGGATGGCGCCACAAACAAACATTTTTATAATTAGTTTTCAAGTTAAAATATTAGCAGCTTTGTTAGTTTTCTTTTTGTCAATTTCATTTTTTGTTTACGCATCGAAACAATTTTTGGAAATTTTCCAAAACCAAACCTATTATTTGCTTTCAACTATTGGTTGAAAAGAAATGGCAGAAACAGCAGAAGGAAGGGAAAAAACTGAACCAGCGACACCGAGGCGATTAAGCGAAGCACGCCAGCGTGGTCAGGTTGCCAAAAGCATCGATATTACGACTGCTGTGATGATTATTTTAGGTGGATATCTAACTTTATTGTACATAGGTATTCTTTCTAACGGTCTGCAAAATTTTTTTAAAGCAGGTTTGGGCAATTCTTTCAAAATCCACCTTAACACTGAGTCAGTAATAAAGTTATTTGTTGATATAGTTTTATTTTTAGCTCAGCTTCTTTTACCTTTGATTCTGTTGATTTATTTATTTGTTTTCGCATCGGAAGTTGCACAAGTGGGTTTTCATATAGCAACAAAGAAATTTACAAAAGGTTTGAATTTTCGATCAATTTTTAATCCTTTGGCTGGAATCAAGAGAATGTTTTTTTCAGGTCGGGCTTATTTCGAATTAGCTAAAAGCATCCTGAAAATATTCATTCTAGGTTGGTTTGTATATTCTGTCTTAAAAAAATACATTGTATGGGATTTATCGCTTGTTGAAAAGCCTTTGAAAGAGATTCCCGAGTTGATGTTCAAGGTGACATTCGAATTAATAACTAAAGTTGGTTTAGTGTTTATTATAATTGCTGTTGCCGATAGATTCTACCAGAAGTATCGCTACAAAGAAGATTTAAAAATGACCAAAGAAGAAGTGAAAGAGGAAGTCCGCCAATCAGAAGGTGACCCAGCAGTGAAAGCAAGATTAAGAGGATTGATGAGGCAAAGAGTAAGAAAAATTATCTTAAAAAATATCCAAACCCGTGCTGATGTTGTCGTTACAAATCCCACACATTACGCTGTTGCGCTTGAATATAAACCCTACAAAATGCCTGCACCTGTGGTTGTTGCAAAAGGTGTCGATTTTATGGCTTTAAAAATTCGAGAGATAGCAATGGAAAATTCGGTCCCAATTGTCCAAGAACCACCGCTTGCCCAGGCTTTATATTACTCAGTCGAAATCGACCAGGAAATTCCAGAATTCCTGTTTAAAGCAGTGGCACAGGTTCTTGCTTATGTTTACTATGTTAAAGATTTAAAGAAGAATTAAAATGGCTTCATTCGAAGATTTTATAAGAAGAAATATTGGGAACAATATCTTAGGAAGATCAATAATTTATCTTCTAAATAACAAAGATATACTTTTAGCTATTGGCATACTTGTTATCATAAGTCTTTTGATCATACCGCTTCCACCAGTTTTAATGGATATATTAATTGCAACGAATCTTTCTTTTGCGGTATTGATTTTGCTTGTTTCTTTGTACTTAAAGAGCCCATTAGAATTTTCATCTTTTCCCACAGTTTTATTAGTATCAACTTTATTTCGCTTGGGATTAAATGTAGCAACTACTCGATTAATACTAACAGATGCTTATGCTGGAGAAATTATACAATCTTTTGGAACTTTTGTGATTCGTGGAAATTATATAGTTGGTTTGATAATATTTATCATTTTAATGATAATAAATTTTATTGTTATCATTAAAGGTTCTTCGAGGATTGCCGAGGTAGCTGCACGTTTCACTCTGGATGCATTGCCAGGAAAACAAATGAGCATTGATGCTGATTTGAATGCGGGTTATATCGATGAGAAAGAGGCACGAATACGGAGGCAAAATTTAACAAAGGAAGCAGATTTCTATGGGGCAATGGATGGTGCCGCTAAATTTATTCGTGGAGATGCAATTGCAGGATTGGTGATCACAGGAATCAACATTCTCGGCGGTTTTGCTATTGGGGTTGCTCAAAAGAATATGTCAATTTCCGATGCTCTTTCGACTTATACTATTCTTACAATTGGAGACGGTTTAGTGTCTCAAATACCATCGTTGCTTATTTCTGTTTCGGCAGGTTTTGTTGTAACTCGCTCAGCCTCTGCCGACAAATTGGATATTGAACTTGGAAGTCAGATAGGTGGTAAACCTACAGCTATTTCTTTGGCTTCTTTTGCAATGTTTGTTATGGCTTTTGTGCCTGGATTTCCTACAATACCATTTCTTTTGTTAAGTATTGTAACAGCCAGCCTTGCGTATATCAGACATCGACAAATCAAAAAAGAAGAAGAGGAAAAACTTCGCAGGGAATTGAGCGAAATCGAGGTTAAGCCAAAAGTCGAAGAGAGCCCAGTAGAAGAACTGCTCAAAGTTGATCCTGTTGAGCTTGAGTTGGGTTACAATTTAATACCTTTGGTCGACGAAACCCAGGGTGGGGACGTTTTTCGCAGGATTACAAATATCAGGAAACAACTTGCCCTTGAACTCGGGATTATACTGCCCCCAGTCCGAGTTCGAGATAATTTGAATCTTGAACCAGAAGAGTATGTAATTAAAATACGTGGTAATGAAGTTGGTAGAAATACACTTCAGCCCGGTATGCTTTTGGCAATGAATCCTGGAACAGCAAAGGGGGAACTTCCTGGAATTCAAGTCACAGAACCTGTTTTTGGTTTGCCTGCCACCTGGATTTCATATGCTGAAAGAGAAAATGCAGAATTATTGGGCTACACAGTGGTTGAAGCCTCTACGGTGCTAATTACTCATATGACTGAATTGCTAAAGAAAAATGCCGATAAGCTACTTTCTCGACAGGAAGTTAAAAAGCTTATTGATAATCTCCAGCAAGACTATCCAGCATTAGTAGAAGAAATTACCCAGGAGAATCTTCCTCTTGCTGTTGTTCAAAAAGTTCTTCAAAACTTACTTAAAGAGGGAATTCCGATTCGTGACCTTCCAATCATTTTGGAATCCCTTCTGGAATATTACAAAGTTACTAAAAATGTTGATGTTTTAACAGAGTATGTTAGGCATAACTTATCCGAGACTATTAAGCGATTATATCAGGATCAAAATGGAGTGATTCATTGCATTTCGTTAAGTCCCGAGATTGAACAAATGATTTCTAATGTGCTTCAAACGAATGCTCAGGCAACAACAATGCAAACTCTTGGGTTATCTGTTGAAACAATTAAACGTATTCAAGAGAATCTTTCGAAAGCTATCGACGAAATGTCTATGTTGGGTTACTATCCTGTAATAATTTGTTCTGCTCAAATACGACCATATTTTTACCGGATGATTAGGACACAATTTCCTGTAGTCAGTGTAATTAGTTATACTGAGCTACCGCCAGATACAGAAATTGATATTATTTCAACTTTATCCGTATAAATACTTATTTCTAAAACAAAAATAATTGGTACAATAGAAATGCAAAATTTGGATGGAAGATGAAAGATTATTACAAAATTCTTGGTGTTAGTCGAACTGCAACAACCGAAGAAGTCAAAAAAGCTTTTTATAAACTTGCCAAGATTTACCATCCAGATGTAGCAAAAGGGAATCCAGCCGCAATAAAATTTTTTTACGAAATCAACGAGGCATATCAAGTTTTGGGTAACCTTGACAAAAGATTAAAATATAGCCTTGAATACCAAAAATACTTAATGCAAAAGAATAACGGAACATTAAGAAAATGAGTTCAAATCAAATTTAATGTCGGGGCGGCAGGACTTGAACCTGCGACCTTCTGCTCCCAAAACAGACGCGCTAGCCACCTGCGCTACGCCCCGAAAAAATTTCGAATGCAAAATTCGTAATTTTTTTTTAAATAATCAAGTCTTTTTTTATTAATTTACTTTTTAAGTTATTTTTAGTTGAATATGCTTCTGTATCCAAAACAAAAGAAGAGAAGAGTTGTTCTACCAAAATATGGACAAGGACCTACCAAGGATTTGGAAATTTTTCTTGGTTTTTGTAAGCAATTTGATGATCAATTGGATTTGGAACTTTTTCGGAAGGCTTTCTCATTCAATTTGAATTCTTCCAAAGATAGGATGAGAAAATCAGGAGAACCTTCTTACCTCCATCCGTTGGAAGTCGCTACAATTTTGATCAATTTTGTGGGTTTCGACAATGTTTTGATTGCTTCGGCTCTGCTTCACGAGGTGATTAGCAAAGATTCACCCTTTAATTTAAATGACATAGAAAGTGAGTTTGGAAAAGTTATATCAAAAATTGTCGAGAGTATTTCCAAGATTAATTTGGTGGAGCACCAAAGAATAGGCGACGCTGAATACTATCGAAGACTTATTCTTTCTTTATTAACTGATATACGGATACTTTTGGTTAAGATTGCAGACCGTTATCATGATATGCAGACAATTTCCTACCTTCCCCCCGAAAAGCAGGTGCAAATCGCCGAAGATACAATGCAAATTTATGTACCCTTGGCTCACAGGCTGGGCCTTGCATTAATTAAAAGCGAATTAGAAGATTTTGCTTTTAAAGTTTTAGATAGAGCTAACTACGAGATGATAGCCCGGAAATTAAATATCAGCAAAAAAGAACGGGAAAACAAATTGCAAGAATTCGTAAGACCTTTAATTCCCAAACTTGAAAGCAAATTAAAAGAGGAATATAATGTCTCTTTCGAAATTCACGGAAGGGTGAAGCATATATACTCGATTTATAATAAAACTTTACTCAGAGGAAAACCAATGGAGGAATTATATGATCTGGTTGGGATTAGAATCATTCTCGATACAGAGGATGAAAACCTTTGTTATGAAACTCTCGAAACAATAGCAGAAGTATATAAAAAAATTGATAATACTTTTAAAGACTACATTAAAAATCCCAAACCAAATGGATATCAGTCTTTACATCAGGCATTTCAGGTACCCGGCTTGTATAATATTGAAGTTCAAGTCCGAACACGGAAAATGGATGAAATAGCTGAACGAGGCTTTGCTGCCCATTATCGATATAAGTCCGGGCTTGTTTCTGCTGATTCGATACTTATGGATCCTGAATTCGAAAAATGGACTAACGAAGTAAGAGAACTATTGCTGAAAAACGAAGAACTAAGCAATTCTAAGATATTTGAAGCCTTCAACTTCAATTTGCTCAGTGATAAAATTTATGTTCTAACACCTGAAAACGATGTTAAAGTTCTACCTATAGGTGCAACTGTTTTAGATTTTGCTTATTCAATTCATACCGATTTGGGCAATCATTGTTTGGGAGCGAAAATTGATAATAAAAAATCTTGTGGACCTTTTGAAAAACTCAGTAACGGCAATATCGTCCGAATTATTTACTCGGAAAAGGAGGAGCCAAAAGAAAACTGGCTCGATTATGTTGTTACAAGTAAAGCTAAAGATGCTATAAAGAAATATCTTGCTCAGAAGCGCCAAAACTTAATATCATCGGGCAAAGATATTTTTTTTAATCTAATTAATGAATTTAAGCTTTCATCGAAACAAAATTCCGTATTAAGCGAAATTAAGTCCATTTTCCTTTTCCCCGATTTGGACGAATTTTTTATAGAAATAAACAACAGCGCTGAACTTCGGCAAAACATAAAGGATCTACTTGCATTTATTGCTTCAAATGAAGAGAAACATAAAAACCTAAAATGGAAAACATTAATGAGTAAATTGCCCGAACAGTTAAAGCTGTTTATCGAAACAAGGGTCAAGAATTTCTTTGAAAAGCATCCCGATAAAATTGACTTTGCAATTTGTTGTTTACCTGTTCGAAATGACGAGGTTGTAGCAATATTACAAAATGGCAAAATTAAAATACATCGAAAAGAATGTTCTAACTATGCAGATGAATTGAAGAAACTTTATGCAAGGATGATTAGTTTCAAATGGGATTACATTAAGCAGGCAAAGTTTTTGACATGCGTTAAAATCTATACCGGGAAACTGAGTATTGTGCTAAACAAGTTGACTTCTTTTTTTAGCGAAAACGAAGATGTTGAAATTAAGAGAATAATCAAGGATGAATCTGGTAATGGAATTTCATCTCTAACTTTTTTCCTCCTGGTTGAAGACAAATCTACAATTGATAAGCTTACAAACCACCTTAAAGACTCAACTGCGGATATTTCAATTATTAGAAAAGGAAAAAGGCGAGATTGAGTTAATAATTTAGTAAAAGGTATATTTATACTCGAAATATTCAATTTTCCCATCCAACAGATTCCGATGGATTTCTTTTAAAATTAAACCTAAATTGTTATAAATCAAAGTAACGTTTTCAAGCTCGTCATTGTCGGACTCGTATATTTTAAGATTAACAATATGCTTTTGAGAATCATAAGAAAACTCCTGTATAATTTTGTTTTGAGGTTGAGAGTTATCAATTTTAATTATTTTTAACAAATTACCTGATGAATTATATTCATAGGAATATGTAAATTCAGTGCGTTTATTATCGGCAATCTCTATATAGGCAATTAAATTTCCCAAAGTATCATAAACGAATTGTGAAATTTTGCTTGTATCACCATTTTCATTAATTACTATACTTTTCAGAATTTTACCTGTGGGTGTCAATGTATTGATACTGACGAAATGAGAATCCAGAAAGTTGTTTTTATTAAAATATTTTATTTTGACAATAGAAATATTTTCATTCTGCCTAAAAAATTCCTGGACAACGCAACTACCCTCGGAGAAAAATTGAATAAATCGAACAAGATTGCCATCGTAATCGTACTCTTTAAAGAATACTTTTCTTAGGAACATTCCACTTGAATTTGTTTGAAACTTTGTTATTGTGTGAATTTTATGTTCAACATATGGTGAAGGTAGTTCACCGCAGGATACAATCAAAAGCAATGCAAGTAAACAAAATAAAATTTTAGGCATAACAATTTTAAAAAAATAAATTTATGAATAATTTTTTAATGAAACAATAAGATTATTATCTTTTAGATATTCCATTAACTTTGAGTAGTATTTGTTATTTGACAGTAGGATAAAATTTCCAAAAATTCCGAGAAATTCGCGTGCGCGTGACATTGCTACGTTAAGCTTTCTATCTATTACCTTGTTATTTGGAAGCATAAGCAAATTCGAAGAGTATTTAATTTGAGATTGATTATTGAAAGGCAAGGAGAGAAATATGATTTCTCTTTCGGAACCTTGAAATCTTTCGATTGTATCTATGGTAATTAACCTTTGCAATTCTGGAGGAAGTGATTTATGGATCTCGGAATTTTGAACTCGAAATGGTGAAACAACTCCAAAGGTTTCTGGAGTTATAATTTCTTGAAATTCATTGTAACAATCAATTATCATTTTGGTAATTATTTCAGAGTGAATTCGATTTGCTTTTCGTGATGTATCCAATGGTATATCGAAAAAAACTACGCGATTCGCAGGATCAAAGTCAAATTTTTTCCCAATGTGTCGAATAATCTTATCTATTTGGTGGTTGATGATTCGCTTTGGGGCTGTAGTTATCTTGTTATCGTAAAAAAGAAAATTAATTGGTTTTAAAATATTTTGATGCATTCTAAATTGTATGTTTAAGGTTGTATATACAAAGTCCCAGCCATTTTTTTGTGCACGGCTCAAAAGGAATTCGAAGTATGAAATTCCAAGGTCGTTGTATCCTAAGTCAATTAAGTATTGACTTTTTACTTTTGTTTGGAAGTCCTCTTGCAAAACAACAGCAGGCAGCTGTTTCTCATCACCAATAAGGATAAATTTTTCTACTTCGGAAATGATTCCAGCTATATGTGGAAAAAGAAGTTGCGAAGCCTCATCAATTATTGCAATTTTGAACTTGGTTATTTCGAAAATTTCCGAATTTGACAAAAAGGAGTGAGCAGTTCCCAGAAAGATTCGGCAACTTTGTATTTTTAATTCAAGTTCATCTAAATTTACATCTTCAATTAAATATGCTAAAACATTTGTTTTAAGTTCCGAAGATTCTTTAGTTCCAATTCTAATATAATCATATTGGAAACCATTTTGATTTAATAACTGAACAATTTCATCTACTGCACGATTTGTATAAGCACAAACTAATATTTTATCTTCCGTATTTTTTAAATAGTATTCAATTAGGCTCAAAATTACGTTTCGTGTCTTCCCCGTGCCGGGTGGTCCGACTACTAAAAAATAAGGATAAAATGTTACTGCTTTTTTTATTATTTCATCGTAATCGCAACCATTCATAATAAATTCATTTTCAATTTGAAATGGAGGTACTTTTCCTAAGAGGTAATCGAACCTATCCTTCGGCAATTGGATAAATTTGAACAACGAGAGAAACAAATAACGATTTGTGGATTCAAGATAATCTTCTTCAATAACCCAACCATCAAAAGGTGTTAACCTATCTAATGAAGTAAATTTATTCCTTAATGATACAATTGCAAAATCTCTATCGATTTCTTTTATTGTTCCCTTAAACAGTTGGAAAGCGTATCTATTCTCAATATTATATTTATTATAAACCACAACAAGGTCACCTTTCCTTATTGAGCAAAGATAATTATGTGAAGTATCTCGTTGGAAGTAAAGATATTGGCGTTCGAAATCACATTTTTCTGGAACCAAACATAAATTAACTATAATGGTTTGCTGTTCCAGTTTCTCTTCGATAGACGAATTCCAAAGGGAAGATTGAGAGGCTTTTGATAAGGAATTTATGAAGTTTCCAACTTTTGACAATCGTATTTCATTGATAATAAATCGAATATAATATAGAACCAATGCTTTGACTTCAGGTTCTAAATTAAAAAGGATATCAATTATGATTTTACTTTCGGTTAGTTGGTCTTCGGTGTTGTTAGACAATTCTTTCAAGGTATTAAAAATGGAGAATTTACCCTTTGCCAATTGAGTTTCAAGTAGAAAGATCCAATTTCTAGTTTTAATAAATTCTCTTTTTAGATTAATATCGTTAATTGCTTCACGAAGTGGTTTTTCGGAATCTTTGGAGTACAAAATCATTGAAGAACCTTTTCGTTGAGGAATTGCCGAATCGGCAAGCAAATTATATCCGATGGTTTGGGCATAATGGGAATGCCACATAGGGACAAAGAAAATTGTATGATCGGATAATTGAAATTTCAAATTATCTTTGGGTGGTGAGCCCGATTTAAGCTCAACAATTGTTTTCCATTTTGGATGTTTGGAGCTCTCAAGAAGGACATCCATCCTTCCTATTAAACCATATATAGCAGAGAAAAAAGTCGGTTCAATTTGAATTGCATATTTTTTAAAATTCTTAGTGACTTTCTTTAATGTGTCATAGTGTTGTAACAATTCTTTTTTAAGTTCTATTGCGAGGTCAGGAAATTTCTTTTTTAATCGAAGATAAGCTAGGAATCTTTTTGATATAGAATTCCAAAAAACAGTTTCAAAACAATGTTCCGGCTCAAGAAGGAGCTCATCGAATAAGTTGTTGACCAAATTCCCCAAAAAAGAGTAAAAGTTGTTGCTCTTTGGAAAGAGTTTGTTAATAAAGTACAAATAGGCATTTGTTCCCTTATGGGTGAAACATTGTGCAACCTCGGAGATGTCATATAAGTAGTCGGGCTCAATAACTATTAAGCTTTGGTTTGAAGTTCGGTATCTATGTGTATCGATTAGTTCCAAATCGATGCAGTTCAACAAGTTTCCTTTTTTAACAATTCTGGGTATTTCTTTCCATTTTGTGCTACAATCGATAATTATTTTGTTTTCTCCATTATTACAAACAATTATGTTCTCCTCACAGTTCGTTTCTTCTACAACAATTTGTATAAAAGAGGTTGAGTTATTATTTATCGAATAATATTTTTCAAAAAGAAGTTGTATTTGATTACTATTATCAACCGAAAAATTGATGTTTAATTCAAAATTATAAAAAAAAGAAACTAGCTGGTATAAGTAGATGAAAATATTTATGAACTCTTTTTTAGAAAATTTTTTGTTATCATAGTGTAGAAATAGCTTATTTAAAAATAATAGCTTTTGCTTAATATCAGCGGGAACATTATTGTTATCTACGATAAAAAAAATTCGAGAATAGTTGGAAGGAAAAATTTGTAAATTATTTTTGGTTAAATCTAGAATAAGCTCAAAATATATAGACTTTAGTTCTGTCCACAACCAATTTAAAGAGTCGGGGGACAATGAATCGTCGGAATTTTCTAAAAATTTTTGAATTGAAATTAGAGACTCGAAACTAAGAATATCGGAATTCATTTTTACGATTCGGGGCGGATATCTTTAACTCGTAGTTGAAATTGAGTTTGGCTTCCAAAAAAAACCTCTTCGAGGACATAAACCATCGAGAAAGGTTTCCCGTTGTTTAAATATTTAATTTTATCACCAAGGTTTTGACCTACGGCATCGATTTCAAAGAAAACATTACCACCGCTAATGTTAATTGGTTGAAGTGCTCTAAATCGAAAATTATTAGCGCCGTAAACTTTAACTCCATTCTTGGAGTATATTCCACGAGATAAAAATACAGGCTTGGAATTTTCAAATCCGAAGGGCGCAAATAGTTGAAGAAATTGAAAGAACTTTGGAGAGAGTTCGGATAAGCTAATTTCTGCATCAATAATTAACTCGGGGGTAAGCATTTCTTTAGTGATGTGTTTATGTGCAACGGAATCAAAGCATTCGATGAAATTCTCAAGATTTTCCAGTTTCAGAGAGAGTCCTGCTGCGTGTTTATGGCCACCAAACTCTTCGAGTAGATGACTACATTCTTTCAGAGCAGAATGAATATCGAAATTAATGATACTTCGAGCGGAACCTTTTGCTGAGTTGAACATTGTAGTTAACAAGATTGTAGGTAAATGAAATTTATCCACCAACCTCGAAGCTACAATTCCAATTACACCAGCATGCCAATCATCTTTGTGAAGGATTAAACTGCGTCGGTCATTTTTGGACAAGAATTCTTCGGCCATAGGTATAGCTTCTTCATATGTTTTTTCGTCGTAATATCTTCGCATTCTATTATCCTGTTCCAATTGCTGAGCCATCTGAAACGCAACGATTTCATCTTTTTGAATCATCATTTCGACAGACCGCATAGCATCGCCCAGACGGCCAGCAGCATTAATCAATGGAGCTAATGAATAAATGATGTGCAATGTGGTTAGATTTCCAGGAGTTAAATTGGTGCAATGCAGTAAACCTTTAATCCCCGGACGAGGCTTTTCGTTAAGAAGCTTCAAACCATAATATGAAAGTATTCTGTTTTCATCGACGAGAGGCACCATATCGGCCGCAGAAGCGATAGCAACAAAGTCAAGAAACGAAAAAGCTTCTTCTTCGATGTTAAGGACTTTCGCAATGGCTTGAATTAATTTAAAGACAACACCGCAGGCCGCAAGATGCTTAAAAGGGTAATTACTGTCGGGCAGAAGAGGATCGAGAATAGCATATGCCTGTGGAAGTTGAGGACCTGGTTCGTGATGATCACAGATAATTGTATCCAATCCAATGGAATGGGCATAATTGATAGCTTCTACACTGGTTATTCCTACATCAACAGTAATTATTAAACTTACACCCTGTTCCTTAATTCTATCTACAGTTTGGGAAATAATTCCATAACCTTCCTGGAATCTATCTGGAATGTGATATGTAACATTACCGCCCAGTTTCCTAATGAATTCAACAAGCATAGATGTACTTGTAGTTCCATCTACATCATAATCTCCGTGAACTATTATTTTTTCTTTGTTCTTTATAGCTTTTAAGATTCTGTCAACAGCTTTATCCATATCCTTCAAAAGAAAGGGGTCGTAAAGATTCTCCAATGAAGGATGGAAGAAATCATTTACCTTTTTGGGAGTGTCGAGACCACGTGCAACTAAAACTCGGGCGAGTCCTTTGGGTATTTTGAAATTTCCAGCTATAGTTTTAACGGCGGACTCATCCGGTTCACCTCGAAGTTTCCATATGAAATCTGACATATTTTTCCTTTGTTTCTCATAACTATTACAAAATTAGCATTTTTTATTCTAAACTCCAAATCTTTTGTGAAGAAATTTCAACACTGTCAAGTTTTTTTCACACCTTTAATCATTTTTCTTTTTTTATATTTATTATTTTGTAATTATTCCATATACGATTTTATGGATGAAGAAATCTTTGGCGAGATTTTTGAATTTCCCGGCGACCCACCGTGGAAAAAGAAGAACCGAATATTATTGAAGGAGAAAAAAATAACTCCTTGCCACGCATTCGAAGGTATCGTTGTTTCTCAAAAAGGTAAATATTTCCTTGTAGAAAGTATCTTGGACAATAAAATTTACAAGTGTGTGGTTTCTGGTTCAGCACAAGTAGAACACCCTCATAAAACTTTAATTACTGTTGGAGACAATGTTAAGGTGGTTCTATCACAAGCTAAAGAAGACGGAGAGGCTCTTGGTAGAATTGTATTTGTTGGCGAAAGACTAACATTTTTCCTAAGAAAGTCTATAGTTGGAAACAGCGAAGATGTGATTGCAGCTAATATGGAGCAGGTGTTGATTCTTCTCTCAGCTTCCAATCCTCCTTATAACAAAAGAATGCTGGATAAAATTTTAATTGCTTGCGAATATGGCGGATGTACCCCTATGATATGCATAAATAAGATGGATATTGCCGAAAGGGAATCTGTGCTCTTTGACTTTTCTTTGTATGAAAATTTGGGCTACAAAGTTATTTACATCTCAGCCAAAATGGGCGAAGGAATAGATGAGATCCAAAATTCGATAAAAGACAAAATTACGCTATTTGTCGGAGTTTCAGGAGTTGGAAAATCAACTCTTGTTAATAGATTATTTGGGGCCGATGTTCAAAAAATTGGAAGATTGGCAAAAAACCTAAGAGGTAGGCATACGACCACTTTTAGCATTATGTTGAAACTTGACGATAAGACCAAAATCATAGATACTCCGGGGTTTAGAGAATTTGAATTGTTTGGAATAGAAAAAGAAAATTTGCAATTTTATTTTCCTGAGTTCTCTCGATATTTCCAAAAGTGCAAATTCCAGCCTTGCACCCACACACACGAACCGAATTGTTCTGTAAAAAATGCAGTTAAGAGAAAGAGAATTTCGCAGGAAAGGTACTTTACTTATTTGGCTCTTTTCGAAAGTTTGTGATTTTTTATTAAATTGAAATGTAAAATTTTCAAGATCGAAAAAATGCGTAGTTTGATTAGATTTTCTGTTTTATTGCTTTTATTAAGCTCGAAATTATTGTTTTCCCAGTATTGGCAAAAAATTCAGAACTTACCGGCAAACTTTGCAAATAACTACTGGCTTGATGTATATTTTCATCCTCAAAACCCAAATTACGGCTGGGTTTGTGGATTCAACGGTATGATAGTTAGGACCACCGACGGTGGGAATACCTGGCGAGGTTCAACTGTAAATGCTTACCATTTAGAAAGTGTACATTTTCCGAATCTACAAATTGGATACGTTTCTGGCGTCGAAGGAATTTTTAAATCAACTGATGGGGGAGCCACCTGGTTCGATATTACACCTTCGGGTACTCGCGATACAACTTACTTTTGGGGTTGTTATTTTCTAAATGCTGATTATGGGGTTTTAGTGGGTGATGGCTGTGGAGGCCGATATCAACATTTTTGGCTGACCACTGATGGGGGAAGTTCTTGGAGCGTGTTTATTGCCCAAGAAGAGAATACAGGAATGACCGATGCTATTCTTTACCCGAATGGTTTGGGCTTCGCTAGTAGTAGTGGTAAAATCTGGATTACATCTGATAGTGGGCGAACTTGGCAAGTTTTTGCCTCTGTTGGACCTAACCTATGGCAAGAAGAGATAACAAATATTGGCTCTTCCTTCCTTGTTCCGTATTCGGGAACCAGCTGTACTGGCGGAGGGAACGACGGTGGTGTTCGTTTTACAACGAACAACGGAGCTACCTGGCAAAGTTTTCGCACTGGGGTTCCAATGTTCGGGACATTTTTGATTGACAACTTGAAGGGTTGGGCTTGTGGGTATTATAAAGAAGTTTACTATACTGCTAATGGGGGAATTTCTTGGCAAAAACGAAATTGTGGGATTCATTCGGGTAATCTTGATGACCTCTGGTTTATTTCCGAAACCAATGGCTGGGTCGTTGGAGAAGGTATATATAAGCTCGCCAATCCAAAAGCCGAAGTAAACAAATTGCGACTTAATTTTTCTGAAACTTGCGTTGGCGACACCAGATTCGACACGATTTGGGTTCGTAATTTCAATTTTAACGACGCCAACATTTCTTTGTCAATCTCTTCTGGAAGTGAAGACTTTCGAGTCATATCGCCCGGAGCCACTGCCTATATTCAATCTTGCGATTCTATTCAAGTTGTAGTAATGTTCAATCCTAAAACAAAAGGGACGAAAACTGGTCAATTAGAAATATTATATCCTAATCAAAGTCCTATTCTTGTTAACTTAAAAGGAACTGCAATTGAACATACTGCTAAACTTGTGGATACGCTAATATTTATCTCTAAAATTAAGGCTGGTTTCAATTATTCTTTCGAAGCAAAAATTAGTGTCTCTTCTACCAATGAAGAAATTAAAGCAGTAGTTCCTGTTGCCGACAATCCGAATTTCAAAATTGTTTCTAATCTGCCATTACCATTGAATTCTCTTACGCATAATGCTTTGAAGTTTGAAATTCTACCCAAAGACACTGGCTGGCAGGAGATTACTTACAAGATACAATTTTCCCCTTGTGATACTTTCCAGTTTTTGAAAATAAAAGTATATGCAGTTTCGCCAATCATTAATGTTGATTCTGCTTTTTCTATCGACTATCAATGTCAGATTAGTCCGATTTTTGTTCCAATTTACAATTCAGGCAATGATACACTTTTTATTCGAAAACTTACTTTTAGCCCTGCAACTACAAAACTAACTTTGCGAGGGTGGATATCAGGAGGAAGTTTAAGTAATAATTTTATCCTACCTGGTTCATCCGATACATTAATTATTGACATTGACCCGAAATTCCTCGGAACGTTCTCAACAAATTTGATCATTGAAAATAACGATATGCGGTTATTAGGTTCTCCGAGGAATATTTTGCGAGTGAATCTGAATATCAGAGTATTCGACGCAGAGTTAAATATTTCCCAAAATGAATTTAATTTTGAAACCATTTGCGTAGGCGATACAATTTGGAAAAAGCTTATAATCTATAATAAAGGAAATATTGATGAATTAGTCGAAGTTCTACAAAAACGAAAGTCGTGTTTTATTATTAACAAACCCCAGACATTTAATGTTCCCTATAATGATAGTGTAGAAATCAAAATCTTTTTTGTTCCAAGCCAAAGTGGGATATTTATCGATACAATTATTTTTCGTGGACTCAATTGCCCAGATACTTTACAATTAGTTTGTAATGGACAGGCGATACAAACCAAAATTGTATGTTATCCTCCTTCTTTATACCTCCGAATTCAAAAGGGGAAAACAAGTATAGCAACCGCTCAACTTTATCAAACAGGAAATGACAGCGTTAGAAAGGTACTTGTCGACTTTCAGGGAAAAATATCAGAACTTGCAGTAAATTATGATATGACAGGGAAAATCTTACCTAATTTGGGGGATACAGCCATACTCAAAATTACTTTTATTGGAAACGAAAAGGGCAGATATTCTGGCAATATACTTTTATACATACAGGGGATTTGTGATACAGTAATTGTTATTCCTGTAACAATAGAAGTTTTCGACAAACTTTTGACTTATGAGCCACAAGAAATTGTTTTTCCTGATACGTATTGCGAAAGTATTGTTCAAGTTCAAAAGTTGAAAATTGTAAACAAAAGCGAGATTCCTGATACACTCAAGAACATAAGATTAATTCAAAACCTTAATCAGTTTAGGATAATTAACTTACCCAATTTCCCTCTGATTTTAACTCCTTTTGATTCTTTGGAATTGGAAGTTTCATTTACTCCTATTTTTGGTGGTGTCGACACTTGTTACGCATTTATTGAATTTGATGATACAACCCGAAACAAAACTATTCCAGTTTATGCCTTTTGGGGATTTTCTAAATTGGTTTTGTTAGAGAAATATTTTGATTTCGGTGAGTATGAATACTGCCAAAATGCACTATCATTAAAGTCTTTTATCTTAAATAATGGAAATATCAGCGACTCGCTTATAATAGTTAAACCTTTTGGGTCGGAGCTTTTTTCGATTGAGTTGAACAAGCACTTGTTAAAAGGGAATTTGTTGGATACAATAAAATTCGAAGTTAAATTCGAAAACCCAAAGGTTCCAGGTTTATACAAAGATACTTTAATTATCGGTTATGCATTATGTAGACAGCTCGATACTGTGTATGTTTCTGCAAAAATTTTTGAACCTATGTTTACTATCCTTCCTGAATTTGTTGATTTAGATTCAATTTGGATTGGAAACTCTAAAAGTGGTTATCTTATATTATCTAATATGCATTTTGATACTTTGCTATTTGGTGTTTTCAGCTACCCTGATGATCCGAATTTAACTTTGGAAAGTATTTATTCAAAAGCAATTGGACATAAGGGAACAGATACTTTAAAATACAATATTGTTGGAAAAGTAGAAGGTTCGTTCATCGACACTCTCTGTTTTAAAGTAAAAAGCAAATGTGAGTATAGTAAATGCGTCCTCATAAAATATAACATTCCAGAGGAAAAATATGTTCTGACGATTAAAATTGGAAAATACTTGGCTAAACCAAATGATAATTTAACATTAATAATTGAAAATTTAAGTCCAACCTCACTTTTGAAATTAGATACATTCGTTTTGTCATTAAAATTTGACCAGTGGTTGTTTTATCCTGTTGCCAGCTCAATTAAAAACGATAAAAGGGTAGAGTATTTATGGGAAATGAATGAATTGATATTCAATCTTTCCGGTGATAATTTGATTAAATTTATCAATGAAGGGAAAGAAATATTGATAGAAGGAAAGGCATTGTATTCTTTCCCCGACACAACAATTTTAGATTTGGATGTCAAAAATTTTTTACCCGAGAAGAAAATTAATTTCACTTTAATAGATGGGACACTCAAGGTAGCTCCTGTTTGCAGTCCAGTGGGTTCTCAACGACTCGAAATCCTTCCTTCATTTGAAATTATAGGGTTAGCCTACGAGCAAAGCACTTGGGTAGTTATCCATTCTGAGCAGGAACAAAATGTCTATGTTTCCCTGTATAATTTACTTGGGGAAAGTATAAGAGAGCAAAGATCAATTGAGTTGGTTAAAGGAAGAAATCGAATAAATTTGAGCAATCTTTTTGGGGTAGATTTATCGATAAAAGAGTGTTTTGTTTTGATTAGCAACGAATATTTAACTAAAATCATTTTTGTTCCGCCATATTAATTTTTATGGATTTATTTATTGGAACATCAGGTTGGAGCTTTCCCAATTGGGTTGGTATTTTATATCCCAGTGGACTTCCTCAATCCAAATGGTTAAGTTATTATTCAAATTTTTTTAATTGTGTCGAGGTTAACTCTACTTTCTATCGATTGTTCAAACAAAATACATACAAAGGGTGGTTTAAATCTGTTCCTGATGATTTTGAATTCATTTTAAAGGTTCCACAAACTATCTCCCATATAAAAAAGTTAATCAATGTGAAGGGAGAATTAGAAGAATTCTTCAACAATGTGGAAATTTTAAAACCCAAACTAGGATTGTTACTTTTGCAACTTCCCCCAAGTTTCAATACTCCCATTGAATATTTAGATGAGTCTTTGAGTTACCTTAGTTCTTTCTGTAATACTGCTGTTGAATTCCGCAATTGGTATGGATATACTCAAGATGCTTTAAGTATTTTAGTTAAATACAATTGCATCTTGGTGAATCCAGATTCTCCAACTATGTCTTTGCAGCTTAATATTACAAATGATAAACTTTATTTCCGTTTGCACGGGAGAACTTCCTTACACAAGTCTTCCTATAGCGATGATGAGTTAATGGAAATATCATTAATGATAAAAGGAGTAAAGGATAGAATTAAAAAAGCATATATTGTTTTCAACAACGGAGTCTATGGACATTCAATTCAAAATGCATTTAAATTGCAAGAACTACTTGGTTTAAAAATAGGTAAAACTAAATTTTTACCCACACATAACCAAGAATTGGGTCTGTAGTGTTATGCGAAATAAGGGATTTAATTACTTTTTCGTTTAAAACCATTCCAGCGGGGACAAGTTTCAAACCTGAGTAAGTATAAATATCACGGGCAACAACAAGACCTTCTTTCAACTCTTGCAATTGTAAAGGCTTTTCGTTGATGCTACCAGCAAGTTCTCGATATTCGAGCAGAAATTGTTCAAGGAATAGAACAACTTTCGGGTCGTAAAGTCTCCTTGAATTTTGTTTTAATTTTTCCAAAGAATCGTCAGCAGTCATTTTGTAGAAAAAGCGAAGTTCTTCGAAATCGAGGACTACACGAATTATTCGGGACTGGGGAGGAATTTGCCAGGATTGCAACTTATGTGGTATTCCACTACCATCGAAGTTTTCCCATATGTGAAAAACAATTTTCGCAACATTTTCAAGTGTGCCTATACCATTCAATATTTCTTTCGACTTGACTGGAACCTGGCACATAAGTGGATTTGTTGGTGAGCCATCCGTTAAAACGGGCTTTTCAATCAAATCATCGGGTAAGCACAATTTACCAATATAAACTAAATGGGAGGCAAATTCTATTTCTTGTAATTCATCCTCGTCGAAATTTCCTGTGAGTTTAGCAATCCAGGTAGAGCCTGTGGCAACTCTTTTCAACAACTCACCTATGGAAGGCATCTTTGCGGTTATGAAACGAATAGCCAATTGTTTGGTATCCTGAATCTGCTTATCAAGTGCTCGAGCTAATTCATTGAGGATTTTATTTTCTTCAAGGACTTTCTTTTGCAATCTTATTATTCGGATTCCTGAGCGAAGTCGTGCGATGAATTCTTCGTATTCTATAGGCTTATTTATAAAATCATCGACACAAGTTTCGAGTGCCTTAATTCTTAATTCCTTGTCGACATAGCCAGTAGTCAAAATGTAATACAAACTTTTGAGTTTTTGACTTGCTCGAACTTTTCTGCACAACTCCAAGCCATTTATTTCTGGTATATCGTAATCAGCAATAACAATATCGACTTGCTGTTTTTGAAGCAATTCCCAGGCTTCTTTACCATTGAAAGCTAAAAGCATCCCAGCGTTAGGAAAAGCTTTCGTAAGTATAGCCCTAATATTTGAAATTGTTGGCTTGTCGTCGTCGATTACTAAAAAGTTAAATGTTTCCATAAGATTTATTGTTTTGCGTAGTTTTTCAAAATCTCCTCTGTACTTATGTTTTTTATTAGGATTGATGTCCTACGATTGCTAAAATCAAATGGATTCTCGGGATTTTTAAGTTTTTTGTCGGCGAAACCAGTGACTTTGACAATTTGTCCATCCCACAATCCATTTTCTTCTAATACTTTGCGAGCAGCATTTGCGCGGTCGGCAGAAAGTTCCCAGTTGGTATACCCAGATTGTTTGGCGTATTGTCGGCTATCGGTATGTCCTTCAACTTCAACATAGTTTGGCAATTTTCCAATTTCTTTTGCCAAAAAAGTAAGCAATTCTTTTGCAGCAGGTTTAAGTTTGGCACTACCTACTTCAAAAAAAACCGACTCTTGTGATTCTATCAGCTCAATTCTCAAGCCTTCTTTTGTTAATTCGAACTGAATTGATTTAAACATTTCTGCAAGATTTGGATTTTTTGCGGCGGACTCGGAAAGAATACTCTTTATCTCTTCTGCTAGTGTTTTAATTCTTTCAACAGCCTTAATACTATCCTGTATAGCTTGTTTCTTAAGTTTCTGCGATACTTTCTCTGCGAGAGTGTCTTGTTGTTCAGGGGGAAGAAAAAATGTGAATTGGTGTTTATCTTTACCTTCGCCCTTTCCACTTTCTGGATTCTCGAAAATATCAATTTTAACAGGCACCGTTCTTTTTCCAGTGATAAAATTAAAAGCACCAGGGTCTTTGAAATAATCCGAAACCATTTGGCGAATTTGCTCACTTTGTCCTAAAATCCACATAACAATAAAAAATGCCATCATTGCGGTAACGAAGTCAGCATATGCAACTTTCCAGGAGCCACCGTGAGCTGCATGACCGTGGTGTGCTTTTTTCTTTTTTATTATTATTGGTTCCTCTTTATGTTTTTGCTCTTGGTCTTCCATTTTTAACCCTTTATTTAATTTTTATCTTGCTTGTTTTATTGCTTGCTCGGTTTCCTGGAATGAAGGTCTATTCTCGGGGTCGATTGAACGGCGGCCATATTCGACTGCAACAGATGCAGGGGCTCCCTTTGCAAATGCAAGTAATGCAGCTTTTATCGTTTGCAAATATTTCACCTCTTTTTGTACAATTTTATTCATAATCGACGCTGTTGGACCTATTATTCCATAACACATCAACACTCCAAGAAATGTCCCAACAAGAGCGGCGGCGACGTGATGTCCTACCGCCTCGGCTCCTTCGGATACCGATGCCATTGTAACTATGATTCCCATAACTGCAGCAACGATACCGAGGCCTGGGAAAGCTTCGGCTAATGTTTGTAAGGATTGGGCAGGAACCTGTTCCTCTTCCAGTATGTTTTCTATATCAATATCCATTAATTCTTCCAAATCATGAGCTGGAACTCCCCCGCTTAAAACAACTTTGAGCGTGTCGGTTAAAAATTCGACTGCATTTTTGTTTGCCAAGAAAGTAGGGTATTTAGAAAATATAGAACTTTGTTCAGGATTCTCGATGTGAGATTCGATGGCAATTAAACCCTCTCGCTTAGCAAACTGAAATAATTCGTAAAGTAATTGGAGAAGTTCAATATAAGAAGCTTTGTTAACTTTGGGTCCTTTGATAGTTCCTATTGCACCTGATATAATTTTTTTTAAAATTGGCAGAGGGTTGGCTATCAAAAGCGAGCCTATAGCAGAACCGCCAATTATGATATATTCAGCAGGAACTATCAAAGCTAAAGGATTGCCTCCTGCTACAATTAATCCACCAATTATTGATACAAAAACAACTACAATTCCAATAATAACAAACATATTTTACCTTTATTTTTTTTTGTTTGTTTCTCTTAAAATTTCTTTATTGTTTGGGTCAATTTTGATTGCTTTCTCGAAATTTTCCTTTGATTTGATTTGATTACCTAAAGCTTCATAAATAAGACTGAGATGGAAGAATGGTTCTGCACGGCTGCTATCGATTTGGATTGACTTTTCGATGAATTTTTTGGCTTCCTCATATTTTCCTATTTTGTAAAAATACCATCCATAAGTATCTAAGAAATTTGGATCATCCGGCTTTTGTTTGATTGCTTTTTCAATTAGTGAGAATGCATATGGTAAATTCTTTTCCCGAATTATCAGAGAGTATGCGTAATTATTTAATGCAACCGGATTTTCTGGATTCAATTCCAAGCATTTAGAGTAATAATAATCAGATTTTTCCCAATCCTCTTTCTCGAAATAAATCCAACCAAGATAAAAATATGGTTCAGTATAAAAAGAATCCAAAGACAAAGCTCTTTCAAAACTTGATGCTGCAAGTTCATAATTTGAAAAATCCAAATAAAACTCACCCAATGTAATATAATATGCAGATTCTTCAGTGAACTTGAATTTAAAACTTAAGAACTTTTTTAAAGCAATCTCTTTATCATTACAATTATAAAACAAAACTTTGGCGGCTACAACTAGGATATTCAGATCGATTTCTTCATTATTAAGAATTTTCTGAGCAAATTTACAAGAATTAACCGAATCGTTCCTAACAAAATAGGCTTTAAGTAGAATGAAATTTCCATTATTTGTTCGGGTAACATTTTGTTCTAAGATTTCCGTAAGTTTTTCGGAAAATTCAGGTAATTTGTTGGTAAAAACTTCCATGTTAGTCAAAATCCAATCGAAAAGATTATCCAACTTGTCAGGTTCCAAAGTTACTAATATTTTCGACAAAAATTTGAAAAAATCCTCATTATTGCTATAATCGAGTAAAAGACTCAGATATCTTTGAAGATAAATTAAATCAACTTTTTTTAAGTTTTTCTCCTTAGAAAATATTTTTTGTAAGACAGTAAACTCATTTAGCGAATCGCCACGAAGATAATATCGGTAATGAAGTTGAGCATTAACAAAATCTTCGTATCGACCATCCTCAAATTTCTTTAAAAAAGTAATTGATTGTGTAAAGGATGTATCGACCTTATCCAAAACCTCAAGATGCAGCTTAAGTTCATCCAAAGTGAGTTCACTACCTTTTAGATTTACTAGCTTTGTTGAGAAATAACTTGCCAATTCAGGTTGATTACGAGTTAATAATATCCAAGCAAGTAGTTCTATTGTGGGGGTGAAATTAGTGTCTTTAATATAGGATTTAATAGCGTAATCAAAAGCAAGTGTCAACTTTTCAATCATATAGAAGTTTTTTGCGATAGCAAAAAGAATAACTTTTGAAGAGTCAAATCTATACGCATCAAGCAGATCAATTATTGCTTGATGATGTAAGCCAATTTGTTCATTTTTTGAAGCATTAACCAACAAATCAATCAAATATTGGTTCTTAATATACTTTATGGTCGATGAATCAAACCTATTTGCTTTTAAATATAAATCGTATATAGAATCGAAGCTGTCTATTTTTTCATAATTAACTGAATGTTTTCCACTCGAACAAGTAATAAAAAAAAGGGTTGGTAAAAACAATGCCAAAATTTTTATTATCACTGCAAATTTTGTTTTTTCCATACAATTTAAAATTATGAAAAAAGTTTCTAAAAATAAAAAACCTGCCGAAACAAAATGAAAATCGGCAGGCAAAAGGTTAAAAGGGAAAAGGTCTACTTCAAAATTCCAGCTTCTTTAAGGACAGAAGTGATTCCGCGTTTATCAATTGTTTTAATAGCCTGGGTCGAAACCCGCAGCCTAATCCATCTCTTCTCTTCAGGAATCCAGAATTTCTTCCACTGAAGATTGGGCAGAAAGCGTCTTTTGGTTCGATTATTTGCGTGGGAAACATTGTTCCCTGTTAAAGGCTTCTTTCCGGTTATTTTACAAACTCTTGCCATTATCAATCCCTAAAAAATACAAAATTAATAATTTTTGAAAATTTTCAAAAATTGGTAAAAAAGTTTTGTGAAAACAAAAAAAATTCTTAATTTTGTGTTTGAATAAAGGAGAGGTGGCCGAGTGGCTGAAGGCAACGGTTTGCTAAACCGTCGTAGGGTTTAAAGCCCTACCGCGAGTTCGAATCTCGCCCTCTCCGCAGAATTTTTATCCTTTTATTACTGCAAGAGGCTTTATTTTCGCTACTGCCTTCGTTATCGCTAAATTGTTTACAACATTTACAACTGTTTCTACATCTTTGTAAGCATTCGGAGCCTCTTCGGATAAAGATGAAACACTTGGGGTTTTAATAATTATCCCGCTGCTTTCCAATTCTTCGAGCAATGCTTTTGAGTTAATTTCCTTTTTCGCTTGTGATCTGCTCATTGTTCTGCCTGCACCGTGGCATGAGCTTCCAAATGATAAGTCAAGTGCGTTGGGTTGGGCAACTAAAACATACGATGAAGTTCCCATTGAACCAGGGACTAAGACTGGTTGACCGACTGAAGAATAAATACCTTTTATCGAAAAAGAAGGAAAAGCTCGTGTGGCACCTTTTCGGTGAACAATTAACGTTCTTTTCTTTTTTCCAATCTTATGCTTTTCAATTTTAGCAATATTATGTGCCAAATCATATAGTAATTGAAAATGAAGAGGTTTTATTTTTTTAGTAAATCGCAAAAATATCTCCTTGATTTTATTTGCAATCAACTGCCGGTTAACAAAAGCGAAATTAGCAGCGGCATTCATTGCATTGTAGTAGTTTTTGCCTTCGTTCGATGCAAAAGGTGCGCAAGCAAGCCCTCTGTCGACCAACTCAATTCCATATTTTTTTGATACAGACTGAAAATCTTTAACGTAATCGGCACAAATCTGATGTCCAAAACCTCTTGAACCTGTATGAATCCAAATAACTATTTGGTCTTTAAACAATCCAAGCTTTTCTGCAATTTCTGGTTCGAATATTGTATTCACATAACCAATTTCAATAAAATGGTTTCCGGAACCTAAGCTACCAATTTCTATTATGCCCCGTTCGAAGGCTCTTTGGGATACGGTAGAAAGAGTTTCGACGGGGAGGCACCCATTATCTTCGATACATTCAATGTCTGTTTCGGTTGCAAAGCCATTTCTTAATGTCCAATTAGCACCTTCGTAGAGTAAATTTTCAAATTCTTTTTTGTTCAATTTTATCAAAGCACCTTTCCCTGTCCCAAGTGGAACATTTGAATAGATTTCATTAACTATTTCTTTAACGTATTTTTGGATTTCCTTTCTTTTCCAATTGGTAATATTTAACCTTATTCCGCAGTTTATATCATAACCTACGCCCCCTGGAGAAATAATACCATTTTCCACATCAAAAGCTGCAACACCACCAATAGGGAAGCCATAGCCTTGATGTATATCGGGCATAGCAAGAGAATAGTTAACAATTCCTGGCAAAGTTGCGACGTTGATAAGCTGGTTTAAACTATCGTCATTTTGAATTAATTGGAGTTGTTTAGGATCGGCAAAAAAGCGTGCAGGAACACGCATTTGTTTGTGGGAATCTGGAGAAATTTCATAAATAAACTCATCTATTCTATGTATTTCCAGTTTCATAAAGCACCTTACTTAAATATCAAAAATAATATTGGCTTTATATAAGTTATTTTGTTTAACTATTTGTAACTTATGAAATGTAGCCGATTTTATATAATTTTCTCTTAATTTAAATTTACCAAAATAATTTATTGATTTAAAAAAATTAGAGACGAATGTTATTTTAGAATTTATCAAATAATATCCCAAATCTAATTTAAAAATAAGAAAATTAAGAAAATCAATTAACAAGATTTCCAATTCATCATAATTAACTTCATAATTTTCAATATATAATTGATTATTAATTAAAGGATAAATTCCGGAAATAGCAATTAAACCTAAAGCTGAGTCATAAAACAATCCTTCAAGAGTTGTCGATTCGACATAAATGGCCTTATCGGCGGTGTGGTGTATTTCAACAAACATTTTATGACTTTACATATTCAAATATTGCCTCAGTAAATCGGTCTAAATCGTTTTCCGATATATAAATGTGCGGTGTGATTCTCACTCCGTGAATATTTTCCCAATTTATTGCAACTGTAAATATTTTATGTTTAGTAAAAAGATAGTCTGAGATTTCTTCAGGCTTTTTGCCATCGATAGAGAATAAACCCAATCCGCAGGAGAATTCCTTTTTTAAAGGTGTAAGAATTTTAACCGATGGTAAATCTTTTATTTTTTCAATCCAGTAATTTTTTAAATATCTCAACCTCTCTTCTTTCCTATTAATTCTCACTAAATCGTTGAAATTTAGTGCATCAGCAATTGCCATTTCGGCAGGGAAGGAGCGGGTGCCAAGTGATTCAAATTTTCTTATATCTTCACTGTAGGGGTTATCATTTGGAAAGAGTGGGGGAATCTGTTTAATTAATTCTTTTCTGATATAAAGCATTCCTGTACCAAATGGCGCGCATAACCATTTATGGAGACTTGTTGCAAAAAAGTCGCATTCAAGAGCAGGGAGCTTGAAATCAATATGTGCAAAGGTATGAGCTCCATCGACCAAAACAAAAATTCCTCGTTTTCGTGCCTCCCTTGCTATTTCTTGAACAGGAAGGATTTGCCCATTCCAGTTTATCATATGTGTTAAATTTACCACTTTTGTCCGTGAAGTAAACTTCGATATGTAAGAATGAACCAGATAATCTGTATTCTCCGATGGTAAAGACAAATCGACCCATACTAATTTGATTTTATCTCTTTTCTCTCTAAATTTCCAGGCATTAATTACATTTGGATAATCCTGTTTAGCCAGGACAACTTCGTCGCCTTCTTTCAACTCCAAACCAAAGATAATTGTATCCATCCCTTCGGTGGTATTTCTATTAATAGCAATCTCTTCTGGGGAACAACCCGCCAGTTGTGCTAGCTTTTTTCGTATAGGTTCGCGTCCTTGATCGAGAATTCGCCACATAAAATAAGCAGGTCCTTCGTTAGAGATTTGGTTGTATCGGATAAATGCCTCTTGGACACATTTGGGCTGTGGGCTAACACCTCCGTTGTTTAAGTTCAAAATGAATGGCGAAACAGTAAAAGATTGCTTGACCCAAAACCAGAAATCATCATTACTCTTTGAATTAACCAAATTCTGTTCAATGACTTCTAGATCAGTATCTTTTGTTTCTCTTGCTATAGATCTTATAGGACGTAATAGTCCTATCAATGAAAGTGAAGCGATGATTGAACGTCTTGAAATTCCCATAGCGAATACTCAAAAGTTAGGATTCAAATTTAATAATTTAATTTTGCATTTTATAAATATCAATTATGATTGATTTAATAATTGTTTCTTATAATGGCAAAGAATATACCGGACAGGCAATAGAAAGTGCTCTATCGAACACTATTCCCCCTCAAAAAATCTTAGTTGTTGACAATAACTCTTCCGATGGCAGCGTGGAGTATCTATCCTCTAAGTTTAAAGGAATTCAAATTGTTGCAAATAAAACAAACCTGAGTTATGGTGGGGGAGCCAATCTGGGCATTAAATATACTGATACAGACTATGTAGTTATATCGAATAATGATGTTGTTTTTCCTCCAAACTTTTTTGCCAAATTGCGGGAAGCAATAAAAATCCTCGACGGAAATTTTGGAATATTGGGCTTTTCTCAAATCTACCCGAATGGCAAATCGCAATTTTCATTTGGTATTTTACATAGCGTTTTCGCAGCAATATTGAATTTAACATTTTTAGAAATCCTATACATAGCCTCTATGAAACTTTTATGGAAACTTATTCATTTTCCGAGGTTTCTAAAGGTTGGCTATGCCGATGGAGCTATAATTTGTGTAAATAAAAATGCATTTACCTCTATTGGTGGTTTCGACGAAGACTTTTTCTTTTATTCCGAAGATGTCGACTTGTGTTATAGAATGAAGAGAAATGGCTACAAAGTTTTGATTGATATGGAAAACACAGTAATTCATTATCGAGGTCAAGGAAAAAACGATAGAATTGGGGTTACACCTCAAAGAGTTGAACAATTTGTAAATTCACGGGTATTATATTGTAAAAAACATTTATCATCGATTTCGGCAAGGATATATCTTTTTCTTCAAGGAATTTTCTATTTCGAACTTTTCTTAAAAGATTTTACAAAAGTACTTTTTGGCAAAAGTAATAAGGATACAATAAAGTTTTGTCTTACTGCTTCAAAATTGTTCTTTAAAAACTTTTTTGATTACAGAAAAGAAATAAACTAATTTGACATTTGGTTAATTTTAAAAATTAATTTTTTAATTTTGGATGCCTTTGGGCGTTTGTTTTTTGAAAAATTGAGGAGTGTAAAATGGCATTAAAAATCACTGAAGAGTGCATCAATTGTGGTGCTTGCGAGCCTGAATGTCCAACTAATGCGATTTCGCAAGGACCGGATATTTACGTTATCGATCCCGAGAAATGTGTCGAATGCAAGGGATATTACGATACTCCACAATGTCAATCTGTTTGTCCCGTAGACGATTGTATTATCCCTGCATAATATTCGTAAAAAAACATTTTTTGTTAAAAACCCGAGGAATCTTCTCCTCGGGTTTTTAATATTATAATATTTTAAACCAAATTTTTTTATTATCGTCTAAATTATTTTAGCAAAGGTGTTACTATGAAGCGTAACCAACTTCTTTTGATTATCATTTGTTTGATTACTATAAATTTCCCCAGCTTTTCACAATTTGGTAAAAATAAAGTCCAGTATCAAAAGTTCAACTGGAGGTATATACAAACAAAACATTTCGATGTTTACTTTCATAACAATAACAAAACTCTTGCAGTGTTTGCCGCAAATGTTGCTGAATCCGCACTGGAATCTATTCAGAAAACTTTAAGATATAGAATAACAAGACGAATCCCTTTGATCATCTACAACAGTCATAATGAATTTCAACAAACCAACGTAATCGACTTATATCTTCCCGAGGGTGTCGGTGGAGTTACCGAACTTTTCAAGAATCGCGTGGTTGTTCCTTTCGAAGGTAATTATTCACAATTTAAGCATGTTATTCACCACGAATTAGTACACGCAGTTTTAAACGATATGTTTTATGGTGGAACAATTCAATCTGCTTTAACAAAAGGCAATATGGTTGAAATCCCGCTTTGGCTGAACGAAGGGCTCTGTGAATGGGAAAGCATAGGAGGTTTAGATATTTCGACTGATGTTTATATTCGTGATTTGATCCTAAGCGAGAAACTTCCTGAACTGAATCAACTTGATGGGTACGATGCCTATCGAGGTGGACAAGCTTTCTGGTGGTTTGTTTCCGAAAGATATGGAAATCATAAAATACCTGAATTGCTTTCAAAATTTAAATCCACGGGGAATATCGATAATGCCTTCCGTTCTACATTTAACCTTAAATTGGAAGATTTTTCGGAGGAATGGAAAAGGTACTTAAAAAAATTTTATTATCCTGACGTAGAAAAATTTAGCTACCCAACTGACTTTGCAATACGTTTAACTGATCATAAAAAGAAAAAAAATTTTTACAACACTTCACCAGCTATATCTCCACAAGGAGATAAAATAGCATTCATTGCCGACAAAGATGGTTTGTTTTCGCTGTTTATTATGGATATTGACAAAAAAGAAGAGAAAGAAATCGTTACGAGTTTTCGTCAGCAAGACTTCGAAGACTTAAATGTGCTCACACCTGGAATATCCTGGAATCCTGACGGTACTCGACTTGCCATTTCTGCAAAATATTCTGGTGAAGATGTAATCTACATCGTCGATATCAATACAAGTAAATATGAGAGAATTCGGCTTGGATTTAAGCAAATCTCATCTGTTGCTTGGTCTCCAAAAGGTCATGCAATAGCCTTTTCAGGCACCGAACTCGATAAGAGAGATTTATATATTTATAATCTCAATTCCAAGTCCCTAACTCGATTAACTAATGACATTTTCTACGATGATTATCCTATTTGGTCAAACGATAGCAAAAAAATATTCTTTATCTCTGGCAGATTAGATATTGACGCAGAAAACATTAACCCCTGGAATGTTGAATTAGGGAAAAGCGACATATATGAATTAGATATCGATAGCAAAAAAATTCGTAGGCTCACTTTTTCACCTGATGCAAATAAGACAAGTATCGCTTTGAGTGGTGATGGAAATTTTCTCTTCTTTGTAAGCGATGAAAATGGTATTGGAAATATTTATAGACTAAACCTAAATACCTCTTTGATTGAACCAATAACCAATTCACTTTCAAATATTACACAAATTTCTCATTCTGTGATAGGCGATAATCTCATTTTTTCTGCACTTACCGAAGGTGGTTTCGATTTATTTATGATAAAAAATCCTAGCAATTTGAAACTTAATGTTACATCCTTGCCATTGACCCGTCTCCGAGCCTCAAAAATTGAAACCAAATTGAAACAAGATGAAGTTGTTGCCGCTGATACAGCAACTTCTGTTTCGTCGAGGATAAACAAAAGTTATGGAAGTTTTACTGTTGATTTTGAACGGCAAAATATGGTTAAACCAAATCGCGATTTATATAACATCGATAACTCTTTTTCTGTTCATAATAAAGTCGATACAAATTTAGCAGATTACGAATATAAACTTAAATTCACACCCGACTTAATTTTAGGAAATCCCTATTATAATTCCTTTTGGGGATTTCAGGGGCTTGCCCAAATGCTATTTAGCGATATTCTTGGTGACCATCAGATTTTTATTGCTGCAAATTTATGGCTCGATTTAAAGAATAGTAATTTCTATCTTCAATATTCTTACCTACCTAATGTAATTGATTATAATTTTTCAGTATTCCAAAGTTCCCTGTTTTTCTCAATGCTAAATCGAAGTGCTACAAAATACGATTTGTATCGATTGCGAAATTATGGCGTTGGGTTCTCTGCCTCTTATCCACTCAGTATGTTCAACCGCTTTGAATTGAATCTAACTTTGTTTAATGCAACTAAGGAAAACACCACGGAATATACTGAACCAAGTGTGTCTCGAACAGTTGTTTATCCAAATATTCGATATGTATATGATGATGTTCTTTATGGTTCATTTGCCCCATTAAGAGGTTCAAGATATTATATTGAATTCAGAGCGGTGCCAAGGATATTTAAAAACTCCATCAATTTCTACACTTTAAAGTTTGATTATCGAAGGTACTGGGATTTGGGTTATTTTTTGAAAATCGCTTTTCGTGGGTCTGGGGCTACAAGTTTTGGGCCAAATCCGCAAAGGTTTTACCTTGGTGGTGTAGATAATTGGATTAATTATTACTTGAATAACAGGAATTTTTTGTTCGAAAATCCAGAAGACTTTGCTTTTATGGAGTTAATTACTCCACTTAGGGGCTGGAGTTATAGTGATGGAGTAGGAAATAATTACATTCTATCAAATTTTGAGTTAAGATTTCCTTTATTTACTGCTTTGCTGCCTGGTCCAATTCCAATTTTATTTAATGATATTTTTGGCGTTGCATTTTTCGATATAGGTGGAGTCTGGAAAGGTTCATTTTCTAATTTTAAATTTTCCCCCCCTGAAATTGTTGATGGAGCGCCCGAAATAAATCGTCTTTTAATGAGTCTTGGAATTGGGGCAAGGGCCTGGATTCTGGGTCTCCCATTAAAGTTGGATATTGCTTGGAGAAAAGAAGCACAAAATTGGAGTAAGCCCTGGTATATTTTCTCTATTGATTATGATTTTTAAATTTATTTTGTAGAATTTAATTAAATTTGTTCTTATTTTAAAATAAAATTCTTAAAAATGCCAGGACAACCACACAGATTGCTGTATATGTATAGAAAGTTTCTTGAAGGTGAGGTTTTAACCTCCGGACAGCTTCAAGAGATGGTTTCCGAAGAAATTGAAATTGTTAGCCGTCGTACTATTCAAAGAGACCTTAGATTGCTCCAAAAGCTCGACCCATCATTAGTCGGTGTAGCAAAAGGGAAAGAAATATTCTGGTCAATACCACGGGATTATCGTTATCCCAAACAGGTTGTCCGTTTCGAATCTAATGAACTTCTAGCTTTCCATTTTTTAAAAGCACATCTGAAAACTTTCCGAGGTACAGTTATTGAAAAAGATGTTGAACGACTATACAAAAAAATCGAAAAATTAGCTCCTTATGAAGTTGTGCTCGACGAGACCATTTATTGGGATCAGAACGTTGGGTATTACGATTATTCTAAATTGAATGATATTCTCGAAAAGGTTATTAAAGCCACAGCGACGAAAGGTTGGTATCAAGTTACTTATAATGCTCCTAAAACGGGTACTTCTAAAGATATTATTGCCCGTTTCGAGACTATATTTTCTTATCTTGGATTACTTTATGTAGTTGCTTATATTCCCAAACACAAAATACACGTTAGTTTAGCTATTCACAATATTTCTAATCTCGAAGAGCTGCCCGAGTATTTTGATGTTGCCCCGCCTTTTAATTTCCGGGAATGGTCTTCGTATCGCTTTGGTGTTTTTTCCGGTGAAATTTTCGATGTGAAGCTACTCATAAGGAAGGAATTTAAACATTTCTTTTTGAACCGTAGATGGCACATAAGTCAGGTTGAAAAGTTCGACAAAGAAGAAAACTTAATTCTCGAGATGAAAGTGCCCGTTGGTGTGGATTTGATCAACTGGATACTTAGTTGGAGTGATGCGATAATTGTTCTTGAACCACAAGAATTAATTAAAAAAGTTGTAAATCGTCTTGCCCAAGCTTTAAACAATTATAAGTTAATGTTTCCAAATATTAAACCAAAGCTCGACAATGCAGAGGATGAAAAATATGAGGTGACAGCGGAAGAAAAGTTAACTACACCAATTGTAAAAGAGGTTAAAGAGCCGTCTTCTAAATACAAAATCACATTGAAATCGAAGAAAAAGTCTTGAACTCTTAAAATAATTATTTATCGATAATTAAGGTAACAGGACCATCATTTGTTAATTCTATTTCCATCATTGCTCCAAATTCCCCCGAAACGACAGGCACTTGAAAGTTTCTTTGCAAATAATCGACAAATTGTTCATATAGAGTCTTTGCAAATTCGGGATTAGCCGAAAACATAAAATTTGGTCGAAAACCTCTCGAGACGTCCCCGTAAAGAGTAAAGTTGGAAATAATCATTAGCTTGCCCTTCACATCTTGAACAGAAAGATTCATTTTGTTTGCGTTATCGGGGAACACTCTTAAATTCACAATTTTATTTGCAAACCATTTGATCGTTTCGTATGAGTCTTCGGAATGGATTGCTAAAAACACAAGAAGCCCATTACCAATACTTCGTTCTTCATTTGAGTTGATAATTTTTACTTTTGCCTTCTTCACTCTCTGGATTACTGCGCGCATAAATCATCATAATTAATCTTCAAAATTAATAAATTGAAATAAAGGAAGTAATTTTTCGTTAATGTCAAATTGAATAACGAAAAAGAGGTGGGGGTATGCCAGTTTACGAGTATAAGTGTGAAGATTGCGGAAAAGTATTCGAATATCAACAAAAAATTTCTGAGCCACCACTGGAATTTTGTCCACCAGAAATTTGCGAAAACTTAGAACATAAAGGAAAAGGTAAGGTGCATCGACTTATAAGTAAAGGAGTGGGTTTAATTTTCAAAGGAAATGGTTTCTACATTACCGATTATGCTCGTAAGAATACTTCCCTTTCTACTGTGAACAAACAAGAACAAACGCTTGACCATTCCAAAAATGGAACTACTACAACAAAACAATTAGAAAAGAAAGATTGACAATAGTTTAATCAAAGCACAAGGGGAAGGTTAAAAATTAGCCTTCCCTTTTTATTTTTGTAGTTTAATATATTTTCGGAAATGACAAAAATATCAAACCAGGAAGACTTAGATAAATTAAATCCTATATTAAAAAACTTGAATTCTGTTCAACGAGAAGCTGTTAAAGCTATCGAGGGACCTTCTTTGATAGTTGCCGGAGCGGGAAGCGGAAAAACGAGAGTTTTGACTCACAAGATTGCATATCTAATTGATTATGGTGTCCCGCCGCAAAATATTCTTGCATTAACATTTACCAATAAGGCAGCTAATGTAATGAAGGAACGTATTGCCAATCTTGTCAATCCCGAAGCATCCAAAAGAATTTGGGCTGGAACTTTCCATTCAATGTTTGCACGGATTCTTCGCTTGGAAGCATCTTCATTAGGCTATACACCCAATTTTTCCATCTACGATGCTGATGACTCCATAAGCGTAATTAAAAGAATATTGCAAAGTTATTCGGTTTCCAATAATCGTTTGAGTCCCGATAATGTTCACCATATCATCTCTCTTGCAAAGAACAAGGTTATCTATCCGGATGAATTTGCACGCAATGCCTCAACCCCGATTGAACGGGAAATCGCAAATTTTTACAAAGAATATCAAGACTATCTCCATCAAAACAATGCAATGGATTTCGACGACCTTTTGGTAAATACTTTTGAACTTTTTAACTCTTTCCCTGAAATTTTGGAAAAGTACCAGGAACGATTTTTATTTGTTCTTGTAGACGAATATCAAGATACAAATCGGGTTCAATATCTTGTATTAAAAAAACTTTCTGCGAAATACAAAAACATTACTGTGGTAGGGGATGATGCCCAAAGCATATATAAATGGAGAGGTGCAGATATTAGGAACATTTTGGATTTTCAAAGGGATTTTCCCGATGCCAAGATATTTCGGCTTGAACAAAATTATCGCTCTACAAAAAATATTCTTTATGCAGCCGATAGCGTAATTAAGTTTAATAGGAACCAGATTGAAAAGAAACTCTGGACAGAAAATCCCGATGGTGAACTTATTGAACTTTATGCTTGCGAAACAGAAAAAGAAGAGGCAAACCTGATTGTTAGAAAAATCAAAGAGCTTGTTTCTAACAATGATTATTCCCTTGGAGATATAGCTGTTTTTTATAGGACAAATGCCCAGTCGTTAGAATTCGAAAATGCACTCCGGCGCGAAAATATTAATTACATTGTTGTTGGGGGAATGTCATTTTACAAGCGTAAAGAAATTAAGGATGTTTTAGGTTATCTAAAATTGCTCATAAATCCCTATGATAATGAAGCTTTTCTAAGAGTGATAAATGAACCACCTCGCGGAATAGGTAAAGTAACACTTTCTCATCTATTAAACTTTTCAAGGCTAAACAAGATTGCTCTATTTGAAGTTTTAAACAAAATCGATGAGCTTCAAAATATCCAGACCCGTGCAGCTGCAATTTTAAGAGAATTCAGAGATTGGGTTCTCGAAACCCAACAAAAGTTAAGACAGAAGGAACGTGTTGGGGAAATTTTAATTGATTACATTCGGCAATCTGGATTAATCCAGATGTACGAAGATATTGGAACCGAAGACGCCTACGACAGAATTGAAAATATTGAAACCCTTTTAAGCGATATTTATGACTTTTTGCGAACCAACGAAAATTTCGGTATTGAAGATTATTTACAGCAAATTAGCTTAATTTCGGATATTGACGAAAAAAATCTAGCTTCGGAACAAGTAAAATTAATGACGTTGCACTCGGCAAAAGGCTTAGAGTTCCCTGTGGTCTTTATTGTTGGACTTGAGCAGGGACTATTTCCTCTCGTTAGATTTCGTAGCACTACAGACGATGAAGAAGAAGAACGAAGGCTATTTTATGTTGGGCTTACTCGAGCGAAGGAAAAAGTCATTCTAACTTATTGCAAAAACAGACAAAGGTTTGGAGTTGATTCATATCAAGTCCCATCGAAATTTTTGAATGAAATCGATAAAAAATTTTTAATTGTTTACGATCAAGAACTTGCAAGACCTTCAAGTTTTAATTTTAACAAAAGACAATCAACCATTACCAGAAGTAGCACACCAGTTGAATACAATGAGTATGATCAAACTGATGATGGGGTTTTGAGAATCGGTGATAAAGTTATTCATCCTTTTTTTGGAATTGGGAAAGTGGAACATATCGAGGGTAGCGGAAACTATGCTCAAGCTCTTGTCAACTTTGAAACCGTAGGTCGTAAAAGACTTATGCTACAATATGCCAAACTGAGAAAAATATGAGTACCGAGATGATAGGAATTATAACAAGTTTTACACAACTTTTCGACAAGTTTTCCACAAATTTTCCACTTGATTTTAGACTTTATTATGGACATTGAAAAACTAAAAGAAATCATCATCGAAGGAGAATCATCGAAGGTTGAGTTTAAAAGAAAGGTAACCAATGCCGAGAAAATTGCAAAAGAGCTTTGTGCTTTTGCAAACACAAGTGGAGGTTACCTTATTATTGGGATTGATGATGATAGAAAAATTGTCGGTGTCGATTCCGAAAAATCGGAGATTGATGCAATTGAAATAGCTTGCCAATTTTCAATTCAACCCCCAATAACCCCAAAAAGTATAGAGGTAATCAATTACAACAAAAAAGATATTATTGTTGTTGAGGTCGAAGAGAGCAATAATAAACCCCATACCATAGAAGGGGTCGATGAAAAAGGTAGAAGGCGTCGCTATGCATACATACGAATTGGAGAAAAGTCCGTTGTTGCGAGCAAAGAAATGAAGCGATTACTTTCGGGGTTAAATGCTAATTCCAAACCCTTAAAGATATATATTGGTGAACAAGAGAAACGGTTGTTTGCTTACCTCGAAAAGCACGAAAAGATAACTGTTCGTGAATTTGCCAAGCTTGTCAATATTTCCGAAAGAAGAGCATCGGCTGTGCTTGTTAAACTCGTTAGGGTAGGAGTATTGCAAATATTTACAGATTCAAATAATGATTATTTTGCCTTGGTGTAACTACTCAATAGTTTTTGAATTGTTTCCAAGATTAGTTCTATCTTTTCGACTTCTAATTCCAATACTGCAGTGATTAAAGTTATTCCATTTTCAAAAAATTTGTTTTTGTAGTCTTTAAGTTTAACAAAATCCTTTTCAGTCGTTACCAGGTAAATTATATCTTGTTTTTTTAATCGAGAAATAATATAATCGATATCGGAAGGTGTATAATAATGGTGATCTTGAAATTTAAGATGGTACACAATTTTCAAACCAAGCTTTTGCAAGCTTAGGTTAAAATTTTCGTTTTTTCCAATGGCACTAACCAAAGCAACTTTTTCTTTGCTAATTTCTTGAAAGCTAATTCTGTCTCCATTAATATCATAAAAATCCTTAATAACTTTTCGATAACATAAGGTCTTGTTTGAAAGTTGATTCAAGCCTTTTACTTTCAAATCACCAGTAGCATCTTCTACAAGGATAAAATCAGCTCGACATAGATTCTTTAAAGGTTCCCTAAGCCTACCTTTGGGAAATAAATATGGTTTAACTAATGTATCTTTATCAATTAGAACGATATCCAAATCACGATAAAGGCGACGATGTTGAAATCCGTCGTCAACTAAAACTACTTCACACTCTTGCATTTTGTTTATATATGGTACGGCTTTGTATTTTTTTTGTGATACAATTATTGGAATTTTTAATTTTTGCAAAACTAAATACATTTCGTCGCCAACTTGTTCATAAAAAATTTTATCTTTATTTGATGTCACTACTTGAATTTTTTTATCCTTCCTTTTGTATCCCCTTGAAAGAATTACAGGTTTAATGTTATTTTTTAGAAGATGGGTTGCAAGTAGTATCGTAAATGGAGTTTTACCTGTACCGCCAAGGGAAATGTTACCAATACTTATTACTGGATAATCTGAGCGAACAATTGGTAAAATTCCCTTGTCATATAAAAAATTTCTAATCTCGACTACTAAAGAAGTAAATTTGGAAAGAAGAACAAGGAGCATATCAGTGGATTATTAATGCTTCGAAAGAAAATATCTCGGCTTCAGGGTCGTAATAGGTTGTTTTGGGTAAGCCAGCTTTTAAGCACAAATTTTCGAGAAATGTTTTAACATCCCAGTTTCTTTCGGCAGCAACCTGTGGAAGCAAAAGCCCAGAATGATTTCTATATCGAATGTATAATCCATGTTTTCCTATTACAATTTCACTTTCGGAAAATACTTTTTTAAAACGTGAAAGTATCGTGATTTCGTAAGATAAATCTGGGAGCTCTTGTGGTTTAACAGGACCGAATCTCCAGTCGCTTGTTGCACTAAGTTTTGAAACTTCATAAACTTCCCAAAATAGTGATTGTGTGGGGTACAAATGTCCCATACAGGCTCTAAGTTCACCATTTTTTTCTATCGTAACAAACGCTGTATAATCTTCAGATAAGACGCCTTTGGGCTCTAAGTGAGAGCCAATATCGGGCTTTTCACCTTTGGCTATCGATTCTATGGTATTTTTTGCTAAGTTGAGAAGTGTTTTCTTTTCTATTTCACTTAAAGATGGTAGATTCAATAGCGAGAAATTAGGATTGTAGATTAATGCCCCAGCAAAATAGCCTACAACTTTATCTTTCATTCGAGGTGCAAAGGGCGAATCACCGCTGGTTCCGTATAAAATTGGCACAGGTTGGTTAGCTCCTAAAGCTTCGGAAACACCCATAACAACAGTAATTGGACCACCACCGCAAGCTTCAATTTCCCGAGAATTTAGCAGACTGGTTAGTTTAAAGTAATCGAAACGCGAAAATGTTTTAACAAATTTTTCATCAAGACTGTAAGCAGATTGATAACTATGATAGTGCGAAAGATCTGAACTTGCAACTAAAAGAACCTCATCGTTTGAAAGGTAATTTTGCAGAGCATTGTAAATCGCCATTATTAAGGAATGGATAATAATATTGTCTTGGCTTCCCATAACAATGGGAACAATTTTAGCATTTGGGAGAACTTTTTGAATGAAAGGGAGTTGAACCTCGAGCGAATGTTCAGGAGTAGCTCGAGTCCATTGATGTCCGTCCATTGAAAGTTTAACGTAAATGTTTTGATTTGAGATACGATTAGCAAGCTCTTTGTCGACCAAAACAGGACCAAGTGGGGTAACATAAGCATCACCTGAAAACACAGAAGCGTAGGGGAAGTAAACCTGATGGGATGGAGCAATAATAATTATTGTCTTAATTTTTCTTCCTTCCAATTCTCGATATACTTTTCCAGCAATAAATCCACTGTAAATGTATCCGGCGTGTGGTGATATTATACCTCGTATTTTGACATCTTGGGGAATTAGTTTGGGAGCGTTTAGCTCAAGATATTTTTCAATTTCAGCATTTAAAGAATCAGGGTCGGCAGGATAAAAAGTACCCGAAACAGTAGGGGGTCGGTACGATATACTTTTTTCCGAGGGGGCATCTTGCGGCATAACTTCTATTCTCCCAAGAATTACTAAAAAAAGAATAAATACAAACATAATTTAATGAAAATGAGAAACCTAGCAAAACAAATTTTAGATTAAATCTTGAGATATTGGCACAATATCCTTAACATTTCTGTAAACGTGGTTCGTTTGTGGTTTTTTATCACGTCTGTCAATAACTTTTAATACCGAAGAATAAATCTCTTTCCAAGTTAATCCGAATTTTTCTAACAATTCCTCGGGTTCACCACTCTCACCGAAACGATCAGGAACGCCAACGAATTCTATAGGGACAGGAAAGTTTTTTGCAAGAACTTCTGCAACAGCCCCGCCAAGTCCCCCATGTACCTGATGCTCTTCGGCTGTTACAACAGCACCACAAGTTTTAGCCGCCTCGACAATAGTCTCAATATCTATTGGCTTTATAGTATGGTTATTAATGACCATTGCAGAGATACCACGTCTCCGCCAAAGCTCTTGGGCAGCAATAAGAGCTTCCCAAACCATAATGCCACAGGCAATTATGGCAACATCTCTTCCTTGACGAAAAACTTCTGCTTTGCCAACTTTAAATGGAGTTTCTTCGGTGGTAAACCAAGGAACTGGTGCTCTACCGAAACGGACAAAAGCAGGGCCGTAAAATTCAGCAAGCGCTAATGTGGCTTTTTTGGTTTCAATGTAGTCGCAGGGGACGATAAGTGTCATATTTGGCAATGTTCTAAGCAAAGCAAGCTCTTCGAGAGATTGATGAGTTGCACCGTCGGGCCCAACAGTAATCCCCGAATGCCCGCCACCGATTTTTACATTTGCATTATTATAGCAAACAGAAATTCTAAGCTGATCAGCATTCCTGAAAGCAGAAAAAACACTATAGGTAGCAAAAAATGGGATTTTTCCCGATAAAGACAATCCAACTGCAATGGTTGTGGCATTTTGTTCCGCAATACCAATCGAGAAAAAACGCTCGGGGAATCTCTCTTTGAAAAAGGAGGTTAGAACAGAACCTGTTACATCTGCTCCAAGCACAACAACATTAGGATATTTTTCACCGAGTTCGACCAAAGCTTCTGCAAATCCAAAGCGAGTTGCTTTCTTCCCAAATAATTTAAATTCACTCATTATCAATTTCCTTAATTAAATTATCGAGAAATGCTAAGTTTAAATTATGCAACAAATCCATTGCTGTTTCGCGAAAGTTAGGATAATTAACTGCTTCGATTTTAATGTAGAAGCGGCCATAATAAATCAAATCCAGTCTGTTAGCATTTGAAATCTCATCACTGGAAAACATTCCAATCCCATTTTTAAATAAATGAACATCTTTTCCAGGTTTTAAATTATATAAATTTTGCAAATGTTCAGGTAGATTAGAAAAACTAACATAGTCGTAAATATAAATTACCACTAATCCTAAAGAAGAAACATATTCACCCGAAGCAGTGTTTATTGCAAATGTTGAGTAGTTTATTTTTCCTTTATTTACTTTATCGAGTTTTAAATTTCCAAAACTTTCGGGGAAGATTTTGCTAAGTAAATCTGAAGATATTGGCTTTTGATTTATCATTGGAAAATCTTTTACAATAGTTCTATTATCGCTGGAAACGGAAGTATCCGAGGTTAGTTCCTGTTGAAAGTTGGTTTCTTTCTTAGAACAAACGGATAATAAAAACAATGCTAAAAATGCTACAACAGTTTTTCTCATTCTAATTCCTTCAATGCAATTAATGCTTGTTCTTCGGTAGGGGGGATACCATGCCATTCGTAATTATCAAGCATAAATGAAATCGGGTACCCCATTTTTGTTTTTGCAATAATTACAGTAGGTTTAGAAATCTTCTGTTCATGGTTATTGATGAATTTCATAAAAGCATCGTAAATATGTTGATAGTTATGGCCATCGATTGTAATCACTTCAAAGTTGAAAGCTTCGAATTTCTTGTCCAGTGGGTAAATACTCATCACATTACTAACTCTTCCATCTATTTGGCAATCATTGTTGTCAACAATCCAACAA
>Ga0197142_1000349_pt1 | contig 42454 bp, 43 predicted proteins | sample GBS60_MetaG_FD_148614 | JGI IMG/M metagenome (GOLD analysis project Ga0197142, IMG submission 148614) | Sediment microbial communities from Great Boiling Springs, Gerlach, Nevada, United States - GBS 60_MetaG | ecosystem: Environmental > Aquatic > Thermal springs > Hot (42-90C) > Sediment... | reverse complement strand
AAAAGGAAAAGGAAAAGGAACAATAGGATTGTATGCCCATTTAGATACGGTTGACACAACAAACTTAGACTGGGATAAAAACCCATTTGATTTAATGATTAATGGCGACAAAGCATTTGGCTTAGGAGCTTTTGATATGAAAGGAGGTATTGTGGCCAATATCCTAAGTTTTTTAGAATACCAGCCAAAAAATATCACTCTAAGATTATTTTTTGTTGTTGACGAAGAAAATATTTCAAAAGGAGGATTTAAGCTATTGAAAAGCCGATTAATTAAAGATGTTTCTTGTCTTATCTCAACCGAACCCGCTTTTAAATACGGAAATCAAGGAATTGTTATTGGTAGGCCGGGAAGAGCCGTGTTTGAATTATTGATAAAAACCTCACCGGTTCATTATGCTTTATATGATGAAAAAAAAGATCCTATTTATTTTTTTAATCTTTTTCTCAATAAACTTAAAAAGCTTAACAAAAAGGCTTATCAAAAAAAACAATTCCTTTTCATAAAAAATATAGAAACAAAAGTTTCAGGAATGTCAACCATATCTGAAATAAAAGCGGAAATTGATAGTTGTATTTTGCCTCCAGAAGACAACCAGTCAATTTTAAACAAACTAAACTTCATTCTTACTCAAATAAACAAAAAATTCAATTTTCATTATGAAATAAAAATTAAAAAAAGAGAGACTCCTTATCTTAACGGTTATGAATTAAATAAAAATAATCAATATGTAAAAAAAATGATAAAGGCGATTAAAAACGTAACAAAAAAAAACCCGGTTCCATATTTTAGATCATCGATTGCTGATGAAAACATTTTTGGTTTTCACAAAATCCCGGTTTTGGGCATTGGTCCTATTGGGGGTAATGCCCACGCACCAAACGAATGGGTTTCTTTAAAATCAATTTTAACCTTAAAAGAAATTATTATTAATTTTCTTAAAAAAAACGATTTTTAATTTATTCAAAAAATAATAAATTAATCAAAAATAAAAGATTTGATAAAATTAAAAGAAATAATAAAGTTATTGGTTATTTGTTATTAGTTATTTGAAAAAATTATGAATGATAGAATAACAATTGATGACTTTAAAAAAGTTGATATGCGGGTTGGGAAAATTATCTTGGTTGAAAAAATTCCAAACCGTGACAAACTTTATAAACTTCAAGTTGATATCGGTGAAGAAAAACCAAGACAGATTATTACCGGCCTTGTTCCCTATTATTCAGCCGAGGAACTTTTGGGAAAATATATTATTGTTTTAACCAACCTACAACCGGCAAAATTTGCCGGTGAAATATCAGATGGTATGCTTTTGGCAGCAGAAACTGAAGATCATTCAAAATGTGTTCTAATAACAGTTGATAAAGAAATTGAAGTTGGCACCAAGATTAGTTAAAAATTCAAAATGCAAAATTAATAAAATTTAAAAATTAAAAAAATAAAATCATTTTAAATTCTGCATTGTCACCTGCCTACCGACAGGCAGGTTTTGAGATTTACATTTTAAATTTTAAATTTTTAATATGATTTGGGTTGATCGCTTGGCACAAAAAATAAAACAAAGAAACTTAAAAAAAGAGTGGGTTGATGATATGAAAACCCCATCAGGCAGAATTCATGTTGGTTCTCTTCGTGGTGTTGTTATTCATGACCTTGTTTACAAAGTATTAAAAGAAAACAAAGTTAACGTAGAATTTTCTTATGTCTTTAACGACATGGACCCAATGGATGCTTTACCTGTTTACTTAGACAAAGAAAAATATTTACCACATATGGGCAAACCTCTTTACAAAATTCCATCTCCAGATCCAAAATATAAAAACTACGCCCATTACTTTGCCCAAGAATTTATTGAAGTTTTTAATAAATTGAATTGTCACCCAACCATCATCTACTCCTCAAACCTTTATAAGGAAGGAAAAATGAATCAAGTGGTTAAAAAAATTTTAGACAATGTTGAAAAAATAAGAGAAATTTATAAAAAAGTAGCAAAGGCTGAAGTTGGAAAAAATTGGTTTCCTTACAATCCAATTTGTCAAAAATGTGGCAAAGTTGGTACCACTGATGTTTACAAATGGGATGGTAAATATGTTTATTATCGCTGTCTTTTTGATAAAGTTTTTTGGGCAAAAGGTTGTGGATATGAGGGAAAAGTTGAACCAGTTGGAGAAAATGGAAAACTAGTCTGGAAAGTCGATTGGGCCGCTCATTGGCAGATAATTGAAGTAACAATTGAGTCATCTGGAAAAGATCACATGTCAAAAGGTGGCTCTTATGATATCGCCTCTCATATAGCCAAAGAAGTTTTAAATTATCCACCACCTGAAGCATTTGGAGGATATGAATGGTTTACCGTAGGAGGAAGAAAAATGTCATCATCTAAAGGTGTTGGCTCCTCTGCTAAAGAAGTCTCAGAAATTTTACCTCCTCAAGTTCTTCGTTTTTTATTTGTTAGAACCCCAATTACCACTCATATTGACTTTAATCCTAACAAAGAAACTTTATTTAAACTTTTTGATGAATATGATCGTTGTTTTTCTGCCTATTTTGATAAACAAGAAGGAAAAATCCCTCAAGGAAAACAAGGAGAAGTTATTGCCGATTTTGCCCGAATTGTCGAACTTTCAAAAATTTCTGATTTGCCCAAAAAAAGACTTTATTTTCCAAGATTTAGAACTATCTATAACTTGCTTCTTCAAAAAAAAGATAACTTAGTCGCATTCTTTGAAGGATTAAAAAAAGATAAATTAACAAAAGAGGAAAAAGAAATATTGGAAGAACGCATTTTTTACGCAAAAAAATTAATGGAAAAAGAAGGAGAAACAATAACAAAAAATAATCTTCCCCAATCCGCCAATTTTAATTTAAATGATAATCAAAAAAAATTCTTAAAAAAGCTAAAAGAAAATTTAGAAAGATTAGAAGGTTTTGAAAAAGAAAAAATTCAAACAATAATTTCTAAAACTTTAACACAAACTAACGTCTCACCAAAAGAAGCTTTCCAAGGATTTTATCTTGTTTTAACCGGTAAACCTTTTGGCCCAAATGCAACTAATCTTATTATGAGTTTAGGAATCAAGAAAGTAACAATAATTTTTCAAAATGTTGAATAAAAGCTCTTTTAGTCGAGAAATTATATTTGATAAAGAGTTTATCAAACCTCAATATGACGATTATTGTTTTTCCAATATCCCTTCTTTTATTCTTGATCGATTTAACAAAACTAATTTTTCAAAACTACCCAAAGATGTAATTTTTAATAACGATAAAATTTATCAAAAAATTATTTTTTTCTTAATTGATGGTTTTGGTTGGCGATTTTTTAAAAAATATCAAAATCACCCTTTTTTCAAATTTATTGAAAAAAACGGCGTTATTTCTAAGTTAACCTCCCAATTTCCATCAACCACCGCTGCTCATGTTACCAGCATCCATACTGGTTTATCAGTAGGGGAAAGCGGTGTTTTTGAATGGTTTTATTACGAACCAAAAGTTGATCTAATAATTGCCCCCCTTTTGTATTCAACCGCCGGTAATAAAGAAGAAAAAAACCGTCTAAAAAAATTTCCTATAAAACCGAAAGATATTTACCCAAAAAAAACTTTTTATCAAATACTTAAAAACATTGGAATAAAAAGCTTTATCTTTCAGCATCAAGAATACACTCCATCTCCCTATTCTAACTGGGTTTTTCGCGGAGCAATGAAAATTTTTCCTTACAAAACAATGACTGAAGCGATTGTTAATCTTTTTGGGGTACTAAATAAAGAAAAGCACAAAAGTTATTACTTTTTATATTTTGATAAAATTGACTCAATCTCTCACCAATATGGTCCGTCTTCTATACAGACTGAGGAAGAAATTTTAACTTTTTTAAATTTAATGGCAGGATTATTTTTAAAAGAGTTTCAAAAACAAAAAGAGGTTTTATTTTTATTAACTGCCGATCATGGTCAGATAGAAGTTTCACCAAAAACAACTTTTTATTTAAATAAAAAAATTCCTCAAATTAAAAGATGGTTAAAAACCAATAAAAATGGTCAAATTTTGGCTCCCGCCGGTTCACCAAGGGATATGTTTTTATATGTTAAGGAAGAATTTGTTGATAAAGCTTTTTCTTACTTATCAAAAAAATTAAAAGATGTTGCCTTGGTTTACAAAACCAACGATTTAATTAAGGAAGGTTTTTTTGGAGAAAAAATCTCAAAAAATTTTTTAAAGCGCGTTGGTAATCTTATTATTTTGCCTTTTAAAAATCAAACGGTTTGGTGGTATAAAAAAGGCGTTTTTGAACAAAGCTTTTTTGGTCATCATGGCGGATTAAGTCGGGAGGAGATGGAGATTGGACTAATAACAATTTAATATTTTAAATTTAAAATTAAAACTGAGAAAGATTATATCTTTTTTTAATTTGATCAACGGCATTGAAATATTGTTGACGCAACTGCTTTAGTTTTTCTTGACTATAACTTGAAACCTGATTGTAATACAAAACCTTGTCAACAAAATACAGAAACCCATCATCGGTCAAAAAAAAAGGATTAATACCGATAACTCTACCAACTTCATTTTTAAAATAACCTTCATTGTAAAATAAAAATCCTTTAACTAAAGCTAAAAAAGAATTAGATACATAATCTGCAGAAGGCAAACCTTTATAAACCAAATTAGAGGTAGCAATATGTAAAGGAAAAAATCCAATAAAACAATCATTATTTGATAAAATATAGTTGGGGACCGAATCGGCAGGTTTTGGAATGAATTCTCTTTTTCCTTTAAAGCTTGTTCTTAATTCATTTTTTGGTTTAATAGGAAAAACTCTTTTAATATTACCAGGTAATAATTTTGGTAAGTTATAAACATCATTTAAGCCTATAACGTGAAATTCAACTTCGATTCCCGAATAACTAAAGCTATATAATCTAGCCAAGCCATTACCAGTGGAATAAATATCAGTTAAATTTTCAAATGGTCCCAGCTTTCGGGAAAAAACTATTAATTCTTTAAATGCCTCCCATTTATTTATCTCATCAGATAAAACAACTGAATCGTTTAAAGAAGGTAAAACAACAAAAAAGTCCAAATCAGAACCTATACCATTTGGAACGCCATTGGCATATGAACCAAATATATGAAAATTAGCCAAAAATTTTTTTTCGTTTAGAAATTCTTTTATTTCATCAAATAAGTCGTTCATCGCCTGAAAATATTCATTTCTATCATTTATCAAACACATATTTTTTTGATACCAATCATTTAAAATTTTTTTTCTAATTCCACTGATATTATCAATCTCTGCATAATTAAAAAAATATTGAGGATATTCTTTTCTTAATACCTCTGAAGAGGCAGACCATATTTTTTCTCTTAATTCATAAAAACTAGTTACTGCTTGCTCATTAATCGGCAATCCAACACTATTTTTTGCTTCAACCATGCTTATTATAATAACTTTATTAAATAAAAAAACCCGCCATTATAGGCGGGTTAATAACATATTTTTTAAAAAAAAATTTTTAATTTTTAAAATAATCATTTTTTTATTTAAAAAAAACCGCTCGAAAAACGGGCGGTAAAAACAAAAAAAATTATTAAACTAATCCCATATAAAATATTAACTGAAAAAAGTTAAAATTTCAATAGATATTTTTATAACAAAATGTATAATTAAAACTAATGAAAAAAATCTTAATTGCTACTACCAATAAAGCTAAATTAGAAGAAATAAAAAATCGATTAAAATTCTTTTTAAAACAAAATATAAAACTTTTAACATTAAACGACGTTGGAGTAGAGGAAAAACCAGAGGAAAAAGGCATTAATTTTTGCGAAAACGCCAGAATCAAAGCTCAATTTTATGCCGAAAAAACCAGTCTTCCAACACTTGCTGACGATGGCGGTTTAATCATCCCCTATTTAAATAATGAACCCGGAGTCAAATCCCGTCGTTGGCTTGGATATGAAGCAAAAGATGAAGAACTAATAAACTATACTCTTGAAAGATTAAAAAATGTTCCAAAAGAAAAAAGAAAAGCTTATCTCCAAGTTTGCCTCTGTTTTTTTGATCCTTCTTCAAAAAAAATTTTTTTTGAGGAAGAAAATATTAAAGGATTTATTGCCGAAAAACCAAGTGGAAAAACCACTTTTGGTTATCCTTTCCGGGCTTTATTTATTGTTAAAAAATTTAACAAATATTATGATCAGTTAACTTCAAAAGAACATCAACAAATCAATCATCGCTTACTCGCTTTAAAAAGATTAATCAAAAAAATTAAGATCTGATAAAATAATATCATGCTTGACATTAATTTTATCCGCCAAAACAAAGAAAAAGTTTTAAAGGCGGCTAAAAATAAAAATCGAGAAGTTAAAATCGATGAAATTATTGAGTTAGACGATAAAAGACGTTCTCTTATCAATCAAATTCAATCTTTAAGAGAACAAAGAAATAAAATTGCCAAAAACAAACCCGCTCCTGAAATTATTGAGGAAGGAAAAAAAATAAAACAAGAACTACAAAAATTGGAAAAAGAACTAAATCAAATTGAAAATCAGTTAAATTTACTTTTATCATTTGTCCCCAATGTCCCCCTTGATGAAGTACCAATTGGCAAAGATGCTTTAAGCAACAAAGTTGTTAAAATTTGGGGACAGATCCCTCAATTTGATTTTTCTCCAAAATCACATATTGAGCTTGGCATATCACTTGATATTATTGATTTTGAACGGGGGGCGAAAGTTTCCGGCTTTCGTGGTTATTTTTTAAAAAATGAGGGAGCGTTATTACATTTATCTTTGCTTTTTTATGTTTTTCAAAAATTAGTCAAAAAAGGATACGTGCCAATTATTGCTCCAGCAATTGTTAAGGGTTTTACTCTTTTTGGCTGCGGTCAGTTTCCGTGGGGAGAAAAAGATACTTACAAATTAAACGATGAAGATACCTATTTAGCCGGAACCGCCGAACAACCAGTAACCTCTTATTTCAGCGGTGAAATTTTAAAAGAAGAGGAATTACCAAAAAAATTTGTTGCCGTCTCCCCTTGTTTTCGAAAAGAAGCCGGTGCTTATGGCAAAGATACCCGCGGCCTTTATCGACTGCATGAATTTTGGAAAGTTGAACAGGTAATTATTTCTAAAAATAATTTAGACGAAGCAAAAAAATTACATAAGGAGCTGCAAAAAAATAGTGAGGAAATTTTAGAAGATTTACAACTTCCCTATCGCCGGGTAATTTTATCAACCGGTGAAATGGGTGAACCCCAAATTTTTAAATATGATACCGAAGTTTGGATGCCATATCGCAACGCATATGGAGAAATAATGTCCAACTCAATTATGGGTGATTTTCAATCAAGAAGACTAAATATTAAATACCGAAAAAAGGATGGCAGTAAAGAATATTGTTTTACCTTAAACAATACTGCTATTGCCTCACCCCGGATTTTAATCGCCATTTTGGAAAATTATCAGCAAAAAGATGGGAGTATTAAAATTCCAACAGTCCTTCAACCACTTACCGGATTTGAGAAGATCAAAAAACATTAGACATTAAACTTTAAACTTTAAAAAAATATTTTTAACTGAGTAACTGAGGATTATCCTCTAAGTAACTGAGGATTATCCTCTATGAGGATAATCCTCAACGTAAGTAAATTCTAATTTTTTAACGTTAAGCGTTCAATGTTAGATGTTAGGTGATTATTGAGTTGGTGTTGGAGTAATGAATGAAGCCTGACAATTAACTTTATTTTCGGTCCCTGAAATAAAATATTCTTTTCTACCAAAATAACAAATTTTTTCAACGATATTCTCCGGTTTTTGATACCAGTTATGATCGCCATAATTCCTTAAAAGAAAACTCATTACCCGATTCCAAATAGGAGCCGCCCCCGTAATTCCCGAGGTCAAATAAGGATTCATCGGTGAATTATCATTATTTCCCACCCATACTGCTACCAAAAAATCAGGCGTATAACCAATTGTCCAGTTATCTCTTTTATCATTTGTTGTGCCGGTTTTTACGGCTACTTTATATCCCGGAATCTCCAAAAAAGAATTTGGGCCGAAAGCCGAAACTCTTGCAAAATTATCAGACAAAATATCAGAAATAATATAGGAAATACCTTCATTAAGTCTTCTAATTTTAAAATTTTTTATCTGATCAATAGTTTCTCCGGCGCTGTTTTTGATTGTTAAATAAGATTTTATATCAACTTGTTCTCCTAAATTTGCCAGTACCCCGAAAGCCTTAGCCATATCTATCATTGTTACTTCTCCCCCACCTAAAGTTAATGATAAACCATATCTTGATCTATCGGTCCAAGTAGAAATTCCCATTCTTGTGGCAAAATCAATAAATGAATCAACCCCCAATACTGACAAAACCTTAACGGCGGGAACATTATATGAATTTGCCAAGGCATAACGCAGAGGAATTTTTCCATGAAAACGGTTATCGTAATTTACCGGCCGGTACGGTTCACTTCCTTCTATATTAAAAACCACCGGTGAGTCATCAAGAATTGTTGCCGCGGTATATCCTTTATGCAAAGCTAAAGCATACATAATCGGTTTTATCGCCGAACCGGGCTGTCTTAAAGCTAAAGCAACATTGAAAGCTCCATCAGGTTGCTTAAAATAATCAACCGAACCCACCATAGCTAAAATTTCGCCGGTTGCTGGCCGGGTTATTAAAATTGACCCATTACCAACATTCAAATCTCTTAGTTTTTCTATCTCTTCTTTTAAAATTCTTTCTGCTTCTTCTTGAATGGTTAAATCCAAAGTGGTAAAAACCCGCAAACCTCCTTCTTCAACCATTGAGGTACCAAATTTTTCTTCTAATTTTGATTTCACATAAAAAACAAAATGAGGGGCCTTAATTGATATTTTTGGTGGTAAAACAACTAATTCCTTTTTTTGGGCCTGATCTTTGGTTTTTTTGTCGATATATCCCTGAAGATGCATTGCCTCTAAAACATCATTCCGTCTTTTTTTTGCTAATTTGGGATTAGAGTGCGGGGAATAAAGTGATGGCGCCTGTGGTAAACCGGCTAAAAGTGATGCCTCTTCTAGACTTAAATTTCTTGCTGATTTTCCAAAATAAGTTTTAGAAGCCTCTTCAATACCATAAGCAGAGCCACCATATGGCACCTGATTAAGATACATTTCTAAAATTTGGTTTTTTGTATAAATCTTTTCTGTCCATAAAGCTAAAATCAATTCTTTTATTTTTCTTTCCCACGTTCTTTCCGGACTAAGAAGAGATGCTTTTACCAACTGTTGGGTTATTGTTGAACCCCCCTGAAGATTTTTCTTTAAAAAAGTCTCTCTCATTGCCCGCAAAACCGCCCAAAATGAAACTCCTTGATGTTTATAAAAATCTTTATCCTCAATAGCAATTGTTGCTTGATAAACAAATGGCGGTAAATCTTTTAATTTAACTGGGGTTCGATTTTCATCCCGATAAATTTCGTATAAAAGTTTGCCATTACGATCATAGAGGTGGGTTGATAAAGAAAAATTTACTTTACCAATTGCTAATGGTGAAGGAAGGTTTTTAACAAAAGAGTACCCTTGGTATATAAAAACAAATATTAATGTCACCAATGATCCTAAAATAAAATAATAAACCTTAAAGGGGATTAACCCAAAAAAGGATCTTAAAAAAGAAAATAAGTTTTTTATTAATCCAAAAATAAAAATTAATGTCTTAACTATCAATCGCGATATTAAATTTAAAAGAAAGAAAAAATGTCTTAAAGCCCAAAAAAAAATGAACTTTACTCCCTCTCCGACAAAAACAAAAAAAGAAATAAAAAGAAATAACCATTTCAAAAAAAAATCATTGATTTCCTCTCCTTTTTTCATATAGGAATTTTATCATATTCTATAGGTTATTTCAATCTAAATTTGCGGAGAAAGGAATTAATTTTGCCTTAACCACCAATCTTTTCCAATAAGTACCCGGCGGAACACACGTAATTAAAGTTAAATAAGATGCATCAAACTGTTGCTCTAAAACTGAAATTTCAGTTGGATCAACAACAAACATCTCAAAAAGTTCATATTGATAAACCAAATCATTAACTTTAATAAAGATTTTATCGCCTTTTTGCAAAGAAGGTAAAAAGGTAAAAATGCTTTTGTAATCATTGGGTTGATAAAGTTGTGGCAAGGTTGAATGACCAAAAATTGTTACATTTCCCGGTTCCCCGGGCATGCTTTTAGGTAAATAATGAATTAATCCCTTTGATAAATCATCAGTTCCGACTAAAACACGTGCTTCTTTGATATTTAATTTAGGAATACTTAATAAGTACTCTTTTATTGAAAAACGGTTATCGATTTTACTTTTAGAAACTGACGGAAACCAAAAATTGACATTGGTAAAATCTGATAAATTATTAGAAAAAATATTAAAATTTCCTAAAACTAACCCATTATTAATGTTTTTATTAAAATTATTGGTTATAATCGGACTTTTTATTTGATTGACTAAAAAAATCCTAGAATAAATCTCAAAAGAAATAATCGGATAAAAAGCCCAAAACAATAAAAAACTTCCGATTGTTAACGAAAGGTAGGAAAAATAAGCCAAAATTTTTCTTTTAGCTGAATTATTTTCCTTATAATAAAAATAAAGAGACATAATATTAATATTTTAATATTTAATCAAAACTTCAATATTTTTATAAAAAACCGGCGTTCTTTCAAAAAATAACAAACCGGAATTTAGATCAAAATCAAAACGGCTGATTTGAAACTTTTCTTTCAAGATATCAGCCATTTGTCTTTTATCGATAAAAATAATTTCTTTTTTTAAGCGATTTAAATCGATTTTTTTTACCAACATGAAATTAGTTTTAAATTCAAGATTGATTTGGCCGTTCTTTTTTTTTGCCTCAATTAATTTTATTTCCATCTTATCTTTATTAACTATAAATTCTTTTGGCGCTTCTTTTTTTAAAATAAGAACTAAACGATTTTTCAGCTGATTAATATCATAAAAATAAAAAACTCTTTTTCCTTTGGCTTTTAGTTCAATTTCATTGGCTTCTTCACCAATTTCTTTTGAATATTCTTCTTTTAATAAACTAAACTCAGTAAGATTATTAATTATTTTTTTATCTGAATCAAGGCTGATTGTTTTTGATTTTATTTGTTCAAAAGCTTTATTTTTCAATTGAGTTATATCATCCCGTGAAACAGTTTTTATTGTCCTTTTTGTGCCACCGGAAAAACCAGTTTCATTTTTCGCCAATAAATTAGCCGATTTCCCCTCAATTTTAAACTTATGTCCTGAAGAAAGATTGTACTCTTCTCCAATATCAAAAGCCAATACCTTTACTTTAGCCGTAGCCGGTTTTGGATTTGCGGCGTCACCGGAAGCCGAAGCTATCTTTACATCATCCTGAATCAAAAATTTGAATCCATTGTCTGATACAATTTCCGTTCCTTTGGGAATTAATTCTTCTTTCTCGAGATTATTATTGTAAATCACTACTTCGCCAATCGCTTTATCACCAACCTTTTTTTCACCGGTGGTTTTTTTAAGCAGCAAAATATCAATTGTACTACTTTGACTGCCAATATTAATTTTATCATCCAATTCTTTATGATTAATTACTCCCACCAAATTGATATCTTTTTTAACAAACGAAGTCTTTGGGTAAATTATTAATTTTAATCGGTGAAAAAATAACTCGTTAATTAAAACCGCCGATAAAATAAGAAAAATCCCTAAAAAAAATGTGAATAATTTTAAACCATTCGGTTTTAAAGAAAGAAGGGGGAATAAATTAATTTTCGGCAAAGAAAATTTTGGTAAGGAAAAATGGTTCTTTTTTTCTAAAACCCAGTCATTTTTTTCTGAATTTTTTTCTTCCGATAACGCAATATCTTCGCCGATTAAAAATCCCAAAACCCTTTCTTTTTTCTTATTTACTTCGTTAGATATTTCTTTATTTCTTTGACTAATCTGCTCTTCAAAAATTTTTAACAGAGCTTCAATTAATTCTCCTTCAGTAATAATATTTACCTTAGGAATTTGTAAGAAATAATCTTCCGGCCAGCGAAAGGAAATAATTGACTCAGCTTTCTTATCCAAATCATCAGAGTTATAAAGAATGATCCTTGCCGGTAAAAATTCTTGTTCTCTTTCTTTAAAAACAGTCAAAAGATCGTCAATAAACTGACTGCTTCGGCTTATAACTTTTTTTAGAACGGTTTGATTACCTTTATAAATAAAAACTGAAAGTTGGGTTTTGTCAATTTCTACCAAAATAGCGGTTAAAGGCAAATTGTCTTTTTTTTGTAAAAAATTAACCAAAGCATCAGCTGCTTCAATATAACCTAAGGGTTGAAAATTGAGTTCACGAACCATCTTTTTAATCGAAAGCAATATCGGTTTTTTTATCTCCTTAGTATTTTGGTCAACCAAGTTAGAATAAACAAAAATAATGAGATGGCTCAATTCTTTCTCTTCGGTTTTTAAAGCCAATAGATTTTCGTTAACATCCTCAGTTAAATTTTCCCAACCGTTGGAATATAAAAAACTTTTTTTTTCTTTTAAAATCATTCTTCCGCCTTTTTCTTCAATAATCATCAAAATTCCAGACTGTTCTTTTAAAAATAAACCTAAATATTTTTGACCATCTTGGTTTTGTTTTTTAAAAAAAGAAAAAAAAGCCATTTAAAAATCAAGAAATTAAATTATAATTTATATTTTTCTAAAACCTGATCAACGCCCTTTTTAGCTACACTTAAAGCCTCATTATAAGAAACGCCCTCAATGGTAGCATTAACCGCATTTTCTAAATATTTCACAATTTCATCATTTAATCCATTATCAAAAGTCCGCGAAATTGCCGGTACCGATATAAAATAATCAGCTTGTTTAATAACTGCGCCTAAATAATCATTTTGCACTAAAACCGAAGCTAAATCAACCCGTGAATACGGTTCACCAAAAAGACGGGTTCGTGAGGCTAATTCATATATCTTAGTTAAGTTCTCTTTTTCTATTAAAAACCGCAAAAACCGCCAGGCTTCAATCTGATTTTGACTTCTTACCGAAACTCCCTCAACCCAATAATTTGCAATTGAAACCGGGGATGCTCCCGGTAATGAAGGAACCGGTAAAACCTTTATTTCCAATTCTGGATTAGCTGATTTTATCGATAAAATTTGCCAAGAGGGAACAAAAATCATTGCCAATTTTTCTTGGACAAAGGCGGTTAGAGAATTAGGCATATTTTCATCCCAGAAATTATTTGGTGGTTCAGCAAACTTTCGATAGGCTTCCAAAGCAGTAACAGCATCTTCAGAATCCAATTTTCTGATATCACCCCCATTTTGATAAAGCATTAGAACAAAAATATCAGAAAAATGTTCAATGTTGCTGCTTAATCCCAAAGCAACTCCGGCGGTAATTATATCACCGTTTGTATCCTTAACCGTTAATTTTGGTACTAATTCTGATAATTCATCCCATGTTTCCGGAGGTTTATCAATTCCGGCTTTTTTTAATAAATTAATGTTGCAAACTAAAACCAGTCCGTCAATCGCCAGTGGAAGACCATAATATTTATCACCCACCTTTAAATCTTTTTGATGAATTTTATAGAATATCTTTTCAAATTCCTGATTGCTCATAACTGAGGAAGGAAGTGGCGAGACAATTTCTTTAATCTGCGGCAACCAAGTGTTATGAAAACGAAAAATATCCGGTCCTTCACCATGGCGACTCCTAACCAATAATTTTTCTCGATAATTTTGGGGTTCCTTTTTTTGATAATTAATCTTTACATGAGGATATTTTTTTTGATAATCGGCAATAATCGGCTCGAATATCTCCTTCTCCTCCCAAAGCCCCCAATAATTTAAAGTTACCGGCTTAGGATTTTTTTTTGTGAAAAAAATTAATCTAAAAGCAAAGATAAAACCAACAATAAAAATAATAATTCCCCCGATTATCAATATGGATGGAATTTTTTTTTCTTCAAAAACAAGGGGGGGTTCTGGTGGAATAGATGAATTGGTGCCAACCGGCGCCTCCGGTGAAGCAACATCAGGCGGCAGTTCTTCAGGGACCAAATTTTCTTCAGCCGAAAAATTACTATCTTTTGAGGTTTCGGGTGGTTGATCTTCAATTACAACTGTCTCAAACGGTTGATTTTTTTTAATATTTTCTTTATTATCATCCATAGATATTATGATAACAAAAAAAATAATTTCTTTAATCGGATTAATCTTCTTCTTTTTATTTTTTAAAAATTTAATCTATTTTCTTAATAAGGAAATACAAATCAATAAGGAAAAAAAAATTTACCCTAACGTCTACATTAATAATTTAAATTTCGGTGAAAAAAAACCCGAAGAAATAATTAGTTTTTTTAATAAAAAAAACGACCATCTAAAAGAAATAAAAATTATTATCTTTCATCAAAAAGATGAAATTGCTACCTTTTCAGCAAAAACGATCAATCTTCATTTTGACAGTGAAGGAATTGCAAAAAGAGTTTACTTTATTGGCCGAAGCTCAAATCCCTTGTCTAAAATTTTTCAAAAAGCTGTCTGCATTTTCAACTGGCAAAAATTTAACTTCGAAGCCAACCCTTCCTTTGATTTTCAGCCCTTTTATGATTTCATAAAAATTGCCGAAGAAAAATATAACAAACCAGCAAAGAATGCCTTATTTAAATTTCAAAACGGTCAGGTTATTGCTTTTGCACAAGAAGTTTATGGACAAAAAATAAACGAAAAAAAATTTTTTCAATCATTAGAAAAAGAAACCAACAAGATCAACAAAAATTATTCAAAAATAATCAGAATTAATCTTCCCGTAGAAAAGATTGAGCCGGAAATAAAACTAAATTCGATTAATAATTTCGGTATTGCCGAAAAAATTGCTGAAGGAAAGTCGGATTATTCCGGCTCAATTCCTGAAAGAATTCATAACATCATTTTAGCTTCTTCAAAATTTAACGGGATATTAATTCCCCCACAAAAAACCCTGTCTTTTAATGAAACTGTTGGTGATATTTCCCAGCTTACCGGTTATAAACCGGCTTATATTATCAAAAACGGCAAAACAATTTTAGGTGATGGCGGCGGGGTTTGCCAGGTATCAACCACTCTTTTCCGCGCCGCTTTAAACGCCGGTTTAGAAATTTTAGAAAGAAGCGCTCATGCCTATCGCGTCTCATATTACGAAAATGACTCAAAACCGGGATTTGATGCAACAGTTTATGCTCCATATAATGATTTAAAAATAAAAAATAATATGCCAACTCATATTCTTTTGGAAACCAAACTTGACAAAGAAAAAAATCTTTTATATTTTTATATTTTTGGCAAAAAAGATGGTCGACAAGTTGATATATCCTCCCCTGTAATTTGGGATATTTCTCCTCCCCTCCCGCCAAAATACCAAGATGACCCAACTCTTAAAAGAGGAATAACCAAACAAGTTGATTTTCCTGCATGGGGGGCAAAAGTTAAATTTCAATATAAAGTCACAAAAAACAACCAAGTAATTTTTGAAAAAGACTTCTTCTCCTTTTATCAGCCGTGGCAGGCGGTTTATCTTGTTGGGGTGGCTGAATAAAAAAAGTTAATTTATACTTTAAAAAGATTAATAAATTTTAATTTTATAAATTATTCAATCTTTATGGAATTTTTATATTTTTTTGGTATATTTATTTTATGATCATTTGCCTACCTATTCCCAACGAAGCTAATATCTTAGTTAAGACGGGAGAAAAAGTTAACCTAAAAACAAAAATATTTGAAACCTCTAAAAAAGCATTAGTCAAAATCAATATTGCTAAAAAATTAGGCATCCCGCCAGAAAAAATTTTTCAGTACCTTAAAAAATTTGTTGACGAAAAAGTAACAAAAGGTGATAAATTAGCATCAAAAAAAACTCTTTTTTCCAATAAAAAAGTTTTTAGCGAATATGATGGAGTCTTCAAAGAAATCAATCATCAAACAGGAGAAATAACGCTGGAAATTAATGATCAAAAAAATCAGCAAAAAACAGAATTTTTTTCCCCGTTAATTGGTGAGGTTTATGAAGTTGATAAAAACATAATTAAAATCAAAATTAAAAAAGGAGAAATTATTGAATTGAAAGAAAAGGCGGTAGATTTCTTTGGCGGTCAATTCTTTATATTGGAAAAAATCGAACAGATAATTGCTGAAAATATCGAAAAAAAAATTATTATAACCAAAGAGGTTGATAGTTTTTCCCAAACAAAATGTGAAGCTCTTGGAGCGTTTGGTTTTTTAACTATAAAAAAATTACCGAACCCCACCAATCTTCCTGTTTTTCAATTTAAAAACATCGATGATATCAATAAAATCAAAAAAGAAAAATTTTCTTATTGTTTTATTGAAAAAAATTCAAGTAAAATAATCTTTTATGAATGAAAATAATATCCCCAAAAGAATTAATTTTGGTAAAAAAATTACCGAAATTCTTTTTATTATCTCATTTGCTGTCCTTATTTTTGGCTCCGGCTATAAGTTGGGGGAATACCAAGCTAATCAAAAAAAAGTTGAAAGACCAGCTTATAATATCGTTAATGTTAAAAACAAAGCTGAAGAAAAAAACGTTGATTTTTCCTTATTCTGGGAAACATGGGACAAAGTAGAACAAAAATTTATTGACAGAAAGAAACTAGATCCAAAAAAAATGTTTTACGGCGCCATCAAAGGTCTGGTTGCCTCGCTTGAAGATCCTTATACCTTTTTTCTTACCCCTGAAGAAAATAAACAGTCAAAAGACGACCTTCAGGGAAAATTTGAGGGAATCGGAGCTCAGCTTGGAATGAAAAATGGTCGAGTAATTGTTGTTGCTCCGCTTAAAAATTCACCGGCAGAAAAAGCCGGTGTCAAAGCGGGTGATTTTATTAATAAAGTTGATGACAACTCAACCAAGGGATGGAGCTTAACGTATGCCGTTTCAAAAATTCGCGGACCAAAAGGAACAAAGGTAAAACTTACTCTGGAAAGAGAAGGAAAAGCACTGGAGGTAATCATTACCCGTGATCAAATTAATGTCCCCTCAATTGAGCTCTCTTACGAAAAAAAGATTGCAATTTTAAAACTTAATCAATTTGGGGAAAACACCATCGATGAATGGGATAAGGCGGTTTTCGAAATAAAAAATAAATGGACAAGAAAAGAAATTTTGGGAATGGTTTTGGATCTACGTGACAATCCCGGTGGCTATCTTGAGGGCTCGGTATATCTTGCCTCGGAATTTCTGCCGACAGGCAAAACCGTTGTCAAACAAGAATCAACCACCTTTACCAATAAAGATTATAAAGTTCTAAGGCAGGGAGAGTTATTGGATATTCCTTTGGTGGTATTAATTAATAAAGGTTCAGCTTCTGCTTCAGAAATATTAGCCGGGGCATTGCGCGACTATAAAAGAGCCAAACTGGTTGGTGAAAAAAGTTTTGGAAAGGGATCGGTTCAGGAAGCGGTCGATTTAAAAGAAGGGGCCGGTCTTCACGTAACAGTTGCCAAATGGATATTACCCAATGGTGATTGGATTAATAGCAAAGGCATTGAACCGGAAATTAAAGTTGAAAATGAAATAAAAGAAGGAAATACACCAACCCGAAGTGATGATAAACAACTTGATACCGCATTAGAAATTTTGTTAAAATAACTTATTGCATCTTATAATTCTTATTAATTTTTATTTTTTATCAATCAATTTATGAAAAAACTTATTACTCTTTTTGCCGTTCTTATTTTACTTTTAGCCGTTGGTCAAAAAAGCCGACTCTTAAACCTCCCCACATTCCCCGATCTTTGGCAAAAAAAAGAAGCCGCTCCTTTAATTCCTTTAAATCAGGGTAAAGAAAAACAGATTGTTGTTTATGAAGAATCGGTTATTACCAAGGTCGTAGAAAAAAGTCTGCCGGCAGTTGTCACTATCGGTATCAAAAAAACAACTACTACCGGTGGTTTTTTTGAAATCGATCCTTTCAATCCTTTTTCTCCCTTTCGACGAATTCCGGGCCAAAAGAAAAAAATTGAACAAAATATTGGTAGCGGTTTTATAATTGATGCTAAAGGATTAATCATCACCAATAAACATGTAGTCTCTGACAACGAAGCTTCATATCAGATATTAACCTACGATAAAAAAAAATATAATGTTGAAAAGATTTATCGTGATCCATTAAATGATTTAGCAATTTTAAAAATTAATGCTTCTAATCTTAAAACATTAAATTTGGGTGATTCTAGTAATTTAAAATTAGGACAGTTAGTAATTGCCATTGGTACACCCTTAGGTGAGTTTACCAATACCGTTACTTCTGGAATTATTTCAGGACTTGGCCGTGGAATTACAGCCGGTTCACCCTTTGAAGGTTATGTGGAAAAATTAGACAACGTAATTCAAACTGATGCAGCCATTAATCCCGGTAATTCCGGTGGTCCGCTTTTAAACTCACAGGGAGAAGTAATTGGAGTAAACACCGCCATCGCCTCGGAAGGTCAAAATATCGGTTTCGCCATTCCTTCAAACGTCGTCAAATCCCTCCTGGATAAATTCCAAAAACAAGGCGGCAATTTTGAGCGGCCGTTTTTAGGTGTTCGTTATCAAATGATTGATAAACAAACGGCGATTTTAAATGAAGTGGTTGAGGGAGCCTACGTCGTTGAGGTAGTTGAGGGTTCACCGGCAGAAAAAGCCGGAATTGAGGTGGAAGATATCATTATTGAATTTGACGGTAAAAAGGTTAAAGGTGATAATGATCAAAGTTTAGCTGCTTTAATTTTAGAAAAAAAAGTTGGCGATAATGTTGTTTTAAAAATTTGGCGTAATGGAGAAATAAAAAACTTAACCGCAACCTTAAGCAACGCCGAGTAAATTTATATATAAATTTTAAAGTCTTATAAACTATACTCATCTTATTTTTTATAAAAATAAGTGGGAAAAGGATTTGCCTCGATTTTTTTGATTAATTTTTTCTTCCACCCCAAGATAGGAAAACCATGGGAAACAACAACGGCGTTTTTTGGCAGTTCTTTTTTTAATTTTTTCGCTAATTTTTCAATTAATTCCGGAAGAAGAAAAAGGTAAAGATAATTTGCTTTTTGATAATTGACATTGAGAATATTTTTTCTTTCAAAAAAAATATTTTTTAAACGTTCCCTTTCTGCTAAAAATTTTGCCCACCACAAAAGTAACGGGTTCACGTCAAAACCAAAACCAAAAACCTGATATTTTTTTACTGCTTGACGAATCATTCGTCCATCACCACAACCTAATTCATAAAAAAATTTTCCTTTTTTGGGTTTTAATTCTTTTAAAATCAACTCAACCTGTTTATTTTTAGTAGCTACATAAGGTGAACCCATAAACGAAGAATAAATAAGAGAAAAAATATAGAGAGTAATAAAAATTAAAAAAATAAGAATGAAAAAAAGAAGAAGAAAATAAAAAAAATAAAAAAGCATTTTTAAATAATTTTGCTATCTAAATTTATTTGTTATCTAAATTTATAAGTCTATATTTTTATTATATTTATTGATTCTTATCGATTATAATTATAATAAAAAAGCGCCCATAGCTCAATTGGATAGAGCGAATGGCTTCGGACCATTAGGTTGGGGGTTCAAATCCCTCTGGGCGCACAAAAATTTTTATTGCTTTCCTGAGGCTGGTTTAACCTCAGCCTGCTGTCTTTGCGCTACTTTTTTATGGGAAAAAATACTTCGTCTTATTTTCCCTTTTGGCATCTCAATCGACGCTTCCTGTTTCCTTCTTTCCTGTTCTTTTTGTCTTATCTCCTGCTCTTTATACATCTTTATTCTTTCTTTTTCTTCTTCTTTTTGTTTATATCTTTGAAAAGTTTCCTGATTACCCTGCCTAACTAATTGAAAAAGTCGTTGTCTGATCATCTCTTCTTTTTGTTTATCCTGTTGTTGATATTTTTTTTCCAACTTTTCAAAATCCAAAGAAGTACTATTATTTAATCCTTCTCCATTATTGTCCTTTTTTTCTATTAAAGAAGAAGTATTATGAAAACCGCCTATTTTCTCAATCATTTTTAATGGACTGAATGTTTGACTAATTTGCTGGGTTGATTTTTTAGCCGTTGACTTTCCTAATTCCAAAATTTCACCTAAAATTTCATCGCGCCAAAAAGATGTTTTTGCCATAGAAATATAAAATAAGCTTTATATTACTTATATAACTTATAAATCTTATAATCCCAATAATACTTTTGCTTTTTTTGACATTTTTTCAACTGACCATGGCGGCTCGAAAGTCAATTCCAGCTCTATTTGATTTTCTTTTAACCCCAACTCCCTTAATTTATTTTTAATTTCTTTTTCAATCAGAGTAAAAAGAGGGCAACCAATTGTTGTTAAAGTCATTAAAATCTTAATTTTTGTTTTCTTAATCTCTATTTTATAAACCAATCCCAAATCAACAATTGAAATTCCAAGCTCCGGATCCAAAACCTGTTCTAATTTTTTTTTAATCATACTTTTATTAAGATTCATAAGCTATAATAATTATAATCTTTATAATTTTGTAAACGTTATAATTTATAATCGTCTATGAAAAACTTTAAATTACGCTTTTTGCCTTTGGGAGGAGTTGTTGGTGTTACAAAAAATATGTATCTTTATGAATTGTATCAAGATGAAAAGTTAAAAGAAATTTTAATTGTTGACTGCGGTATCGGCTTTCCCCAGGAAAAAGAATTAGGTGTTGATTTTGTCATTCCTGATATCTCTTATCTGATTGATAAAAAAGATAAAATCAAAGCAATCATTCTTACTCATGGCCATGAAGATCATACTTCGGCTCTTCCCTTTGTTTATCACGAGCTGGGTCAACCACCAATTTTTTGCAGTCGGTTAACAGCTATTTTTGCCGAAAATAAATTAAAAGAACACGGAATAAATATCAAAATTAATCAAATCAATTTTGAAAAATCATATCGCTTTGGTAATTTTGAAGTTTCATTTATTAAAATGACCCATTCAATTCCCGATACGGTCCATCTTTTGATAAAAACACCCGTTGGTAATTTTTATCATGGCTCTGATTTTAAATTTGATCTTACCCCACCATATGGCGATCCGCCTGAATTTTACAAAATTATCAAAGCCGGAAAGGAAGGAATTTTATGTCTTTTGTCTGACTGCTTAGGAGCAGAGCGTGAAGGACTAACTCTTTCGGAAAAAATTGTTGGGAAAACTTTTGAAGAAGAAATCCGAAAAACAAAAGGAAAGTTTATTATGACCACCTTTTCCTCCAATATTTCAAGAATTCGCCAATGCATTGAAGCGGCGATAAAATTTAACCGAAAAATTGTTTTTTTAGGTCGATCGATGAAGGAAAATTCAAAATTAGCTATTCAAAATGGTTATCTTCCCATTCCTTATGATTTTTTAATTAAAGAAGAGGAAATAAAAAAAATGCCGCCCAATAAAGTCTGTTTAATCGTTGCCGGATCACAAGGTCAATATGACTCTGCCTTAGCTAAATTAGCTAATGGTCAAAATCCAAATGTCAAAATTAATCATCAAGATAGAATAATTTTTTCTTCTGATCCAATTCCGGGAAATGAAAATGATGTTTATTCACTGATTGAGGATCTTATTGAAAAAGGGGCCGAGGTTATATATTCTGAGATTGGCGATCAACTTCATTCTTCCGGTCACGGTAATCAAGAAGATTTAAAATTTTTGATCCGTTTTACCAATCCAAAATATTTTGTTCCCATCGGCGGCACTATCCGACACCAAAAACAATATCAACGATTGGCTACTGATCTCGGTTTTGGAAAAGAAACTGTTTTTCTATTAAAAGAGGGGGAAACCGTTTGGTTTGTGAATCAAAAAGCTTTTTTGGGTGAAAAAGTGGAAACAAAAAACATCTATGTTGATGCTTACGGTATTGGTGATGTGGGTAATGTCGTTCTTCGCGATCGAAAAACGCTGGCCGCTGAGGGAATGGTAATTGCCCTGCTTATTGTTGATAATCAAGGCAACCTTCTTATTCAGCCAAAACTAATTTCCCGTGGTTTTGTCTTTGAAAAAGAAGAAAGAAGTCTTTATCAAAAAGGGATTAAAATTATTGAACAACTAACTAAACCGCGTCATTATCCCCAAAAAATAAATGAACTTAAAAGAAATATCATTAGTCAACTGGAAAATCTTTTTTATCAAGAAAAAGGAAGAAAACCCTTGATTGTGGTTGAGATAGTCACCGTTTAATTTCTCTATCGAAACCATCGGGCTCTTCCAAGTTTATAAGAAAAATTTTTTATTCTTCGCTCGCCAATAATTTTTGCCGGTACTCCGGCCGCGATTGAAAAAGGAGGAAGATCTTTTGTTACCACCGCTCCTGCTCCTACCACCGCTCCTTTTCCGATTTTTACACCGGGTAAAATTATTACTCTTGGACCAATAAAAACATAGTCTTCAATAATTACCGGACCATTTTTGGCTAAAAAATCCGGATCGTTAACATTATGTTCGCTGTTATAAATCATTACCTCAGAAGCAATATCCACATGATTACCAATAATCAACCGGTCTCTTCCATCCAAAACTACTCCCTCGCCAACAATTGAGTCTTCGCCGATTGAAATATTTTTTGGATCATAAAAACGCGCCCCCATATGAATAGTTGATCCTTTACCGATTTTTATTCCTCCCAAGCGATAAAAAAAACGTCGCAGATGATGAAAGGGAATATAACCTACTAAATGAAGTAAAAAAACTTCAAATTCCAAAAATATATTAAAAATTCTATTTTTTATTTTTATCATTGCCTCTTCAGTCGTCAATTTTTTTCCAGTTCTATCGTAAAACATAATTATTTAAAAAATAAATTTTAATAGTATAGACGATCCATTTTAATTTGTACCATATAATTATGTTATTTATATAAAGCTGTCTTCTGCATTAAAAATGTTGTAAATATTTTAAAGTTTTTAAAAACCTTTACACAAATTTTTACACTCTATTTTGCGCTCTATTTAAACATCATTTATTTTTCTCATCCTTTTATCCATTTGTTAAACTCATTATACTCCAAGGTGTTTAAGACATTCTTCTTCTCCAGCCAACCGCGGCGGGCAACTGAAACACCATAAAAAATTCCTTCCATTTCTTTTAAGGAATGGGCATCAGTATTTATAATAAATTTTACCCCAAAATCTTTAGCTTGTCTAACTAAAGTATCGGGTAAATCCAATCTTAATGGCCAGGCATTAATTTCCAAAGCAATATTCTTTTTTTGAGCTTTAGCAAAAACCTTTTCCCAAAAAACATCAATCTCTTCTCTTTTTCCCAAAAGCCTGCCGGTTGGATGGGCTAAAATCTTAACTTTGGGAAAATCCAGCGCTCTCAAAATCCTTTTTGTCATCGTTTTTTTATCCTGATAAAAAACACTATGAACCGCCACAATAAGATAATCAACATAAAAAAAAGCTTCTTCGGGTAAAGCCAAACGTCCATCAGGAAGAATATCAACTTCCAGTCCGATAAAATATTTAAGATTATTTTTTTTTACTGAATCGGTAATAAATTTTTTTCTTTTTTTTAGTATTTCAATAATTTTTTTCTTAGATAAATCACCACTAAATTTAGGATTATGATCAGCAAAACCAACATAAGAATAACCCAATTTTTTGGCAAAATTAATAATTTCAAAATACGAAGCGCTACCTAAATCATGGGAGGGATGGAGGTTGAATGAAGAATGGATGTGTAAATCACCTTTAATTTGAGAAACTTCTATCAATTTTGGTAATTGTCTCCTTGCCGCAACTTCAATTTCATCATTCCCTTCACGCAGTTCCGGCGGAATATATTCTAAATCTAAAAATTGATAAAAATCCTCTTCTTTTTCAAACTCAAATAATTGATTTGTTTTTAAATCTTTTATTCCATACTCAGAAAGAGAATATCCGTTTTTTAATCCATACTCGCGCAGTTTAATATTGTGATTCCTGCTCCCGGTAAAATATTGAAGCATTGCCCCATAACCTTTCTCTTCACAAAGGCGAAAATCAACTTGTATATTTGGAGCAACAATAATTGATGCTTTTTTCTGACCGGCGTTATCAACTTTAATCACTTTTGGAAACTTAGTAAAATAATCAATTAAATTTTTATAACTTTTGACTTTTGTCTTTTGGGTTTTGACTTTAACCAAAACATCAATATCCCCTATTGTTGGTGATTTTCGCCGAAGTGACCCTAATGCTTCAGCTTCCAACACCAAGCTATTTTTCTTTAAATAATCAATTAATTCCTTTGCCAGTAAAAAAGCATAAGGCAAAGGCATTCTTTCTTTGTTATTAATTCGCTTTTCAAAAAGATTTATTGCATTTAAAATTTCTTCCTGAGATTTTTCACCAAAGTTTTCAATTTCTTTTACTTTTCCCTCTAAACACGCTTTTTTCAAATCAGAAACTACGTTTTTTTCATCAAACAACTTCAAATGCTTTACCAACTTAAAGGCTTTCTTGGGACCAATGGTTGGAATCTGCATTAAAATAAAAACCGGTGGGGGAATTTTTTTCAGTATATTCTCAAAATGGGTTGAATATCCTTTTCTAAAGTATTCATCAAGATGAGAAGCTAATCCTTTTCCAATCCCGGAAATTATCCCTAATTTTCCCTCCTGCCAAAGATCAAAAAGATTACGAGAAAGATTTTCAATAATATCGGCGGCTTTTTGATAAGCAATTATTTTAAAATAATTTTCATTGGTTAAAAGATAGGAAGCGGCTATTTTTCTTAGTAAAAAAGCAATTTCCTTATTACTATATTTTTTTTCAAACTTTATCATGATAGTTATATTTTATAACACATCAATATTTTCTTCCAAAAATCTTGATTTCAATGAGTAGTTTTGTTTACCGAAGATAAATCTTTTTTTGGTATAGGTGATGTAAAGTTTTTCTTTCGCCCGGGTTATTCCCACATAAAAAAGTCTTCTTTCCTCTTCAATAGAAGACAAATCATCAAGACTACGGCTGTGGGGAAGAATCCCCTCTTCCACTCCAATAATAAAAACATAATCAAACTCTAACCCCTTAGCCTGATGCAGAGTCATTAAACGAATTTTATTCAAGGAATCAGCCTTTTTTTCATCTTCAAAATACTCGGACTCAACCAATGCCACCTGATGAAGAAAATCAACTAATTTAGGAAAACTCAAAGCCACAGACTTAAGTTCACGAATATTTTCCAAACGGGAAAAATCTTCTTCATTATTATCTTTATATAAACTTAAATAATCAGTAGCAGCAAAAATTTTGTCAATCAATTCATTGGTGGAATAAGATGAAAGAGCATCTTTTAATTCCTCATATAATTTTCTAAATTTTTCCAGTCTTTTTTTCCCCAAATCCCTTACCCGAGTCAAAGCTAACTCATCATTGGGATTGAGTAATAAACGCAAAAAAGCCAAAACATCTTTAATTTCTTTTCTGGCATAAAAGCGGGTTCCCCCAATTAAAACATAGGGAATTCCATAATGTAAAAAAACTTCTTCAATCACCCGTGACTGAACATTGGTTCGGTATAAAACAGCGATATTCTTATTCAGGATATTTAGATTTTTTGAAAGGCTGATAATTTCTTCAGCAACAAAAATCGCTTCATTTTCCTCATTTTCTGCTTCATAAAAAAATATTTCTTCACCACCTTTTCTTTCGGTATAAAGTCGCAAAACCGGATGACTATTATTTTGAGAAATAATCTTATAGGCAAAATCTAAAATCGTCTGGGTGGAGCGATAATTTTTTTCTAGATAAAAAACCGAAACCGGGGAAAAATCTTTTTGAAAACGATTTAAGTTTTCAATCTCTGCTCCTCGCCAGGAATAAATACTTTGGGAAAAGTCGCCAACAACGGTCACCTTTTTTTTCTTTTTACCCAAGATTTTTGTGAGCTGATACTGAATAAAATTGGTATCTTGAAACTCATCAACCAAAAAATATTCATATTTTTTGTGATAAAAATCTAAAACGTCCGGGTTATTTTTCAAAAGAAGAACTGTTTTTAACAAAAGATCATCAAAATCTAAAGCTTTATTTTTACTAAGCTCTTTTTGATACTGAAAATAAATCTGAGCCGCTTTAGCTGATTGATAAAAAGAAAAATGTTTTAAAAAATCTTCCGGTAAAATCAACCGGTTTTTTGCATAGGAAATATAATAAAGATAATACGAAGGTGATTTTTTTTCGTTATTTTCTTTTTTTAAAATATTTTTAATAAGGGCTACCTGCTCATCTTCATCATAAATTAAAAAATTTCTATCAACATCAGCCTCTTTCCAAAATCGGCGAAGAATTAAGGCGCAAAAAGAATGAAAGGTACCAATATAGCCCAAAGAAACATTGCCGCCTAATTCTTTTTTTATTCGCTCCTTCATCTCGGAAGCCGCCTTATTGGTAAAAGTAATCATCACAATCGAAAAAGGCGAAACCTTTTTTTCCTTAATTAAATACACTACTTTAGCTACTAAAACTCGTGTTTTCCCGGAACCAGCGCCGGCTAAAATTAATGATGAATCACTAATCCAAAAAACCGCCTCTTTTTGTTTATCATTTAAACTTTCCAAAATTTTTGTCATAAGATATAATTTTATTAAATTCTATGAGAAAAACCAAATACTTTATTGCCAATTGGAAAGCTAATAAAAACTTAGATGAAGCCCTATCTTGGTTTGATGATTTTTTAATAAATTATAGACCGGAAAAAGAAAAAATTATTATCATCTGTCCACCATTTCCTCTAATTTTTCCGCTTAAACAAAAAATAAAAAAATACAATAATATTTATCTTGGAACCCAAGATATATCCGCTTTTGAAGAAGGCGCCTATACCGGTGAAGTAACAGCAAAAAATCTTTTTGGATTAATAAATTTTGCATTAGTTGGTCATAGTGAAAGAAGAAGATATTTTTTGGAAAATAATGACTCCGTGAATAAAAAAATTATCTTAGCCAAAAAATATCAAATTGAACCAATTTTATGTATCAGCAACCAAAAAGAGTTAGAACCGGCATCAAAAACCCGGTGCAATTTTGTTGCCTATGAACCAGTTGGGGCGATTGGAACTGGTAAAAATGAGCAGTTAACGCAGGTAATTAAATTTAAAAAAGCATTAAATCTTGATAAAAAAACGAGATTTTTTTACGGTGGGTCGATCAATGAAAAAAATAGTTTTCTTTACTGGAAAGATAACGCCATTGACGGTGTTTTGGTGGGTTCTGCTTCTTTAGATCCAAAAAAATTTCTGGCGATTATCTATTGTTAGTTAGATAATAAGCGAATACAAAATCAAAAAAATAGCCACTCCAAAAATCAATAAATAATGATTGAAATATCCGGTATCAGGCAGTCTTTCAGTTTCGGTAGGCGATAAATAAGAACTTTCCGTCGAAGAAGGGGTTGCAGAAATTGATTTGGCAAGAATAATTTCGGTCGGCGTTGGTTCTTCGGTTTGGGTTACCGTGGGGGTGTCAGTTAAAAGCGGTGTTGGGGAAAGCGGAAAAGTAGGTGTTGGTGTAAATGAAACAGTTGGTGTCGGAGATAAACTATCAGTTCTGTTTAAAACCACAAACTTTTCACTATTTACCACTTGGGCTTTTGTTTTTTTTGGGGCTACCGCCGAAGAATCAGAAGGACCTGACGGAGTTTCCATCAAAAGATAACTAAAATAGAAGATTGCGCTAATCAAAAATATCGTCATTATTATTAAAACTAAAGTAATAATTTTATCTTTTTTCATTTTTTGTTTATTTTATTAATCACCCAACCAACCATCAATGGTTGAATGAAGCTGGGCTTCAATTTTTAAAAACCCCTCATTAGTTGCCAGTTGATATTCACGATAAAAAACGTTTTTTTCTTTATTAAAATTAGTTGTTATCGACTGGTTATCCCATTGCCCCTGATTAATTTTAATTCTTGCCATATTAATATTTGGATCATCAATTTTTTCTATCGCGATGAATAACTTTTCTCCGGGAACAATATTTTTGATTTCCTCTTCTTTTATTTCTTCCCAGTTTTCATTATATATTTTAATTTTTGGGGAAACAAATACTTTTTTTTGTTCGTTAATAACATATGTGGTCGGTGTCGGTTGATTATTTCTTTTCATTAAGTTAAAAATAAAAATTGACAAAAAAACCAAAAACAAAATTATGACAATAAAAATTTTATTTAAAGAAAAGTCCTGATAAACAATATTTTTTTTCTCCTTTTTTTCGCTGGAACCTAAATCTTTTTTAAACCCATAATCTTTATTATTATTAAAATCCGGAAGATTAATTTTTTTGTTTCTTTTTTTAATCTCTTTTTTAAGAATATAAATTTGATAAACCAGCAGAAACAGGGTGATAAAAAAACTAATTATCGTTAATCGATTTAAAGAAGAAAGAAAAGTTATTATCTCTTCCATATAAAGATAATGATATCAAAAACCAAGAAGTAGTCTCAAACCAAAAATAATTGAAAGAAAACCAAAAACTGACAGCCAAAAAATATTACTTCCTCCTGACACCGGAGTAGTAGGAGTTATAACGATTGTCGGCGTAGGAATTAAAGTATCAAACAATGTCGGTGTGGGATCGGGAATAATAGTGGCAGAAGGAGTTGCTTCACCTAAAATTTTTCCCTGAATTGCCTGATTGCCAATTAAGCGAAAATCTCTTTTTAAGACTATATCTTTGTTATTTTGATCCTTTGTTTGCAAAACAAGCTGATATCTTGAGGGAAGAAAATTTTCTAAAAATCTTAATGACCAATAGCCGTTTTTATCAACCTTTATCCTTGCACTATAGTTTTTAGTGCTGTTGTCTAAAGAAAAAATTGTCAAAAAAACCTCTTTTCCCGCTATGGCTCTTCCCTTAATAATTGGGGTATAACCCGGAACTATCGCATTCTCTTTAGGAAAAATGATATCAATATCATTATCGCTATCTTTAACGCTTTTAACTTGGTCTTCTACCCCCAAAATATTTTCCTCAAAAAGAAAATTATAGTTTTTGCCGATAATTAACGGTTGGGGAAGCGGAGAAAACTGGTCTATTTTTCCGGTAGCGGTTGTTTTCTCTCCTTCCTCCGATAAAATCTCTATTGTGATCTTTTCATTCACCGTTGGAATTTTTGCCTTTAAATTATCCTTTTGATAAAAAATATTTAAGGGAATAAGCCATTCACCGCTGGCTTTACTCACTGATAGAAATGAATAGTGTTGACCTGAATTCAAAAAAACAACCGCGTTTTCCAACGGCAAATTATTGGATTGAAGAATTTTACCGTAGATTAATTTCGGTGATTTATTCTCTAATTGCAGGCTTGGGGTAAAAAAAGAAAATGGCTCACCATTTTCCTGCCTTAAAGGCCTATCATCAATTACGATTAAAAAAAAATACTGTTTTTGGGGTGATAAATTTCTTAAATTGACCACATGATAAAAAAATTGATTTTTTTTTGTTGGGGTGTCTCTATCATCAATTTTTAAATTGCTAATTTTATTTCTGCTTTCGCCATAAAGAAGATAGCCGGTTGTTTTTTCATTAGTCTGCCAAAAAATAGTCGCTTGGTTATAGTTTAAGTTAACAATCTCTAAGCGGGCCAACATTTTTTTTGAAGCTCTTGAGGGCTGGGAAGTCCGGTGAAAAAGCCGGGAAAAAAAAATAATTAATAAAAAAATGATCAAAATTGCCAAGGGTACCGGAACATAATTTCTTTTTTTTAAATATAATTGAGAATAAATCATAAGATTTACGGGCTTTTTTTACCTAACTGATCAAGAATATCGGTGGTTAAATTATAATTTTTAATTTCAGGCAACTGGGGAGTCTTTATTTTTTCCTTCTGGCTAACATAATAAATATCAGCAATCAACCATGCCAATGCAACTAAAAAAACCGTTACCGAAATTAGGAAAAATTCTTTTTTGTTCATAGATATCCTACTTCAATTTGCATATTAATTTTTAACTCGGATGACGGACTGCTTTCTTCGGTGGCAGAAACTAATAATTTTTTTATTGATTTTAAACGTCGCTGATTTAATAAATTTTCCAAAAAAATCATCATTTTGTCAAAATCAGTACTCATTTGAATATCAAAAACGATTGGCTGATATTGTTTTGACTGCTTTTCCTTTAGATTAACTTCCGGAGTATTAAGAGAATCAAAAGTCAATCCGCTACCACTGGCGGTTTTATATAAATCATCAATTATTTTATTTAAATTTGGTTTATCGGGAATTGCCTCATCAAGATAAACTAAACTTTCACGGTTTGTCTCCAAAAATTGCTGCAGTTGACCAAAATTAATGATTTTATCATCATATATCCGGTTAATATTTTCCAAATCTAAAAGCTCCCTTTTTAAAGAAAATAAATTAACCAAAGTAGGTCTGATGATAAAAAAAACAGAAAAAGCAAATAACAAAAAAAATATTATCAAATAACTATAATCATTTGCTTTTTTAATAAAAATATTTTTGCCAATCATAAAAACTGGGAAAAAAGCAACTCAAAATTATATCCGGTTTCATCCTTTTTTAATGAAATCAGATCGATCTGTTTGAATTTATTTTCTTTTTTGGCTAAGTTAATAAATGCCTGAAGATGCTCCACCTGAATTGCTGAGCCGCTTATTTTAATTTTATCGTTGTCAAGATTCATTTCTTTTAGAATTAACCCCTGCGGAAAGATTGAAAGAAAGTATTTGAACATCGATATTGTTTTCTCCTGATCCGATAAAACTTTTTTGGCCGCATCTTGTTTTTTTTCAATTTTTTCTGCTTCAACAAGAAGGGGTAAGACCGCCTGAATAATTTCTTTTTTCTGCACCGTTGCCTCTTTTAAATCAATAATTTGCTGATCTAACTGAAAACGATAAAAAAAAACAAAAATAATAATTAATTGGGTAATAACAATAATATAGCGCAAATAATTTAAAGAAAAATGAAGCGCTTTATCAATAATAGAAATCTTTTTTTTGCTTAAAAGATTGATTTTATATCTCATGAGTTATTTTTTGATCAACTTGGCGGCTTTTGATTTCAGGCGATCTGCCTTGTTCTTATGAATAATATGTTTTTTAGCTGCTTTATCAACAATTTGATAAAAATGATTTAGTAATTCTTTTAAATTCCTGCCGCCTTTTTTTACTTCTTTTTTAATTTTCTTTGCCAAAAAATCAATTTTATTTTCATATTGTTTATTGATTAACCGTCTTTTTTTTGATTTTCTTAAATTTTTTTTGGCTGTTTTTAAATTAGGCATAATTCTCCCCCCTTTCCGAAAATAATTAAATGGTAAATTCTTTTTCAAATATTTTTTCACCGTAACTACCGGAAAACTTTAAAACAACCTTTATCGAACCAATGATGTTATGATAACGACAGGTACCGGAAGAACAGGTACCAAGAATTATTTTCCGACCACCACCGCTTTGTTCACCGCATTGCCACAAGGTTCCAAAACGATAACATTTACCGATTACTCCCTGTTCAACCCTTTCTTCTGCGCCTTCACCTGCATCGCTATTAACGACCTGATAACTTAATTCAAACTCAATCTGCTGGGTATCTTTTGGCTCATTGGAAACAGTTAAAACAACCTCGCCTTTTTTTAATGGTTTAAATTCAACTTTTACCGACGAGTCAACCGTTGGGATCAATTCTTCGGTGGGAATCACCATAGTTGATGGATTTTTTTTTGCTGATTTTTTATTTAACAAGACAAAAACGCTAAACGTGGCAAAAACGACCAATAAAAAAACGATTAATAAATTCTTTTTTTCTTTTAAAATCATATTTCAGATAAATTTAAATTAATAACGATTGATCTAAATAGTTTTTTAGGCAATCAATAGATATGCGTTTTTGTTGCATACTATCACGCTCTCTTACCGTGACTGTATCATCTTCCAAAGTTTGGAAATCAATCGTTACGCAAAACGGTGTTCCTATTTCATCCTGAGCAAAATAACGCTTACCAATATTCCCCCGGTCATCAAAAGCGGTCAAATAACTACCTCCAATTAAATTGTAAACTTTTTTTGCCGTCTCCATCAATTCATTTTTATTGGCTAGCAGTGGAAAAACCGCTACTTTTACCGGGGAAAGTTTGGGATTAAGCTTCAAAACCACCCGTTTTTCGTCTTCAAAATAGGCATCAATGATAAAAAATAAAGCCGCCCGATCAACCCCACCAGAAGTTTCAATCACCCAAGGCGTATAATCTTTACCGGAGTTTAAATCTTTGTATTTTAAATGATGACGTGACAAATCCCAATCCCCCCGATGATGAATTCCCTCAAATTCACTCCAACCAAAAGGCGCTTGATATTCAATGTCGGTGGCATATCGGGCATAATGAGCGCGCTCATCCACTTTATGATCACGAAAACGAAGATTTTTTTCTTTAATCCCCAAATTAATATACCAGCGCCACCTTTTTTCTTTCCAGTAAGAAAACCACTTTTTTCCTTCTTTTTCATCGGGCTTGATAAAAAATTCCAACTCCATCTGTTCAAACTCCCGACTTCGAAAGGTAAAATTGCCCGGCGTAATTTCGTTTCTAAAAGCCTTTCCAATTTGAGCAATACCGAAAGGAATCCTTATCCGTGAAGAATCAACCACATTTTTAAAATTAACAAATACTCCCTGGGTAATCTCTCCCCGCAGATAAGCCTTTTGTTTAGGTTCGGTTACTCCCAAATAAACCTCGGTTAAAATATTAAATTTTTTCGGTTGAGTAAAGTTATTTTTTTGACTGCAATCCGGACAGGTATTATCTTCAATTTTATCGGCTCTAAAGCGGTGGTGGCAGCTTTTACATTCAACCAACATATCAGCAAAGGAAGATACATGGCCCGAGCGCTCCCAAACTACCGGGTTCATAATAATTGCCGCATCAATCCCCACCACATCCTCTCGCTCATAAACCATATTTTTCCACCAGATTTTTTTAATATTGTTTTTAAGCTCAACCCCCAAAGGTCCATAATCCCAAAAACCGGCTAATCCGCCATAAATTTCCGATGAAGGATAGATAAAACCCCGTCTTTTAGCCAAAGCGATAATTTTTTCCATAATTAAATTTATTATAGCGTAAATTTTGGCAATTTTTCATCGATTATCTTTTCAATTGTTATAATATTTTCCCCAAGAGATTGTTGTTGATTTAAATAACCTAAATTTTTAAGCAGCTGATTAAGATAAAAATTTAAATCATCAAAATCGAATTGCTTTTTAGATAGACTAATCAAAAAATTTAAAGTTAACTGATAATTTTTTTCATCTTTTACGTTTTCCGGTAAAATTCTTTCCAAAATATAAAAATAAAAATAAAAAAAATACCACTTTTTCTGATCTTCTTTAATCGATAAAAATCCTGAAATTAAATTTACTTCTTTTAAATAAAACCGCTCCTTTCTTTTTTCAATAATGATTTTTAAAAGATTGCCGGTTTGAAGAAAAGACTGGCGACGACTGGTAATTTTTTTAACTCCGAAAGCAAAAGTTTTAATCTTTCCCAAATCTTTGGTTAAAACCGTTAATAAAATATTTTTTCCAAGAAGTGATTTTTTATTAAGAAGCACAGCGTCAGTTTTAAACACTTGTCCCATAATCAGTTTTAATAACCTAATTCATTTTTTCGATATTTATCTAACTTCCTTATCGGTATCAAAAGTTCCATCATATGCTTTTTTATTATCAATAAAAACCGTTAACGTTTGATTATTGGTTCCCGGCTGTTTTTGAATTAGGAGTCTGTAATCCTCTTTTTTTATTCGCTCGGGTAAATAATATGAAACAGTGACTTTTGCTTTTCCTTTCGGATAAACCTGTAAAAATCCCTCAAAGACTGTCTTTCCCAAATCATCATATGTTTTTACCTGTTTTTCAGACCCGGAAAAACTGATCAGCTTTGCTCCTTTTGGCACATAAACTCTAAGCCAATTGCGTAAAGTGGCATTTAAGCATAAACCTCCCCGCTCCAAATTACAATCAGAATGGGGATAGGGATTGCGATATTCAATTGTCAGTTCTCGTTTTATTTTTTCTCCCTCAAAAACAGTTTTTGATTCAATTGTTTCCGAAACAAACATATTGGACTTGGCCCCGGCAAAATTAACATTATTTATATGAAGATAGTCGGAAGCATAATCAACGATCTTTCCGGCAAAATTAACTTTTTCCACCGCTTCCTGCAAAGATGGATCATTAAAATATAAAATCAGATGTTTCTGTTTAAGATTGTCAAACATTGTCTGGGCTAAAAGCCCCCAGTATTTTCCCGGCGAAAAACCTAATGCCTTATAAAAAAGAGTGTACATAAGCTCTCCCACAATTCCTTTTCGATTTTCTCGAATATATGGGGTTGGTCTATCAACAATATCAAAAAGAGTATAAATAGCCTGAGGACAATCACAGCGTTTATCAATTCGCGCTGAAAAATTAACTCCTGATACCTGAGTATCACCGAAAATCGTCAAAAGATCAACTAAAATTTTAGTATCAATAAAAATGATGCCATCATAGTTAATTCTTTTACTGCTTTTTCTGTAAAGCGATTCAAATAAAGAAACCGACTTTGGCACATCCGGAGAAAGATTACTATCACGAATATAAAACCTATTGACGCCTTTATGATAGGTTAAAATTTCTAACGGGGCATTGGGATGAGGAATCGTTGCATCAAGATCATAAATATCACTTGATTGGGAAATCTTTATTTTCCCATCTTTTACTTTAAATACGGCATAGAAAGTCAAAAAACCACCCGTAGCTCGTCTTTCTTTATCGTTTTGGAAAAGGACAAGATAGGTTTTTTCTTCATCTTTGCCAAAAATTTCCGGTAATTTTTTTATTAAAGGCTTGGCGTCAACAAATAAACCCGATAATCCATTAAATTGATCTTTTATTAAATCAATTTTTTCTTTATATTTTTTCGGATAACGACGGGCATCAATCTTATCAAGATGTTTTTTAGCGATTGCAATATCGGCAGTAATTGGATCAATTTTTTGCAGCATTTTATCCAAGGTTAAAATTGCCGTATGCAGCCGCTCTTCAGCAGACAGATTAACGAAACTTGTCTCTCCTTTTTTAAATCCAATTAAATCAGCATAAGGGGAAATCACAGTCACCGCTTCTTTAGCGGCTTTTAATAAATAATCACCCGCCAAAACCCCGTTTTTAAAATCGGACCCGTAGGGAATAAAGCTTGCCCAAAAAAGTTTTTGGGCGCTTTTTTTAAAATCCTCGTATTGATTAGAAAGACTATCCAGTTCTTTTTGTAAAAGATCAATATCGTTTTTGGCAAAAGTCGTTTTTAAATTTCTGGCTGAAACTAAAATTTTTTCTGCCTTAGCCCTTACTTCAGCTGCCGGCTTAAAAATAAAAACGTAGCCTGAAAAAATAAAAACGATAATAAAAATAAAAAACGATAAAAAATTTTTTTTTCTTCTCATATCTGATTAAAATCCCAATTTCACTAATTTTTAATTTTTAAATTTTAATTTTTTACACCGCTCCTTTTCCGCTAATCATCACCCAGGGAGTTTTAAAGATAATCTTTAAATCATTAAACAATGATAATTGATCCACATAGGTGGCGTCAAGAACAATTCGTTTATCAAAATTCAGTTCCGAGCGGCCGGAAACCTGCCAAAGGCCGGTAATTCCCGGTTTAACTGATAAAACTTTTTTTACCAAAGGTTTAGTCTGGGGAAATTTCTTTTGCTGATGAATTAACTCATCAGGATAGTAGGCTCTTGGTCCCACCAAACTCATATCACCTTTTAAAACATTTATAAGCTGGGGAATCTCGTCCAAAGAATGCTTACGGATAAATTTTCCAATCCGGGTTATCCTTGGATCATTTTTTAATTTATAACTGCTTTTTTTGTATTCCTCATAAAGCTTTTTAAACCGTTTATCAGTTCGCAGTAGATAATGGGCATTGTTAATCATTGAGCGAAATTTATACATCTTGAATTTTTTACCATACTGCCCTACTCTTTCCGGAACATCAGCCAAAACCGGACCGTCAGAATCAAATTTAATTAAAAGAGCAATGAGAAATGACAACGGTAAAAATAAAACAATTAACAGCAAAGACAGAGCAAAATCCAAAATCCGTTTTAGAAATTTTTTATATGTCTCACCATAAAAAGGTTTAAATAAGATTTTCATTTTCTGTCCCTTCAAAATTCTCAACGATTTTTTTAACTTTGGCCACTGAAGATTTTTTACTGATTAACAGGACATCTTTTGTATTAACAACAATTAACTCATCTAAATCGATTCCCACAATCAGTTTTTTATTTTCATAGTTATAAATTAAACTATCACGAACATGATCTAAATAAACCCGGCCGCGGATAATATTTTCATAAGGGTGATTTTCCAAAGCCTCTTTTAGTGACTCCCAAGCACCAATATCGCTCCAACCAATATCTTCAATCAAAACCAAAGCGTTATCTTTATCTAAATTTTCCAAAATAGCATTATCAAAGTGAATGCTTTCTATTTTGCCGTACTGCTTATCCAAAACGGTTTGGAAATCTTTTTTCCCCCAATATTTTAAAATTTCTTCGGTATTCTTATAAATATTGGGGGACAAACGGGCAAACTGCTGATAAATAAAAGATGACGTGGTGATAAAATAACCCAAATTCCATGCATAAGTTTTTTCCTGAATAAATTTTTCCGCAGTTTTTTTATCCGGTCGATATTTAAATCCCTTAAACTCATATAAAGAGAAATTACCGGCTTTGGCCACTGCTTTTCCAAAATGAATATAGCCAAGATTAACACTGGCAAAGCGGGGTTTATGACCGATAAAAATAATTTTTTCCGGATTTTTTTCAATAAAAGAGGCGGCCTCTTTAAGAATCATGACAAATAATTTGTTTCGCTTGACTAAATGATCGCTCCATAAAATAGCCAGTGGTTCTCTGGGATATTGCCGATTTAAAATTCCGCAAACCAACGCAATGGCCGGACCAACATCTTTTTTTTCCGGTTCAAAAATAAAATTGGTTCTGGGAATTTGCGGTAATTGCTCATAAACAATTTTTTTATATTTTCTGTTGGTTGAGATATAAATATCTTCAGGAGAAAAATCATTTAAAAGACGCATTACTGTCAGTTGCAACGTGGAATAATCATCAATAATTTTTTCAAACTGCTTGGGTGATTTTTTACGAGAAAGCGGCCAAAGCCGTGTGCCGGCGCCCCCGGCAAAAATAACAATTTTCATAAAATGATTTTCTTAAATTGACTTTTAAAATACATCTTATCAAATTTTTTAACATTTTCAAAACCAATTTTTAAGATCGTTTTTTTTAATTCCCCCTGCAACGGATAAAAACGCTTAATTAATTGATTTAAAGAGCTTTCATTTTGCTCCTTAAAAAAAAGGCCGGTTTTTCGATCCAAAACCGTCTCAGTCGCCCCGCCTTTTTTATAAGCTAAAACCGGACAACCAAAAAACTGCGCCTCCAAAGAAACATAGCCAAAATCTTCTTCCTGAGGCATAATTAAAGCCAACGCATTAGAGTAAAGATAAGCCAACTCTCCATCAGTTAATTTTTTCAGAAAAACAATATGCCTTCTGGCAATTTTTTTAAGCTTTGCTTCTTCATTTCCTTCACCCACAATAACCAAATTTTCTTTTAGGTTATTGAATACTTTAATCACCAAGTCAACTTTTTTATAGCTTTCCAATCTTGAAACTACTAAAAAAAAGTTTTTATTTATTTTTTTTAATTTTAAATTTTGATTTATAATTTTGAGATTTGAATTTTGATTTTTGAATTTTTTCCAGTATCCAATATCAAACGGCGGATATATCACCCGACAATCTCTTCGATAATATTTTAAACATCTTTCTCTTACTGTTTCGGAGATGGCAATAACTTTATCGGCTCTTTGAGCAGCAGCAAAATCCCATTTTTTTAAATAATTGAAATAGGAAGAAATAATAGATTTTTTGAAACCAGAAAGATGATAACTTTCCGGCATCACCCATAAAAAACGGGTCGGGGTTAAAAGATAAACAATATGTTTGACCGGTGTTTTAACAATCACTCCTTTGGCAAAAGAAGAGGTAACAGAAATTACTATATCATAACCGGAAAAATCAAAACTCTCAAAAGCCAAAGGATAAAAAGGAAAGGATAGAAAACGGTTCTTTTTTATAAAAAACGGTAGTTTTTCGATAAAGGAAGTTTTTACATTGAAATCTTTTGCCCATAAGGCTTTTTGCTTATCAAAATAGGAGCTAAAAAAAGATGCCTTTGGAAAAATCTCATATAAAGTCAAAAGCACTCTTTCTACCCCGCCCCACTTGTCAAACCAGTCATAAACAATGGCGATTTTTTTCATTTGGCTTTTTCTTTTCTTGGAATCTTTAAAACCATCCCCACCTCAATTAAGTTGGGATCGGTTAAATTGTTGTATTCCAGAATTACCGGCCAGCGATATAAATCACCATAAAATTTTTGGGCAATTGAAGATAAGGAATCACCCTCTAAAACAGTATAAAGTTGATAATCCTCTTTCTTTTTTTCTTTTTTCTTTTCTTTTTCCGGTTGTTTGCTGGTTTTTTTATTATCACTTCTCAAAAAAAATAAATCAGTTTTTTTTGAATTTAAAAAATGGATATTGGGAGCAATAAATTGCCGGTAAATTAATAAAGATAAAAAGTAGGAAAAAAAAATACCAATCACCAAACTTAAATATTTTTTTTTGATTAAACTGATGATGAGTTTTTTGTAGTTTGGTTTTTTGCGGTAGATTTTTTTTGTTTTCATTTCAAGCCATATTATACACCAAAGTAAAAAAAAAGTCGATTAAAGATTATTTTATTTCTCTTTTTTTTGCCTTTTTGGCATAAGCCCCAAATACTGTTCCTTCAGGCAGCGACCAATACCTGTTATTAAGCTCAAGATCCAGTCTTTGCAGGGCTTTAAAAGAAGTTAAGCCGTAGGTTTTTATCCCCTCTATTTTTTCTGCAAAAATCCCGTTTCTTAACTCTCCTCTTTTCGACCCTTTTGGATAGATCATCACCCCTGCCTCAAAAAAAAATATTGTTTCCGGTATTTTTTCCCCCAAATGAAGCTGGTAAGGATTATGACCTTCTTTTGACATATTTTAGCAATATAAAATAAATTTATTTTTGTTCAGAAATCAATCCTTTTTACTGATTAAAATTTTTTATTTAATTTCCTTAATGTTTTTGAATCAATTGGAACAACTTTTCCGCAATCCCGGCACTGGGCGGTTGTCGAAGTTAATTTTATGCCAAATAATCCTAATTTTTCCCTGCCTTCCTTTTCACACTGATGTTGTAATATCGGAACAATTTCTCCTTTATTTTCCGGATTTTTTCCAAACAGTTCATTCATTTTCCGATTTATTAATTTTTAATTTTTTTACATTGATCACAAACATTACCAAACCGGTCAAATCGAGGATTTTTTTCTTTTATCCGCAGTTCCCCATTACCGTTTTCTCTTGTTAAATGAACAAAAGCTCTTACCGAACAACCTTTCTTAGTGCAATTCGCCCGCAAAACACTGGGTAAATTTACCACAGGCGAAGGAACAAAATAGGGCTCACCAAATTGGGAAGGAAGCATTGAAGCAAATTGCTTCTTTAAAATCTGAATTACCGGTAACTCTTCCGTGACGCTTGGCTCTAATAAAAAATAGCCTTCTGAAAGCATAGATTAAATATTAATATTATACCACAAAAAAATTAAATTTTTTATATAATTAAAAATATGAACTCTTTGGAAAAATTACCGGTTAAAAAAGGTATCTTGGCAGTAAATTCAAAAATAAACTCTTTGCCTGATGATTCGCTGGAAAAACAGGAATTATTAAAGATAAGAAACGAGGCTCTTGATGCAATTGAAGCAATCACATCAATACCCAACCAAAAGCAATTACCAAGACAAGGCCGCTTAAACTCGGGTCGTAAAAAATTATCTTCCCGGCAATATGCCGAAAAAATAGCCCAACAAATGCTTGAGGCCGGAAAAACCCCGCAGGAAATTGGTGCGGTTGTGGCGGCGATTTTGGGATTTAAAGACTGAAAGGGTAAAATTATTTAAACTAAAAAAATATAAAAATAATTTCCATTAATCAAAAAAATTTGTTATACTAAATTAGTTATCAATATTATTTATAAACCAAACTCTATCTATGAGCGCTGAAAAACCAGATAATTCAAATCCAGCGATCGGACTAACTTCTGATCAAGCTAAAGGTGCTGCTGAAGGTATCACAAACAAATGGGATGGTAAAAAAGGCTTGCGGTTAGATAAAGGAGTTTTGGAGGAATTAATTAAAGAATATGGAGCGGATGCTAAAATAAGTCAGATATTGAAAGATTTAAATGATCCGAAAAACAAAATTTAATCCCTAATTATTTAAATCTAAGCTACTTGAAATTTTTTAGAATTTCATTCATAAAAAACCTAAAGGTTCAAACATAAAACAACCACAAGGGTGGAAAATTATAATCTCTCAAAATAACTTTTTATCTTTCTTGCCATAAGTTTTCGTCGAAGAGCTAAAAATTGTTGATAATCGTCTTTTTCCATTTCAAAAACTTCTTTTGGGATGCAGTTTTCCTCAAGGTTTTTAAATAAGTCTTTTTCTTTATCTATCCCCCCATACTTTAACCTACCACTGCGACACTGCTCTAAAACTTCGGCAAAATAAACTTTTGGAGATTTAGCACCAATGGCAATATTCACCTCACTTTGTGCCATCACATAATTGGCAATCTGATTATAATCGCCACGAGAAAAATTATATTTTTTAAGATATTGACGAGGAAAAATATGATGAACATCACCTTTTATCTCAATTAAATCTTTAACCTTTATATCTTTTGACAAAAACCCGCGATCATTATTGATAACCTGAGCGGCAAGATACAAATTAAAAAATGGACTTGAGGCAACTGAGGTATTCATCTGTTGCGGTAAAGCCTCTTCCCAAAAGACTTCTGAAAGCTCCGCATTAATAACACTGTCTAAATATTCTTTAGCCCCAATTTTATGAATTTGTCTTATATCATAATCAAACTTTGATTCCGGTGAGCCAGAATAACGTCGAGTTAAAATTGAAAAAACAAACCAACGCCTAACTAATTTTTCAATTAAAGCTCGATTAAAATTAATATCTTTTAAAGTCAAATATAAAATATAAGAAAAATTTAAAGCATTTTGTGAGCCAATCATTTCAGGATCTATAAATCCAGCCGATCGAATAATCATTACAAAAGTTTTAAAATTATTTTCATTCATAAAATCAAAAATTCCTTCTTTTAAAAGGTTAAAAGATTCCTCAGCGATTCTTTCTTCATATTCTCGAGTTTCAAAATTACGACCCGATAAAAGCGAGACTAAATCTTGAAGTTTTCCCCGTTTAAATTTATAAGTAAAAGCCACCCGAAGCATATTGGTATAGGAGGGATCAAAAAGATTGTCGTTTTCCTTTTTTAACCATTCCATTTTTTTAAAGTATAAAGTATTGGTAAAGTCTTTATCTAAATTTTTTAAGTTTTCATAAAAATCTGGTTTAACGGCCAAATGGCAAAAATAATCAATGGCTTTTCGCAAGTTAATTCCATCAAATTTTTCATTAACAGCAATTTTTGACATGGCAAAATCAGCTTGACTCAAAGAAACACCAGCCGAATTAATCCGAACAAAAATTTCATTAACCGTATCAATATCTAAATCAGAATTAAGCTCAATTAGACCAATATGATTATTAACAATCCCTCTAAGTGACTCCAAGCTTTCAAAAATCTCCTCTTTTTTATATAAAGGATTTAACTGACAATATTCATCAACCATTTTATAAAGCTTAAAATCAGGGGAGAAAATATAAGCAATATCTTTTATCCAATTTTTGTCTTTTTCAATAGCCGGATTTGTGACCTCAAATCTTTTTTCAATCGGGTGAAAAGCAATTCTGATTCTTCTTTTTTGGTAATCTTTATCAACAATCTCCCATCCTAAAATTGACGTCATAAGAGCGGTAATTCTTTGCTGGCCATCAATTAAAATCCTTTTACCAAAAGCAATTGAACCATCTTTTAATCTTACATTTGGATTTCGCCATAAAATAAGATAACCAACAGGATAACCTTGATACAAAGAATCAATAAAGTCTCTCACCTTTACCCCATCCCAAACAAATGGCCGCTGAATTTCAGGAATAGCAATTTCTTTGGAGTTAATCCATGATAAAAGTGTTTGAATCGGATGCTGATTGACTGAATATTTTTGTATGGGCATAAAGTTTTAAGAGTAAAAATTGTAATCTTTAAAGATATAAAAAGCCTGTTCATATAAGTCTTTAGTTAAAGGTTCT
>Ga0197142_1000347_pt1 | contig 42743 bp, 33 predicted proteins | sample GBS60_MetaG_FD_148614 | JGI IMG/M metagenome (GOLD analysis project Ga0197142, IMG submission 148614) | Sediment microbial communities from Great Boiling Springs, Gerlach, Nevada, United States - GBS 60_MetaG | ecosystem: Environmental > Aquatic > Thermal springs > Hot (42-90C) > Sediment... | reverse complement strand
ATGTGCTTCAGGTATTCGACTTCGACCGTTCGGTGGCGATGCGGCGCGTACCAGGGGCAACCGCGCCTGAAGCAGTGAATGAGCAGATCGCACAGGCGCGGCGCTGTGTTGAGGAGCGATGATTCTGTTGCGCTGGAGCAGTGCGCCTTCTCGCACGCACGGGTGTCGCGCCTGCACGCAGCAATACGACACATCATGGGAGCGAGGGCATCTTGCCCTCGACCGCCCCCAAGAGGATGAGACTCCCTCGCTCCGGGGCAACCAGCGCCGATGTGAACGAACACCGGTGGACTGTGCATGTCGTTCTATCAGATTATAGCGGTTCTCATAGAGGTTGAACCTCCTTGGACAAGCGCAGTCACGCTCGCGCTCCCCACACGGCGACCGAAATGAATTTCGGTCTACGGGAGAAGCAATCCGACGTCGTCCGTCGTCGGGCGTGACTCCGCTCGTGCGGGCTAAAGTCCAGGTCAGGCGTCACGAGCGCGCGGGCATCGGGCGTGACTCCGCTCGTGCGGGCTAAAGCCCTCCCTGAGCGCGTGGAAGCCCCTGCGGGGCTGGCGTGTCCGTTACCCTTCCCTATGCCAGGGGGCGCCGGGTTGATCCAGCCCGCAGGGCTTGCCCGACCTCAGATAGGGCTTTAGCCCGCCTGAGGCGCACGAAGATCGAACGCTCCAGCAGCGGGCGCCTTGTGCGACACGGCAGACCTGGACAAGGTTCAACGTATCTGAGAACTGCTATAATGCGAGACATCCGCCACTGCAACCTGCGCTGCACGCACCGGCATCCAGAATGCGGCGAGCGTCCCGCTTCCCGGCGCGCTCTCAATGGTCAACTCGCCTCCCATCAACCGGCAGTAGCGCTGACTGATCGCCAGCCCCAACCCCGCCCCGCGCTGCTCGCGTCCAATATCCTCCTCCGCAATCGCAAAGGGAGCGAACAACGTCGCCATCCGCTCTGGCGCGATTCCCTTGCCCGTATCGCGCACCCAAAACCGCAACCGTAGCCGATCCTCCTCTGCCACCTCGCACACCACCCCCACCTCCACCTCACCGTCCGTCGTGAACTTGGCCGCGTTGCTCACCAGGTTCAGCAGCACCTGGCGCACCTTCGCCGCATCCCCCTGCACCACCCCGACCGCATCCGTTCCCACCACCACCAGACGGTTCCGGTTGCGCCGGAGCAACGGGCGCACCGCAGCGGTCACATCGTGCACGATCTCCGCCACATCAAACGCCGCCTCGTGCAGCGTCGTCTGTCCGGACTCGATCTGCGCCATCTCCAGCACATTGTTCGCCAGGTCCAGCAGGTGCCCGGTCGCCACCCGGATCGCCTCCAGGTCGGCGCGCGTCTGCGCCAGGCTCTGCCGCTCGATCCCGGTTTCGAGCAGGTGGCAATACCCGGCGATCGCCGTCAGCGGCGTGCGGATTTCGTGGCTCATATGCGCCAGAAACGCGCTCTTGGCACGATTGCCGGCTTCCGCCGCGTCGCGCGCGGCGATCAGTTCCTGCTGCACCGCCAGCAGGCGCTCGTTGTTGCGTTGCAGTTCCGCCCGAAAGCGCCGCTCGGCGCTGATGTCGCGCCAGACGAACAGGCGTCCGCGGTAGGTGCGGCGCGCATCGAAGATCGGCAGAATGCGCACATCGAACCAGCGCCGTTCGGTTCCGACCGCCACCTCAACCTCTTCCGCCGCCTCGCGCACCTCGCGGTAGCGCTCGACCATTTCGGGCCAGCGCGCCAGGATATCGCGCGCGCGTTTGCCGACAATCTGCGTCGGCGGCAGCCCGATGAGCGCAGCGGCGGCGCGGTTGACCTCGACCACCCATCCATGCTCATCAACCGCCATAATCCCGTCGCTCATGCTCTGCAACACCATATCGCGCGCAATCGGACGGATCTCGAACATACGCAAGCGGAACAGATTCCAGGCGAGCATGGCGAGTGACACAGCAAACCCGAAAGGCGTCAGATCCAGTCCTCCCCAGATACGTATCCCTGCGAGATCAAGCACGTTGGCAAGCAGCGGCGCGATCACCACCGTCAGCAACACGCCGACCTGAGCATAGAACCGGCCGGGTGTTCGCAGAATAAATCGCAGCAGAACAAAGGTGCCAGCAAGCAGGCAGAGATAGGAGTATGCTGTATGGACCCAAAACCAGACGCCATGCACTGCTTCAACGAGTGTGAAAGGACCTTTGATAATCAGGGTGATTGACTGCCAGAATAGTCGGTGGACATCATTGGTGAGCATCATGCTCATCGTCAGCACTGGAACGATGCCCAGCAACCAGACCCGACGGCGGTTGAGCCAGGGGAGCGAACCGGTATACTCGGCGGCAAACCAGAGCCAGGCGACCGGCAGAGCCACGATGCCGACAAACTGAAACCTGACCCACCAGAGAGCCGGAGGAAACGACAGACTGCTCAATTGTGTCGCATACCCGCATAACCAGATAGCCACGCTGAAGGCCATCAAACTCAGTGGCAACGCTCCCGGCAGTGATCGGCGTTGCCAGGCGTAGCCAGCGATGCCGGGCGCTGCGATGCTCAGCATGAGGAGAAGGAAGGACGTGATACTGAAACTCATGCGACTCCTCGTGCTAAGAGGAAGCGAAGACAACTACGCTGGAAGCGTATGACGAACTCCTGCACGGAGAAACCAATGCTCAGGAACGAGCCATCAGATCGTTTGAGGGCATTGTACCCTTGACATATTTCCAATCTGTTTCCACAATGATGACAATTCGATCATTATGCTGGCGCTCCACGAGCCACTGTCGTTATTGCAATGAACACACCTCTGATTATGATTGTCGGCGCTGCCGATACAGGGCGCGCACCATTGACCGCTGCGCTCCTTCGGCGCATGCTGCTGCAACGCACTATCGATGTGCGCGTTGAGTCGGCGGGGGTGCTGGGGCACGATGATGATCCAGCGAGTCCTGACGCACTCGCGGTTGCCGAACACCTGTCGCTCGACCTCAGCGCCCACCGCGCGCGCAGTCTGAGCGCAGACCTGGTTGACGCTGCATCGCTGCTGCTGGCCGTCGATCGCGGAACCGCGCGGGTTGCACGTCTGCGATTTCCACAGGCTGAAGCGCGCATCCATACCCTGGGAGAACTCGCCGGACGCGACCGGGATATTCCCGATCCGTTCAAGATGCAGATCGGTCCCTGGTTGATCTACGCGCAGGAGATCGAACGTCTGCTCCAGCAGGCGCTTCCGCGTATCATTGCCTTTCTTCCCGAGGGTGCGACTACCCCGCCAGATAGCGAACCGCCTGCACCGTCGCCGGTTGTGGCGGAAGAACGGCGCGCTGCGGCTGAACGCACGGCCCAACTCCTCGATCTGATGACGCGCATTCCCGGTATTGTCGAGTGGAGCGCGGCGCGCGAACAGATTGAAACCACGATTGCGCTCGCTCAGGCGCATCCAGCCGGAGTGTCCGATCTGGTCGTCGCATACGGGGCGCTGTTGCGCGCCGCGCTCGCGCTGACGCCGCCTGTGCCGGGCACGGTGCATCTGGCAGCTCTGCGCGATGCCATCGCACGGCTCGAACAACCGATCACCTCAGAGGACGTCAGCAGTCTGTCAGCGCGTCTCGGCGCGTGGTCGACCCTGGCGTGATCAACCGATCCTTCACACGTTGTTCGACAATCGTTACTCCTTGCGCTATAATGCAAAGGAGTTCGTGAAACTCTTCCCAGAGATTATCGAGATACTCTTCCCGACGCCTGGGTTTGGATACCCCGACTCGACCTGATGCAGCGAGCGCGAGAGTGTCTATGACCGTGCAATTCTGGCTCTTTGGTCGTCACCCGCCATTGTTGCTGCGTCTGGCGGATCCCTGAACTCTTCCCACCTTGTTCGTTCCCAACAACCGGGCTTGCGCTGGCAAGATCCGAAATGTGCCCTTTGATCGTATCAGGTATCAGAGTTTGCTAGAAGGACGAGATATGGCAGCAGCATTGACACTGTACCGCACAACGATCGGCAAAAAAGCAGTGATGGCAATTACCGGTTTCATCGGCTACGGTTTCGTCATCCTGCACATGATCGGTAATCTCAAGATTTTCGAGGGCGCCGAAGGGTTTAACGAGTATGCCCATTTCCTGCGCACCGTCGGATATCCGCTGGTGCCGGAGCGGGGTTTGCTCTGGATCCTGCGCATCATCCTGCTGGCATCGGTGATCCTGCACGTCGTCGCCGCTATTCAGCTGACGCGGCTCGACTGGGCGAGTCGCCCCAGGGGCTACCGCGAAACACGACGCAAACAGGCGACGTTCGCCTCGCTGACCCTGCGCTGGGGCGGTCTGGCGATCTTTCTCTTCATTGTGTACCACCTGGCGCATTTTACGTTCGGGCTGGGCATTCCCAACTTCGGCGGGCACGAAACCGCCTATCAGAATGTCGTCGCCGGGTTCTCGAACCCGATCAATGTCGTGATCTATATCGCCGCCGTCGGCGCACTTGGGATGCATCTGTACCATGGCGTCTGGAGCATGTTCCAGACTCTTGGATTGAACGGGCCCCGCACTGATGGGTTCTGGCGCGGACTTGCGACCCTCTCTGGCATTCTGTTGTTCCTCGGCTTTTCGACGGTGCCGATCGCAGTGATCACCGGCATAGTGCGCTAATGAGGAAAAGAGGTGCAGCGCCTTCTCACGGTTGAAGCACACTAGAAAAGGGAAAACTTATGACTACCACCGATACCAGACCGACAACGGTCCGGCCTGCAACGGAATATCTCGATCCAAAACTCAACTCAAAAATACCCGAAGGTCCCATTGAGCGCAAATGGGAGCGGCATAAATTCGAGATGAAACTTGTCAGCCCGACCAATCGGCGACGCTATACCATTATTGTCGTCGGGTCTGGTCTGGCGGGCGCCTCGGCGGCGGCGACGCTGGCAGAAGCCGGGTACAATGTGAAGTGCTACACGTACCACGATAGCCCGCGTCGCGCGCACAGCATCGCTGCGCAGGGCGGCATCAACGCCGCCAAGAACTACCGCAACGACGGCGATAGCGTTTTCCGCCTGTTCTACGATACCGTCAAAGGCGGCGACTTTCGCGCGCGTGAGGCGAATGTCTATCGCCTGGCGGAAGTGAGCATGGCGATTATCGACCAGTGCGTCGCGCAGGGTGTGCCGTTCGCCCGCGAGTACTCCGGGTATCTCGATAATCGTTCCTTCGGCGGCGCACAGGTGGCGCGCACCTTCTACGCCCGCGGGCAGACGGGGCAGCAACTGCTGCTCGGCGCATACCAGGCGCTCAGTCGCCAGATCGGTCTGGGGCAGGTCAAGATGTTCTCGCGCACCGAAATGCTCGACCTGGTGGTTATCGATGGGCGGGCGCGCGGCATCGTGACCCGCGATATGGTGACGGGTAAGATCGAGTCGCACGTCGCCGACGCGGTGGTGCTGGCAACCGGCGGGTACTCGAATGTCTTTTACCTTTCGACCAACGCCAAAGCATGCAATGCCACGGCAATCTGGCGCGCCCATCGGCGCGGCGCTTTTTTCGGCAATCCCTGCTTCACCCAGATCCATCCGACCTGTATCCCGGTCAGCGGCGACCATCAGAGCAAATTGACCCTCATGTCGGAGTCGCTGCGCAACGATGGGCGGGTGTGGGTGCCGAAGACGCCGGGTGATAAGCGTCCGCCAAGTTCGATCCCCGAAGACGAGCGCGACTACTACCTGGAGCGCAAGTATCCCAGTTATGGCAACCTGGCGCCACGCGATATTTCATCACGCGCTGCGAAGCAGGTCTGCGACGAGGGACGCGGCGTCGGTCCCGGCGGGCTTGGCGTCTATCTTGACTTCTCCGATGCGATCAAGCGTCTTGGCAGAAAGGTGATCGAAGAACGCTACGGCAACCTGTTCGAAATGTACGAACGGATCACGGGCGAGAACCCGTATGAGACTCCTATGCGCATCTACCCGGCGGTGCACTACACCATGGGCGGGTTGTGGGTCGATTACAACCTGATGAGCACCATTCCCGGTCTGTTCGTCATCGGCGAGGCGAATTTCTCCGATCACGGCGCCAACCGATTGGGCGCTTCGGCGCTGATGCAGGGGCTGGCAGATGGGTATTTTATTCTGCCGTATACGATCGCCGATTATCTGGCTTCCACAAAATTTACGAAGGTTGACACAACGCACATCGCTTTCCGTGAAACAGAAGCGGAAGTCACCGAGCGCACCAACCGCCTGCTCAACACCAAAGGCACGCGCACGGTCGATATGTTCCACCGCGAACTCGGCAAGATCATGTGGGACTACTGCGGTATGGCGCGCAATGAAGCGGGACTGAAGCATGCGCTGGAAGTCATTCCGGAACTGCGCGAACGCTTCTGGCGCGAGGTGAAGGTGCCCGGCGAGGGGAACGATATCAACCAGGAACTGGAAAAAGCCGGGCGTGTGGCTGACTTTATGGAACTTGCCGAGCTGATGTGCATCGATGCGCTCCATCGCGATGAGTCGTGCGGCGGTCACTTCCGTGAAGAGCATCAGACGGAAGATGGCGAAGCGGAGCGCGATGACGAGAACTTTGCGTATGTGGCAGCCTGGGAATTCACCGGTCTGGGCACGAAACCGGTGCTGCACAAGGAACCGTTGCACTTCGAATATGTCAAGCCGGCTGTTCGCAGTTACAAGTAAGCACTGGCGCGAGCGCGGGGAGTGTGTGCTGCGCTGCGAAAAGTGGTGCGCCTCTTCGCGCCGAAACGCCCTGGAAATAGAGAGAACGCTATGAACCTCACACTCCACGTCTGGCGGCAGAAGAACGCCCAATCAGAAGGACGATTCGTGACCTACCAGGCGAAGAATATCATTCCCGACATGTCGTTCCTGGAGATGCTCGACGTGGTGAACCAGGAACTGATCTTGAAGGGTGAGGAACCAATCGCCTTCGAGCACGACTGCCGCGAAGGGATCTGCGGGTCGTGCGGCATGGTTATCAACGGCTATCCCCACGGCGGTCATCGGGGCACAACCGCCTGTCAGTTGCATATGCGCCACTTCAAAGACGGCGATGTGATCACGATCGAACCGTGGCGGGCGCGCGCCTTTCCGGTGATGAAAGACCTGATCGTGGATCGCTCGGCGTTCGACCGTATCATTCAGGCTGGCGGCTTCATTTCCGCAAACACCGGTGTGGCGCAGGATGCGAATACGGTTCTGGTGCCCAAGCAGAATGCAGAAGCAGCGATGGACGCAGCCGCGTGCATCGGGTGCGGTGCGTGTGTGGCAGCCTGTCCGAATGCTTCGGCAATGCTCTTCACCGCTGCAAAGATCACCCATCTCGGTCTGCTGCCGCAGGGTCAACCTGAACGCTATACCCGCGTTGTGCGTATGGTCGAGCAGATGGACCGGGAAGGGTTCGGCGGATGCACCAACATTGGCGAGTGCGCCGCTGCCTGCCCGAAGGAAATTCCGCTCGATGTCATTGCACGCATGAACCGCGATCTGCTGGTAGCGAAGATCAAAGGGGTGAATTAGATCTGTCTATCAGGGGGAGAGGCGTTTGCCACTTGGCGCCTCTCCCTTTTTCCTGCACGATGCATCCTCATGATCGGCAACTCATTCCATCCGGGATCGTTGAGCGCCTGTTCGATGCCTGCAATGCGATCGCGGCAGGAGTGGATGCTTCATCGGATGATGAGCGACGCCGGAGCGCTGCGCTCACCCTGGCGCGGTTGATGTTCCTGTCGTTCTCCCGCGCCTGGAAACGTCGCCACAATGATGCGCCATTCCCGTTTGTGGAAGCCAATGCAACCTTCAATGCTGATACACTCCTTGCGCAGATGCCGGAGAGCATTATCGAACAGCACTGCCACCCCCGTCTGGACGATGCTGCCCTGCGTCGGGCAATGACGATCCTCGACGCGTTGCCATGGCATAGCGATAAGGTTTCTGCTGCCGGACTCACGCCAGCGCTGATCGGGCATGTTTTTGAACGTTATGTCGAGCGTAAGCGGCGTGGCATCTACTACACAGGCAACGATGTCACCACATACATTGCGACCTGCACGATTGTCCCGCGTCTGCTGGAAGCGCTCGCGCCGGAGGCGGAACGGATTGTAACCGACCTCATCCGCCGCGACCCGACACGCTATCTCCCCGCTGCTGCTCAACACGGCATCGAACGGACTCTGCCCCCCGCCGTCACAGCCGGTCTCTCGGATGTTGCCCGGCGCACCCTGTGGGACGTCGCTGCACCGGACGAGTATGCGTTGCCCGGTGAAACCTGGCGCGATGTCATCATCCGGCGCAACCGCCTGCACGAAACCGTGGCGGCGCTCCGTTCCGGCATCATCGATCCGCCGCAGATCGTGACGCATAACCTCGACCTGATCCGTCTGATGGGCGATCTGTGCGCTGAATGGGAAACCTCTCGCCTGAATGAACTCGATACAGCGTTGACGAGTCTGACAGTGCTCGACCCAACCTGCGGCTCAGGGGCGTTTCTCTGCGCAGCGTTCGATCTGCTGGCACATTTGATGCGCATCGTTGTCGAACGTCACACAGCCGGAAGCGTCGTCTCTGTTCCTGTCGGGCAGCGACTGCGCGCAATCATTGAACGCACCCTGTACGGGGTCGATGTGATGCCGGAAGCGGCGGAGATCTGCCGTATGAGCCTCTGGCTGCGTCTTGCCGCGCTTGTCGATGATCCTGATCCTCTGCGCGACCTGCGGTTCAACATCCATACCGGCGATGCGCTGACCGGTACGCTTCACCGGTCAGACAACGCAGCGTCTATTGATACAAATTATCACCAACGATCGCTGCACTGGAGTATGGCGTTTCCAGGCGTTCTGGAGCGTGGCGGTTTCGATGTCGTCATTGGCAACCCGCCGTATGTCGTGCGCAGCGGGTTGCTCTCCGATCCGGCGTTGCGCGAATATCAGACAGCAGTGACTGGCAACCTGTACGCACTGGTGATCGAGCGTGCATTGCACCTGCTGCGTCCCCACGGATGGCTCGGCATGATCGTGCCGGTCGCCTCGGTTGCAACCGACAGCATGAAGCCGTTGCAACGCCTGTATGCGCCATTGCGTCAGTGGCACAGCCACTATGCGGTGCGACCAGGGAAACTCTTCCCGAACGTTGACATGAATCTGACGATTACCATCATCCAGAAGACGCCAGCGCCAGGCGAACGCTACGTGAGTGGATACCGGCGGTTTCGCGCCTGTGAGCGTCCGCATGTATTTGACACGCTCGGCTACACGCCACTGCCCCTTTTTGAGGGACTGAATGGCATGCTGCCCAAACTCGGTTCGGCGTTAGAAGTTCGGTTGTTGCAGCGCATGCTGGCGCATGGACGCCGTGTCCGCGACTACGTCAAACCTGACGGAGCAACGATCTACTATCACTCTGGCGGTCGTTACTGGCGTAAGGCGCTGCCGGAAAAACTCTCGTCGCACTACAAACCGTTGCGGATCGAAGCACGCATTGCACCGGTGATGCTGGCGCTGCTCAACAGTCATCTCTTCTACTGGTACTGGATTGCATTTTCGAACTGTATGGATGTTGTTGCGCGGGATGTCCTGGAGTTTCCGGTGTTTCGGCTGGAAGAGGTTGATCCGGCGCCATTCGCCAGCCTGGTGGCGCACCTGCTGACGTTGTACCGCGAGGGCGCCACGACGCGCGCGCGCCGCGGCGCACGAATCCAGACCAGCGAAACGACCATCGACGCGCGGCGCGCGCGCGCGGTCGTTGCCGCCATTGATCGCCTTCTGGCGCACCATTATGGCTTCGACGACGAAGAACTCGACTTCGTGCTGAGTTACGACCTGAAGTATCGGTTGGGACGGAGCGAGCGTCTCACCGCCGATCATGCGTCAGATGACGCAGCGCACCGCGCGTATCGACGACACGCCGCGCAAGGCGCGCCACCCGTTGCCAGTCGTATGCCGAATGATCCGTCACAATGATGACGCAGTCCGCCCGCTCCAGCGCATCGTCGAGGTCTGGTTCGCACTGCAACCGCAACCCCTCGACCTGCACCTCCGGCACATGCGGATCGTGGTAAGTCACCAGCGCACCCTTTTCGTGGAGCAGGTGAATGATGTCGAGCGCCGGAGACTCACGCACATCATCGACATCGCGCTTGTAGGCGACGCCCAGCGCCAGCACCCGACTGCCTTTCACCGCGCGACCGGCGTCGTTCAGCGCATCCTGCACCTTTTGCACCCAATAGCGCGGCATCTCGGTATTGACCTCGCTTGCCAGATCGATAAACCGCGCGGTGTAGTTCAGCATTTTCAGTTTCCACGACAGGTAGAGCGGATCGATCGGAATACAATGCCCGCCCAGTCCAGGTCCCGGCGTAAACTTCATAAACCCGAACGGCTTGGTCGCTGCGGCATCGATCACCTCCCACACATCCAGCCCGAGTTTGTCGCACATGAGCAGCACTTCGTTCACCAGACCGATGTTGACGGCGCGGAAGGTGTTTTCGAGCAACTTGACCATCTCCGCCACTTCCGGGCTGCTTACCGGCACCACCTCTTCGATCGCCGTTTCGTACAGCGCGCGCGCCGTTTCCAGGCAGGCAGGGGTTACTCCGCCCATGACCTTCGGCGTATTCCGCGTCGTCCAGTCGGTACGACCGGGATCGACCCGTTCAGGCGAAAATGCCAGGAAATAATCCACTCCGACCGTCAGGCCGCTGGCTTCGAGGCGTGGCAGGATAACCTCACGGGTGGTGCCGGGGTAGGTGGTGCTTTCCAGGACGATCAGTTGACCGGGGCGCAACCGGTGCGCAATCTGCTCGGTGACCGCCATGATCGCTGAGATGTCGGGATCGCGTGTTTTGCGCAGCGGAGTCGGCACACAGATGCTGATCGCATCCAGGTCTGAAAGCACATCGAAGTCAGTTGTGGCATCGAGCAGTCCATCGGTGCGCAGTTGCGCCACTACATCGGTCGGCACATCGTCGATATAACTGCGACCGGCGTTGATCGCAGCCACCCGTTCGGCGCTGGCATCAAGACCCGTCACGCGCAACCCGGCGGCGCCGAACACCGCAGCCAGCGGCAGACCGACATACCCGATGCCAACGATGCCGACATGCGCAGAGCGATCCGCAATGCGCTGTAATAGCCGGTCTTTAGACGATAATGCGGTCATTGTTTTTATCCTTGATACCTGGAACGGAACCACTCAATCGTGCGCGCCAGTCCTTCAGCCAGCGTGATGCGCGGCGCATAGCCCAGGGTTTGACTGATCGCCTCGATGCTTGCCAGCGAATGGCGCACATCACCCGCTCGCGGCGGATGATGATCCGGCGTCAGACGACTCCCCAGCACATGGTTGATCTGCGCTGCAAGGTCGAGCAGCGAGGTGCGTTCGCCAGCGCCGACGTTGAACACTGTTGAACAACTGGCGGGTGCATCTGCCGCTGCCAGGTTTGCATCGACCACGTTCTCGATATAGGTAAAATCGCGCGACTGCAATCCATCGCCATAGATGATCGGCGGCAACCCGCGTACCATGCGATCAATGAAACGCGGGATAACGGCGGCATATTCGGAGTGCGGGTCCTGTCGCGGACCAAAGACGTTGAAGTAGCGCAGCGCAATGGATGGCAGACCATACACGACGCTGAACGCCATGCAGTACTGTTCACCTGCCAGTTTCGACACTGCATAGGGAGAAAGCGGTTGCGGCGCCTGCGTTTCGACCTTGGGCAGCGTCGGCGTATCCCCGTAGACCGACGATGACGAAGCGAAGACCACCCGCCGCACACCGGCATCGCGCGCCGCCATCAGCACGTGGAGCGTCCCGGTCACGTTGACTGCATTGGTCGTCATCGGGTCGTCAACTGAACGTTGCACTGATGCCAGCGCCGCCTGATGAAAGACGACTTCGACGCCGGCGACGGCGCGCCGGACAGCATCGAAATCGCGCAGGTCACCCTCGATAAGTTCTATGTCGTCATGCAGATGCTTCACATTTTCGTGCCGCCCGGTCGAAAAATTATCGAACACACGCACCCTCTCGCCGCGGCGGAGCAGCGCCTCAACCAGGTGCGATCCGATAAACCCGGCGCCGCCGGTCACCAGTACATGAGCCATAGATTGTCCTCGTATCAGGGAACGAAACGATACTCCAGACGCGGCGCTTGCGGTTGCACAACGGCACGCAACCCGAGCGGATCGACAGGCTGCAGATTGCGTTCCAGATTCGCCTGCAACAGATCGCGCAGCGTATTGAACGCGCGGTACCGCACCACCAGCGCATCACTCAAGCCAGCCAGGTTCTTTGCCCCCTCAATGGCATCCTCCAGATTGCCCAGTTCGTCGATCAGACCGAGCGCCTTCGCCTGACGTCCGGTATAGATCCGCCCGTCGGCGAGGCGGATCACCTCGGCGCGCTCCATGCCGCGTCCTTCGACGATCACATCGACAAACCCCTGGTACGCCTCATTAACCAGCGCATTCCAGACCGCTTCTTCTTCTGGTGTCGGCGGGCGCAACGGCGACCCGATATCCTTCAGGTCGCCGCTCTTGTAGACGTATTCGCGCAATCCCAGTCGCTCGAACGCCTCATCGTAATTCAGCAGTGACACGATGACGCCGAGGCTGCCAGTCAGGGTGTCAGGATTCGCGTAAATGCGCTCGCCTGCCATCGAAATGTAGTAGCCGCCGCTGGCAGCGACTGTTCCCATCGAAATGACCAGATGCTTGCCCCTGTCGCGCAGTTTCTTGAGTTCGACGTACAACTCGTTGCTGGCGACGACGCTGCCGCCAGGACTATCAACGCGCAGCACGACCGCTTTCACCCGCGAGTCGTCGGCGGCGGTGCGGATCTGCGATAGCAACTGCTCGTGGCTCAGACCTGTACTGAAGAGACCATCCACATCCGCGCCAATGGCCCCACTGACAGTAATCACAACAATCCGATCCGTCCCGCGACCGGAAATGACTTCTTCCTGCCATCTGCTGCCCGGAACCGTCGCAGCCGAACTTCCACCGTCAAACATCAGCAGAAGCGCCATCCCGCCCAGCGGCAGAATGGCGCATGCCAGAATGATACCCAATACGATGGATACAATAATCACCCACGTCCGATCCCTGCGCGGTTGAACCGGTGTGGGTGGAGAAGTTATCTCGCTCATACGTCTCTCCTTGCAACTCCAGACATGTTCCAGAGCGCTGGCAACAGAGCGTATGATACCACATTGCCGTCGCTAGCGACGGATGAGCGGCAGATACGCACGATGCACCTGTTCGATGACGCGCAGGGTCACCGGCGGCAGTGTTGAGGTAGTGACCCGCACGTCCCGAGTGGTGACGGTCGCCACATCGGCAGCAGTCAATACAGTGCGCAACTCAATCGCGCTCACGAACGTCGTCGGACGCTCGACGCCGTCGATCACGATCTTGCTGCTCGCGTTGAAATCTGCGCCGTAGACGGTCAATACCGTTCCGGCTTCACCCACACCCACAAACGGCGGAAGAAGGGAGAGCGCGAGCACGAGTTCATACGCGCCTGCATCGCACCCACTCCCCTGCGGCCTGCTGACGCCGCGCTGATCGATTGAGGGACAGGTTGCCGCTGCGGCGTGGTTGACCGCCGGACTCGATGCGGCAATCGCCATTGTCGGTGTGGGACCGCCGTTGTTTGCCAGCGGCGCGAGTTGCGGGTCCTGAAAGAGAATGGCGGACGCGGGTGACGTGATCAGGTTATTGATATCGTTGTTGAAATCGGGCGCCTTCGTGCGTGGGAATTGAATGTTGCCGCCGCCGTTGGTCAGCGGTCGGTTCGTATGGTACCCCTGATACTCGGTAGTCACCGGGTTGGTGTGGGTCGGATCGAGACGGTTGTCGTAGAAGATCGAACCGATCAGGGTCACCGATGCCTGGGTGCTGGCAAAGACCGCTCCGCCCTGAAAGGTGGCAAAGTTCTTTGCAAATGTGACGTGACTGATGTCAATCGTTCCCCGACTGATGATCAACCCGCCGCCCTGACCGACGATATTTGTTCCGGCGGTCGCTGCACGATTGCTGAAGAAGGTCGAGTTGATCACCCGTCCGCGCCCATTGAGCGTCATCCAGACGCCACCCCCCTGTTTTGGCGCATAGTTGCCGTTGAAGGTCGACTCGCGGATCTCGATGTTATCTTCGTTGCTTCCGCCTGCCCAATCATCTTCGATGTGATAGATAGCGCCGCCGTGCCCTTCGGCTGGCGGTGCATCGAGCACCCGATTCCCGGTGAATGTCGAGCGCGCATAGGTGGCTTTGGTATTGAGATTGTCAGAGATCGTCACCTTGATGGCGCCGCCGCCGCGTGTGGCACTGTTGTCCTCAAAGATGCTGCCGCAGATATCGACGGTATTGCTGGTGATCGGGTTGAAACTGTTGCTGACGCCATCGAGGTGCAGGGCGCCGCCATGCCCGCGCACAATGCCGCCTGGCGTCGTGTCGGAGGCGCGGTTATTGCTGAAGCGCGAGTTGAACACCTGCAATCCCGTGGCAATACCGCCGAACGCACCGCCATTGCCCGCTTCGTTATTGATAAAGACCGAACCGACAATAATCGTTTCGTAGATATTGCCAGCATAGATCGCCCCGCCTTGATTGTCTTCATCAGTGATGCTGGTGGTGCGATTATTCTCGAAGACCGAATTGATGATGTGCAGGCGCGTCCCCGGACTCGTCACCCAGATTGCTCCACCGCGCGCTTTGTCGTCCTGGGTCCTCGTGGCAGCCGGTGCGCGCCCATTGATGAAGCGCATGTTCTGGATCACCAGGTCATTGCCGGAGGTTTTGTCGATATGCGAGCCGGGAGTAAATGGTTTTTCCAGAATACGGGTAACGCCGCCGCCATTGAGGGTGATCAACCCTTTCCCATCGATCACAATATCGCGGGTGGCGGACGTGACCAGCGGCGATGTGATTGGAATCGTGACCGGGTTGGGTCCGCAATCAAAGGTTATGTGCCCGCCATTTGTCAGCGCCGCCTGGAGCGCTGCCTGGGTACAGGTGGTGAGAACGGCGGGATTGACGAGCGTCACCGGAGCGATCGGCGCAGAACACGATGCAGGCGGCGCACCGGAAGCGCCAGCATACGCTGGCGAGGAACGGTACGACGCTGTGACGACGATAGACACTCCCATAATCATCACCACTATGGCAAGAGCCATCCGAAACCATCTGCGTGGATGCATGCATTTCCTCTGGGCTACATCTGTCGATTTGGAGCATCGCGGGCGCCAGAACGGGCAAGGTGACGCCATCCCTCCGAAAGCGGAATGTCTGGCGCACCTTGGCGCTTTCCATCGTTTTTTACTGTAAATTGACGACGTGTGCCGATCAATAGTACCAACCGCCCGATGCGTGCTACGACCGATGCCAGCAATCTATCTATATTGCCGCCAATGGCATACTGCGGCGAAGTGTGGTACCATGACCTTGTGATACATTCACCAACAACACAGCGCCTGCCTCTCAGCCTGATCCTGATCGGGCTGATTACTGCCCTGATACTGTCATCGTGCACAGCGGCTTCCGCTGATTCCACCGATTCCGTCCCTGCGGCGCCGGTGCGTGTCCAGGAAGCATACTTCTACAAACCGCCACGTGATGGAACAACGGCGCAGGACCTTGCTGCACGCGCTGATCTCATCATTCTCACCCGTACTGATGAGCCGTTCCGCGACGCAGTGCGTGACGCCGGTTATTCTGGCATCATCTTGCAGTATATGCTTGCCGCCGAAGTCAGCGGCCCCGTCGATGCGGTACGCGCCGATGCGCCCTGCAATGCGCAGCACCGTCCCTGGCGGAATCAGGCGGCGTTTCGTGTCGGCGAGTTCTGTGCGCTGATCCACCCCAATGACGATTGGTTCCTGCACAATGCCAGGGGGGAGCGTCTCTACACGAACTGGCCCGGTCATACCGGCTATTTTTACCATATGAACCCCGCCAGTCCGGGGTGGCGCGCTTTTCTGATTGCGCGTTTGCGGCAGGCGCTCAACGGTGATGCCCAGGAACCGGCGCTGGGGTACGATGGCGTCTTCCTGGACAATGTGGCGTTGAGTCTGTGGAAGTTGCGCGCACAGGTCAGCAACAGCGACGGCGTGGTGCGCGAGTTCGAGACCGATGACGCCTACCGCGCGGCGTGGATCGGGTTGTTACGCGACCTGTCGGACGCGCTACGCCCGACGTGGCCCGTGTGGGCAAACCTGATCGTCGACTCTTCCCCCAGCCAGGGTTGGAACGACTATCTCTCCCACCTGGATGGAGTGATGGCGGAAGCGTTTGCTACCGGGTGGCGGAACAACGTACCGCCGGATCAGTGGGAGCGAGGGTTGACGCAGGCGGAAGAGACGCTCCGGCAGGGCAAGGGATATCTGGCGGTCGTTCAGGCGCGCGATCAGGCGCTTCTCCCGTTCGCCCTGGCGTCTTACCTGCTGATCGCTGATGGGCGCCACGCCTTCTTTCGCTATGCTGAAAAGGGCGATTACGCGATCTACCCGCACTATCCGTTACTCGATATCGACCTGGGTGCGCCTGAAGGTCCGCGCTACCGGCAGAACGACGGCGCCTGGCGACGCGATTTCGCCCGCGGCTACGTGGTTGCATATCCAGACACGAAAACCGCCCGGATCGTTCTCAACGGCGAAACCCTCACAGAATAACTACACGCTCTCGACGGTCGCCGTGACACTCAGCGCCGCGAGCATGTCGCAGATTTCGTTCAGGTAGAGAGCATTCATCACCAGAACGACATCTGGTTGATAGTCGCGCAGAAGATCCGGCGCAACGATCTGTTGCCCGCTGCCAGCGACGAATTTGCCCTGCTTGCGCGGGTTCACATCGACAACCAGCGTTACCGCCTGAAGATCGCGGAAAATGTTCAGGAATGTGACGCCTTTTGAGCCGGCGCCCCACACCACTGTGCGCGCCTTACGTTGCACAAGGTCGCTCAATCGGGTGCGCCATTCGTGCACCTTTGCGCGATACCGCTCGCCAAACGTCTGCACATCGCGCGCCATCTGCTCGAAGTCCAGCCGGGTGCGTGCTGATGGCAATACTTCCCCCGGCGCCGGTTGCGCTTCGATAGCCAGAAACTGACCGCCGAACTCCTCACGCACATCGAGAACGTGAAAACCGGACACTTCGAACAGATACGTTAGCGATGCCGGGCTGAAGTACGAACAGTGCTCATAGATAATGTCCCAGATCCCCAGATCGCGCAGTGTCCAGAGCACATTTGGCACCTCAACATACATCACCGGACTGCGATCCGGTCTGATCGCGCGCCGAATCTCTGCGAGAAATGCGCGTGGATGGTCGATATGTTCAAGAACGTGGCGGCACACGATCAGGTCTGCCGGTTCGTGGGCATACGCCTGGCTGAAAAAATCAATGACGAAACGCACATCTGGTTCCGCAGCGTCACGCTCCGGGTCAGGGACATAACTCTTATCGAAACCGATCCCGCGATTGCCGCCCGCACGACAGATCTGGCGCAGAAAATCGCCCTTGCCACATCCGATCTCAAGAATATCCTTTCCGCGCAGATCATAACGTTCGATCAAGCGCTCCGCCAGATCGGTTGCATATTGCTGAAAGCGCCCTGAAAAGTGGAGTGAATTTTCGTACTGCTGCGAATAGTCCATATTGGATGGATCGAACGCATAGTTGGAGATATGACTGCATTGCGGGCAGTACCCCAGCATCAGGTCGCCGCGCGGCGCCTGCAATGCTGCCTCGCGCGACTCCCACAGCACGTTGCAGTAGATCGGCATCTGCGGCACGTCCATGAACATTGTGAGGCTGCGGGATCCACAGATTGGACACGACAGCGTCTTGTCCGCCGGTCGCTGCTGGAGGGAAGCAGGATCAGGATGCATCACTGTTGACCTCGTTCACATGGTATGGCGATGAAGAGCATGGTGTTTTGCTGGCAAGCGCGTCCTGCATCATTGCCACCAGCAAGCGCGCATGCTGCGTCGGGTTGAAACGCTGGAGGGCATCGTCGCGAGCCTGCGCAATTATACGTTCGACCTCCGACGCATTCGCAGGATCAAATGCCCAGCGCAACGCCTCGACGTAACTGTCGGGTGAACCGGTGACGATCAATCCGTTCTCGCGGTGACGAACATAGTCACGAACACCAAAAGCATCATTGACAATTACCAGTTTCCCAAGCGCCATTGCGTTCAGATAGGTTTGCTGCCCGCTTGCGCGCTTTGTTCCCGTGCGCAGCGGCACAACCACAACACTCGCACTGCGCAGCAACTCTGGAAATACGTTCGACGGCGCCTGCCCGGCACGCACATTCGATGGAAGATTCGGGTATCCGTCAAGTTTGCGGGTTGCGCAAACAAACTGATATTCAGGCAGTGCGCGTGCTGCCTCGACCAGCGGTCCGTAATCACGAAATGAGTTGCCGCCAGCAAAGATGTATGTTCCTCGTTCGACCGGTTTTGCACGTTCTTCTTCCGTCAATGTATACATGTACGGAACAAAGCGAACTTTGTTCGGATCGATGCCCCAGATCATCGGAAAGAGGCGTTGTTCATCGCTCGACAGCAGCGCGTAGCGACTGATTGCGCGATCAGCGAATCGCACGATCATGCGGTCGACAACGGCGCGCCAGCCGGAGTTGGGTTCCCATGCTTCGCCGCAGAAGACGATGGTTGGACGCCAGCGACATGGAAGAAAACTCAGCAGGAACACTGCCAGCACTTCCGGTTTGAATCGCCCGCGACCGGTGAACAGCAGTAGACCTTTGTAGCGCGTCGCTGCCTGCAAAACTCCCCAGAGCAGAGCAAGTTCACCGCGCAGATTGTATCCAGTCTCATATCTCCAGGTCGGCATCGCTATGTTGCTGAACATCGCAGCAAACTCCGGAATACCCAGAAGGTAATCCAGCGATGTGCCGCATCCGGTGCGCCGCGTGATGTGAGTCAGCACGGGAAGCCCTCCTCCCATCTTTTCCGCCTCACATAGCGGCACGGGTTCGGGCGATGTTGTTGACGTGACCCTTCAGACCTGATCATGGTCGCGTGACCAACGGGAGCCAGATATGCTGATGAGGTTCTCCAGGACCCGGCATCGGCGTAGCGCTGGGCGTCGGCGTGACGCTGGGCGTCGGCGTGACGCTGGGCGTCGGCGTAGCGCTGGGCGTCGGCGTGACGCTGGGCGAACCGCCCGCCGAAAGTGATTGCACGGTGATGTCGCCAAAACTTGCATCTACATGGTGCGCCACCAGCAGCAATGATCCCTGACTCAGTGGTTGATCGCCCGCCGGCGCCGTTCCTTCTACCGTCCATCCGACCGGTTCCGTTCCGCCTGCGGGCCACACCTTCAACCAGTACCGATGAGCGCCGTCGGTATCGGTCTGCACCCGCATTTTGAAGATGTACGTTTCGCCAATCGTCAACCGCATGGCGGTCAGATCGCGCGCAAATACCGTTGTTGCGCCGGTGTCGAGGTGCAGGTGAAAGATGCGCTGCGATGAACTGCTGTCCGGAAAGCGATCCAGGCGGTACCACCCAAGCCCCCCCATCGGATAGTATACCCATCGCGGCTGTGTTTCCGTGGCGGGTGGCGCATCCCAGTGCCCCTGCCAGCGCAACAGCAGCCCGATCCCCGGTCCGCCGCTGTTCGGTCGCTGCCCACGGTACATGTCGATCTCATGAATGGTGACCGGCACAGTCACTTCGTAGTTCTGCCAGGTAACATCCCCGATTGCCAGCAACCGGTCGTAGCCAGTCCACACCGGGCGCACACTATCCGCTTCTAACGCCCACAACCCATCGACCGGCTGAGCCGCGTCGCTGACCCGCTCTGTGGTTTGCCAGTCAACGGCATAGGGGAGCGGCCAGGTCGCTCCTGCTACGTAATTCAACGTTACTGTCTGGGTACTGGTGTTCCCAAGCCGATCAATCGCCGTAATCTCCAGGGTATTCGCGCCCGGCGTCAGTTCGTTCCGGTCGATCTCGATATTGAACTCTCCCGCAGTATACACCCTGCGCCAGTTCCGTTGCGATTCAGGATAGGACCCTGGTCCCGGCATCAACGACCGCTCTGCGCCCCCGTTCAGGCGATAGCGCAGGGGCCATGTCGGTGTGTTGAAATTGCTGAAGGTGGTGTCGAACCCATCACTGTCGCTCACCATTCCCGTCACATTGATCCAGCGCTGTGGCACACCACGTGCTCCGAAGGTCTGAGTAGCGCTGTCCCATACGTCGATCACCGGGTTGCTTCCCACTGCGGTCGGCAGTACACGGAACACGCCGGTTGCGCGCCGTTGATTCCCGGCGACATCGGTGACGGTGAGGGTGTAATGGTAGGTCGTTGCCGGTTGCAACCCGGTTATGGTGAAACTGTGCGTCTGACTCAACGGACTGCTCAGCGTCCCGCCCGACGCGGTACGCGAGGCGTAGGTCAACAGGGCTGTCGTCGGTTCGTCGGTAAAACCTCGCACAGCAAATGTGGTTCCGCTGACCGTATGCGGCGGCATGGCGAGCAACGGCGGGGTGACATCGGTGAACGACTGCGGATCATCAGCGAGTGGGGCGCTTGCAACGTGGAAATAGTCGATTGTGGCAGTAAACGGTTGCGCGTAGCGGTTGGTCGGATCCGCATTCCCGGCAAACACGCCCACGCTGGTCACCGTCAACGCAATAGTTGCGGTGTGGAATGTCGTCCAGTTCGTCCCGTCGAACGAGTAGCGAAACTCCCAGTTCCCGCCGCTGCGTGTCAGGCGCAACCAGGTCGGATGACCGGGGCTGGTCGGCGGGCTGAAGTTAAGCGACGTTCCGCTCCCGCCGGTGATCCGTCCGACAAACAGGCGCACCTGCTCGATCCCTGCGCTGGTGCGGTTGCTCGAAATATCGAAGCGCACGTAGTTGTTGTCGTCCGCCTGCGCAATCAACCCCTGCATTGCGATATGCCCGCTGACCCGCGAGTTGAACTTTGCGATGACATCGAAGTCGGCGTCTGCTGTCGTTTGCAGCAGGCGCACCGCCGTGTTGCCAGCATTCCATGGATCATGCGGCGGACCATCGGGAACGATGAGACGAATATCAGTTCCGGTGAATGCATAACTGGCGTCGCCGCGCGGGTTGACGAACGTCCAGACGCCGAGACCGTCGGTGCGGTTGAAGTCGTCGGACACGAGCGAACCCGATGCGGGTGTAATCACCGATGCGGGCGCGCCGATGGACGGTGTTGGCGTGGCGGTTGCTGCCGCCGTCGTGAAGACCTGCGGCGTGGAGAAGGCATTTGTTCCATCGGCGCGATAGGCGGTGATCCAGAACTGATAGGTCGTGGCAGGCGCCAGGTCGAGCAGGACGGCAGTATGGACGAACCCGTCGCCGCTGGAAGGCGCCGTTTCCGTCCAGGCGCCATCGGCAGGACCGTAGAAAACGGCGCCGCCGGCAAAGTGGTTGGTTGTCCAGCGGACGGTGGCGCTGCCGTTGCTCAGCGTGACCTGGATGTTCTCGATACGCAACGATGGATCGGCGGAAGCCGCCAGCGCTCCAGGCAGCAGCACAAGGATGATTGCAAGCAGATAACGGATCGGCATAGTTGTGCACTCTCAAGCGCTGACGCGGACGTCAGCGTAGTTCCACGTCCGATACTCCGACAACCGGCAGCAGTATGGAGATTGAGAAATAAATCCGCTCTACTGCGCTAGCCGTGGGGCTGATGGAGATTGAGAAATAAATCCGCTATCCCGCACGAGCCGTGGGGCTAAAGCCCTCGGCCAGGCAAGGCAAAGCCCGCCTGCGCGGGCTATACCGGATTATTTCTTCAAAGACCATAAGCCCCCGGCTAACCAGGGCAAAGCCCGCCTGCGCGGGCTATACCGGATTATGTATCCAAAGACTATAAGCCCTCGGCCAGGCGAGGCGAAGCCCGCCTGCGCGGGCTATACCGGATTATTTTTTCAAAGACCATTACGCACCGGTAACCGCGCTGGCGAACATCTCCACCGTCACCACGTCCGCTGACACACCCAGACGCGCCAGATCGCGCTGGATTTCGTCACGGTAGATCGGGTTCATCACAAGAACCACGTCCGGTCGATACTCGCGCAAAAATGTCGGACTGACGATCTGCTGACCGGTTCCCGCCATAAACATGCCATGCTTGTGCGGATTGATGTCCACGGTATACGTAATCTCACGCTCGATGCCAAGCGTGGTGAGGAACGCGACCCCTTTCGATCCCGACCCCCACAGCACCACCCGCCGCCCGGCGGCATACTGGTCATTGAGGTACGAGCGCCAGCGGTGCAGCACCCGCGGCGCTTCACGACGCAACGTTGCAACCCCCGCAGCCGTGCGCTCCAGGTCATCCTCCAGACCGGGGAAGGCGCGCCCGGCGCCACTGCCCGGTTGCGCCTCGATCATCAGATACTGGTCGCCGTAGTCGCGCCACAGGTCGATGACATCGAACCCGCACCGTCGAAAGAGCCGCGCCAGTGAACCGGGGGTGAAGTAGGAACAATGCTCATAGTAAATATCCCAGAACCCGATCTCCTCCAGCACGCGGGTTGTGTCTGGAATCTGGAAGAAAACCGTTGTGTGAGGCTGATCGGCGAGCGTGCGTCGAACCATCCCCACAAACGCAGCCGTCTGATGGATGTGCTCCAGGGTCATCTTGCAGACGACGAAATCTGCACGCAGATGGGCATATTTTTCGGAATAGAAATCGGTGATGAACGTCACACGCTCGCTGGGGCGCGCCAGGCTGCGCTGCGCGACATACGCCGGGTCGATGCCGACGCCGCGATTTTCGCCCAGGTCGCACAGCAGGGTAATGAACTCACCTTTGCCACACCCGATTTCAATGATGTCCTTCCCGTGCAGATCGTAGCGTTCGATCAAATGCTCTGCCAGCCGCCGCGCAAACGCATTGAACGTCGGCGAATACCCCTGCGTTTCTTCGTAGCGTTCGGAATACTCATGGAGCGACGGATCGAACGCCGTGTTGCTGATGAACCCGCACGCCCGGCAAAAGCCGAGGCGAATATCGCCGCGCGGATAGGTGATGGCTTCCTCGCGGGTGGGGAGCAGCAGCACGCTGTGTACCGGCACACGCTCCAGTTCGTAGAAGATCTCCATTCCGACAGCGCTGCAACTCGGACAGGGTGTGGCAGACATGGCGTTCCTCTTTCACACAACCAGCACGCTACACAATGATCGGATTGGGAATTGGAATGATGAACTTACCGCCGCGCTGCCGATACTCCGCCTGCTGGCGCAGGATCTCGTCGGCGAAGTTCCACGCCAGCAGCAGAACATAATCCGGTTGCTGCTCCAGCAGCGCCGTCGGAGGGACAATCGGCAGATGGCTGCCGCTCATGAACTTGCCCTGCTTGTACGGGTTCAGGTCGGCGACAAAATCGACCAGTCGGGTGTCGATCTGACAGTACGCCAGCAAGGTGGTGGCTTTAGCAGCGGCGCCATACGCAGCGATCCGTTTGCCCTGCCGCTTCAATTCGTGCAACAGCGCCATCAGTTCGTCGCGAATAGTGCGCACCCGGTCGGCGAACGAACGATAGAAATCAACCCGATCCACGCCGCGCTCGCGCTCCATCGCCAGCAAATCCCGCACCCGCTCGCCAACATCCTCGCGCCGCGCGACGAACAGGCGCAGCGATCCGCCGTGGATCGGCGTGCGCTCGACGTCGTTAAGGTACAGACCATTGGTGCGGAACAACCGGTCGAGCGCTGTCACCGAGAAGTAACAGAGATGCTGGTGATAGATAGTATCGAACTCGCAGTGATCGACCAGATCGACCACATACGGACACTCGATCACCGCAATACCGTCATCCTTGAGCATAATGCGGATGCCGCTCACGAAACCGTTGAGGTCGGGCACGTGCGCCAGGACATTGTTTGCCAGAAAGACATCGGCAGCCTTGCCCTCGTTGCGCAATTGCAGCGCCAGTTCTCTGGTGAAGAACGTATTGAGGGTGGGAATGCCGATCTTCTGTGCTGCTTCCGCCGGTGCGCGCGCCGGATCGATGCCGAGCACCGGAATGTTGCGTTCGACGAAGTTCCGCAGCATGTAGCCGTCGTTGCTGGCAGCCTCAACCACCAGGCTCTGCGGTCCCAGCGGACGCGATGCCATGATCGCCTGGGCGCTGCGGGCGAAATGGTTCAGCAACGATTTCGAGACCGACGAAAAGTAGGGGTATTCGGCATAGAACAGCACTTCGGGATCAACGGTTTCCTGGATCTGGAGCAGCGCCGAATCCGGGCAAAACACCAGCGTCAGCGGCGCGAATGGCTCCTCGCCGCCGAGTTGATCCGCCGTGAGCAACCGATCTGCCAGCGGCGTGACACCGAACGACAGGATCGGCAGCAGATTGGGCGAACCGCTGGCACGGCAGCGTTGTTCAACACGGTACAGCATGGCAACATTCCTCATCTATCACTCCGCTGCTACGCCGATCCAACCGCCAGCGCCTGCTCAGACCGGCGCAACGACGAGTCGAGTCGTCCCGACGCGATCAATTTGCGAATATGGTCGATGCGCTTGTACCGCGGACCCTCAAAATCTTCGAGTTTCAACCCGATCGTGCGGTAGGCGTCGTAGAGTTCCTGCGCGCCCTTTCGCGCATCCCAGGCGGGCTGGAAATCCGGCAGCACGCGCTGAATCTTCGAGCAATCGACGCGGTAATTCCGCTTATCGGGTTGTGCGCCCTCGGCGAACTGAATCCGGCATCCGGGCACCGTCTCATACACAATCTGCGCCAGATCGCGGATGCGATAATTATCCTCATTGCGCCCGACGTTGAACGCCTCGTTGTGGATCAACTCGCGCGGCGCTTCGAGCACGGCGATAAACGCACGCGCAATGTCGGCGATATGCACAATGGGTCGCCAGGGTGTGCCATCGCTCTTCAGGTAGACCAGACCCGTCGTGTATGCCCAGGCGACAAGGTTATTCAGCACCAGGTCGAAGCGCAGGCGCGGCGATACGCCATAGGCAGTGGCATTGCGCAAATATGTCGGGCTGAAGTCGGCATCGGCGAGTTTCGCCAGGTCTTGCTCAACCAGAACCTTCGAGCGACCGTAGGGGGTCACCGGATTAAACGGCGAGGTTTCGTCCAGCATATCATCGCCGGCAGCCCCATAGGTGCTGCACGACGACGAGAAAATGAAGCGCTTGATGCCCGCCTGCTTTGCCAGCATCGCCAGACGCACCGACGCCAGATAGTTGATCTCATAGGTCAACTGTGGATCGAGGTCGCCGAGCGGATCATTTGACAGACCGGCAAGGTGCATCACGGCATCGACGCCGTGCAGATCGGACGCTTCGACATCACGGATATCTTTCCGGATCTCCGGAACCTCGACCGGCGGCTCGCCAAATGTGCAATCCTCGAACAGATCGCTGTCCAGCCCAATCACCTCATAGCCGCGTTCGAGCAGCATCGGTGTGAGCACCGTTCCGATATATCCTTTATGCCCTGTAACTAACACGCGCATGGTTGCTTCCTTTCAGCACATTCCCATCGGATACGGCGATGCTACTCCCAGATCTTCCAGGGCGCTTTGCCGGTTTGCCACAGACTTTCGAGCAACTTTTTATCGCGCAGCGTATCCATACACTGCCAGAAGGAGGTGTGTTTGTATGCCATCAGTTGCCCTTCGCGCGCCAGGCGCTGCAACGGCTCACGCTCCCAGGCGGTATCGTCGCCGTCGATATAGTCGAACACTGCCGGTTCGAGCACAAAGAAAGCGCCGTTGATCCATCCCTCGCCGGTCTGCGGTTTTTCGTTGAACTCGGTGATCCGATCCCCGTCCAGTTCCAGGTGCCCAAAGCGTGCCGGTGGACGCACGGCGGTCAGCGTTGCCAGTTTGCCGTGTGAGCGGTGGAATGCGAGCAGGGCATGCAGATTGACATCCGAAACGCCATCGCCCCAGGTCAGCATAAAGGTCTCATTGCCGAGGTACGGCGCCAGGCGTTTGATCCGTCCGCCGGTATTCGTCGGAATGCCGGTGTCGATCAACTCCACATTCCAGTCTGGACGGTAGCCGCCGTTCATTTCCACCGCGCCGGAGCGCAGGTTGACCTTCAGATTGCTGTTGAGCGAACAGTAATCTACCATGTACTTCTTGATGACTTCCCCTTTGTAGCCGAGGGCGATGACGAAGTCCTTGAAGCCATAATAGGAGTAGTGCATCATAATGTGCCACAGGATCGGGCGACCGCCGATCTCGACCATTGGCTTCGGTTTAACTTCGGTCTCCTCCGAGAGGCGCGATCCGACCCCACCTGCGAGAATAGCGACTTTCATAGCGAGTTCCTCCGTGCAATCGTTGTAAGACCCGTTTTACGCATGCGGCGTAGCGCACGCACCCCCAGTTGACGTCCGGCATGCACGACATCATTCCCCATCCGCGCCCAATTGTGATCGGAGGCAATCCAGTGCAGCAAGGCGGCGTAGCAGCGTCGCGTCTCTTCCGGTGGAAGAGGTGTTGCGCGAATAGCTTTGATGTACTCGTAGAGCGTGCGAAAATGCGGCATCACGATTTTGCCTTCGTTTGCCGGATCGAACCAGGCGGCGCGGGCGCGCAATTTCGCCGCGCGCACCGACTGCGCCGGATGACGACGTGAAATGAACAAATGCTCAGGCGCTTCATAGAAGGGTCCGAGCAACCCCAGCCGCGCCAGCAGTATTCGATCCGATGGCACATACGCGCCGATTAGCGGCGTGCGTCGCAGCACATCGGTGCGTATGACGCCGAACACCTGAAAGCAGGGATGCCCGATGCAGATCAGGTCGTGAAAGCGCACGCTTGCCAGTGGCGATTCGGTGCGCAGACGTTCATCGTAGGTGTACAGCGTATGACCTGCCGGATCGATGACACGGGTGCGACTGAAGGCGAGCACAACCTGCGGATCACGGTCGAGCGCCGCCACGCACCGTTCAAGAAACGTCGGTGCGATCAGATCATCGTGGGCGTGCCACTTGAAATACACGCCGCGCGCCAGACCGAAGGCATGGTTGAAATTCCACGCTGCACCGCGGTTGATCTCGTGGCGCACATACCGGACACGGGGATCACGCGCCAGATACGCGCGGCAGATCTCTGGCGTGGCGTCGGTTGAGGCGTTATCCGAAATAATCACCTCAAAATCGCCAAATGTCTGCGCCAGGATCGACTCCAGCGCTGAGGCAAGGTACCGCTCACCATTGTATACCGGCAAACCGATGCTCACTCGCGGAGTTGGGTCTTTCTCAGTTCGATTGACGACCATACGATGTGTGACTGCCATTTGTGAGGATTTCATACGCTGGAATAGCTGCGATTTCTACTATAAACGGTCGAGAGAACGATTTCAATTACAATCTGTTTATTAGTCCGGGAATAACTGAATAGTATTGTTTAACATTCCTTCATTCTTCAAACAAAGTACGTTCAACAATTTCGCACACGACATGCGCGGCGGTGATATGCACTTCTTGAATGCGCGCCGTATTGTGCGATGGAACGCACAGACAGAGATCGACGTGGTCAACGAGCGTTCCGCCCGATGCGCCGGTGAATCCGACGGTTGCCATGCCGCCGTTGCGCGCGGCGCGCATGGCGGCAATGACGCTCGCCGAGATGCCGCTGGTGCTGATCCCGATGACCATATCGCCGGGGCGTCCCAGCGCCTCCACCTGGCGGGCAAAGACGCGCTCGTAGCCGTAATCGTTGCTGATAGCTGTCAGAATTGAGGTGTCGGTCGTCAGTGCGATCGCCGGCAATCCGCGTCGTTCACGGCGAAAGCGGCTGACGAACTCGGCGGCGATATGTTGCGCATCCGCTGCGCTGCCGCCGTTGCCGCACAGCAACAGTTTGCCGCCACGCCGGAATGTCTCGACAACCCGTTCTGCAATCGCAACGATCGTCGGCGCCTGCGTCTCGATGGTGCGGCGCTTGACGTCGATGCTCGCTTCAATCTCATCGATCACCCAGCGGGTGAAAGAGTCGGATGGTGAGTTCATACACAGTTCCTGAGTTGCATGTCCGACAGTTACACAGTCCCATCACGCGCCATCAGCGAGCGACCGTGCGTCAGCGCCGCTTCGTACAATCCGATGTATCTCTGCGCCACTGCATCCATGGCATAACGCTCGACAATGCGCTGCCGCGCACGCTCGCCCCACGATGGCATGCTGAGCGCTTCCGGAAGCGCCCGCATAAGCGCACCAACATCCTCCGGCGCAATCAGTCGCCCGTTCTGCCCATCATCGATCAGTTCCGCCGATCCGCCAACCCGTGTTGCAATACAGGGGAGACCGCACGCCATCGCCTCAAGGAGCGCAACCGGCATACCTTCGGTGCGCGAGGGAAGTACAAAAGCGTCAGCCGCCCGCAAATACAGCGCGGTATCGGTTGTGCTGCCGGTGAAGATCACCGACCGATCAAGCCCCAGGCTGTGCGCCTGCTGCACCAGGCGCTCACGCAGTTCACCATCGCCGACCAGCACCAGACGGGCGTCGGCAAGCGCGGCATCACGTTGCGCCCAGGCATTGAGCAGAATATCAAGCCCTTTGGCGACGGTAAAACGTCCGACGAACATGATCAGCGGCGCATCGGGCAGATGAAGGTTTCGTCGCAGTTCTCGTCGTTCTGCCGGAGTCGCCGGTGCAAACCGTTCGACATCCACGCCATTCGGAATATCCCAGATACGCCCCTCCGGCACGCCCATCGTGCGCAGTTCGTGGTGGATATCGCGTGCAATTGCAACAAATGCATCACCCCAAAGCAGCGCAGCCGCAACGCGCAGTTTGCCGGTCAGCGGACGGAGCCTGGTAATCTTTGCCACATCACCGCGCGGACCGCGCCCATGCGGATTGATAACCAGGCGCTTTCCTGGCAGTGCGCGCCCCATCAGCGCCAGCGTCATGGGCGAAATCATCTGGTGGCAGTGCAGAATCTGGTATCGCCGCCGTTCACGCAGTAGAACCGCCAGACCCGCGATCAGATAACTCCATCCGGCAATCGCGCGCCCTCCTGAAACGCCGACACGATACGTCGGTATGCCTTCAACTTCTTCGTATGATGCGGCGCCAGGATACGGACGGGTAACGACCATCACATCGACGCCACGCTCCCGCAAGGCGCGACTGAGCGCCAATGTATGCGTCTGTGCACCGCCGACCGAAGGATAGAAATCGTGCATGACCATGGCCACGCTAATCGTCATAGTGCCAGCCTCCACTCATACCGACGACCTCTGATCTCCGACAGCGACGATCTCCGCCCGTCGTTCAGGCGCGACGAGCGAAAGATACAACTGCTCGTGCCCGCGCACATACTGCTCGATACCGAATTCCTGACGAACCTTTGCCCGACCACGCCGACCAGACAGGCGCTGCCGATCTGGATCGCCGAGCATCTCGACCAGCGCATCAGCCAGGGCAGACACGTTTCCCGGCGGCACGAGCGCCCCTTCCACACCGGGAGTCACCAGGTCGCGGCACCCGCCGACATCGGTCAGAACGACCGGACGCGCCGCCGCCATCGCTTCGACTGCCGTGACCGGCAACCCCTCCCACAGGGACGACAGCGTAAACACGTGCGTTTCCGACAGAACGACCGGAATATCGTGCCGCAGTCCTTCAAAAGTCACGGCATGAGCGATATCGATCGAGAACGCTTGCTGGCGGAGCGCCGCCTCCAGGCGTCCGTTGCCAACAATGCGGAGACGAGCGTCCGGGCGCTTGTGAAGAACCAGACGAAATGCTTCCAGCAGGATGTGGTGCGCCTTTTGTGCGCTCAACCGCCCGATCGTCGTCACCGTTGGCGGAAGACCGTCTGCGACTCCCTCAGCAATCGCCAGGTACGGCTCCATTGGCACGGCATTTTTGATTGCAACGAGCCGCGACGGAGGAATCTTCCACTGACGTTCATATGCGCTGCTGATGCCCGGTGCAACCATGACCAGGCGTACCGCCAGCGTTCGCGCTGTCAGGCGCTGCAACAGGCGACGGTGAAACTTCTGCTGATCATAGTCATAGGGAATGTTGTGCATCGTCGATACCACCGGAACGCCGGTCAACGCGCCGGCAACACGCCCGACCACATCGGCGCCGGTGAGGTGGGTATGCACCACATCGAAGCCGCCCTCACGAATAATGCGCACCAGCGACGCAACCACCCGTGGCTCGTAGAAGCGACGCGCGCTCAGCATCGTCAGCGGAATGCGCGCTGACTCGAACTCCTGCCGTAATGGTCCGTCGTGCAGCGCGACCAGGTGACTGTCGAACCGTTGCGGATCGAGACCCTTCAGCAAGCCTGGCAGCAACCGTTGCGCTCCGCCCAGCCAGAGGGTTTCGATAACATGCAGGATGCGCAGACGCTTTGACATAGAAGCTCGTCTCTTTCTGTGCGGGCAATGTCGCATCAAATGGCAGGAACAGACAGAAACAATCATAACGATCGAGCGGGAAGCGTGGCGTTGATCGCCATGATCAACTCGCCCAGCAACTCGCGCCGCGTCCACTTCAACCAGCGGATCAACGCCCAGGCGCAGCGTCCCTTTTCGACCTGACTGATCGGCGCCTCCCAGATAATGCGCAGATACTCGCCAACCCAGCGCCAGTGCGGCAACACAAGGCGCTGGCGAAAATCGGCATCAAACCAGCGCTGACGATCAAGCGGCGATGGATGCGCCCGTACCGACATGTTCCGGTGTTCACGGCGGAAGAATAACGATTCGGGCAACTCGTGAATCTCACCACGCAGCGCCATATCCGCGACCAGGATCATATCCGATGACGGATATTTGCCGATCCGCCGGGTTTTGCGCAGCACATCGGTGCGATACAAACCAAAGACAGGATTCATCCATCCACGCGCCAGCGGCAGAAACCTGCGAAACCGCTCCGATGGACGTCGATCACGGAAATGAAATCCATCGCGGATTGTGCGCAACGGTCGCCCATCCTCATCGATAAAGGTCGTCGGTGCGTAACAGAGAACGACACGCGGTTCCTGTTCGAGCACGTCAACGCACGCCGCGATCAGGTCAGGAGCGCAAACGTCATCGTGCGCCATCCATTTGAAATAGCGACCACGCGCCAGATCGACCAGGCGATTGTAGTTGAAAGCGGCGCCCATGTTTCGTTCGTTGCGCACATAGCGAATGCGCCGATCCTGCTGTGCATAGCGCTGGCAAATGTCGGACGTGCCGTCTGTTGACGCATTATCGCTGATGATAACGTCGAGATCGGCGAATCGTTGGGCAAGGATTGACTCAATCGCCTGTGATACATAGCGCTCGCCGTTATAGACCGGAATCCCGACGGTCACCGTTGGAGCGTGGTTGTCAGTTGTATTGCGCATAGACGCTCAATCTCCCATGATCATTCGCTGCCATCAGGGTGACTGGAGTCGCTCGTGGTTGCTTACAGGTTGTCGCAGGGTCGAGCGGAGCATACCTCCCACGTGCGCGTACCGGTCATCTCCGAAGATCGACCGTAGCAGGCGCTTCGTTTTGCTCACCGGTCGCTCGAAAGGAAACAACACCAGACCCAGACAGGCATGCCATACCCGACGCCAGCCGGGTAAACCAATCTGCGCGGCATACGCTGCACGATCACACTGGTCCCAGCTCAGACGGCGCGCCAGCAGAATGGGACGCAGCCATACTGGATGCACCCGTGAAATGCCGCGACAGGCGATCAACTGAAACATATCGAGGCGTTCGATGCCGCGATGGTGCGATATGCCGCCGGGATGCCAGCGATAGATCATGAGCGGCTCCATGACAAAGCCAACCGGTCCGTATCTGGTGATGCGGATGAAGAGATCCCAGTCCTGTCCCCAGCGCAGGGTTGGATCGAATCGACCGACGGCATCGAACACTGACCGTCGGATAAGTGTCATCGACGGATTACCGATCACATTGCGCACCACGTTCTCCAGCGCCAGCGAGCGACCTGGACGAACACCAAAGTATTCGATGTGTCGTTCGCCCGTTGTCTGATCCCAACGCCAGCGCAGGCAACTGACCATCACCGTTTCGGGATGATCGGCGAGGTACTCCAGCTGACGCTCAAGTTTGTGCGGCAACCAGAGATCATCGCCATCAAGGAACGCAACCAGTTCGCCGGTTGTTTCCTGAATGCCGCGATTCCGCGCCGCGCCAGCGCCCATATTGGTCTGTTGAACCAGGCGAACACCCCGTGAAGCATAGCGCCGGGCAACGTCCGGCGTGGCATCTGTGGAACCATCATCAATGACAACGATTTCGTCAGCAGGGCGCGATTGCGCAAGAACACTTTCGATAGCCTCGCCAAGATACTCGCCAGCATTGTACGATGTGATAATGACGCTTACTCGTGGTTGGGTTATCACTGCTTTCAGTCCCTGTCTATCCACAATCTAGCCACGCGCCAGAGCGCTCCGCACAGCCGTATGCGCCTGGGTCAGCGTGTCACGCTCCACCAACCAGACCGTTCCGAGATAAACTGCTGCACCTGCGATCGGGATAAACGCCAGTTGAACCACCGCCCATCCTGTCAGCAGGATGCTCAACGGAACGGTAGCGACCGTCATCGCCGCCACGCCGAGCAGCGCCGGGCGTAATGCATGCAGAACACCCATCAGTCGTACCGCCGTGATCCTGCGAATAACGACCAGATCCAGCGCCATGCAGGCAAATGTCAACAGGACGTGTCCAATTGCCACGCCAGTAATATTCCAGAACGTCCCAACATACAGTACAACCACGACAAGCGGCAGTTTGACCAGCGATAACTTGAATGTCAGATCGGGACGACCGATCGCATTGTAGATGATCCCCGACAGGTATGAAACGATGGAAAAAGCGCTGGCAAGAGCAATGAACTGCATGGGCACAACCATCGGACGCCACACCTCGGCAAAGAGCGTCGCCACAAGCGCCGGAGACAGCAGCGCCAGACCTGCGCCGGTCGGAAAGGTCACCAGTGACATGTAGCGCAGGTGCGCGAAGTACACGTCCTGCATCCTGTCGGGGTCGGACCGGGTATGCGCCAGAACGGGAAATGCAACGGTGCTGACAATCTGACTGACGCTCCGGATAACCAATTCTGGGATGCGGAACGCCATGGTGTAGTAGCCCAATGCCGCAGCGCCCAGCAACCGCCCGACCAGCAAATAGTCCACATTCACCATGAAGGAACCAACCAGGCTCACCCCCACGATATTGATACCGTATTGCAGCATCTCGCGCATCACCTGCGGATCGAACGCGCGGGTCGGTCGCCAGCGCACGATAGCCCAGGGAATGATGACCTCCAGGACTTTGTTGACCAGTTCTGAAACGACGAGACTCCAGACGCCAAATCCCTGCCATGCCATGCCGACAGCCACGAATGCTCTGATGATATTGCGCACAATGCCAGGCAGGAGATATGCCTTGAACCGCAAGTCTCGCTGCAGCATTGCCATAGGGACTGTGCCGATCCCAACCAGAATCAGTCCGAGTGAGAGAACGCGCAGCAGCGTCGTTACCTGCGGTTCGTTGAAGAAGAGCGCCAGTGAAGGCGCTGACCACCAGGTGATGGCATACAACAGGACGCTGCTGATCACGCTGACGATAAATGCTGCATTCTGAGCTTCTTCCAGTTTGTCTCGCCGTGCAATGAGTGCATGACCGACGCCGACATTGTTGAGGAGATCAAGATAGGCAATGACAATTGTGCAGTACCCGATGACACCAAATTCTTCCGGCACAAGCAGACGTGCCAGAATGAGCGTGGTGATGAATGTGACCAGCCGCCCGCTCGCAAACGAGAGAAATGACCAGAATGTGCCGCGCACGGCGCGCGTGCCGATCTCCGCAGGTGATGTCGTTGTTTGCACCGGAACCGCTCCTCTTCCAGTATTGCTCAGTCGATTGATGTCGTCGCCCGGCAATTATTCACGCTCCGCTGCCCGTTCTGCCGCACTACCACGAATGCCGCACATAGAACCGCCTGCGATACCCGTCGACGAGTGCAAGCCAGTTTCCGTTCTGCATATGATGAAGATCGAGGGTGTGCATCCCGCGAGCATTCCAGCCAGCTCCCTGTGGGGCAAGCACAGATGCTGTGCCATACGGTCGCTCAGCATAGCGTTCAGGAGTCAATTCCGTGATCTCGAATGCCAGGACCCGTTGACCATAGTGCTGCGAACAATCCTGCGCAAAGCGCACCAACCGCTCTCCATCGTGCACCACCCGCCCGGCCGGGCGCGCGCTGCGTGGATCGTGCTGCACGATAGGGCTGCATGGGTGCTCCGTCCAGGGACCAGACGGCGTCGTCGCGTGATACAGGCGCAGGGCGCCGTTATCCACGCCCGTCCCGACGAACATCCACCAGCGCCCTCGATACACAAACGGCGTCGGATCGAGGTACTCGTCGCCTTCAAGCAGCGTTGCCACATGCGACCAGCGCAGCGGAAACTCGACCGCACGGTACAGCCGCACCTGACGGCACGCTGCCGTTTCAGGGGTCATGTAGAATGATCCGTCCCACGCAAACACGTGGGGATACGATAGATGGAACGGCTCGCGCAGCACAATCTGGCAATACTCCCAGTCTTTTCCATTGCGACTCGTCGCCAGACCGATCTGCCCACGCCGCAGGGTTGCGTGCAGCACCTCGAAGAACAGCAACCAGCGATCCTCTGTGCGCACCAGGAACGGGTCGGCGACAAACAGCGCCGGGACATCGCGGACATGGGCAGCGGTCAGCACCGGGTTGCGCACATTGGGCATCGGCGCAAGCGTCAGTGGACTGCTGCCGCTATAGAGACCGATTGCCCAGTCATCCTTGCGCCGGATGCGTCGCAAAAACGGGAGTGCATTTCGCACGGATGCAAGCAGTGCGCTCATCGTTGCGCCACCTGTATCGGCAGAGTCGAGCGTTCGGCTGCTTCGCGCTGTGCAATGACGACCAGCGCCACTGCCATGCCGACCTGCAACCAGAACATATACCCATAGGCGCCGTGCAGAAAGAGCGATGTTGCCAGGTATCCGAGAAAACCGACCTTCACCGCTACCGAGAGATCCGCCATGCGACGTTCGCCGGTTGCCGCGAAGAGCCGTTCTGCAACACGGAGCCGACCCCATACAGTCAGGATCAATCCGACGAAGACGGCAAAGCCGACAACGCCCTGTTCAGCAGCGACTTCCAGATAGAGGTTGTGCGCATCACGCTCGGTATTCGAGCCAGCGCCTTCGATCTCCTGGATATAGTCCCGGTAATGGAACCGGTAATTCCCGCGTCCAACCCCAAAGATCAGATTGTCAGCCAGCATGGTAAGAGCGATTTCTGCCTTGACCAACCGCCCCTGGATCGACCCATCGTTATACACACCCGTATTCGTCATACCGGGCACAATTTCTTCCAGGGTGCCGAAACGTGCGCGAAACTCTGGCGGCGCGACATACAGGAGCGCCCCGACAAGCGGCAACACCAGCAAATAGCGGGCATCGAGCCGCAGATACATCGCATAGACCACCAGCACGATCACAGTCCCCAGATACGCGCCGCGCGAGAACGTAAGTCCAATCGCGGAGAGTAACAACAGGAGCGCGGCAACGCCAAACGTCTTACCACGCCAGGTGCGCCCGTTGAGGATGGCCCATACTGCCAGCGGCACCAGCACGAGCAGCAACTGACCGAAATAATTCGGATCATTGACCGTGCCAAACGCACGCGCGCGGTCGTCCATCGTGGTGGAAATCTGGCGCACCGCCGATTGTGCGAATCCCCAGTAGTTGTTGTCGTAGGTGCGGGTGATTTCCTGATAGACGGTCAGCGCGCTCAGTGTCGCGCCGATGATCAGCAACCCCCAGATTGCACGCTCGAATGCGATGCGTGTTGCCAGCAGGTTGAAGATCAGCACGGCGATGATGCAATCTTTCGCCGTGTCGATCAGTTGCTTCATCACTGCATCGGTGCTGCGTGCAAACCAGAGACCGATCGCCCCTGCCACCAGGTATGCCAGAATCCACCAGATAACCGGGTCAGATACCAGACCTCGCGGACGTTCGGTGAGAAATCGTCGCGCCAGCAGCACAACTGTCAGGATGGCGACCATCGGCTTGACCAGGGACGGGATGCCGTGATATTTGATCAGCACGTCGTGAATGTTCCCCCAGTGGATCACCAGCAACGCAGCTGCAATGTACTCCGGCTTGAAGAACGAAATCGCCAGGAATATGACTCCGCCCACGCCGCCGAGCAGCACCCACAGCGGTACATCGCGCGACAGCACGAACCCTGTAGCGACGGAAACCGCCGTAACCACCGCAATCTGCACCCAGGCATGGCGCCAGAGTTCGGCGCTTATCTGAACTGGATGCCTGAGCATACGTTCCAACTGCATAAGACCCTCAATAATGTCGTCATGTCCGGTCGATACCTGTCTCACCGCCAGGCGGATCGGTCAAACCACGGCGAACGAAACCGGGGGACGGCGTTATTTCTCAGACGATGCGTTGTGCTGGGCTGGAACAGTCGCCTCAACTGATGAGAGCGCCGGTTGTTGCAGGATCAGCGGCTTGTCATCAAGAATATCGATGCCTGACCGCAGTACGGAAAGCGCATGCTCCATCAAGGCGAACGCCACCCCCAGAATCAGACCAAAGATCAGCCCAAGTGTCAAAAGACGCATCGGCTGTGGCGCAATTGGAGATGTCGGCGGCACAGCCGGGTCGATCACTTCCATCGAGATAACCTTCTCATAATCCTGACCGAGCATCTTCTGCGCCACGGTATTGGCGACCGCAGCCGCGAAAGCCGGATCAGTGCTCTGCGCACGCACTTCGATCAGGTTGGTCTCCGGCGGCGTGATCGTCTGCACACGCGCTGACAGCACTGCTTCGACTGGAACCCCCATCTCGCGCGCGACCTCTTCGTGCATCGACATGCTCATCGCCTTGCGCGCAATCGTGTTGATGACATTGCGCCGTGTCAGGGCATTGATCGTGTTCAGGATCTGGTTTGGGTCTTCCAGAACAACGCTCGGCTTCAATTCTACGATTGTCGAAGCCTGGTAGACCGGCTTCTGCAAAAGCACAAATACTGCGGTGCTTCCGACAGTCAATGCAGTTGCCAGGACGATCAGCCACCAGTTTCGGATCAAAACGCGAACGAACGTGGACAAACTCATGGGTTGACGCTCCCTTCCTTCCTTCTGCTACCCGTTCGATTGAGACATGACATCGGCGGATGCCTGTCGCTCATCATCACGCCGTTGGACGCGGCGCCAGAGCGACGTGTGGCGTCCGGTCAGAAAACGATACAGTCCGATCAAAGCGGCGCGATTGCCGTTCACCAGAAATGCCGGGATGTACAGCACTTTGCCCAGTCTCCCACGCGGTTCGCTGCGCCCTCCCAGCCATGCCAGCGCGTAGAACAGCGCCTGAAGCGCCAGCATGATCACATTGAAAGGATGCGCCAGGCCTGCCAGACCGCCGTGCGCAGCCGGACGGACGACCGCCGCGAGGTTGGCGATCAGGGCGCCGATCATCGCCAGCGGCACGAGCGGACGCAGGTATTTGTGCGATACGATTTGCCAGACGAGCAGCGGATTCGACCAGGGCAAAACCTTGTGCGAGAAGCGCATCATGACAAACCGCTGTGCAACGATGCGCGCACGTCGCTCACGCTCATCGCGCGTCGATGATGAGACGCGCTCGACCGAGCGGGCATCGGGAGCGTAGACGACGCGGTACCCCTGCTTCAGCACATGCATGGCAAGGAACAGGTCGTCCGCCATCAATCTGGCTTCTGGCGGCATCGGTCGATCAAGCAGGGAACGACGCACCGCCATGATTTCGCCGACCGCGCCGGTGCAACTGCCGAGCCGCGTCTCCTGACACTTGATGTACGACTCATACTTCCAGTACAACCCTTCCGAGTCTCCCAGTGCGCCATCTCCTCTGGCGATGACTTTGGCGCCGCTGACAGCGCCGACATGCGGATCGGCGAATGGCGCGACCAGCGCACGCAAGGCGTTGGCGCTGTAGAAGTTGTTCGCGTCGGACAGCACAACGATGTCGCCGCGCGCCTGTGGCAGTGCGCGCAGAATGGCCGCCATCTTCCCTGCGCGCTCCGGTCGGTAACTCAGGTCGACCCCCTGATCGGCGAACCCGGCGACAATCTCTGGCGTGGCATCATTCGACCCATCGGCAGCAACCAGGATCTGCAACCGTTCGCGTGGATAGTCGAGCGCCAGACTGTTTTCGAGTTTCGCTGCGATCACGTTCTGTTCGTTGTATGCCGCGATCAGCAGCGTCACTGTCGGAAGATCAGCGAGCGGCGGAAATGGGCGCGCCGGTCGCAACCGCGCCAGAACGGTCAACAGCGCCGGATACCCCGCATAGGTGTATGCGATGGTTGCCACACAGAACCAGAACAACCGACCACTCATCGCACCACCTCCGACCGGCGTTGCAGCGCAGCGTGGTAGACCGCTTCGGTGCGTTCGAAGAAGCGCTGTCGCGTATAGTGCTGCTCGACAGCGCGCCGCCCCTGCTGACCTAACTGCTGTACCAGTTCGGGATGATCGAGCAGAAAGATGATCTGCTCCGCCAGCGCACGACTGTCCCCCGGCGGTACCAGGATGCCATTCTCCATCGGGCGCACATGTTCGGGAATGCCGCCGACGTTTGTTGCCACCACCGGCTTCGCACAGGCGAACGATTCGGTGATAACAATGCCGAATTCTTCCTCCAGCGAGGGAAGCACCGTGAAGTCGGCGAGCGCCATGATATCAACTGCATCGCTGCGCGCTCCTGCGAACGTGACATGGCGCGCCACACCCAGATCACGCGCCGCCTGTTCGAGCGAGGCGCGTTCTTCGCCATCGCCAACCAGCACAGCCTGAAGGGTCGGATGCGCTCGCACCACCGCCGGAAGCGCCCGCAGCAGATAGATATGCCCTTTGCGCGCGACCAGACGCCCGACACTGGCGATGATCGGCGCCGATCCGTCGAGACCGAGGTCTTCCAGCAAACAGCGACGATGCTCGTCGGAGAGAGATGACGGGATGTTAATGCCAATCGGGATCACGGTGACACGGTCAGACGGCACGCCACAGGTCTCCATAACGAAACGTTTCATCATTGCGCTCATCGTAATCGCCTGAACGCCAAGGGCGAAGCGCGTCAGACGGCGATTCTTCCACGGCACTTCCTGAAGTGTCGTCACAACCGGCACATTGGTCAGGCGTGACGCCAGTTTCGCAGCGAGCGCAGCAAAGCGGTGGTGGGTGTTCACAATATCGATGCGCCTGGAACGGATGATGTGCGCCAGTTTCAACCCGGCTGCCAGCAGCGCCGGCAGATTTGGCGTCCGCTTGCCAGGACCGAGATACGGAGTGAGCGGAATCCGATCATAGTGGTGCGCAAACGCGGACACGCGCCTGCTCCATTCGCCGCCGCCAGAAGCGATAGCCACGAAATACCCGGCTTCCGCCTGGCTCTCAGCCAGCCGGATGAGATACTCAGTTGCGCCTCCAACCCCCAGGCGCGGACGCACGTGCAAAACACGCAGTGGTCTGGTCAATAGCGTCGTCATATGCTCACGCCTCGATTTCGCATAGGAGCGGCCGCTGTCCATCCATCCGCCAGTCACGTTCAAAAAGAGCGCGCAATTGAGCAACACTATGTTCGAGATTGAATTCACGCAACACCAGCTGGCGCCCTGCCGAAGCCAGGCGTCGCCCCAGGTCGCGGTCGGTATAGAGGCGCAACAGCGCTTCAGCCAGCGCCGCTGCGTCACGTTCTGGAACGAGCAGACCGGTTTCGCCATCGCGCACCAGTTCGGGAATGCCGGAGATGGCAGTCGCCACGACCGGAATTTCGGCGGCAAGCGCTTCCATTAGCGCCATTGGAATGCCTTCCATCTTGCCGTTGGGCATCACGACGCTCGGCAACGCCAGTGCATCGACCTGCTGCAACAGTTCGCTCACGTTATGACGCGGCTGAGCGCCAAGCAGCCTGACACGATCCGTCAGACCCAAACGGCGAATCTGCGCTTCAAGGTGCGGACGATCCTCACCCTCGCCGACCAGCAGGCATTGGAAGGGCACGCCCCGTTGATGCAGCACATCACACGCATCGATCAGGTAGCGTTGCCCCTTGTACCCCGCAAGACTGGCCACGCACGCGATTGTAAACAGTTCACCCGGCTCACGCCGCTCGCGCGGACGAAAGAGAGTCGGGTCGATGCCGCAATGCACTACAACGACCCGCTCCTCAGCCGTCGCGCCGTACAGGTCGATCAGCATCCTGCGATTGAACTCGGAGATCGCCACAACGAAACTGGCCGCAGCAACCTTTTCTCTCAGCATCGGGCGCTCGACGTAGAGATCGTGGGCATGAACTGTGAAACTGTACGGAATATTGGTCAGGAGGTGAACCACATACGCCAGAAGCGCCGGGTGGGTTGCATAGTGCGCATGCAGGTGATCGACGTCGAGTTCGACCATGCGCCGTGCGGCATATGCGGCTTTGGGCACGACCACCAGCGCACGCGACAGGAACTTCGGCGACTCCAGGTTGCCGCGCACCGCGCGCCACCAGGCGCGCAGATAGGCGCCGGGACGACGCAGAAGCCAGTAGATCTGCGCATCCAGCACCGGGCGCGAGAACAACCGACAGAAATGCGCGCGCTCGACCATCCTCTGGGCATCGGCGTGCTGCACCGGCTCGCGCTCGCGGATGAGCGGAAAGATTTCGACCCGCACCCCCTGACGTTCGAGTTCCAGCATCTCGATCAGGATGAACGTCTCGGTGATCTTGGGGAAGCGCGACATCGTATACGCAACCGTGCGCGGTCGTCGGGGAGATGCACTCTGGCTCGTCTCAATCATCAGTACGCTCCACGTCCCTGAAAGACCGCCAGCGCCGTCCGTACCAGGATTTCGATATCCAGCCCCAGGCAGCGGTGCTCGATATACAGGATATCGAGGCGCAAGCGTTCATCGAACTCGGTATTGCCGCGCCCGTACACCTGCCACAGACCGGTCAGCCCCGGCTTGACATCGAGGCGCGCTGTTTGCCAGAGTTGATAGGTGCTTGCATCGAACGATGTGGGGCGTGGACCGACCAGGCTCATATCGCCGCGGATGACATTGATGATCTGGGGCAACTCATCAAGACTCGTCTTGCGCAGAAACTTCCCGACGCGCGTCACGCGGGGATCGTTCGTGATCTTGAAGTCAGGCCATTGCAACTCGTTCAAATGCGCCAGTTGCTTTTTCAGTTCCTCGGCATTCGGCACCATGGTGCGGAACTTATACATCTTGAAACGACGTCCGCTCTTTCCGGTGCGATTCTGGGTGAAAATGACCGGACCGCCAGGCGACTCGATCTTGATCGCCAGCGCAATAATGACGAACAACGGCAGGACGATGGGCATTGCCAGTAACGACAGTGTCAGATCCATGATGCGCTTGGCGCGCCGGTAAGCCCGTCCGCGCAACCACTGGCGCTCAGGGCGATAACGCTCAATCCATTCGAGTGAATACGTCGGTCGACCACGATTAACGATAGTAGCCATAGTGTCCTCGCAACGATAGCTTCAACGACCCTCTTCTCTGATGCTTACATATTCACTTCCGGCACGCGCAACGCTTCCGGCGCTTGAACTTCCTGCGGTTGCGCCTGCCGGAGATGGCGCTCAGCCACATCGAGCAAATCCTCGAAGGTCAACGAATGATCGGGGAATGTCGCCACGCCGTAGCGAGCGGTGATCCCTAAGCGATCTTGAACCAGATGCACCAGGCGATCTCCCAGTATTCTGGCATTACTTTCCGGTGTTTCGGGCGCCACCAGGATCAGACGACCCGGCTTGCCGTCCTCGATGATCAGGTCAGTGCGGCGCAGATGGCGGGCAAGCATGCGCGCAGTCACCGCCAGCACATACCGCTGCATCATCGCGCGCTGAAGTTCCTGAACGAAACGATGGATCATCATATTCAGCGAACGCGCATCGGCTTCGAGAATGAGGACGCTCAGCGGACGACGCATCCGGCGACTGGCGCTCATCTGTGTTTGCACGTCCTCCTGCGCCTCGCTCATTGAGTGCAACCGGTCATTCTTGTCCCGCAGGGTGATAATTTCGACTGCCTGGCGAAACTCTGCAAGTGCGGCGCCGACGCGGTGCGCTAAAACGGCGGCGCCAGCAACCAGGAGAAACTCGATAATCGTGAGGTAGGTGTGAATACCGCCAAATTTCGGTGATGGATCGAGCGCAAGACCAACGCCGAGAGCGACCCATCCCAGACCTGCCGATAGCATAGCCGGACGCTGCTGGAAGAAGTGAAAGAGCGGCAGGAATACCACTGCAGAAATAACAACATAGGTGACCGGTTCGAGGTCCAGCGTATTGATGCTCCCCAGATCGAGACGTTCGATATTGAAACTGGCGATCAACCAGAGCAACAATGCAATCACGCGACGACGTAAGCTACTCATGGCGCCTGTCTCTCTTTCATAGATGGATCTTGGGAACCAGAGCCCTTCGATCGATAGATGCGGTATGGACGATCCGTGTTTGCCTGCGAGTCGTCGGGATTGGCCATTCCGGCGCGCACCCGCAACATACGCAGGTTGTACCGCAGCCGGTAGAGCAGATAACGCGCCAGTTCGCGCCATCCGCGCTCGAAGTATCGTCCAGACGTAAGCACTGCCAGGCGCGGCGCATTGCCATACGCCACCTGCATGCGGCGCGCCCGCAAGACTGGACCGATGCTGAAATCGGCGG
>Ga0197142_1000346_pt1 | contig 42749 bp, 37 predicted proteins | sample GBS60_MetaG_FD_148614 | JGI IMG/M metagenome (GOLD analysis project Ga0197142, IMG submission 148614) | Sediment microbial communities from Great Boiling Springs, Gerlach, Nevada, United States - GBS 60_MetaG | ecosystem: Environmental > Aquatic > Thermal springs > Hot (42-90C) > Sediment... | reverse complement strand
CCGAGACTCCATTTTGCGAGTGTTGGCGGATCGAAATCAGCTTGCGGAACTTGCTAAACTCGATGCAGTATCGTGGATCGAACCTTATTTACAACCCCGATTATCAAACGACATTTCGTCGAGTATCTGTGGAGTGCCGGAGCTACGTCAAACTCTCGGGCTATACGGCGCAGGACAGATTGTCGGGGTTGCGGATGCGGGATTGGATACTGGAAACCTAAACACAATTTCAGCCGACTTTGCGGGTCGCATCATAAAGACCTACGCATTGCGCAGACCCGGCGACTGGAGCGACCTAAATGGTCATGGGACGCATGTAGTTGGCTCACTATTAGGTTCTGGGGTTCTTTCAGGCAGCAATCCGGCAACCCACAACTACACGGGGTCGTTTGCTGGCTATGCTCCGGAAGCTTCTCTAGTGTTCCAATCTATCGGAGATGCGGGCAATCTGGTGTTTCCACCTTTGGACTTGTCGGAGTTGTTCCAACCTGTTTACGCGGACGGAGTAAGGGTGCACAGCAACAGTTGGGGAAGTGCCGCTAATGGAGCATACACGACCTACTCGCGACAAGTAGATCAATTCGCTTGGGAACACAAAGATTTTACAATCGTATTCGCTGTGGGCAACGGCGGCGAAGATTTGGACCAAAACGGTGTGGCAGATCACGACAACATATACGCTCCCGCTACTGCAAAAAACTGCATTGCGGTGGGCGCAACAGAAAGCGTTCGCACAGCCGGTTTCTGCCTCGAAGGTTACGGAGCATGCTGGCCGTCGAGCTTCCCAGCCGCACCTATTAGATACGACTCAGTAAGCAACAACTCCGGCGGAATGGCAGCGTTTAGCGGCAGAGGTCCTACCGATGACGGTCGAATAAAGCCCGACATCTGCGCCCCAGGCACCAACATCGTTTCCTCACGCACTCATGCGAACGTCAGCGCCACAGGCTGGGGCATCTACAACGAAAACTATATCTACTACGGCGGAACAAGCATGTCTACTCCGCAGGTTGCTGGCGCCGCGGCACTAGTAAGAGAATACTACCAACGGGAAAAAGGTATTAACGCGAGTGCCGCACTAGTCAAGGCAACGCTGATAGCAGGTGCCGACGATATATCTCCAGGTCAATACGGAACCGGCTACTACAGAGAAGTATTCCCTGTTCCGGATTTTTCACAAGGCTGGGGTAGACTGAACGTAAAGAAGGCTTTGTTACCCGATCCGCCGACGGTAAACGAGTTTGCAGACGAGTCTTCGCCTATATCGACAGGTGAAACGAGGGAATATCAGTATACGGTGGTAGATGGCTCCGTGCCTTTCATTGCCACGCTTGTGTGGACCGACTACCCCGGAGCTGTACATGCCGCTAAAGAGCTGGTTAACGATCTCGATCTTACTGTCATTACGCCGAGCGGCGCTAGCTATCCACAAGGAAACGCTGACAGAACCAACAACATAGAACAAGTGCGAATCGCCTCTCCGGCACTCGGAACCTACAAAGTGCGCGTGACAGGATATAACGTTCCGATGGGGCCGCAAGACTACGCATTGGTGGTATCGGGCGGTCTGCCTAGCACATATATCGCTGGAAGAGTGACGTCCAGATCCGGCGCAGGCGTGCAAGGAGCCTTGATTTCAATTGTGTCTGGAAGCGGTGTAAAACGAGTAACAACAAATTTGAACGGCAATTATGTTACACACGTCGCCCCTGGAACTTATTCATTACAAATCGGCAAACCAGGATGGACTTTCACGCCGCGATCAAGAATCGTTCAGGTAGCAAACTTTCCGGTAGAAAATGTGGATTTTGTGGGCGAGGGATCGCCGGGAAACTTGAGCGGGTGCATAACTGCAGCAGTCGGTGGAGTAGTCAGCCACGTAGTGGAGTCTCCACATCCTTATTTAAACAACTGTGACCAAACATACGTTATAACAGCCCATCCAAGTGCAACTAGAACAAGGATCCACTTTGCTGAAATAGACTTGATGCCGGATGGCGACACGATATATGTGCTTGACGGTTACGACAATACAGTAAACACGTATACTGGACGAGGAGAAGACATATGGAGTTCGTGGGTCACAGGAAATGTAATCAAGATCCGGATACTATCGAACGAAATCGGTAATATTGGATACGGATTCTATGTAGATGGTTACGAAACTGATCTGATCGAACAGGGTCGCGTAGGCGGAGCCTTGTTGACGCTTTCTCCAGGCGGTTATACTACCACATCAGCGAGCGACGGAAATTATTCCTTTGCCACAATTCCGCCAGGCACATATACACTTTCTATCGTTAAGCCCAATTGGAAGTTCCAACCATCGTCGAAGACAGTTGAAATTCCCGCAGGTGGATCCGCTTCAAGAGTAGACTTTCTGGGCTTCCCGCCAGGATCCCTAAACGGCGAAGTTCTAACGGTCACATCGCATATACAAAGTATAAATGTCCAGTCGCCACATCCTTATCCATCAAACTATGAGAACACTTGGGAAGTGATGGGTAGCCCAACAGCCACAAGAATTAGGCTTCATTTCGATCATATATCTACAGAACCTGCTTGGGATTGGGTTTACATAATGGATGGAAACGACAACATAGTTGAGATGTATACGGCCGACCACACCGATTTATGGACGCCATGGGTGAGCGGTAACAAGGTTAAGATAATGCTAACCAGTGACGATTTCAACAACTATTACGGGTTTGTATGTGACAAGTATGAAGAAGAGACAGTTGGGAATGGATTGGAAGGCGCTAGGCTAGAACTTTCGCCCGATGGCCTCTGGACACACACACTCTCCGGAGGTATTTTCAGTTTTCCTGAAGTTGCAGCCGGAAATCACGTTTTGACGCCAAGCCTCTCACTCTGGTCGTTTGATCCGTCATCTGTATCTTTGAGCATATCTCCAGGTGTAACGGAGCGTAGGCTCTTCTATGCACGCGTAATTGACCTCACGTCGCCCGCCCAATCGAAGTCAATCCGCGATGGAGTGCAGGTAAGTATAAAGGGAGTAATAATAAGCGCTAGATTCAAGGACTTTTTCTACGTGCAGGATCCGTCGCGCACAAGTGGCATCCGCATAGTTTGGTCCGGCCCAATCACTGAAGGCGCAACAGTAGATGTTACGGGTGTATTAGCAACCGTAAACGGCGAGCGAGTAATCAATGCCGAAAGTGTTATGATATACTGATTAGACAAACTATCTACGCGCAATCAATCGACAGAATATAAAAGACCTAGTAGGAAAAGGCATTCCGAATGACGTTCGACACCGCCAGCCTCCCGTCTTGCTCCACTACCTCCACCACATCGAAACGGCAATCATGGTCACAAATACCGTGCTCGTCGAGGTAGTGTAACGCTGTGTTTAGAAGCTTTTCTCGTTTTGTGCATGTGATCGATTCGGCGGGAGTACCGTATTCGTTAGTTCGTTTACATCGCACCTCCACAAATACAATCGCTCCGCATTCCTCGCACACGAAATCAATTTCTCCAAACCGCCAACGATAGTTTGACTCGAGAATCCGATAACCAAGACGGCCAAGTTCTTCTGCAGCCCTAACTTCAGCACGCCTGCCTAATCTAGACCTGGAAGTCGGCATTGTGCTAACCTCTCAGCTACTGGGGCAAACGACCTTCGATGGATGGGAGAAGGCCCGTATCGATGCAAAGCCTCTAAATGTTGTTTGGTGCAGTATCCCTTATGTTGAGCGAAACCATATTCTGGATATTCTCGGTCTAACTCGCACATTATTCGATCGCGAGTAACCTTGGCAACAATCGATGCTGCCATTATAGATATACACTTTGCATCGCCTTTGACTATGGCTAGCGATGGCTTGGGAAGTCCGGGCACAGGAAGTCCGTCCAGAAGTATGAAATCAAAAGCAAAGCCCAAGGCACATTGATAGTCAGCATCCAGTTTCTCGAGCGCCGCACTCATTGCCTTGTGCGTAGCGCGGAGTATGTTGATCTCGTCTATCTCTCGCGGGCCGACAATCCCAACCCCGACAGCCTCCGCTTGGCATATTATTCTGCGATAGACTTCGTCGCGACTCTCCGAAGTTAGAGCTTTCGAGTCGGCAACACCTTCAGGGTCGAAATCTTCGGGCAAAACGACTGCAGCAGCCACCACCGGTCCTGCCAAAGGCCCTCTTCCTGCTTCGTCCAATCCGGCTATTCTTTGAAATCCTTGGGCCTTAACCTGCCGCTCGTATAGCCACAAGTCTCGTTGAGATTGATCCGACTTACAATCTGTAAACCCTAACTCCAAATTAGTGCACCCATCTGATCCGGTTGGGTGGCCAGAAAATAAACATGGCTTTTCCGAGAACTCGTTCGCGGTCCAAAAGGCCCCAGAATCTAGCATCATTTGAATCGTTCCTGTTGTCGCCCATCACAAGCAGCTTGCCTTTAGGTATCTTAACCATTTGCTCGCCCTTCTTGTTGACAACAATCCACTCGTCCTTAACAAAGCTCCTCGGTCCACCAGGATATGGCTCGTCCGGATCTTCAGCAGTATAAGGCTCCCTCAGAGGCTTGCCGTTGAGATATACAACACCAGGCACGACCTTGACTTTAGCATTAGGCCTCTCCGCCGCAGCAGCAATTTCAGACTTGGTCACCAACCGGCCATCCACCAACACCTCGTCGTTTAGCAGTTTAACATTAACCTTGCCGTCCGACCTGCCATAACCTCGCAAAATGCTCTCAAGGTCGCTGTGGTTATACTGAGCACCATCAATCAGCACATAACCAGGAGTAATGCGCACCGTATCGCCAGGCAAGGCTATTACTCGCTTGATGAAATCCTTTTCCTGCCCGTCCTGGTTTGCCTGCGGCGGGGACTTGAACACAATTACGTCTCCGTGTTTCGGTTCACTAAACCGATATATGAACTTGTTAACCAGAATATGGTCGTGGACTTGCAGCGTCGGAAGCATCGACTCCGACGGAATGAAAAAAGCCTGCACAATGAACGGCCTGATAATAAGAAATACCAGGCCCATCGCCACCGCAAGCGATTCAGCTATCTCTGCTACAGACTTCGCAATCGGGGTCTTTTGCTTCAGCAAAACATACCTGAGCGCAAACAACACCACTATGGTGATAATCACCGTGGGTATGCTCAGGTTCGCCAAACGTTCGGTTATACTCATCGGGCTTCCTGGCGTTCCTTTACTTTGGTAGCCTTACCAACCTTCTTCCGCAAGTAGTAGAGTTTCGCTCTACGCACGTCGCCCTCTCTTACCACTTCAATTTTAGCAATAAGTGGCGAGTGAAGCATGAAAGTCCTTTCAACCCCGATACCATGGGAAATCTTTCTCACGGTAAACGCCGAGCGCAGGCCGCCATCTTTCTTGGCAATCACCACGCCCTCAAACACCTGAATGCGCTCTTTGCCACCTTCGATTACGCGCGTGTGTACTCTCACGGTATCGCCGGGGCCAAATTCGGGAACATCCACCCGCAATTGCTCGAATTCTATCTGGTCAATTATCTGCACGTCATTCCTCCACATTCGATAATGCGTTACGCTAGCAACGCGTATTTACTTTAAATACGAATCACAATTCGCTTAGTATTCGCCTATCTTCTTCAGAAAGCTGCGCGGTTTCGAGGAGGTCTGGTCGTCTCTGCAATGTTCTTTTCAGAGCCTCTCTACGTCGCCACTTCTCTATTTCGGCATGGTTGCCTGAAAGCAAAACTTCAGGTACTTTGTAGCCTCGAAAATCAGCGGGTCGCGTATACTGCGGATACTCTAACAACCCGCTGGAAAACGACTCCGACACAAGCGACTCTTCAGCTCCTAACACTCCCGGAATGAGTCTACTTACCGCATCGGTCACTACCAATGCAGGCAGCTCGCCTCCGCTCAGCACATAGTCACCAATCGATATTTCGTCGTCCGCTAGGTGTTCTCGAATACGTTCGTCTACTCCTTCATAGCGCCCGCAAATCAGTATAAGGTGACTTTCACGCGCCAGTTCCTCGACGATCTTCTGGCTAAGGCGCCGTCCTTGAGGAGTCATAAGAATTACCCTCGGACGTCCCCCTACGGCACGACCGGTAAGAGCCTCAATCGCCCTAAACACCGGCTCACACTTCATCACCATTCCTGGTCCGCCTCCGTAGGGTTCGTCGTCAATCGTGCGATGACGATCCTCGGCAAAATCTCGCAGGTTTACTGGTTCTATCTCGACTATGCCTTTCGCCCTTGCTCTGCCAAGGATGCTCTCACCGACCACCGCCTCTATCATCTGCGGAAATGTGGTCAGTATTTCTATGCGCATATCTTTATATTCTCTATATAATCAGTGCCTAAAGATAGCCTATAGCTCAGCGTCCAAAATTTCAAACTTCGTCCGGAAGCAGACCAGGCATAGGTCTGATGACCATTACTCCGTTCTCGATATCGATCTTGATGACTATATTTTTGAGCGCCGGGATACAAAGTCCTGTGTCGGTGCAATAAACGTCGTTCGCACCGCCCTGCAATACTTCATTGATTGTACCCAACTCGCGGCCATCTTCTGTAATCGCCTTCAAGCCGATAATGTCGAACACATAGAATCGACCTTCCTCAAGCTTGGCCAGTTGATCGCGGTCGATCACTATCTCCGCATTTCTTAATTGCTCGGCTTCGTTTCGATTATCAACGCCTTCGAGCTTAGCCAAAATCACGCCCGCATGAGGTCTGCTGCTTTCGATTTTTGCTTTTCGGCGCTCATTGCCAATGTTCAAAACAATTTCTCGGCCTTTTTCGAATCGCTCGGGGAAATCAGTCAACACCAGAATTTTAACTTCCCCTCGGATTCCAAACGGCCCAGTCACTTTACCTATCAAGATATCGCGCTCGGATCGGTCCACGGTCCCTCTCTTATTTCGATCACTTTATCGTCTTTGACAACTATCTCGCAGGAGGCAAGTTTGGAAAAGTCGTCTCCGACGTTGATCTCAACCAATCCTTCGATCAGCCCGCGTTCGTATTCCGCTCCAAGTTCAAGTTTCTCTACCGTCTCCAGTTCTTTTGCAAGCGCGGTTCTTGCTCTTTCATTGTTACGCAGTCCAGCTCTCAGCCGTTCCGCAACTGGTGACGTCTCTCCGCCTACTGATTTTGAAACCGTTGCCAGTTCGAACTCAAGCCGCTTTCGAACGGCGTCCAACTTTGCCGTAGCTACCCGCAGTTCTGCTGTGCGTCGAGTCCTAAATTCCTCCGTCACAACGACCTTCACACGGACCGAGCGCTTAACCAGAACGCCCATATTATTTTATCTCTTCTTCAGGGCAATATTCTGACGTATATATTTTTGCGACTCTTAAGAGCAGCAGCTTTGGCCACGGTTCGCAAGGCATTTGCCACTCGGCCGTTCTTACCTATAACTTTGCCTAGGTCGTCTTCAGCAACGGTGACTTCGTAAGTAGTCGACCGACCCTCGTTCACCTCACGAACCACCACCGAGTCGGGATCGTCTACCAAAGCCTTAACTAATATTTCGATCAGATTCTTCAATCCCTATCTACTCCGTCTGTACTGGTTCTTCTGAAGGCTTTTCTTCTTGTACCTCGGCAGCTCCAGCCGAAGCCTCAACAGCCGCTGGTTCAGCCTTCTTTCGGCCAGCCTTTGTAGCCTGAGGCTTAGTTTCCGACGTTTGTCCTCCGAAGAACCCTGCCGATTTAAGAAGTGCTCTGGCCGTATCCGTCGGCTGTGCACCGTTGCTAAGCCAATAGGCCACGCGTTCAACATTTACTTTGATAGCGGGCGGATCCACAGTGGGATCGTAGGTGCCGACCGATTCGATGAATCGTCCATCGCGAGCCGCACGACTATCGGCGACCACTATTCGATAAAACGGCCTCTTTTTTGCTCCCATCCGCCTGAGTCTTATTTTTACCAACTGTTGCCTCCCTCACTTAACGCTAGCTCTCAGCCATCTCCCAAGGTCGATAGCTGAAGACTATCTCATGAACGGGAAATTCGGCAACCCCTTGCGCCGTTTCCCGTGATCATCCGCACCTGACAGTGTGCGGAGCATGCGTTTCATATCGTTAAACTGATTGATTAACCTGTTGACTTCCTGTACACTGGTACCGCTGCCTGCCGCAATACGTCGCCTGCGGCTACCATTGATAATCGAAGGATCGCTGCGTTCTTCTTTTGTCATCGAACGCAGAATAGCCTCCGTTCGGCTCAGCTCCTTCTCGTCGATTTTTGCGTTCTTAAGCAGATTCGCATTACCCAGTCCTGGAATCATGCTAATAAGCTGGTCAAGAGGACCCATCTTTCGCATCTGCTGGAGCTGTTCAAGGTAGTCGTTCATATCGAACTTGTTCTCCCTGAACTTGCGCTCCATTGCTTTGGCCTGCTCTTCGGTATAAGCCTGTTCGGCTTTCTCGATGAAGCTTAGCACATCGCCCATTCCAAGAATGCGCGATGCCATGCGGTCCGGATAGAACGGCTCAAGGCCGTCCATCTTCTCGCTAGTTCCCACAAACTTGATCGGCTTGCCAGTAACCGCCTTAACTGAAAGCGCTGCTCCACCACGAGCATCTCCGTCCATCTTGGACAGGATAATTCCATCGAGTTCCAAAGCCTCGTTAAATTGCTTAGCAACGTTCACCGCGTCTTGACCGGTCATTGCATCGACCACAAGAAGAATCTCGGTAACGTCAATAGCCGATCGCAAGCGTTTAAGCTCGTCCATCATTTCTTCGTCGATGTGAAGTCGTCCGGCTACATCAATCAGCACGGGATCACTGCCATTTGTTCGCGCATGCGCCATTGCAGCTTTCGCCACGGCAACAGCATCTTGCCTATCGCCTATGTCGAACACATTCACACCGATCTGATCACCAAGCGTCTTAAGCTGCTTAATGGCCGCAGGCCGGTAGACATCGCCCGCGACAAGTAAAGGATTTTTGCCCTGTTTTTTGAACATCAACGCGAGCTTGGCAACCGTAGTTGTTTTACCTGAACCGTGAAGCCCTGCGACCATAATCACCGTAGGCGGTTTTTCGGCAACCTTCAGTTTAGCCTGTTCACCACCCAGCAATCGGATCATTTCTTCGTTGACGATCTTGATGACCTGCTGAGCGGGATTGAGACCCTTTAAAACGTTCTCACCGACTGCACGATCCTTTATTCTTGCAGTGAAGTCTTTGACGACCTTATAGTTGACGTCAGCTTCAAGAAGCACTCTGCGAACCTCGCGAAGTGCCTCATCTACCTCAGCCTCGGTAAGAACGCCGCGACTTCTTAGACGACTAAAAACGCTCTGCAGTTTTTCGGTAAGACTTTCAAACACAGTTTTTTACCACGCAAACCCAAGACAAGGGCTGATGCTTTATTTGGCCATAACAGATTAAGAGGGAACGAAAGCAATCAAGGAAAGAGTTCCGCCCCAATTGCTTCGGTTCCCTTACATCATAGTATACCGGCACGAACACTCATTGTCAAACGAGGCGTAACCGAATTATCCTCTAATATAAGTGTTGACCGTAAACTGGCGTTCAGATATACTTGCGGTTGTCTAGTAAAATGTTAGACCGGGTTAGCCGGATGCTGCTGTTGCGAGGAGACGTATGGAGCTTAAGAAGGACGCAAAATATGTAATCGGAGTCGATTTAGGAGGTACCAACGTGCGCGCCGCGGTGGTCGATCGCGAGGGCAAGATCGTTGGCGAAGGACGTACTGACTCAAAGGCTATGGAGGGCCTTGAGCACACCATTGCCCAGATAATTAGCGCCATACGTCTAGCTGTTTCTGAGTCTCCTGCGAATTATGCCGATATCGGCGGCATAGGAATGGGAGTACCGGGCACTCACAAAAGCGAAGAGGGCATTGTCGTATGGTCGCCCAACTTCAAAGACTGGAACAACGTCCAACTTCTAGCACCAATTCGCGAGAACCTGAATATCCCGGTTTATATGGGCAACGATGCGAACGTAGCAGCATTTGGAGAATACGCCTTTGGAGCTGGTCGTGGCGCTAAATGCATGGTTATGTTTACTTTGGGAACCGGGATCGGAAGCGGCCTGGTAATTGACGGCAAGATATACGTCGGAGTAAGCGAGACCGCGCCGGAAATGGGCCACCACATTATACTTGCAGATGGGCCTCGATGTAGTTGCGGACGCTACGGGTGCGTTGAGGCGTTAGCCAGACGTGATGCCATAGTGGACCGCGCCGCTCGAAAAGCCCATGCGGGCAGAGCCACTTCGTTACTAGCCAAATCCGGTCACGATCTCCGCTATATCACTCCGGCTATGATTGCCGAAGCTGCAGCCGAAGGTGATGAAGTATCTATCGAAACCCTGGCAGAAACAGGCTACTACATAGGCATAGCCGTAGCCAACGCAATAAATATTCTCAATCCTGACAAGGTGGTTATAGGCGGAGGTATTGCCCAAGCAGGTGATCTGCTTTTCAATCCAATTCGCACCACGGTCGAAGTGAACGCCTTATACGCCCCGCTGCAGGTTTGTCAGATACTGCCAGCAGAGCTTGGTGACGATGCAGGCGTCCTCGGCGGTGCTGCAATGGTGCTTCAGCGAATGGGAGCATTGCCGTAATCCTATGCATTGTCCTCCTCAATAACTGTGAAGCTGAGCAGTCTCGCCAAGTCTGTCGCATGTCTTTCCAAGTCGTCGTAGACCGCTAATTGGTGTCAACCCGTACTCCAATTGTTCAGTATTGCGTGGGAGTTCGTTTTGGCAGCAAGCTTGGTGCAACACACTTTAGGTTCGCCAACGTTGCATTTAGTTAGGCTAGTGTGGATAAACATCAACTTACTCCACACATCGGTTTCCGAAGTAGTTAACGTTTCTCCTATTGGAAGGTTTGAATGCACAGACGAACCTGTGCCATCCGCAGCATGATATCGAATAATCTAAGGGTTTGACTTGCCTTTCGGCCCAAACGTCCGGTTGTGTTATAAGCAGTAAGCGTAGATGATCTTGTCTTTTTAAGTATCAATCACCGGGTCCGAAACATACTAAGGTTTGCCGGCACACTTTTTGCCTACATTCTTTTAGTTATGCGGATTTTGAGCGGATTATAAAAATTAGGTGATAGGTTACGAACCTTCGTTATATAAAATCCTGCAACCTATCACCTTGCTTTTATTTCCGAACGCCACTATAGAATATGCGCTGTATTAGAGGTATTCTCTTTCGCTATCAGGAATCCACTTGCAATAAATGGAAATCCTATTCCGATGGCTTCACATCCTCCAGCGGCTGCCGGTGGCCGAAAGTAGGCACCGTTGTATCGAGAGGAGCAGCCCACTTGATGCCGTTGTATATTACTTTCAGAACCTCTTCCTGGTAGTATATCGGGTATGTTTCGTGCCCCGGGCGGAAATAGAATATCTTGCCGCGCCCGCGATGGAAACAACATCCGCTGCGAAATACCTCGCCTCCTTGGAACCAACTTATGAACACCAACTCGTCGGGTTGCGGAATGTCAAAGCGCTCGCCGTACATCTCGGCATGCGGAATCTCGAAATACTCCGGTAAGCCTTCCGCTATCGGATGTGCCGGATCGATAACCCAAATGCGCTCTTTTTCGCCAATCTCACGCCACTTAAGATCACATGTAGTTCCCATAAGACTGCGGAAAATTTTGGAGAAATGGCCCGAATGCAGCACTATGAGGCCCATCCCCCCAAGAACTCGACTCTTGACCTTCTCGACGATGTCGTCACGCACCTCGCCATGAGCCGTATGGCCCCACCAAGTCATTACATCCGTGCTTTCCAACACTTCGTCAGTGAGTCCGTGGTCGGGTTCATCAAGAGTAGCAGTGCGCACTTCAAGATTAGGTTGCTTCTTCAAGTAGTCAGCAATTGCACTGTGCATGCCGTTCGGGTATATCTCTCTAGGTTTTCCTTCTCTTCTTTCGTGTCGGAATTCGTTCCAGACGGTTACACGTATAGTTTTACTCATCCGGCTATCTCTCTTTCAACTTTAGTATTTTAGCGGCGGCTCCAGCATTCGATAAATAAGCCGCCGCCAGTCTAGTTAGCATGCTATCGCGGGTTTTCCTCCGTTTAAACCTCAACTCGAACCGCAGGTTGGTTCAGTGGCCAGGATGCTATCACACTGCTACCCGTGTTCTCCCGATAAACTCACACTCACCCAGATCGCCGAACTGCTCCCGGAACACCCTGAAGTAGAGCAGTTCTTCTTTGGTGCGGATGAGCGGTCCGCGATTGCGCCGCTTCTCGGCCTCCAGGTCGGCATCTGACACAGCGCGCTCGGCCTCTCGCGCGATCAGGTCCAACACTCCCGCTCCCTGCCAGAACTTTGCCTTCGGTCTTTCGACGATCGCCGGCGGCAAAAGAGAAGACGCCGACCTGCGCAGTATCCACTTTCCGACCGGGCGACCGTTTCGACACAGCTTGTAGTGGACTGGAAGCGAGAATGCGTAGCGTATAACCTGCCTGTCGAGAAACGGAACGTGGGCAGTAATGCCATGTGCCGCCGAACACCGGTCCACCCTCTGGAGCGCCGTATTGTGCAGAGCTAGCGTGATGAGCCTGAGTTCATCTTGGAGGCGTGACGGCTCGATCTCGACAAGATAGTCGTAGCCGGCGAACAACTCGTCGCCACCTTCGCCGGAGAGCACCGTGCGCACATGATCGGAGGCAAGCCCGGCCAGAAGATAATTCGTTAGACTGGAACGCACAAGGAGTGCGTCGAACGACTCCAGATGGTAGATGACCTCCGGGAGGACGCGCAGCAATTGATCACCGGTGACCAGCAACTCGTGATGTCTTGATCCGATGTGTCGCGCGACAGCCCTGGCATATTCGAGGTCGCTGCAGCCTGCTACTCCGACAGCGAAAGTATCCAGCTTAGATGAGTGTAGACAGGCGAGGGCCGCTATGGTGCTGGAATCCAGTCCGCCAGACAGCCAGCATCCTACACTGTCGCTGACGGCAACGCATTTGCTCACGGCATCGCCAAGCATCTTCCGCAGGTCGTGCGCGGCATCGACCAGATTCTGCGGCTCATCGACAACGCGGGGAAAGTCAAAGAATTGCACGAACCCACATGACGGATGGTAGTAGTGTCCCGGTGGAAACTCAGTGACGGAGTTGGTCATTGCAAGCAGCGCTTTAACCTCGGATGCGAAGCAGAGCCGACCATCCCGTTCGCCGTAGTAAAGCGGCGCCACGCCCAGCGGATCACGCGCCAGGAACAACCCATCATCTCCAGCGATTGCCACCGCAAACGCCCCATCGATATCCTTTACGAACTGGGGGCCGTACTGTTGATAGAGGACATCAAGCGCTTGGTCAACATCGAGAGTTTCCTTAGCAACCTCGCGCCAGTTGTAGACTACTCCAGCGCATACCGCCCGGCATCCACCCGTGCGACCGAGCCACATCTTCACCCCATCGAAATGAATTTCGCCGAGAGTGGCATCGTGTTTACTGACCACTACGTCGCCGTGTGAGCCGCGGTAACACACTCGCCTCAATGCGCTCCGGACCAGTTCCCATTGTTCCTCTGCTGCAATACCTGCTATAGCTGACATTAGCTCATCCTTTCCAGTGGTGTTTCTCGATACGTGGATGCTAGTGCTTCTAGCCTCTCACGTTCCGTGAGGATTCGACCATTCGCGGGATCGACTGCACAAACACCCTTGTCGGTAAGCTGTGTTACCAGTCGGCCCGCCGCAGCAGCGTTGCCCTTAAGATGTGGAGCGTCCAATATGCCACACGAGATCGCGCGTGCCAGCACCCTCGGGCTTATGAACGAGTTCTCACCCTCACCAAGAGCACGAATTGCGTTCAGCAATACCTCCGCCTCCGACAGCAACTCAGCTTTGCGTTCCTGAACAGCAGGATCGCTAATCATATCGGGCATTCCCGAAAAACAATTGCGGAGCACTCCGTGAACTATCTCGCAACTTTCTATCACTTCATCCGGCAAAGCAGCATGGTCACCCTCGCAGTAACCGACCACATGTATGATGTGCGGCATCACGGCAAGCGCAAGCATAGTGGAAGCTGCTAGCTGCCCCTTAGCGCGCATCATTCTGGGCGATAAGTGTAGAAGTCCTGCTCGAACTTGTCTCAACGATAGAAACTCGGGGCCATGTAGGCTCTCGACCAGCTCGATCTGAGCAAGTAGCTTCGCCAGGTCTGCCTTACCTCCGATGCCGGGCGGAGTGTTGAGCATATACTGAGCAACATATACTCTCACTCCCATCGCCTTCGCGTTGTAGGCTGCGAGATAAGCCATAACAATTGAGATTACATCGTGAGCATCTCTGAGACTCCAATGGTGCGGCTCGTTGACCTCCACTGGAATGTGGTGCATCCCATACCAGCGCATACATTCTTGGTTTTCCTCAATCGCCTGCTCTAAAGGTCTCTTTGAGCGACCGTCCAACACACTATACCAACACAAAGGTACTGCAGCCCAGGCATTGTGAATCGTGTCTACAGCCACTTCTGCCCAGCGTAACAGGTCTCTCGTACCACTGTAGATTCTTAGAAGCGGATAGTTTCCGCGACGACTAGCTTCATAAATCGCCCGCAGGTCCGCTGGCCGCCTGAGCGGCACTCCGCCCGCTCCGTCAAGTTCTGGAGCCATCTCCTCGGGACGAAAGAAAGACTCCTGTGCATTCTGATCTGGCGCAATAGATATCACGTCGAGCACGCCCGACTCCGCAATGGCACGAACACCGTCGATAGTATCCTGCAGATTAGGCAACCCGAAATGATGACGAAGCAACGGGTATGGGCTTTTTCTATCGAGCCTTTCGAGAAGCGTCGATCCAGAATCTTGGTTTCCGACCGGAGCATCTGTTGGCTCGCTCTTCAGAAAAGACCATACCGCGTCCTGGTTCTCAAGGCCCGTGAATAATCTCTCGAAGAAGCCTAGCTTCTCCACTGCCTCGCATACAGGCGGAGTTCCTCCGAACACAAATCTTCTGCCGGAGACTAGTCCTTCCGCCTCAAGTTTTTCTACGAGGTCAGCAACAAGATGTTTGCCTACTTCAGGAGTTAACCGGTAGCTAATACCAACGATCTCGGGATCATGTCTTTTCACGGCTTCAACGAAATCTTCCGCAGACACCGCTGCGCCTAAGAATTCTGTTTCGTATCCCAACCGCTCTGCGATTCTTAAAAATCCTACAACGCCTGCGACGTGAACACAGTTTCCGAGAGCCCCGGCGATAATTGTTCGCTTCATTTCTGTCCCTCCATTTCACAATCCTCGCCATCGAGTATGAACCGGCGAATTTGTTTAAGCGTCTTGCCCGCAAGTCCAAGGCTTTCGACAGTCCTACCTATTGCCCAATAGTCGACTCCGTGAATGGTAGAGCCAAGTAGGATAATTGCATCAATAGTCAGCGTCGGAATACCCACTAGTCTTCCAAGAGAAGCTATGGGGACAAGACTCATGGGTATATCCTCAGTGATGTAGCGATGGTAGACAGTCTTAGGGGCCTTTATACCGTCGTAGCCGCGGTTGGCGCGCATAGCCTCAAATAAAGTTCGACCAGCAGCGTCATAAGCGACGTAGAGCCATTCGCGTGCAGACATTGCTCTAAATCCAAGAGCCTCAGACACCGCCACGCGCTCGCGATCCATAGCTTCGAGAATGTGCGATACAGACTGCGTAATGCCTTCTGTATAGTAGTCGAAGTCGCCATTAGTACTCTCGATGCGCGCGGCGTTTAGAACTGTTACCGCAGGATGGAAGATAGCGCCAATGTTGTCGAGGCTCGTTTTCATTACGTTATCTCCCGGCACAAACTGCGGAAATGCATGTCTTAATGTCCGCACGACATCTGGAGTTCGATGAGCAGGCAATGCAGCAACAGGAATGCTGTTCTTTATGCGAAAAATTCGAGTCTGCGCAGGGTTGACGGAGCGACTGGCATATAAGAATGTCTGTGCTTCAGCCACAACTATATCCGCTCGACAACCCTGCTTGCGGATTACCTGGAGAGTTTCCAGCGCTCCGCCCGTTCTGCCGGGATTGAGTACAACCATCTGCCCATCAGTAAGATGCGGCGCGATCTGCTCGGCAACGAATCTGTGGGCAGTTGCAGGCACAACAACCATGAGGACATCGCGGCCGTTTATCGCCTCTGCGGCATCGGTGGTTACAACTTTGATCTCGGCAAACCCATGGGGTACCAGTTCGCCACAATCTGAGAGGATTTCGATGCCTCCTGCAGCCCGAATCGGCCCTAAGCGCTCTTCTCCACGGTTGTAGAGCGCTACATCAAATCCCATCAGCGACAGGTGGCCAGCCATAGCTGTCCCACCGTGTCCTGCGCCTAGCACTGCAAATCTGGGTAAACTCCGGTTTTCCATCAATAACCATTCCTTTCGAGGTCGGCATTGCTACCTTGCCTACAAGTTCACGCCGAAAGGAGCGGCTGGTGGATTCTTTCGAAGCTACAAAAGAACCAAATTGAGAATGAATCGACCGGCAAAAATATAGGACCGGTCTATTTCCGGCGCATCAACATTTGCTGCCGGATGAGGCATTCTCTTCCTGCCGCGCCTACGAGGTTAGCTGACGGGCTGGGATCGGAAGTTTAACCCCTCTCCTTGTAATCGGAGATTAGCCCCAATTCATGGTCCCCCCGTTCTCCGATGATCCTCGGAGATTCGGCGTTAAATTGTCATAATGTTAAGCTATTATATCATAGTTAAGCTATTATACCACGTATATTATACCACGTAGGAAACTGATAATCCCGAGCTCGATACTAACTGCAATGTTCCAAAGCAACGGCGACGGCGCCTAGAAGGCCAACATTATCGCCGTTCCCGGCTGGCACAACTTCCACATCCGCGGCAAGGACCTTCATAGCACGCTCGCGCACAACTTTTCTCACAGGCTCAAAGACCATGTCTTCGCCGGCTTTCGTTACGCCTCCACCAAGTATAACCAGTTGCGGATTGAGAATGTTAACGACATTTGTTACACCAAGCCCCAAGTTATACATCGCCTCGAACCAGATGCTCGAAGCAAACTCGTCGCCTAGCTTCGCAGCACGAGCGACCAGCTCAGCAGTAATATCCGCAGGCGTGTTAATCCAATCCCACAGCTTAGTTTTCGGCTTATCTTCCAGTCTTTCGCGCGCGATTCGAGCAATAGACGTGCCTGAAGCAAGCGATTCGAGGCATCCTCTGTCGCCACAAGGACACCGCGGGCCGTCTGGCAGTATCTTTTGGTGACCGAACTCACCCGCATTATCTCCGTGCCCGCGATATGGTTTGCCTTCTATGACTATTCCTCCGCCTATTCCGGTAGAAACAATGAAGAATGCGAAGTCGCGATATCCCTTACCCGCGCCAAAGTAAAGCTCGCCAATAGCGGCTGCCGTAGCATCGTTGTCCAGATACGCAGGCGCACCAAACTCTTGTGAAAAGATATCTGTAAGACACAATCCTTCCCAGCCAGGTAAGTTTGGCACTTTATGAAGAGTTCCGGTCTTTCGATCTAACGGACCGCCGCAACCTATCCCGATAGCATCGATCTTAACGCCGGCCGTTTCAACCGCTTCCTGCCCGGCTGATTTTATGAGAGCAAGCGCTTTATCCGGCCCCAACGAGCCTGGTGTTTCCACGCGCTTTGCAGCAAGTATCTTTCCGGAGCGCTCTACCACGCCAACTAGTGTTTTTGTACCGCCTATGTCAATCCCAAGAATTACCATCGACTCGTCACACTCACGATTTTCGCTCTACCCTTCCCGGCTCACCGAGATTGCCGATTACTCGGAAGCTAACGGGTAGAAACTTCTCAACCACAGCTATGTTAGTGATTAAATGCTGAGTAACCTCGCATGTAGTAAAAATTGAATTAGCTTCAGAAAGCGCCATCGGTATAATAAGCTGATCCGCTAGGTGTTTGTCCAGGGCAGCATTTGTGCTTAAATAGCGCTCGAACTCATCGCAAGCATCTTTAGCAACTTGCTCAGCTCTTTTGCGGAGCTCTCCTAGAGACTGGAACCCTGCACGAACGTTGCCTGCCGCGCATGATATAAAAAATACTGTCCCCTTGCCTGGTGAGGGATATTCGACTACCTCAGTAGATGGTTCTATTCCCATTGCTCTCAGCCGTTCGATGCCTGTGTTCATCTGTCGTTCAGCAATATTCATCGGCAAATTAGACACCGCGGATACAAGCTCTACGCTAACCGATGCCTTGCGCTCTACAAGCAAAACCGGTGCAATTTCATCCACATGCGGTATTTCAGCTCGTATTTCACCACCGCCAGCAGGATAGTATCCGGCCCTTTCCATCCGATAGAAAACAGGGACACCCATTCGAGCAATTGTCGGAAGAAAGGTTTCCTCGATATAGTTTGACGTTGGAGCAAATGGAACGTGTGTGCCGCCTTTGATCGTCACTATACTTGTCCTCTCCGCAAACGCAAGCGGCCATAACACCGTCTGAAATACGAGGTTTACAGACCCGGCAGAACTCCGAATTCTAGCAACGTCAAACTCGTAACGCCCAGATTTAACTCTTCGCGGTCGAAACACAAGTTTAGACGAACCAACCTCTGCCCCTTGGACTTCTGCACCACATATCTCGGCCACCGCCAACACAGCCGTCAAGTGTTGGGGGCGAAGACCTGGCTTGTCACGACCAGCCCGGATGTTTTCGATAGTCAGCTCCTGTCCCGTAATCGCCGCCAAAGATAGACTAGTTCGAAGGATTTGCCCTCCTCCCTCGCCAAAACTGCCGTCTATGGTTATCATTATCAGCCAAACGGCCTCCTGTTTCGTTTTTACGCTTCAACAACTAGAGACCTATTCAAGATCAACAATAAATTAAATTATTGTTTGTCTGTCGTCAGTTCGTCGGCTCGTTGTTGGCAATAATGGCTGCACCCTCGATTTCGTTTATGATCGAAACCCCCTTGACACCGTTGTTCTCGGTAATGATAGCATGCTTGAGCCCTTTTCTTAGGGCAATCGATGGCTCGGCTGTTGCAAAGGTGCAACCGCGAATCTGCAATTTGCCGTTATACGCTTCTACAAGCGGTTTGGTATTTCCAGGCTTGCCACTCGAAAAGTAGCAATCATTAAGAGACAAAAAGCCTTGTCCATGTGACACGACGTTCTGCACCGCAGGTCCCCAGAATGCACAGTTCACAAGACGCACAGAACCAGTGCATGTCTGTTCAATCACAACTTCGATTGGATCGTCGCCGGTGAATGATACGAACTGTCCGTTGGTAATAAGCAAGCCCATAGGCTGAATTGCCTCTACCACCACACATTTTTGCGAAGCATCTGAGCCTATTCCGCAAAACTGTCCGTTGCACGCTCCGCTTTTAGTTTGTATGAACCGATACCCGATCTTAGCCGGAAACACAAACGTATTAGTCACGTATTCCCAATCGGTTCGCCCGAACACAAATGCTTCGCAGTTTTTCCACATATACTCAAAAACAGGATCCCATTCGCCGCCAACTTCGTTTGACGAAAACCAGTGGCAATGAAACTGAACGTTGTCAATGCGTCCTATATCCGTGCACGAGTCAACAAAAATGCCTCTGCGAAGCACACATCCGTAGACACTCCTAATGCGATGACGGACGTTCGGCTCTGGTCCAACCTTAATGCCGTTGTAGCTGTTAATCAGCGTGACGTTCTCTATAGTATTATCTCCTCCAACCATGTGAAACGTCCACGGATAAGGATGGATATCGCGGGGCTTTTGATCCGGGTAGTAGACTGTTAGGCCCGTAACCGATGAAGAGCTATCCATTTCAAACAAGGCGGGGTCATCTTCTTTATCTCTCCCACCGGTGGCCAATATCACTGTACCGATCAGAGGAGCTATGTATTGCGGCGACGCAGCCGCACCTTTCACATGTACTCCCACAGGCACTTTAAGGCTACCTTTAACCAAATATTTTGCAGGCGGCAAATAGACCATTCCACCCGTCTTTGCAGCTTCGTCCAAAGCTTTTTGTATAGCAGCAGTGTCGTCAGTTACACCATCCGCTTTTGCTCCGAATGTCCTTACATTGAATACCCCTTCCAACACACCATCTTCCTCGCTTTCCGCTGTCAATCCGCTCATTAGCACAAAAACCGTTACCACTAGCAACCAACGGCCCAATTCGGCTATCATACGCGCAACGTTCATCTCAAGCAATCCTCCAAACACGCTCCGACTGAGCTTACTATTATAGAAAAGCGCATATCTATCCTGCCACAGATAGGAAAACAAACTTGCTTCCTCCAAAATCGCTTTGTCGGAACAATATCATAAATTAGCTGGCCTGCACCAGAACACGAACCAAACTTGATATGGTAAAATATTATGCAGCCGGGCCGCAAACTCCCGCAAGTTGTCATGACTATACTCCACGGCATATCCAGAAAAGAAGGAATCGCTATCGCAGTAGCCGCGATCGTTGATACTCAACACGGCATTAGTGGCGTATCGCCTACACTTCTGAAAGAAGGACTTGAAGCAATTAAGAGAATGCTTGATCCGACAGATTACCCCGAATGCGTGCTAGTGTGCGATAATCTAGCAACAGGCTTGTCAGCACAAATCCCCGGCATCAACATTATAGGAATCGCTGCACAATCAGAAATAGACGTGCCCATATTTGAACCACAAGTGCCGTGCGTTATGGGTTTAACGAACCTTTTGAGATCGGTATCGCATGGAGACATCCTGATCCTGGACGCTCATAAGGGAATCTTATACATAGACCCGGACCCGCGAACGTTAATGCACTACCAGGAAATAGAAGAGCGTCACGCGTCGAAGCCTCCGATATACATCGAATCGGCACATATGCCTGCTCGAACTCAAAACGGTGTGACAATAGACGTTTACGCATACGTGGAGAATGCTGCTGGTCTTGCTAAGGCGCTAGAAGGTGGAACTGACGGGCTGATTATTGGAACGCCCAAAGAGCCCGAAACAGGCTACTACGCAAATATCCTCACAGCAGCAGTTGGCAAGCATGTGGCATTCGCAGCACAGCAGGTCGATGCGGACTTGCTTCGCGCCGTGATGAAATTCGCTTTGCCTATACAAGTAGTTTCAGTGCTCTTGCCTGCAGCCGAATACGACTCCAGGGCCAAAGAAGCACAAACAATAATGGAATCGGTCGAAATAGAAGCATTTCTTAACGATCTCGATCCGCCGAATGTAGCTCTTGGCATATTGACCGAAAAAGCAGATCCGAAACAAGCTAAGATAATGGATGAACCGGCAATACTTGCGGTAGATTTGCGCGGATCAGCTTATCTTATTTCAAGAAGTGACGAGCTCCGCGAAACAGTTCATGCGTGGGTTAAAGACAAAGACGCGAAGAATGTGATAATTCTGCTTGGCAACAACTTGCCAGCGATAACAACGGTAGTAGAAGCTGGGGCGCGAAGCGTCGCCGTTTCGCCGGATCTCGTAAGCGAGTGCAAATACATAATAAGATCTATCGGCTTGGAGGACGCGCTTTGAAGTTCGTCGCCTGGATGGCATACCACCTTGAATCACGCGAAATAGTAGACTCTTACATCAACAGAATACGACCATATTTAGCCGGACATGAATTCGTCGTATGCGAAGATCTTGAAAGCATAAAGCGCGAGATAGTCGATGCTGACGTAATGATCGGATGGCGAATCACACCGGAAGTTTTCGCCGAAGCGCGAAAGCTCAAGTGGATTCAGTTTGGCAGCGCAGGAATTGACCACACAATTTTCCCAGAACTGCTTAATAGCGATGTAATCCTAACAACGCTAGCGGGGATACACACAGTTGCTGTAGCAGAGCATGTGATAGGTTTGATGTTGGCGCTTTCGCGCAGAATAGACTACGCGATACGAATGCAAGCGAATCACTTATATGAGAGAAATCATATCGCTTCTACCGCGGACGAGCTGGCAGGAAAGACTGTGGGGATTGTTGGGTTAGGAAAGATAGGACTAAACATCGCAAGACTTGCAAAGGCGTTCGAAATGCATGTGTTAGGAACCAAAAGAACGTTTATGCCACACATTCCAAACGTGGATCGAGTTTACTCAACGGAAAATTTGCTGGAAATGCTGCCTGAGTGCGATTATCTGGTTTTAGTGCTTCCTCTAACAGAAGAGACAAAAGCGCTGATCGGTCGTGAAGAGATAGCAGCAATGAAACAGAACTCTCGTCTGATCAACGTGGCTCGTGGTGCTATGGTAGATCATGACGCACTGGATGAAGCGCTGCGATCTGGCAAACTATCAGGCGCAGCTCTGGATGTGTTTCCGGAGGAACCACTACCTCCTGATAGCCCAATATGGGACATGCCAAACGTCATCATAACTCCGCACACTGCTGGATCACACCCGCGCTACAGCGAAAGCGCCGCGAGAATATTCAGGACCAACCTGGAAGCATTCTTGAGAGGTAGCGAGATGGTCAATGTTTATCAAAGAGAGCGTGGATACTAAGATACTTTGACTAAACCTATTGATTAGAAAACACATAGCACTTTGCGGTCAGCTTCCAACCTCGACTTGCCGCACCGAATCGGGAAGATGGAAAGACAGCACCGCAAGCTCTTGGAAAAAATCCACATTTCGAACGAACACGTGCTCCGGCAGCCTGAGCACCACAGGGGCAAAGTTTAGGATTGCGAGTACGTTAGCTTCTACGAGCATCTCAGCAACATCTTGCGCAGCGTGAGCGGGAACGGCGATGATTGCCATCCTCGCTTGCAAACGATAATTCTCTTCTACAACATCATCAATATCTTTTATGACCAAGTCCCAAAGTGGTTGGCCTATCTTGTTGGGGTCGTTATCGAAAACAGCGACTATCTCGAAGTTGTCCGCACGAAGAGGCGCATATCCTGCCAACGCCGATCCCAAATTCCCCGCACCCACAAGTAGCACATTTTGTTTGCCTTCAAGTTTCAGAATCCGACTCAAACGCGCGTGCAGCTCTCTAACGTTATAACCTACCCCGGGCCTTCCAAACTCACCGAAGTATGACAAATCCTTACGAAACTGCGCAGCATTTACCCCCGTGCGCTCCTCCATGTCCGTAGACGAAATTGTTTCAACATTCCTACTCTTTAGCACGCTGAGAACTGTGAAATAAGTAGCAATCCTTTCGAGAGTAGGCATCGGCACTTTTCCGTCGGTGAGCATACGCTTATTATCCCTCAAGCTTAAATCGACTTGGCAGTGTTGTGACAGTGGAAGTATATCAGAACCGTTGTGCCAAAGGCAAGCACTCGTTCGATTTGGCCTTAGTTCAAAATCACCAGATCGTTCCAATCTCTAAGCCGAATTAATCTGCGATTGGTCTGCCAACCAATCGGCCGACTTCCACAAACCACGCCAGTCACAGCTACGATTCGACCGACTAAGTTGTCCGGATATCCGGGACAATTGACAAGAACGCCAATGCGACCGTTCAAATCGCGAACTTTGCTACCATCATCAACGAGTAGATAGTAGCCCAGGACCTGAGTAACTCGCCCCACAATTTTAACGAGCAACCCAATATTGTTCGGCCCATAAGGATCATTAACTCCCAACACATAGGGCGGAATATCTGCTCCTCCAACTGCTCGACAGCTCATCATCAGGGGTTCCAGCGGATCCACATGCCCAGTTTTGGTAACCGTGCCGCGAAGTTCTCGCTCGACAGGCGTTTGCAAATCTGGTCGGTATGTGTTAATTGTGCCAACCACATCTACAACATCGCCAATCTGCAAACCATCTGTCGATCCTGCAACTCTAATACCCGCTACTCTGTCAGGCTGCTCTATATAAAAGCCTCCACAATCAGGATATATTCCAGTAACAATACAACCACGCAGCTCCACCTCAACGTTATCCGGCAACAACTTAATTGTAGAACAATTGATCACCATAACCTTAATCGAAGCATGAGCTGCCTGAGAATAGTTGGAGTCGGCATCGCTGGTGAAAGCAGAGTAGTAATAAGTTCGCCCCTGCGTCAGATTCTCGTGCACAAAAGAGCCATTCGAGCCCGGCATCAAGTTCTGCGAGCACACCGGCAATCCGTCATTGGGGCTAGTCGGATAGCCTGAGGTTGAATATCGAATTACGGTTTGCTTATAGTCAACATCAGATGGATTTGTCCACGTAAGCAAAACGTCATCCATGGTTAGAAAAGACGCTTTGAAGTTGGAAATAGGATTAGGTGGGCTGGTATCGGCAACCGGAACTGCCGAAGCGTTGCGCGATCCTGAAACATTCCCGACCGCATCCTGGGCAAAGGCAGAAAAGTAATAAGTAACGCCGGGCGTCAGATTTTCTACCGTGAACGAATCGTATGAGTTTGGCGCAGCAGGTCTGTGTGCAACTAACTCACCTGACGAAATAGAAGACGGGTATCCTGAAGTGCTCATCCGAATCACAGTAGAGCGAAAGTCCGATGTGCTTGGATTGCGCCAGCTTAATGTAATTCTCTTCTGACCTGCCGTAGCCAAGAAGTCACTTACGCGCGACGGAGCGACGGTATCGTTAGGTTTCAGATTGATCGGTTTAGTCACAGGCTGGTCACCCAAAGAGGCAAACCAGGTTGAACCTCGGATCATGTCAAGTTGAAGCAAATACGTGGCGGTATTCGGCCAATCGGAGGGCAAGTTGAAGCCGACAACTACTTCGCCTCCACTCGGCACAGTCTGTTCGAGCGTTTTCAGAATTTTCTCGGTACCCGGAATAACAGCGCCGGTAGAAGAATCCAGAAGTCGACCCCCAAGCGAATAATCACCGGCGGTCCAAGGCAAAAAGCCGTCATTCCGTATATTCACACTTATCACGGAACCTCGCTTGAAAACTCCTGGAATCTCCCACGTGCGAAGGAATGTAGCATCTGACTCGCGCAGGCCTACGCTGCTTTCGATAAGTTCACGTGAGATATCCATATAATATGTATCCGGCAAGTAACCGCCGGCTGATCTCGTATAGTCCCTACATCTTTGAACCGAAGTACCTTCCCAAAGCTCGTTCCACGTCTCTAACATGATCAGGTTTGAGACGAATGCTTGTTGTCCGTTGAACGATCTGATTAATCTTCGACCGTCGTATCGATCAGCATAAGAACCCGGGCTGCGAATCAAACGATCATCATAACCAGGGCCTATTGAAGTAACCCGGTAGCCTGCAAGTTCGTAGGAGATTCCCCAACAGGTAGCAGCTCCCCAGGCGTAACGTCCGTCTGCCGACCCTGCCCCACCCTGTTGAAACCAGGAGTTTTCGTGTATCACCCATGGAACGATGCCATTGCCGTTAGCATCCTTAAAGTCCGCTGCGAACCGGTCCTTTATCCACTGCCAAAGTGCGGTGCCGCTGCTCGAAACGCCCGTAAACCACGCCGCCGTGTAAGTAATGATGATCGGTCTACCACCGTTTTCCAGGCTCTCACCATTATGCGTAGCCCAATACTTTTGGGGCACGGCAAGAAAGAACGGTTTTATCTTACGGTCGTAGAAATAAACCCAGTTATCTTGATTGTCGAGAGGCATTTTCTCGTGCGGGTGATAACTTCGACCTTGATCTACATTCCACTCACAACATTCTGAAGTAGTGTCGTCAAACATTGCTATTTTGATGCCGCAACCGCTTCTTTCCAATGCAGGAACCATGTAGTTCGCCACAGAAACGTGATCTCCCCAGCTTATCAGCGCAGCAATATCTACGCCCGCTTTGCGCATGTCCGCGAATTCTGCTTCCCACCAGTATTGGTTAAGCATAGAATAGTAGCCGTTGTTGTAACCAATCCAAGGATTACCGATAAGTCCGTAGGGATGATAAATCATTAAGCTTGGGTCGGCATTATTGTACGGAGCATCATACCAATAGAACAAAAACGCGCCTATCTGCGTATTTGGTTTGCGAACCGGGCCGTATAGGAGATTTTCCGTTTCCGCACCTCGCTTAAAATCAAGCTCAACACAATCAGGTGCTCCATTTTGGTATACAGTCAAAACGGTCGATCCGCTATTAGTTACAAATATATTGTCATATTGGCACGAGAGTATCTTATATCCGTCGTAGCATCCATCAACCGCTACTTCGAATCGAGAAATTGTCTTGCCAATTGCTGCCGTAGGCACCGGAAGTTTGCGGTGATACCATTTACCATAAGCGTAGGCCGATATATCGGAGTTTGGATTTCCGGATATGCCATTTTGGTCATTCCAACCCGGCATATCACGCCAGCGACTCCCATCTGAATTAACAATATCGATTCCACCAACACCTTGCGCACAACAGTTGAGATATACATCATATTCGATGCAATCACCGGGCTGTACAGTCCAAGGCTTGGTGGAAATTATCCAGTAGTCTCTAACCCACGTCGGAGACTGAGGTACTTGCACACGGAATCGAATTACATCGTCAGCACAACACGGTGCGGTCAGCAATGAAATTAGTAGCAGTATAGTAAATCCTTTTAATGCAATTGTTGTGCATGATAAATCACTTCTCATAGGCGAAAATTATTCTCAGTTACCTATAAGCAACTTAAAATAGTGATATCGTAAAGCTTTTTTGTTTGACGCAGTCTGCAATTATAATGTTCCTGTTATAGATTATGAGCACTAGAAAGAAACCCAACAACTCACGAGATAATCGAGGCCGAATACGAACACCTGTCGGCTGTTATCAACTGCTTATTCGCCTGAATCGTCCGAAGACAATAACCATAGGAAAGCTCGGCACATTTTTCTTTCCTGAGGGCTATTATGTGTACACAGGGAGCGCGATGATCGGATTGCAAGCCAGACTTTCACGCCATCTATCAGACAAGAAAAGATTATTTTGGCATGTTGACTTTCTGCTTGAGCACTGCGCAATAATTCGCTATGCTATTAGAGTAAGTTCAAGAAGAAGGGAATGCAAACTCGCATCTGCAACTATCGCAATGAAGGGAGCAAGCGTGCCGGTTAGGGGTTTTGGATCAAGCGACTGTAAATGCCCGGCACATCTTGTTCACTTCGAGACCGAGCCAACCCAATTGCCTGCAGAGAGTGATTAAAATATGAACCTTGTGCAGACCAGCGGTAGCCCGTATAAGGTCACTTTGGAGGTCTTTGAAGGCCCGCTTGATTTGCTACTGCACCTGATTCGCTCAAACGAAATCGACATCTACGATATTCCAATTGCGAAGATAACGGAGCAGTATCTTGCATATCTTTCATTAATGGAATCGCTTGACTTGGAAATCGCGGGCGAGTGGTTGGTTATGGCGGCAACGCTACTTGAGATCAAATCTAAAATGCTGCTTCCCGAAGATCCAGCAGAGGAAACAACGGAAGAGGAGAAGGTCGACCCAAGACTGGAGCTTGTCGAGCGATTAATTGAATATGAGAAGTTTAAGAGCGCAGCGGAGATCTTCCGTGAACGCGAAGCAGAGCGAGCAAGGATTTTTGCAAGAGGTCCAAGCGAAGTCGAATTCGAGCTGAAGCCGATTATTTCGCTTGAAAACTTAACTGCAGACGATCTACTTGCCGCTCTCCAAAGAATACTTGCGGACGTAAGCGAAGATAACATTACTACGATCCAACGTCGGAAAATAACAGTTCGGATGCGTATGCGTGAGATTTGGCGCAAAGTAACCTCTGCCTCCGGACAACTTACTTTCGACGATCTCTTCGACGATACCGCATCGAAAGTCGAGATTGTAATAACTTTTCTGGCTCTTCTGGAATTATTGAGACTGCAGAGAGTGCGCGCCAGGCAAGCTCGCGCATTTGCACCGATTAAGATCATACCTGTGGCTGAGTCAGATGAAACCCAAAGATCTATCGCCTGAACACGAAAACCTAGACGTAGTCGAAATAATCTCTGCCGCGCCAATTGGCGAAACGCCTGTCGAAGATGTAGTGGAGACCGTACCGGGCGTAGTCGCAGCTCACACGAAAGAAGTGGAAACATCGGCTGCGAATACGAAATGCGATCTCCACCTCAATGGCGAGCTAAAAAAAGTTTTGGAATGCATGCTCTTTGTTTCAACCGAACCGCTTAGCGCGAAGCAAATTGCCGACGCATTGCAAGTTGATGTGTCTGTAGTCGAAGACGGGATGTCCGAGCTGGAGAAATCGCTGGAGGGTCGGAGTGGAATTCAACTAATGCGAGTTGCAGGCGGTTACCAGCTATGCACAAGGCCTGAATATGCCGATTACTGTGCGATGATACTTCAAAATACTAAAAAGCGACTTTCAAAGGCCGCATTGGAGACTCTAGCTGTGATCGCTTACCGTCAGCCGTGCACACAGCCAGAAATAGAAGCCGTGCGCGGCGTGTCGGTTGACGGGGTGATCAAAACTTTGATAGACCGCGGATTGGTAAAAGAAGCAGGGCGAAAAGCAGCACCTGGTCGGCCGATATTATATGCAACCACCTCAGAGTTCTTGGAATATTTCGGCCTCAATGATATTTCAGAACTGCCTGATATCGACATGCTAGCGGTGGAAGAAATCAAGTCCCTGGAAGCACAAAAGAAGAAGCTTGCTGACGATAATCAGACTTCCCTGTGGGAAACTAAGACTGATGCAGAATCAAATGGTGATTTCTAGTGTTTCACTTATTATCTTCTAAATTCGCACACAACCGAATAATATCGATACTGATAATAGCACTGTTAGGCGCTATACCACTTTCGGCGATGGCAAGAGAAGGAAACACTATTGTTCTGCATCTCGACGACGGCCAAAACAGAAAGCAACCACCTTATGCAGATTCTGAGATTAGACCGTTGGACGAATGTCCTATTATCGAGGTTCCTGCTGTATCCGATCGCCCTGCGCCCTTGCCAAATGTCAGTAAGGCTGGCAGTGTCGTCTTGATGGATGCCGAAACTGGGCAGGTTCTATATCAAAAGAACGCTCACACCAGGCGCCCAAACGCAAGTACCACAAAGATTATGACCGCGATACTCTTTATCGAGAACGTGGGAATGAACGAGTGGATTACCGCGAGCAAGAAAGCTGCTGAAACGCCATACACCTCTATTCACCTTAAACCTGGAGAGCGAATTCAAGCCAAGGATTTGTTGATGGCTATGATGATTCGGTCGGCAAACGATGCCGCCGTTGCTATAGCTGAGCATGTCGCGGGCAGCACTGCAAAGTTCGCAGAAATGATGAACAAGAAGGCCAGAGAAATCGGTTGCAAGAACACTCATTTTGTTACACCTAACGGGCTCTTCGACAAGAATCATTATTCGAGCGCCTATGATCTCTGCCTTATGGCCAAATACGCGTTTCGATATCCGATATTCAACGAAGTTGTAAAAACCCGAAAATACGTGCTCAACAGTCGCACAACGAACCGAGAAGACCTAGTTGTTTTTGCTCGCCACCGATTTATGAAGAACTATCCGGGTGCAGACGGAGTTAAGTCCGGATACATCAAACAAGCGGGCTATTGCTTCGTGGGAAGTGCAACTCGCAACGGTTGGCGGTTAATAGCAACGGTACTCAAAAGCGATGATGCAGGACGAGATACCGCCGCAGTAATCGACTACGGCTTCAACAACTTCCGACCTTATACCATTGCACAAGCCGATCTTGTTTGTGCTAGTGCGAAGATCGATGGAGGGGCTGCAGAGAAATTGCCGGTAGCACCTGCAAAAGACCTTAAGATAATCGTGCCCAAAACGGGCGCTCGCATAGTCACGCAACTAAACTTGAAGCCACTACAAGCCCCGATCACTAAAGGCACTCCGGTTGGCACGGTCTCAGCAACGGTAAATGGCGTGGAAGTGAGCAGAGTCGAGCTTCGCGCAGCTGAAGACATGGGAGTGAGCATTGCACGACGAATATGGTTCCTGTTAAAAACATGTGGGCTGTTGGTTGCAGGATTGAGCGGTATTGGCTATGGAACAACGGTTGCAAAAAGTGCTTGCCTCCGCAGGCGTCGGGTCACGACGTCACTGCGAAGAGTTAATCGCCTCCGGTAGAGTTGCCGTAAATGGGCAGATAGCAAAACTGGGAGATAAGGCGGATCCTGAAAAAGACCTGATAACCATCGACGGGAAGCCCATAGAACCTGAGCAAGGTAAGCTATATATCCTCATCAACAAGCCTGTAGGCTATACTAGCACCCGATTCGATCGGTTCGCAAAGCAAACTGTTCTAGAACTGGTTCCGGAAGTGAAAACCTATTTGTATCCGGTTGGGCGACTGGATGTGGATACTTCCGGCTTGATACTGCTTACCAACGATGGTGAGCTTGCCAATATGCTCACCCACCCATCTTATGAGATCGAGAAGACTTATGTAGCCGAAGTGAATGGTCGAATCAGTTCCCAGGCTCTCGAAAGGCTGGCGCAAGGAGTCGAACTCGAAGACGGTAAGACTGCGCCCGCTAAGGTGCGACTTCTGCGCTATTCGCCCGAAAACAATACAAGCATAGTCGAGATTACTATCCACGAAGGTCGTAAGCGACAGGTAAGGCGAATGTTCGCTGCAGTTGGACATCGAGTTATACGCCTAACACGGACACACTTTGCAAACTTGGACATTAAGGGACTCGCCGAAGGTGAACACAGATATCTAACCAAGAAGGAGATATCGAGCCTGCGAAAACTTGTGAGAGGAAGGCAAGAAAAAACTTGAAACCGACTCGAGTTTTATTTTTGTGCGGATGCAAGTTGTTCAAGATTGCCGGTATTAGGTTTTCAGTCTTTGCTTTTTTGCTAATCTTGCTCCAGGCCATGCTTGCGCCGTCTTGTCAAGCTGCGTATCCGATGCGCGTTAAAGACGCTCGCGGCAAGACAATTGTCATAAAGGCTAAACCTGTTAGAATTGTTTCGCTTGCCCCCAGCAACACGGAAATTCTCTTCGCACTCGGACTAGACAGCCGAGTTGTTGGCGTTACTAAATACTGCGACTATCCCGCAGCGGCTAAGAAAAAGCCTAAAATAGGAGACATGACCGTCAGCGTAGAATCGGTAGCAGCACTTAAACCGGATCTAGTGTTAGCTCATGCATTTTTAAACGACACGGATATTCCAAGACTAGAGAAACTTGGCCTGACTGTATTTGCCATCGATCCGAAAAGCATTGATCAAGTGATTCGCGACATTCGTACAATTGGAAAGATCACTGCGCGTCCAAGAACTGCAGATTCGCTGGCAAAGAAAATGGAAGCAGTCGTTGCGTCGGTAAAGACTGCACGAGCAAAGAAACCATTTCGTAAGGTGCTCGTGGTTGTTCAAGCAAATCCGTTGTGGGTAGCCGGACCGAAGACGTTTGTAGATGAGATGATCTCAATTGTGCATGCTAAGAATGTAGCTTACGACGCCCGCCCTGGCTTCGTAACTTTCTCCAGAGAACTTGCCATTTCGCGCAACCCGGATGTTATCATCACCGGCGTATTTAGCGACATAGCTTATTTCACTAAAAGCCCGGAATGGCGCACAATAAACGCCGTGAAAAAAAACAGGGTACGAGTCATTGACAGCGATTTGATCGTTCGAGCCGGACCAAGACTTGCAGAAGGGCTCAAGAAACTGGCGAAGATGCTGGATTGAGAGCTCAGGAACCCGTGTTCTTTGATAAGGCCCTAGTCATCTTAACGCAAACGGTGGAAAGTTGTTATTGCCAATAGCACAAGTCTTCAAATAAATAGCAACCAAGACCTATAATCCAGCATTGTCTCCTATAATTCGACAGGCTCAGGATATGCCGATTAAACCAAGGATCAAAGGCACCGCCTGAGCCTGTCGAGGGCAAAAACAGCATACCATCAGCTTCAACAAACTCAGTCTGGCATCAGGTATTGCTCGGCGTGGATGCTCAAAGTCCCGACTCAATAACTCATCGCAAGAAACCCTGCAAACTCAGGCTCCAACTTGCGTTCGGATTATTTCCTCAGCTTTTGCAAGCGCGTCCTTTACCTTCGAGACATCCTTTCCGCCGGCCTGAGCAAACTCGGGCTTGCCGCCGCCTCCGCCACCTGCTACCTTCGCCACTTCACGTAGAATGTTTCCTGCATGGAACCCCTTTGCAACGAGGTCTGGGGTTACCTTGCCGACGAAGAGCACTCGACTATCGGCAACGCCTGCCAACACCACAACGCCGGACTTGATCCTATCAGATATGCTATCGGCTAGCTTCTGAAGTGTAGATACATCTGCCGTTGCAACAGACGACGTAACGAATCTAACTCCGCCAACTTCTTGTGCCGACTCAGCAAGGCTTGCAGCGCTCTCCGCTGCTGCGCATGCTTTCAACGTGTCGATCTCCTTGCGAGCTTCTTTTAATGCCTCATTCGTGCGCATAGCAGCCGCTGCAGCCTCTGACGTAGCCACTCCAAACACTTCAGCAATCTCTCGAAGCCGGTCTTCAAGTTCGTGCACATAACGCATAACACCGAGGCCAGTCACAGCCTCCACTCTTCTGAGTCCAGCACCGATGCTTGATTCGCTTACGATCTTGAACGACCCTACGCAAGAAGTGTTGCACAAATGAGTGCCTCCACACAGTTCCATAGAAACGTCGCCTATGCGCACTACGCGAACCGACTCGCCATATTTCTCGCCAAACAGAGCGGTTGCACCCATTTTGCGCGCATCTTCTATGCTAGTCACTAGCACATCCGCTCGAATATCTTCCAGGATCCACTCGTTCACTAGGTCCTCGATGCATCGAAGTTCTTCCGGAGTTACGGCTTGAAAGTGCGAGAAATCAAAACGGAGCCTGTCAGGTTCAACCACCGAGCCTGACTGCAATGCATGTTCGCCCAAGACTTTTCTAAGAGCAGCGTGCAGCAGGTGAGTCGCCGTGTGACTCCGCGCGATGGCCATCCGACGCTTAGCATCAACCTCCGCATTAACCACGTCACCAACGGAGATCGACCCCGATGCAACTCGACTCCTATGTAGGAAGAAATGCGAGAGCTTGATCGTATCTCTTACTTCCAGCGCCCCCGCCTCCGAAACAATATTGCCCGTATCGCCTATCTGGCCACCCGACTCAGCATAGAACGGAGTCTGGTCGAGCACAACATCGACTTCTTCGCCTTCATGTGCCGTCGAGAGTAACTCGCTATCTTTGATAATCGCAAGCACAGTAGCCTTGGAAGAAGTAGTTTCGTAACCCACAAACCTAGTGGGACCGCCGGTTCTGTCCAGCTCCAGTAGCACCGAGCCTTCACCGGCCATTATGACGCCTCCAAACTCGCCGGCCTCTTTGGCTCTAGCACGTTGCTCTTCCATCGCCGCCTCGAAACCGGCCTCATCGACGACAACACCGCGTTCTGCCGCTATCTCGCGAGTAATCTCCAGCGGAAATCCGTAAGTGTCGTATAGAGTAAATGCAACTGTCCCGTCGAGTTTCTTTTCTGAAGAAGTAACAGCCGCTTCGATCTGATCCTCAAGCCGCTGCATGCCGCTTTCAAGAGTCCGGCGGAATTTTTCCTCCTCTCCGGCAAGAACCTTCTGAACATATCCCTGCCGCTCGACAATCTCCGGATAAACATCGCCCATAATATCAACAACAACGGGCACGATTTGCGCCAGGAAATTTTGCGCAAGACCAAGTTTACGCCCTTTTACAACGGCGTTCCTGATGATTCGACGCAGTACATAACCGCGCTTGATATTTGAGGGCATAACTCCGTCGGCAATGGCAAATGTCGCGGCACGTATATGATCGGCCACCACACGTATAGCGAAGTCAGTCTTCTCGTTGGAACCGTATTTTACGCCGGAAATCGACTCAATGCACTGAACAATCGGCAGAAAAAGATCGGTCTCGTAGTCTGTAGGCGTTCCCTGAAGCACAGCAGTGGTTCGCTCCAGTCCCATTCCAGTATCTATATTCTTTGCAGGCAGAGGAACAAGAGTGCCGTCATCCTGACGATCAAACTGGGTAAAGACCAGATTCCAAATCTCAACAAAGCGGTTGCCTTCGTATGCAATAGAATATGTCGGATCATCAGGAAGGCCAAGTTCAGGCATAACATCGACAAAGATTTCGTTGCATGGTCCGCACACACCGCTTGGCCCCTTACTAGGCGCATTGGCAGGCCAATAGTTTTTGTCTTCACCCAATCGGACGACTTTATATGCGGGAATACCTATCTCTTTGATCCAAACGTCCGCAGCTTCATCATCGTCCAAATAAACACTGGTCCATATATGATCCGGATCTAGTTTTAGGACCTCCGTAATGAACTCCCAAGCCCAGATAATAGCCTCGCGTTTAAAATAGTCGCCGAAGCTGAAGTTGCCCAGCATCTCGAAGAACGTATGATGAACAGCGTCTCCAACCTCTTCAATATCATCGGTGCGAAGGCATTTCTGGCAAGTAGCAATGCGCCGGCTGGGCGGGATTCGGTCACCTACGAAGTATGGTTTGAACTGCACCATGCCGGCAGACGTGAAGTAAAGCGTTGGATCATCTGGCACTAGCGAATCACTCGGATAGATGAGATGACCTTTGCTCTCAAAGAACTGAAGATATTTTGTTCGGAGTTCGTGACTTAGCATAGTCGTCTGTTGTCGTTTATTTAGAATCTCCTTTTATCTTTGTTTCTCTCACGTAACCGCGCTAGCCATCGCAGACAGGCTTTCAACAACAGCCGCGTTCGGCAATCGGAGCATCATGAGCCGCCATGAACGCTTCAATTGTTTTCTGATCTTTGATACCCGTTGTTGCACCAATTGCCGTTACGCAAAATGCACCAACCGCATTTGCAAACTTTCCAGTCTTCTCAAGGTCCCAACCGTTTACTATGCCCGCAAGGAACCCAGCAGCAAAAGCATCACCAGCCCCACAGGCATCCACCGCGTTGACTTTGTAGATGGGTATTCGGAGCTCTGCATCAGCACTTCTGATGTAACACCCGGCCTCACCCATTTTCAGCGCGACGGTTTTGACCCCTTTATCCATAAGAACCTTTGCAATATCAGCGGGGTCCTGCTTGCCAGTGATCATTCTGGCTTCCTCAATACTTGGGACAAAGTAATCGGTGTAAGGCAAACACGGCTCCAGCAGTTTCATCCAATTGCCGCGAGAATCCCAACACGTATCGAGTGATGTTATAACCCCTATTTCCTTCGCTTTCTTAAGAACTCGTGCTGCCGGTTCGCCATCGAAAGCGGGCATCAAGAAAAAGCCTGCCACATGCAGAATCTTGCTTCTCTTTATAACCTCAAAGTCGACATCTTCGTCAGTCAAAGTGGCATTGGCACCTATATAGTGGATGAAGCTTCGTTCCCCATCGCTATGAACAGTCACCATCGTTGCCGATGTAGATACCTTGGTGTCGCGCACAACTCCAGAACAATCCGCACCCCACTTAGAGAGCTCGTTAACCATGAAGTCTCCGAATCCGTCATTGCCTACCTTGCCGATAATAGCCGTATCTATACCTATTTTGGCAAGTGAAGTGCCGGTGTTCGCTGCGCATCCGCCAGTATGCAATTCCATCGTGTCCACTAACATCAGCTTGCCGCGCTCCGGCCAGCTATCTACTGGCTTGCCAATAACGTCAGCAACTAGAATTCCTAGACAAGTTACTTCAGCCATATTGCTTACCCGCCTCACTTCTCAACAGAAAATTAGGAAACCATCGAACCTACACGTAACGGCCGACGATATTCCTGCTTCGTTATTCACATCTGCCTGTCACTTCCGGGCCAACCATTATCCTCAACCGTTTCGGTCTCATCCTCGACAATGCCGTATTTGATGAAGAGCTCGCGAAGAGCGTGTGTAAGGACAAATGCGGTGGCACCCAAGTAGAATACGGCCATTCCCACAAAACCAAGAACGGCGCAGATGACTGCAAGCGCGATTATAACAAGAAAGAGTCCGACTGTAAAGCCTGGATTGTCCGCCACCAAAAGGAACGATTTGCGCACTACAACCAGCGGCCTGGGCCCTGATTCCATACCTAGTTGAACCACCAATAGAGGAAGATGATACATCGTCATCATCATCCACACTAAGGTGATATATCCGCACAAGACACCCACAATTTGAAAGACCATACTACCTCTAATACTCAGGAAGAAAAGTGTATCACCCAAAAGCAACACCGTTACCGCCAAATCTAGAACCAATAACTTGAGCGCCGGTCCTAAAAGCGTTTTTATACCGTTCCATGTGTCCGACAAAGTCGGGTATTCGTGATAAACTGACTTTGTCGCATAATAGTAAACTCCAACAGCAAACAACCAAATTGTAATGACAACCGGTAAGAAAAACACAATCTTCGCCACCCCTATAGACCGACCCAGCTTACTTGCCGCGGTTATCGCCACACCAGTAAGGACTGAAGCCGATACAAACGAGGCAAAAGTAACAAAGACCACGTATCCGAGGTGATCATAAGCTGCGCTGAAGCCTCTTCTAAGAGCCAAACCTAAGCTTGCCGGACGAAATGGAATTCTTTCATCTTTCATAGAAACATTATACACGAGTCATCTGATATAATGGTTTATCTGATATAATGGTTACCGCGTTCGAATACAGAGGAGTATCTACTTGGAAGCCGTAACCAACTGGATCACTACAAATATATCGTATCTTGGCTATTGGGGCATCTTAATAATGATGGGAATAGAAAGCGCGTGCATACCGCTCCCAAGCGAAATCATAATGCCCTACGGCGGTTTCTTGGTTGCCACGCAACCTGAACGGTTTTCGCTTTGGTGGATGGGCGTAGCCGGAGCCGCCGGTTGTGTGTGGGGTTCTATGGTAGCATACTGGGCCGGCATGTATGGCGGCAGACCTTTTATCGAGAAATACGGCCGCTACATCCTCATTCGCCGAAGAGATTTAGACAAAGCGGATGCATTCTTTGCAAAATACGGAGATTGGGCGATATTCATAAGCCGATTGCTGCCGGTCGTGCGCACCTTTATCTCGTTCCCCGCCGGTATAGCTCGAATGAATTTAGTCAGATTTGTCGCTTATACATTCCTTGGCTCGCTACCTTGGTGTCTAGCACTAGCCTACGTCGGCAAGGTATTGGGAGACAGATGGAACACTCTAAAGAGCTATTTCCACGGTGCAGACATACTAATCGGGCTCGCTATTGTGATACTGATAGCGCTTTATGTATGGCACCATTTACGCGGTGCAGATGAATCAACTAAAGAACCTTCGGAGTATGATATATCAAAAGAAGAAATCAAGAACTAAAAGTATCGCCTTTTGAAATTGAATCTTCGTTACTTGCCCTCGACCTCTTTGCCGAGCTCAGCAACAACACTGTCGGTTAGACCGCCGATGAACTCCTCCCATCGAGACTTGCTCCAAATCTCTATTTTGTCGTTCAGACCTACTATCCATATGCTGTCGCCGTTTTTGATGCCGGCATGTTGCATGAGAATTTGTGGTATGGCAACCCTGCCTTGCTTATCCGGAGAACATTCACATGCCGCGCCTACAAAATAGCGCTCCAACTTGAGTCCGCGCTCGTCCAACAATGATTTAGGCGTTAGCTTCTGCCTTACGCGCGGCCAGTCTCGCTCAGCAAAAACCCATAAGCAGCCGTGTAAACCCCTGGTGATAACAAAATTCTCGCCCAGCCTCCGCCGAAAGCGAGCAGGGATTACCGTGCGACCTTTATCATCTACTGTGTGTTCATATGCTCCGGAGAACATTGGCTGCAATGTGTAATGACAAACTAGCACCGAACCCACTACTAGGTATGGTGCTTGTCATCCGTTGTTTTGAATTCTCCTATTTTGAATCTTATTGAACGTTTGCCAGATGGACGCCGGACAAGATCGGCTTCTTCGAAGTAACCAAAATCGCACTCGTCGGCAATAAGTAGCAATTTGATAAACTCTTTGTGGCTCCGGGCAGCAATTTGGGCAGTGCAACTCGAACAATAGCTTCGCGAGATCGACACGCTTCCGTTAACGTCGGCAAGGCTTACCACCGTGTTAGGAAAAGGATCTAAGTTGCCACAAATATTGCATTGAGGTAATGGCAAGAGAGTGCTTTGTGTGTCCTTGCACAACTCGTCAACAATTCGATAAATTAAAGGCTCGAAGGAGCGATAGGTGATAACGAAGGCATAAGTCCGCCTTAGCACATCCTCCAATTCGTCTAAGAGCAGCACGTCCGAGTGGTGCGCCTGCACCGCATAACCAACAAGTTTCCCTACGCACAACGGACAAACCTGCACTTTCGATTCCAACTCTAGAAAGAGTTTGGCTATCTCGTCTGCCTCATCCATTGAGCGCGTTTCTATTAAATAAACCCACCTGATTCCAGGCGGAACAGGTTCAACCCGAATCTCGCTTACTGTGGGAATCTGATGCTGTTTTTTCGGCATTTGCAGGCTCCTACATGCCAAACCTACCCAAGTATACCACTTTCTACCACTATATACCCCAGATTATAATGCTCCATCCACGAAGCGGTCAAGCGATTCCAGCAAAGTTTTTTGGAAAGTTTTAAGGGGAATTTCGAGAAATCTGATTCAATACGTGGTGGAAAGCAACAAACGCAACAGGCTCCTCCTGCAAACTCAAGAGGAGCCTGTTCATACAGCAAAAAGCAAGTTCGGTTCCACGTAATACCGTTTTCTAGTTAGGTACTTCTACGACACGTCCAGTCTCGAGCGATTCGATAGCGGCAGCGATGACTTTCTGAGCAGCCAGTCCGTCCGCGCCGGAACCATCGATCTCTTCAGGCGATGCTCCCTCTGATATCTGCTTCAGGAAGCGGTGAATGCGCTCCCGAAAAGTATCGTCAAAGCTGCAATATCCGCCGAATATGGGGTTTGTATATACCTGTTTCACAAGATCTTCAGCCGGATATAGAGTAACCTCGCGCCACATGTCTTCAATGACGAAGCGACCTTTTACACCGGCAACCTCGCATCTCTCCATAGGATGTCCTCGGGCAAGATCGTAACTTGAGGTCAGATGTCCAACTGCACCATTTGCAAACTGAACATTAAAAGAGGCAGTGGACCATATATTGCGTCCTGGCGCTTTCATTGCGAAACACTGTATTTTCGCTATATCTCCGCAAAAGTGACGCATCATATCCACCGAGTGGGGATTCAAAGCTTTTATGTGGAAATACGGCGAGTCGAAGTTGCCCGGTTTTCCTATCCAAAGTGCAAAATTGCAAAACAAAATATCGCCAATACGGCCCTCGTCCAGCCAACGCTTAGCCAAATATGCCGCAGGAGTGAAGCGATGGTTGAAGTCTACTCCAAAACACAGCCGCTTCTCTCGCGCGGTGCGGACCATTTCTTCAGCCTTGCTTATCTCGTTTAAAATCGGCTTCTCACACAAGACGTGGCATCCGGCTTCAAGCGCTTGCATAGTAGGTTCATAGTGATCGCTCGAATACTCGTATCCGCCGGTACAAATGCTAACAACATTTGGCCTTAGCGCATCCAGCATTTTCTCCGCACTAAGAAACCACGGAACGCCAAAATGCTCACCTGCAGCACGCGCCCTTTCTTCTATTATGTCGCACACGCCAACCAGTTCGGCCAGTTCATCATCCCTATAGATTCTAGCGTGTAAGTTTCCGATCGGCCCGCAACCGATTACGCATGTTCTTATTTTCGACATTGCAGTTTGTCCGGTAAATCGCGAATCCCCTCAGACTATAGCTCCACAGCTCTACAACTGTTTCTGTCCACGCTGAGTTTGAAGCTCCTTCGCCTGCAAATCCTGAGCAGTCTTGGGCGATCCAATATACAGAGTGTTGTATGCCTGTTCAGAACTTGTAAATTGTACTCCGTAGCCGTGCCAGTTCTTTATAGTATAAATAGGATTCCGTCGACCAGTTTCGGACTCTCTCTTTTTTATCCAAGCTTTCATTCGAGCCTCTAACATTTTCACAAGCCCAGGCTCTTCTTCCGCTAAGTTATGATTCTCTTCCGGATCTTTAAGCAGGTTGTAGAGCTCAATTTCCGGTTTGAAGTGGAAATCGGGTTCCAGCGCATGTATGTATTTCCATTCGGGAGTACGCCAACCGTGCTTGCGCATCCACGTGCATTCAGTTATGTAGAACTCAGGTTCCTGAACCCTAGGTTTGCCCTGCCAAAGCGGCGCTAAGCTACGACCGTCGAATTCGATGTCCGTCTTTATTTCCAGCAACTCTAAAATAGTCGGCATGATGTCTTTCATCTGCACATAGTCGCCAAACCTAGATGGCGGAATCTTTCCGCGGAAATAAAACACCAACGGAACATGCAAAGTGCAATCATAAAGCCCATGGTGATCAAACCAACATTCGTGATCGTAAAGCGTCTCTCCGTGATCGGAATCTATGACAACTAGTGTATTGTCCCACAGATCCAGCGAATCGATGGTGGCAAATATGTTCGCTATGCAAGCGTCCATATATGCAAGCGCACCGTCGTATTGAGCAATTATATAATCCTTGTCAGTACAATTTGGCGGGAACCAACTGGCGAAATAGTCGCGGAATGGTTTAAATTTCATCACCGGTTCCAACGATTTGTTCTTAGGGTCGAATTCGTCGCCATCGTAGAACATCCGCTCAAAAGGCGCTGGCGGAAGATAAGGTGAATGGGGGTCCATGTGTCTCAAAAACAGGAAGAACGGCTCTTTTTTGGAAGCAAGCTCTTTAAGCTCTGGAATAGTTACATTGTTGAGATTTTCGGCCTTGCGACTGCGCCCTTCTTCCCAAGATCCCCATCCTGAAAAGTCGATATACTTTTGGAAACCGCGTGAAGCCGGATTGCCACTGAACCCGACACAGGTAGTATTGTATCCGGCATCTCCTAAAACCTCAGCCAGCGTTTTGACGTGGTCTCCCAATGGACCAGGATGCCGCAACGCAACTACACCCGTTCCAAATACATCCATTCCGGTGAACATAGATGAATACCCAGGAGTGGTTGGAATATGCGGGCTATAGCAGCGCTCAAAAACCGCTCCACCCGCCGCTAGTTTATCTATGTGCGGCGTGGTAAGCCTTGGATAGCCATACAAGCTCATGTGGTCAGCGCGAAGACTATCGATGCCGAATAGTATCAAATTGGGTCGTTTTTTCATCGCAGCTCCATCAAAGTCTATAATTGTGAAATTAATAGCTCGAAGGATGTTATCCCCCTCAAAGCTCAACGCTTTCGAGTTCAACAGTTATTGTATACATCCCTTCGAGGAAATGCTATATTTGCAGAGCTTCTTTGAGGAATTCCAGAGCTTCTTGTATTCGTGCGTCCCAGTAGTCCCATGTATGTGTTCCGATATGCTCTGAGTAGTGATGTGGAACACCAAGTGCGGTAAGATGTTCATGCATTCTTCGGTTTTGATCTATTAGGAAATCTTCGGTTCCGCAATTCATCCAAAGCGCCATTGGAAAGCCCTTGTGAACATGTTGCGCTAAGACCCAAATATCTTCTGATTCTGGCACGGTCTCGCCAAAAATCAGATGCATTTCCCGATGTCTTTGCTCGTTCTCGTCGAAGCGCTCTCCAACTATAAGCGCTCCCGAAAGGCTAGCTGCTGCACAGAATATATCCGGATGCTTGAGTGCGAGCTTGAAAGCTCCATAACCACCCATCGACAATCCCGCAATGGCGCGTCCGTCGCGGTTTTTGCGAGTGTTGAATGAACGATCAACGAACCCGATCAGGTCGCGTATGATGAATGTCTCGTAGGCAGAAGTTGGAGATGAAACGGAATCCGTATACCAGCTTCGATCGGCACTTGGCATGACGATCATAAGAGGCAAATTTTCGACATAGCGCTCGATACTAGTTCGCCTGATCCATGCCGTATGATCGTCGGAAAGTCCGTGGAGTAGATACAGAACGGGAAAAGGCTCGGCGTTCTGCTCAGGGATAATCGCCATAAAAGACGTCATTCTCTGCAATGTGTTGCGGCTCGACATGTGAACTTCACATAGTGCCATATTTTTTAGATTGTCTCCGCTGTTGCCGAAGTATCGTTAACATACTATCCGCCACAGAGCCGCATCAAACCTAGCAGTTTCGTTTCAATCCCATATTGGTCCGATTAAAACGCTAAGATTGTAAACCACATCACAAACCCAGCATGCGTTTCAATCCCATATTGGTCCGATTAAAACATGGGCCAGTCTATGCTGACGGATTTGGTGGATGGAGTTTCAATCCCATATTGGTCCGATTAAAACTCCAGGCTGCTGGGTGGATGGCCGCGTAGCGATGTCAAGTTTCAATCCCATATTGGTCCGATTAAAACGGCAAGGCGGCTATTACCTGGACTCCCGAACAGCAACGTTTCAATCCCATATTGGTCCGATTAAAACAAAATTTGTTCAGCGTCGAGTATAAACTCGACGATGAGTTTCAATCCCATATTGGTCCGATTAAAACGCGTCTACAAAATTGATGTTCGTCAGATCAACGCCAAGTTTCAATCCCATATTGGTCCGATTAAAACGGGATTGGGTGTTCCTCGGCGAACCCCTTCCCAGCGGTTTCAATCCCATATTGGTCCGATTAAAACAAAACAACCGGTTTGTTGACCAGGAAAACATTGTACGTTTCAATCCCATATTGGTCCGATTAAAACATGCTCGCCGCTAACCCGGGAGGAGTAGGACATAACGTTTCAATCCCATATTGGTCCGATTAAAACTCGCAGCAATGGAAACTGCTGCTGCTGGATAGTCGAGTTTCAATCCCATATTGGTCCGATTAAAACAGGGAGTTGGTTTCTGCGTTAGGTGAGCAGTATGCTCTGGTTTCAATCCCATATTGGTCCGATTAAAACGGGGTCGTACCTCTTGCGAAAGAGGTAAAATTTAAGGT
>Ga0197142_1000344_pt1 | contig 42822 bp, 41 predicted proteins | sample GBS60_MetaG_FD_148614 | JGI IMG/M metagenome (GOLD analysis project Ga0197142, IMG submission 148614) | Sediment microbial communities from Great Boiling Springs, Gerlach, Nevada, United States - GBS 60_MetaG | ecosystem: Environmental > Aquatic > Thermal springs > Hot (42-90C) > Sediment... | reverse complement strand
AATTAAAAAAATAAAAAACAAAATTGAAGAAATTAATGAAAAATATATTCTTCCTTCTATTACTAAAACCGATTTTGCTATAATGTATTTAGCTAATGAAAGTATTTACTATGAATTAATAAGTGACAAAGATTTTGACGAAATTTGGGATTTTGCTAGAACAAAGAATGTTTTTTTAGCCTCTCCAAAAAGCTTCGAGCTTATTTGCTCTTCCCTACTTTTAGTTATTGAAAAACAAGAAACCAGTAAAAACCTAAAACAAATAATTTTTAATCTAAGACAATTAGATAAAGATATCTTAGAACTTAGCCAACAATTTGAAAAATCTTATAATCAATTAAGATATAGTTTTATAAATCTTCAAGAATTTGAAAAAATATTAACCAAATTTATTTCTAATTATAAAATCCTGACAAAAAAAGAAGAAAAATTAGAACAAAAAATTAACCAAAGGTCGTTAGTTTAAAAAATTTAAATTTAAAATGAAAATAGCCATTAATGGTTTTGGAAGAATAGGAAGAATTTTTTTTCGTCAAGCTTTTAATTATTCAAATTTTGAAATTATTGCAATAAATGATCTATCTGACACTCAAAACTTATCTTATTTATTAAAATACGATACAGTTTACGGTCGTTATGATAAATCAGTCAAGACTGAAAAAGATAAGCTCATAGTAGATAATAAAGAAATTTTAATTTTTAAAGAGGCCAATCCTTTAAAACTTCCCTGGAAAGAACTTGGAATTGACGTAGTAATAGAAGCTACTGGATTTTTTACTACTTTTGACAAAGCCCAGCTTCATCTAAAAGCAGGAGCTAAAAAGGTTTTAATAACAGCACCTGCCAAAGATGAAACTACCTTAACATTTACCCCCAATTTAGAAAATTTAGAAAAAATTTCTTCACTTGGAGAAATGGAATTTATAACTTCTAATGCTTCTTGCACTACAAATTCAGTCAACCCGGTTTTAGCAATTTTAATTAAGAGAATAGGAGTAAAAAAAGCAATTTTAACCACCATTCATTCTTATACTGCTACTCAAAATTTAGTAGATGGGATTGTTAAAGGAGAGGATTTCAGAAGAGGAAGGGCTGCTGGTTTAAATATTGTTCCTTCAACAACAGGAGCAGCTGAAGCTACTGTAAAAGTTATTCCTGAGCTAAAAAATAAATTCGATGGAATTTCAATTAGAGTTCCAACTATTTGTGGATCTTTGTCTGATATTACTGTTTTAACAGAAAGAAATACTACAGTTGAAGAAATTAACAATATTTTTAAAGAAGAGTCGTTAAAACCTGAATGGGAAGGAATATTGAAAATTAATGAAGATCAAATTGTTTCAAGTGATATTTTAAAAGAACCCTATGGTGCCATAGTAGATCTGACTCTGACAAAAGTAGTTGATGGAGATTTAGTAAAAATTTTTTCCTGGTATGACAATGAATGGGGATATGTAGCTATGCTTTTAAAACATTTAGAAAGAATAAGTCAAATATAAATAACTTTTTTATCTTTAAATAAGTCTATTTAGCAATATAAAATTTTATTTGGAAATACAAATTTGATTTTCCGGATTAACTTCAGAATTTGCACATAACCTTATTCTTCCACCCTCTTGGGATTGAACAGTGTATCCAGAAATTTCCCCTGTTTGATCTAGTGATGGATCTATAGGTATTCTAGAAAGAAAATTAGGAACTAAACATGAAAGATTTATCTGATTACTGTTTTCTTCTGTCCCTGTAGCTCTGATGATAGTAGGAGTTACTGTTGGTAAAGTTGTCGAATGATTCTGGCTTGAAGGACAATTCCATCGTCCTTGATTTTCTGTCATATTTTGAACAATAGCATTTAAAAGCCCATTTAAATCAGTGTATCTTTGAGCATCTCGAGCTTTAGCAAATTGTCTTCCTGGATTAAGAGCGACTATTATACCTCCGGCTAAAATAACTATTATACCTATAACCAATAAGATTTCTATAAGAGTAAAAGCTTTTTGTTTTTTCATTATTTTAATGACATTAAACTTTAAATTTTATTAAAAACGACCCTCTTCGTATAATAATATATTTAAAATTAAGGTATATTTAATTATAATACATTTTTTAAAAATATAACTGTGGAAAACTTATTATTAAATTTAAAGCTCTATCCATTTGATTGTTTTATAGAATTCAGAAGACAATGGAAAATAAGGCGGTGGAAGATACAGTAAATTACTATCATAAATTAATTCTCGAATATTATATCCAGAAACTCTAACATCACCACTAACCCAAGCAAAACCATATCTTAATCGGCTAGTAATTCCACCATAAACAGAAATTTTTTCTCTAAGATATCCACTTCTACATCCAGAGCTATAATAATATCTTCCAACTCTTCCATTTTGAGCAATTAAAACCGCATCAATTTTTAAATCATCTTCACTTATAAGACCAATATTTATATCTTTTTGAGCTATAAGTCCTATAATATCTGTACCATCATAATTTGTATAAAGCAAATCGTTATTGATAATAATATTAGTTTGAGTATTAGGATTTTCAGGAAATCTAGCAGAAGCTATTGTTAATCTTTTATTTCTAATTCTACCACTTATCCAAAGATTATCTTCAATAAAAATAACACCATTAGAAGGATAACTAAAATTTCCCAAAAATGTTTTACCCCTAACGCTCCAGGTACTTAAACCATAGCGAGAATTACTAGAAGAACATCTCCATTGATTATTTCTTGATTCACAAATAGAGCAATTAGAAGAAGGAGAAATCAAACTATCAACTTGATAAAGTTGGAAATTGTCCTCTCCTAAAATTATTTCATATCCAAATCTATTGTCTCCCGAAAATCCTCTATAAAATCCTCCATTTTGAGATAAATTTTTAAGATTTGATAAATTAGAAGTTATTCCTATAAAATCTACAGTTTGAACTCCAACTTTTCTCCCAGCTTTAAAAACATCTGACCTTAATGGCAAATTATCAGGATTAGGATTATCTTCAGGACAAGGATCAACTGGATTAACATGAGTGTGAACAGCCCATTCCCTACAACCACTATGGTCAGGATCTTGATAAGTAATTAATGAACTTTTTATTAAATTATGAGCAACTCCATCAAAACGAATTCCTCTATTAGAATGAATTTCACCATAAACCACTGTTCCTGAACCAAATCTAATATCACTATCTGTAATAACTGAGTACTTAGCAACTGAAGGTATAGAAACTATAACTTTAATAGTCTTTTTGATATTTGGATTGTCAACTAATTTTCCTTCTGAAATAATTTCTGCTGTTCTTACTCCTTGAACTGACTGTCTAATATTTAAAGAGAATTCTCCTATTTTATTTCCCACTCTATCATAAAAATCATATTTATAAGGACCAGCTCTTCCTGTTCCATCTTGATAATCCTCTTGAAAATGATTTAAAAACCATCTGTAATATTCAATACCTGATTCAGCAATATTTAAAGCTTGAAAAGAATTAATCTCTCTATTTAAAAAATTTAAATAACTATATATCCATAAAAGAGATCCCGAAAGAATAAATAAAGATAAAAAAGCGTAAAACAAAATATAAATAGAAACTTGAGATTTTTGATTTTTAATTCTTTTTTCTTTCATCTTTCCTTTAAATTCCTAGGAGTGACCAGAATATAATTTTCAAAAAAATTATTTTTTTGAGAAGAAGTAAAAATTTTAATATTTACTTTTATAATTCTAATTTTACTTATATCATTTGTAGGATTAAAATTTTTATCATAATAATAAAAAATATCTTGAGGCATTGGCAAATCACTAATTATTGTTTTAATTTTAGCTGTGGAAGGATCATATCTTAAAGGGGAACCAATTGGAGAAATAATTTCTTTTTTTAAAACATTATTTTCTATAAAATAAGAAATTCTTTCTAAATAATTATCTCTATCAATATCTGAATAAAAGGTTAATCTTTGTCTTCCTGTATTTTCAAGAGGATATCCTCCAATACTTGAATCTTCCATAGATTTTAATTCTTTTTCAATTTCCTTTAAAAATAAGGCGGCATCTTGATAATAACCTAGACCAAAGATAAAATAAGAGTTAAAATTAGAAACATTTAAAATTAGATAAACTAAACTAAAAAAAATAAAAATTAAAATTGCTATTACTAAAGATAATTCAAGGATTGAAAAACCTTTCATATTTTTTATTTATAAATTTTAAGATAAGATAAAGCAAAAAACCAATTATAAAAATGATTACTATAAAATAAATCAGAAATATTTTTTTTCTATTTTCATTTTTATGTTCTTTATTAGAATCAGATATTGCTTTAGTCGCTTTCTCAATTTTTTCATTATTTGGCCTTTCTTGCTTGATAAAATCTTGGTTTCCTTTTTGATTAGTGGTTAAATCTTCGGAAATAAAATTTTCTTTTTTGTTAATATATCTATTATTATCTCCTTTTAGTTTTTGATTTTTTATTAATTTATTTTCATAATTTTTTAAAATAGTTTCAGAAGAAAACTGAGATTCAATATCTTTATCATCTAATTTTGGGGTTTTAAAAGGCTGATTTATTTGAGAAGAAAAAGTAGCATAACTTTCTAAATTATAAAAATCAAAGTTTTGAGAATAAGAAAAATTATTTTCAGATAAAGATTTAAAATCTTTTAAAGTTGTAAAATTTCCAGAAATAACTGTTGAATTATTCCAAAAATCAGAAGCAATTAACTTAAAAACATAAGTGGTTGAAGGAATAACATCTAAAGAAATAAAGCATTTTCTTAATTTTTCAGGACAAATTTCAAAATCTTCTTTAATATAAAAGCTTGTAGTCGGCGAGTTTATTTGTTTATATTCAAAATTATAAATAATCTGTTCGTTAGTATTAAAATAAACCTCAACCTTTTCAGAAGTGACTGGTCTTATTTCTAAATTAGTTATAATTGGCGGATCAAATTCCTGACCTTCGTAAAAGGAAATTTTTAAAAAATAATTGCTCTCCTGATTATTAATTTTAAGAGGTTTCAAAGACTCAGAAAGGAAAAGATAATTTTCATATCCTGAAATGAGCTCTAAAGTATTTTTTACGAAAAATTTTAACCTAGCAGCATTAATCCCTTCTATAAGTAAATTATAAGTTTTATCACTTTCAAGATTTATATTAGTACCCAAAAAAATTTGAAATTCTTTGCCCCAAAATCCTCCTTCTAAAACTGGAACAATTATTCTTTTTTGATATAACATTTTATCATCTTCATCTAAAATTTTAAAATTAATCTCAGAAGAAGTTGGATTATCTAACCAAAAACTAATAACGCTTAGATTATCACTCAAAGGAATAAAAGGCTGAACGAGAATTTTATCCTTTAATAAAATACCTTCTGAACTTAAAGGAGAAAAATCAAAAACTTTAAAAAGCTGGCTACTGTAAACATTTATAAAAAAAACTGTAAAAATGAAAAATCCTAAAAATAGTATCTTTTTCATTTTACTGATTAGATAAAATAACCTTAATTTCTTTAAAAATATCATCGCTGGTTAAATTAATTTCAGAAATACTGGTTCTAAAACCTTCTTTGTTAACACTCAAAGAATAACTGCCGGGATCTAAATTTTGAAAAAGAAGTTGGCCAGAAGGAACACAATAAGAACTATAAAAGACTTTAGTTTTATTTAAAACTGGAGTATTTTGGCCATCTTCTGATTTAAAATAAGCCTTAAACCTAAAATATCTTTTATTGTTTAAGGAATTCGGTAGCCTAAAATAATTAGTTTCAAAAAAAGTATTAGATGTTTCATCAGGCCCAACAAAATTCCAAGTTGAATTATCATTATTAGCTGAAACTTGAAATTTTAAAGAAGTATTTTCTGGTTTTTCTCCCTGCCAAATAAAATTTTTATAAACAGCAGAAGTAGAAGTCCCCAAATCAAAAGTTTTAGAAACTAACCATTCAGTTGAAGTAACATATAAACCTTCAGTAGTTGAAGCTAATTTAACTTCTCTGCTTGTAATTATTAAATTGTTTGATTTTGAAGAAAAATTATTAAGCCAATCATTAAAGGTCATTTCTTCAACGCCTGTTTTTTTAAAAAAAGAATTACCATTTTTAGTCAAACCAACTTCAGCTTCATCTAAATAATTGTTATTCTCATCTAAAACAGTAACCAATAAATTAATTGCCGAAGAAGAGGCTAAAATTAAATCCAAAGAATAATTTTGGGCAGGTTTTATTGAAATAGTAGAATCAAAATAAGGTTTATAACCCTTTAAGATATATTTTTCATCTATTAAATTAAAATTATAATTATCCCATTCCAAACTAAAATTTCTTTTACCATAATTATCAGATTTATCAACTAAAACAGTTTTAAAAACATTAGGGTTTTGACCTATTAACTTTTCTCCTTGTAGTTTAAAATCAACATTTAAAAGACCACGACAGTAGTTATCGTAAAAATTAAGATTAAAATTCGAAAGTCTATCTATTTGAAAAGTAACTGTAGTAAGTTCATTTGCTAAAACCGTTTGATGAGGAATAATAGGGTTAGGATTGTTTTCAGCCCCTAAAGGATAAGTCTTATCAGAAGAATAACCATTTTTATAAACTTCAATTGAGTAAGCATTTGTACCAGTAGGTATATCTATGAATCTAAAAAAACCATCAAGACCAGTAATATCTGTTTGAATAAAAGGAGAGTTTCCCAAATATTCAATTTTAACATTTGCTTCTGGAACTGGGAACCCTTCGGCATCTATAACTTTTATAAATAGAGATCCATTTCCAGTCTCAGATTCAACTGTTTTGGGCGCAACGAAACCCGAAAGCTTTTGAGGTTTGACTTTATAAAAACAATTCAAACATTCCCCAATTATTTCAACAAATTTATAATCTGCCGGAGCAGTATCTTTAGGAGTAGAGGTGATTGTCCCATCTTTAGGATTATCAACGTTTCTTATATAAAAATTAAGTTTTATATTTAAACCGGATTTGTTAATTATTGTAGATGAAGGTATTACCCCGGACGGCCAACCATTAAGTATCCCTATTTTTTCATAATCCATAACTCTTATTTTTTCAAATTCGTCTTTTAAAGCTAAATTGATTTGATAAATTATCCTTGCTTTAATTAAGGTTTGATTAATATTTATAAAGCTTATTAAAACCAAACTTCCCAAAAAAGATAATAAAAAGATAGCTATAGCTATTTCTATTAAAGAAAAACCTTTATTTTTGAAGTTGATCTGATAACTCATATATGGGAAGAATTATAGATAAAGCGACAAAACCAACTATTATAGCAATTACAACTAAAATTATAGGTTCAAGTAAATTAACAATTTTTTCAAGACTATTATCTATTTCAAATTCATAATTTTCTGATAAATAAAATAAATTTTTGATAAGATTTCCTGTTTTCTCTCCTATATCTATCATCTTAATGAAGTTATAAAAAAATATTAAAGAGTATTTATCTAAAGATTCAGCCAAAGAATGACCTTCTGTTACTAACTCGGCACATTTTAAAATAATTTTTTTATAAACTTGATTATTAATATTTCTGCCTACTAATTTTAGAGCATCAACTATATGAATTCCGCTTTCAAGAAGAGTACCTAAACTTCTGGCAATTTGAGTCATTTCATATTTTTTTAAAATGTCAGAAAAAATAGGTAGATTAAGAATAATAAAATGAAAATAATACTTAAACTTATTATTTCTTAAAAAAATAAAAAATAAAACAATTAAGGCAAAAAAAGAAATTATTAAATATAAACCATATTTTAAAAGAAAGGTAGAAATGGAAATAAAAATTTTAGTGATTGTTGGTAAATCTACTTTTAAACTTTCAAAAACAGGTAATATTTTAGGAATTAAAAAATAAATTATTAAAATAATAATTAAACTCATAATAACTATTATAAATGCTGGATAAATTAAGGATGAAATTACCTTGTTTTTTAATCTTTCAATTTTTCTAATTTCAATTGCTATCCTTTCTAAGTTATCTATTAATCTACCAGTTATTTCTCCAACCTCAATTATAGAAATAATAAAAGAACCAAATTGCTTTTCAAAATTTTTTAAAGAAGTTGATAGAAATTTACCCTTTTCTACATCTTTAGCCAATTCAGAAATTATAAATTTTAAGCTAGCAGATTTGCTACTTTCCTTAAGAAAATTTAAAGATTCTGATAAAGAAATGCCACTTTTTAAAAGCATAGCTAAACTTCTTACAAAAAATATTCTTTCTTCACTCGTTAAAACTAAAAATAAAGGTTTTTTATTTTTGTCTTTATTCATTTTTACTCATGAATAACCCTAAGAATTTCTTCAATAGTTGTTATTCCTGATAGAACCTTTAATATTCCATCTTCTAACATAGTGGTCATTCCGTTTCTTAAAGCAGCTTCTTTTAAAACATAGGAACTTGATCTTTTTAAAATTAAATCTTTTATTTCTTCATTTAAAGTTAAAACTTCATAAATGCCAGTTCTACCTAAATATCCTGAATTATTACAATTCTTGCAACCTTCACCCCAATAAATAATTACGTCATTGTTTAATTTATTTGCAGTTCTTTCTGGCAACAATTCTTTTAAAGAATTTATTTCGTTTTCGGTTAACTTTTTTTCTTTTTTACAAGAAGGACAAATTTTTCTAACCAATCTTTGACCTATAATTACATTTACTGTAGAAGATATTAAATAAGGTTCAATATCAAGTTCAATAAGTCTGACTATTGCACTAGGAGCATCGTTAGTATGTAAGGTAGATAAAAGAAGGTGACCTGTTAAAGAAGCATTAACCGCTATTTCAGCTGTTTCCTGGTCTCTTATTTCACCAACCATAATAATATTAGGATCCTGTCTTAAAATAGCTTTTAGTCCCTTTCCAAAAGTTAAATTAGTTTGAGGATTAACTTGAATTTGCGTTAAACCTCCGATAGCATATTCAATTGGGTCTTCAATTGTAATAATATGGACTTTTTCAGTATTTAGAAGATTTAAAATAGTATAAAGTAAAGTTGTTTTTCCAGAACCAGTGGGCCCTGTTGAAAGAATCATTCCATAAGGTTTTGAAATAGATTTTTTAAGAACTGCAAAATCTCTTTCAGAAAAACCTAAATCTTCTAGTTTAAATTTACAGGTAGAACCAACCAATAATCTTAAAACAGCGTTTTCGCCATAATAAGTAGGCATAATAGAAACCCTAACATCAAAATAACTATCTTCATTTTCCAAATAAAATCTAAATCTTCCATCTTGGGCCGAAAAATGCTCATCGCTTCTTAAACCAGTTAAAATTTTTATTCTAGAGATTATTTCTTCTTGAAAATTTTTAGGAACTTCAAAAAGATTATGAGTTATCCCATCTATCCTATATCTAACTAAAATTAAATCCTCTTTAGGTTGAATATGAATATCTGAAGCTCTGGCATAGTAACCAAATAAAACTATACTATCAACTAAATTAACAATTGAGGCGGTTTCAATCGGTCTTAAAAGTTCTTTTTTAATCCTTTTTGCTATTTTATCTAAAATCATTAAATTATTTCTTATTTTAAAATGACTTCTGGATTATTTAAGGTTTTATTTAAATTTTCAATCAATAATTCAAACAACTCATCAAAATCCATTTGTAGTTTTTTCCTCCTATAAGGGTTACAAATTGATATAATCTGTTGGTTTAAATAAGGATGCCACTTATTTTTATCTTTTAATACATCAATAATTTTTCTAAGCAAAGAATTAGCCTCTAAAATTTTTTCAGATCTCTTTTCTCTAACTTTAACAGCTTCAATTAGTTTTTCGTCTAAAAAATAATCGCACTTTTTCAAAATCGGTTCAAAAGAACTTCCTGATAATTTATCAAATTTTTCATAGGTTAAGCCTAAAGTTACATAATACGCTTGCTCTAAGGAAGATTCGACTTCTTCATCAGATTCTAACATTTGAGGAAAATTCTTTAAATATTCTCTATAAATAGCAATTGAGACGTAAGATTTTTCTCTGATATTTAATTCTTTTTCTATATTAAGATTAATCATTAAGTTTGATAATTTTTCAGGAACAACAATAACTGGAACTTCTCTTATTCCAAGACTCTTAGCAGCTAAATATCTGTGTTGACCATCTATAATAATATAATTACCTCCTTTTTCAATTACCACTAATGGTACTATAAATCCTATTCTTTCAATTGAGTTTGATAAATGTTTGATATGATAATTACTCGGTTTTCTTTGATGAGAAATAATCAAAATTTTATTAATTGAAACTATTTTAAATTTTAAATCATAGTTTAAATATGGATCTTTAAATAATATCTCTTGAAAAGATATTTTTTTCTTTGGCATATAATATAAATTAATATATATTATTTAAGAAAATCTTTATATTTAAAATTATAATATGGATTTTGAAATTTTCAAAAATAAAATTTGTAAAATTAATAAATATTCAAACAAAGATATTATTTTATTAAAAAAAGCTTTTGAGTTTGGTAAAAAATATTATGATGGTTTAAAAAGAAAGAATAACGAACCTTATTTCAACCATTGCCTAAGAACCGCTTTAAATTTAGCTCATCTTAAACTTTCAGCCGATATCTTAGCTGCTGGGATATTACATGATATTTTAGAAGAAACTTCGATATCCGAAGAACTACTTGTAAAGGAGTTTGGAGAATCAATTTTTTCACTTATCAAAGCAGTAACTAAAATAGGCAATTTTAAATACAAAAACAAAGATAAAATTCAAGCTGAAAATCTAAGAAATTTAATAATTTCAATTATAAATGATGTCAGAGTAGCTATTATTAAACTAGCAGATAGACTAGATAATATGAGAACCCTTCAATATTTAGACGAAGAAAAAAGAAAAAGAATATCTTTAGAGACAGCAGATGTTTACGTACCTTTAGCTTTAAGATTAGGAATAAATGAGTGGGCAGGAGAATTAGACGACTTAGCGTTAAAATTTTTAGACCCCGAAGCTTATTTCTGGATTTCCGAAGAAATTAGAAAAAAACAATTAGACAACATCAAGTATCTTGAAAAAATAGCTTCTTTAGTCAAAAAAGAGTTAATAGAAAAAAAAGTTGCTTTAGCTAAGACAGAATTTAGAACAAAAAGAATTTCAAGTATATATAAAAAGCTAAAAAGAAAAAATTTTGATTTAAATGAAATTTATGATTTTTTAGCTTTTAGAATAATAGTTAAGAAAGTTGAGGATTGTTATCTTTCCTTGGGAGTTATTCATTCTTTATTTAAACCAATTATGAATGAGTTTAACGATTATATTGCTTTTCCTAAACCTAATGGCTATCAAAGTTTACATACAACTGTTATTACTGAAGATGGAAAACCAATTGAGTTTCAAATAAGAACAGAAGAGATGCATCTTAAAAATGAAATAGGTGTTGCTGCATATTTTTCATACGCTGAATCTAAAAATACTAAAACTTATCAAAAAAATAAACCAGTTTTTACTGATCAAGATAAATTAAATCTTATTAAAAACTTGAAAAATTGGAAAGATAATATATTTGAAATAATTCACGAAAAAATCTATGTCTTAACTCCAAAAGGTCAAGTAATTGAACTACCCAATGGAAGCACTCCTTTGGATTTTGCCTATAAAATTCATACAGAAATTGGGAATCATTTTTTATCAGCTAAGGTTAACCAAAAAATAGTCCCAATTGATTATAGGTTACAAAACGGTGATATGGTAGAAATTAATATCAGTAAAAAAAGTAGTCCTTCTGTTAAATGGTTAAATATAGTAAAATCTTCTAATACAAAAAAAAAGATAAAATCTTTTCTAAGAAAAAAAGAATCCTCATCAACTTTTAATTTAAATTCTTCAATTAAAATTAAAATTATTGCTTATGATAAAATTGGTCTTTTAAATGAAATAAGCGGGGTAATTTTTAAAAACGGTTTAAATATCTTAGAAAGCAAAGTAAAAACTAATAAAAATATCGCTAATTTAAATTTTACTCTTCAAACTAAGGATAAAAAAGTTATTCAAAAACTAAAAGAACGTCTTAAAAATCAAATTAAGGAAATAATAAAAATAGAGTTAAATTAAACAGCTATCTTAAAACAACTTTAAACTTTTTAACTAAAAAGTCTGAAATCTTTGAAAGATGATTGTCCACTTCTTCATCCTTTAAGTTTCTTTGTGGATGATTAAAAACTAAACGTAAGGTAAAAGATTTCAAATTAGCTTCTTTAGGGAAATAAACATCAATCAATTTAATTTGTTGTAATGTTTCAATTTTTAAGGATAAAAGATTTTCAAAAATTTCTTTAAAAGTTATCTTTTCTTCCAACAGAAAAGATAGATCTCTTATAATTGACGGGAAAGTCGACCAAGCCATAAATCTTTTAGCTAATTTAGCTTTCTTAGATAAAATCTCTAAATCAATTTCTAAAACCCCAACATTTAAATCTATCAGATAGCTTTTTAAAATATCTTTAGATATTAAACCAAAGATTCCAAAATGAAGTTTTTCTTTTGAAACTATAACTGCACTTAAAGAAAACATTTTAAAAAAACTATTTTCTTCTAAAGAAAAATTCACCCCTAAATTATCAAATAAAGATATTAAAATTCCCTTAAGATATTTTAAAATTTTTTGCTGGTCTTTATAAGCGTAAAGAATTGCTAATTTGTAGCCTTCAATTATTTTGCCATTCTTAAAACTAGCAGTTTTATCAATCTGAAAAAGTTTTATTTCAGAAAAATTAAACTGATTTAAATAAACAGACTTAAGCAAATTAGGAATAAGGCTAAAATTGAAATATTTAAAATTTTCACTTAAAGGATTAAAAACTTCTATGAAATCAACATCATTTTTAAGATTAAAGTAATTTATATCTTTAAAAGAACAAAAATTATAATTGTAACCTTCATCAATGCCCATTGAAATCAAAATTCTTCTTAAATAAGAATGAAAATCTAAATTTTTATCAACAAAAACTTCTTTTTTTGAAAATTCATATTTTTCAGAAATGTTATTCAACCCATAAATTCTTATAATTTCCTCAACCAAATCTTCCTCACTTTCAATATCTAATCTTTCAGGAGGAATTTTTAATTTATATAGCCCTAATTTATCTTTTTTAACAATTTTTATGGAAAGTAACTGCAAAATACTTTCAAACTCTTTAACTTTTAAAACAACCCCTGAAAATTTTTCAATCTTTTTAAAATCAAAATATAAAACTTTATCTTCAATTTTTTGATAACCTAAAATACCTTTTGGAACTTCAGCTTTTAAGTAATTCTGAATCAACTGACAAAGCCTTGCTAAAGATTTTAAACTTAAAAAAGGAGAAACCCTTCTTTCAAATCTAAAGCTAGCTTCTGTTTTTATTCTTAATTTTCTTGAAATTTCATAAATCTTATACGCATTAAAAACAGCAGCTTCTAATAAAACATTTTTGGTTTCAATGGTAACTTCAGCTGTTTTTGATCCCTTAATTCCAGCTAAAGCTAAAATTTTTTCATTATCAGCAATAACAATTTCACTACCTTCAAGAAAATAAACTTTATTCTCTAAGGAAATAAATTTTTCTCCCTTTTTTGCAATCCTTACATAGACATTGCCTTTAATTTTATCTAAATCAAATAAATGCAATGGAGCTCCATATTCAACCATAACAAAATTAGATAAATCCACTAAAAAATTAATTGAATTAAAACCATAAAAATTAACAAATTCCTTAAGCCATTTAGGGGAATCTTGATTTTTTATATTTAAAAGAACCTTGCCAAAATAAAATGAACATTCTCCTGTTTGTTTTATTATTTTTAAATAATCCTCTACTTTTTTACTGTTTTCTTTAATTCTTATCGAAGGTTCTTTAAATTTTTTATTTAAAACAACAGCTATTTCTTTTGACAAACCAACAATTGAAGCGCTATCGGGGTAACGATTAGGCAAAATATCAACTTCTAGAAAATCAGGATAATAAACTGTTTCAAAACTTTTAAGAGTCAAAATCTTACTTACTTTTTTAAAGTCTATTTTACCAGGCAAATAATTTTTTAAATCTTTTACTCTAAATCTCATAGTTTAACTTAAAATTGTTTAATAAATCTTAGATCTGAAGAATGTAAAATCCTGATATCACTAATTCCGTGCTTTAACATAATTAATCTATCTAGACCAAAACCAAAAGCATAGCCCTGATATTTTTTTTTGTCTAAACCTGATGATTTTAAAACAAAAGGATGAATCATTCCTGCTCCAGCTACTTCAATAAAACCAGAATCTCTACAAACTTGACATCCTTTTTGATTGCAAAAAATACAACCAATATCAACTTCTAATCCTGGTTCAACAAAGGGAAAATATCCAGGTCTTAATCTAACAGTTATTTCTTTATCAAAAAAAAGCTCAAAAAAACTTCTAATTACATATTTTAAATTTCCTAAATGAGTATCCTCACTTATTGAAATTCCATCTAATTGCAAAAATTCAAAATCATGAGTTCTGTCAGTAGCTTCATACCTAAAAACCTTTCCATAAACAATAGCTCTTATAGGAACTCCAAATTTTTTAATAATAGGAACCTGAAAACAGCTCGTATGTGTTCTAAAAAGATATCTTTCTGAACTTTTTTTATTTTTAACCCATAAAGTATCCCATAAATCTCTTGCTGGATGATTAACTGGAATATTTAAATAATCGAAATTCTCCTTTTCAGAAACTATTTGATTAAAATCTAAAACTGAAAAACCTATTTCTAAAAATATTCTGGTAACTTTTTCAAAAGTCTGAGTAATTAGATGTTGTTTGGCAATTTTAACCTCTTCTCCCGGATCATCAAAATCAAATTTTATTTTTTCATCTTTGACTAAATTTCTATTTGTTTGATATAAATTTTCTAATTTTTCTTTAATATCATTATAAAGTTTTCCAATTTCTTTTTTATCTTCAACTGATAAATTTTTTATTAAATTGGAAAAATTTGATAAATAACTTTTTCTCCCAAGATATTTAATTCTTAACTGTTGTAATTCTTTTTCGTTTTTTACCTCTTGAAATTCTTTCTCTGCTTCTTGGAAAATTTTTTTTAAATCTTCAATTAGTCTCATCCTTAAAAGAAAAATTTTAAAAGCTAAAACTATTCTTCTTTTACAATAACAAGTTCTGCGTCTTTAAGTTTTTCTTTTAAAATAGAATTATTTAAATTTAAATCGCTAATTAAAATAAAAAGTTCTAAATTTTCATCATAAGAAAAATCTTCCAAAGTAAAATTATCAATCAACTCTTCATCAAAATCATCTATTTGAGGATTATATCTCCTTATAAAAACTTTTAACTTATCACCTTTATTAAAATTTCCCTTTTCCTTTTGAACAAAATAAATCATCTTTAGTTTAAATTTATGACTGTTGATAATCAAATGAAGAAACTAAAAAAACAGGAATCTCAGATTTTTTACCTTTATCACCTGTTTCGTTGTCTTCCCCTTTTGGTTGATTTTTTGAGTTTAAAATTTGATGTAAGTTATTAATTGATGAAAGTAAAGCTAAAACAACTCTGAAACTATCTTCACTCATTTTAAGATTATCAAATTTAAAACGCCAATATATCTTTGCAATCTCTTGCTGCATCTTTTCTACTTCAGTGGGCGTTCCAAAGGCTATAATAGAAATTTTATTATTATTATGAATATCTAAAGCTTCAATTACAAATATACTTCTAACTATTGTTTTTTTAACTCTCATAAAAATTTCTAAATAATTACGCCAATTTTTTCCTAAAAGCGTTTCTATCTCTTTACTTTTATCTTCAAATTTTGTTGTTATTAAAACCTTAACGTTAATATTATAACGAAAAGGTTCTAATGTTCCCGGAGGTGGAACTTTTTCTTGCTTAACTTCTGGATTTTCTCTTAATTCTCTTCTTTCCTTAGAAGTTTCTTTAATCTCCTTTAAAGAACCAACTTCCTTTATATTAAATGATTGACTTAAATACCAAGATACAATATGTCTTGTTAGTTGTTCTAGTTTGTTAGATGGTAAATCACTATTATAATAATCTGTTTGAATTTGAATATCTTTTATAGAAAAACTACCTTTTTCTTTAAAAAAATCAATTATTTCTTTTACATTGTTCAAATTTTGTGTTAATTCATAAGATTGTTGGGCTAGTTTTTTATCCTCTTTGCTGATATTTATCAAATCTTTAACTGTTTCAACAATTGCACCTATTTTTGCTACATCTTCTACTTTTATCTTCTCTAAGTCTAATTTAAATTGAGCAATTTGTCGATCAACACCGGATTGGATACTTTGACTAGCTAAATAATATTTAGATGGAGCTAGTTCAACCCTATTTCTAATTTCCTCTGCATGACTTCTACCCAAACAACCTAACATATACAAAAAAACTGCGAAGAACGGTCCTGATTGAATTCTAACAGCATTTTCTTCAACTGTTATTTGAGGTTTACCTTCTTCAATAGGTTGTTTTCTTTCTTTAGGAGATTGTTTTCTTTCTAATCTTTTAAAAAATCCCCAGTTTATCATTTTTATAAAAAATCTTTTATAAAAATTATATCATAAAAAATTTATTTTATTAATTTTGTCAATTGACAAAGATGGTGGTTATGTTTTTTAGCCGGGCAATAATCTCTTCCATACTGAATCAATCTTAAAGGAAAATCACGCCAATTTGAACCTTTAGGAATAATTTCCATTAAGTCTTTTTCAATTTTATTTGGATCTTTGTTATCAGTTAATTTCAATAAATTTGCTAATCTTTTTACATGAGTATCAACTACAATCCCTTCAAAAATTCCAAAACCCACTGATAAAACTACATTAGCTGTTTTTCTAGCAACACCTTTTAAAGTTAGAAGATCTTCCATCTTGTTTGGTACTTTTCCTTTGAATTTTTCCTTAATAATTTTAGCATTTTCTAAAATAAATTTAGCTTTATTTTTATAATAATTTACTCCTCTAATATCATTTTCAAATTCTTTTAAATCAGCTTTAGCATAATCTTCAACTGTTTTATACTTTCGAAAAAGTTTTTCAGTAATTTCATTAACTTTTTTATCTGTAGTTTGAGCAGATAAAATAGCAGCCACTAGTAATTCCCAAACATTAGAAAAATTTAAAGCAATTTTTATTTTGGGATAAAGCCTTTTTAACTCTTTATCAATTTTTTTAAATATTTCTTTTCTTTTATTAATATCTTTCATATTATTCCAGGAGAAGATACTATAAGTATCCAGGATTTTTTAATCAAACCAGATTCTTCAATAATTTCATCAATCTCTCTTGAAACACTCGCACAATCTTCCACATTTACACCTCCTTCTTTATTAATTTTAATTATCAAAGCAAATTTACCATTTTCACTTCCAAAAACAATATCTACCAGTTCATAACCCATACTCTCAATTGTGTCTTCAACTAAATTCTTAATCTCCTCTTTTAAAGCCATCAATTAAATTATAAAACAAAGCTGTATAGATTTTAAAAAAGTATAGCTTTCCAAACAAAAGTTATCAAAAATTAATCAAACACCTATTTCTTAATTTTTAACTTATGGACTATGCTTTTTAATCTTGAAGGCCTTAAGATAGCCGATTTTAATTTTATTTCTTCAATTTTATTTATAAATATCCTTTTTATTTTCTTTAACATAATATAATTATATCTTAAAATTTAAAAATGAAAAAAAGCGCGGGTATTTTAGTTTTCAGAAAAATAAAAACTTTAGAAGTTTTTTTAATTCATCCAGGAGGTCCGTTTTGGCAAAATAAAGACTTGAATTCTTGGAGTATACCCAAGGGTGAAGTAGAAAAGGAAACAAACCTTTTAGAAACAGCTTTAAGAGAATTTAAAGAAGAAACAGGAATAAATCTTAAAGAAGATAAAGAAAAAATTTTTTATTTAGGAAAATGTCAAAGTTCTAATAAAGTTTTATATGTTTTTGCTCTTAATAAAAATTTAGGGGAAATTAAAATAAAAAGCAAATTTATAAAAATTGAATGGCCTGTTGGTTCAAATAAAAAAATAAAAATTACGGAAGTTGATAAAGGAGAGTATTTTGACCTAAAAACTGCAAAAGAGAAATTAGTTAATTACCAAAAAGTAATAATAGACAAACTAAAAAATAAATTACAAAATTAGAAAATCTTTATAAATAAAACTTGGCTTTTTAAAAATTATATCCATTTTTTCAACTTTAGCAAAAGTTGGACCTTGTTTTAATTTAAAAATTAGTTCTTGGAGTCCTTCTTCTTTCCCCTGCGCTAAAACTTCTACGCTTCCATCAAACAAATTCTTAACGTAACCTTTAATATTAAAATATTTTGCCCATTCCTCAGTAAAAAATCTAAAACCAACTCCCTGAACCTTCCCATAAATTTTGGCATAAAACTCTAAAAAATTTCTTTCAATATCATCAAAGGTTAAGGCTTGTTCTAAGTCAAAAACAATTTTTGTATATATCAAGTCTGTATTTATCTGTGTAAAATTCTCATCAGTCTGCATCAACAAAATTTTTGTTCTAATAAGATTACTTAAATAGCCACCACAACCCAATTTTTCTCCTAAATCGTTTGCTAAAGATCTAATATAGGTGCCCGAAGAGCAAACTACTTCGATTTTTATTTTAGGCCATTTGTAATCCAACATTTTTATCTGAAAAATTTTTACTTTTCTAGGTTTTAGTTCAATTTTTTTACCTTTTCTAGCTAAAGAATAAGCCGGTTTTCCTTTTATTTTTACTGCTGAAAAAGAAGGTGGCATTTGTTCTATTTCTCCAACAAAAGAGTTTAAAACTTTCATAATATCTTTTCCATCAGCATAATTTTTTTTAAATTGACTTATTTCCTTTTCATTGTTTAAAATATCAGTTATTTCTCCTTCGCTATCATAGGTGTTAGATTTTGCTCCTAATGTTATTTCAGCTATATAAGTTTTAATACTTTCTTTTAAAAACTTATTTAACTCTTTTGTATATTCATCAATTGCTAAAATTAAAATCCCTTCAGCTAATTTATCTAAAGTTCCTCCATGTCCAACTTTCTTATTTAACCTATTTTTAAAGAATTCAACTACTTTATAAGAAGTTATTCCTTTGGGTTTATTAAAAACTACCAACCCCTCCATTTTATTTTATAAATTTTTGCTGATGAGCCATCATTTTTTTTATAATCTGAGTTTTTTCCAAAACTATTTTAACTGTTTTATAAAAATTTTTTAAAGAACTTAAAGATAAAAACTTTTTTAGATTTTTATTATCAACAAAAGGGCCAATTTGAGGAATAACAATTTTAATAATTTTCATTAAAATAAAATCACCCTTTCCCTTCCCTCCTGCCTTTTCTTCTAATTTATCCCAATTTTTAACAAGCCAATTAAAAAGAATATTTACGGCTAATTTATTTGAAGCTAAAGAATTTAAAGCAAAAATTGATTGACTAAATTTAACTTCATCCGAAAGCACAAAATCTAAAATTTGTTTTATCCCGTCTTTTTTTCTAAGATAACCTATAACAATTAAATATCTATTTTGGTCTTCAATCAAACTAGTTCTTCTATAAAGATTTAAAAAATCCTTTAAAAAATCAGCATTGGCTATTAAAGCGTTGATAAAAATAGGCTGTTTTATTTCTGGAGTTATTTTTTTATTATTTTTTATAAACAATCTAAATTTTTTGACAGAAAAAGTTAAGGCTTTCTTGTTTGAAATTAAGCCTAGTAAAATCAAAGATTGCTGTCTTAATTGAGTATCAATCAGATTTTCATCACTAGAAATTTCCCATCCAATTTGATTTAAAATTTTAAAACATATTTTTTCTATTAATTTATCAATTTCTTTATTGTCTAAATAAAAATGATAGAAGTTTAAAATTTCCAAAATATATAAAATAAGCAATTTATCTTTCTGATAATTAAAACTCTTATCAATTAAAATTTCAATTAAGTCTAAAAGATAAGTAAGACTTTTTTTGTTTCTCTTTATTGAAAAATTAAGACAACTAATTAAAAACACCTTATCTAAAGCAGATAATTTATCGGAATAATTCTCTATTGCTTCTTTTAATAATTCTAAGGGATAATCAACAAGATAGAATCCCCAAAAATCTTTATTTAAATTAAGATATTTAGTTGGCTTAAGTTTCATCTTTTGTTCTTTAAAAACTTCAACTTTAAATCCTTCTTCAGTCTCAACAAACAAAGGAATCATCCAATCTCCTTTTAAATTTTTATTTCTCAGAAATAAAAACTTTTTTTGAACTGCTAAATAACTATCTTTTTCTTTTTTTAAATCAATCAAGGGAAAATTAGGTTTTTCTATAAAATCTTTTAAAATTTTGGAGATTGGTTTATTTGAAAATTTTTCTAAAGACATCCATAAGTCTAAGGAAGTTGCATTTTTATAAGCAAATTTTCTAATATAATATCTCAAACTTTTTTTAAAATTTTCTTCACCAATATATTTTTCAATCATCCTTAAAACACTACCTCCTTTTTCATAGGAAATCTCATCAAACATCTCCAAAGATTCTTGTGGATTTTTTATTTTTGTCTTAATTGGATGAGTATTTATTAAACCATCGGCATTTAAAGCAGAGACAACTTCACTCACTACATACTTTTCTAAAATTTTCCAATCAGGATAATAAAAATCAACAACTCTATAAGCCAAATAAGTTGCAAAACTTTCGTTTAACCATAAATCATCCCATCCTCTCATGGTCACTAAATTTCCAAACCACATATGAACTAACTCATGGGCAATTACCTCTGCTATTCTTTCTTTGATAAGCTTTGAGCTTTTGCCTTCAAAAAATAAAAGTAAATTCTCTCTAAAAGTAATTGCTCCCCAATTTTCCATTGCTCCAGCAGCAAAATCTGGTATAGCTAATAAGTCTAATTTTTTAAGAGGATACTTAAAATTAAAATATCTTTCTAAATAGGTTAAAAATTTTTTAGTATTTTCTATAGCAAAATCTGCTCCTTTAAGTTTATCTTTTTGACAAACACCAACCCTAATAAGAGTATCTTTTAATTTACTTGTTTTAAAGTGCCAATCTCCAATACCTAAATAAAGCAAATAAGTTGACATTAAGGGAGTCTCTTTAAAAATTACTTTTTTCTTTTTATCAAAAGATATAATTTTTTCAGGTAAAGTATTTGAAATTGCTTCTAATTTTTTATCAAAAATTAATGATATATAAAATTTGGCTTTTTTTGAAGGATCATCAAAACAAGGTAAAGCGCGCCGAGCTTCAATTGGTTCAAATTGCGTTGTGATTAAAAACTTTTTTTGATTATTAATTTTATAGCTGCTTAAATAAATACCTCCAAGACCCTCTTTAAGTTGACCCTTAAAATTTAAACTTATTTTTCCCTTCCCTTTTTTAACTTTATTAAGAATTAAAATTTTATCTTTTTCAATTCTATATTTTACTTTCTTATCATTAAATTTAACTTCTTTTATTTCCAAATCTATTGAATCAATTTCTACAAATTTATTTTTATTTAATTTAACAAAAATTTCCTCTTCTCCCTCATAAAAATCATAATTTAAATCAAAATCAAGAGTTATTTTATATTTATCAACTAACATCTCTAATTTCTAAAATAAAATCAGAATAATGGTTAAGTAAAACAATCTTAATTTTACTATTTATTTCCTCTTTTAAATGATAAGAAATTTTAAAATAAATATAAACTTCTACTGAGTTTTCATTAAGAGAAAAATTATGGTTTATCTTTATTTCTTCTAGTCCTTCTTTTTCTTTTAAATTTTCGTTTATTATTTTTTCGATATCATTTAAAAAATCAATTGAAAATTTTTCTCTTTTTAATCTTAAAGCAATCTTGCTTATTATTCTTTTTCTACTTAAATTATAAACATTGGCTATTTGACCATAAGGAATATTTAAAACCTCCCCATTTTCACTTCTTAAAACAAGATATCTTGATTTAAAATCTATAACTCTTCCCTTAAAAAGATTATTAACCATAACCATTTCCCCATCTCGGAAAATATCTTCAAAAATAAAAATCCAGCCAGTTAGAATATCTCTCAAACTATTTTGAAATATCAAAATCAAAGTAGCACCTAAAACTCCTGCACCTGTTAAAACAGCAGTTAACTTAATACCGAATATTTTTAGAATATAAAGTACAAAAATAAAAATAAGAATATATCTAATAATTAACTTTAAAATTTTAACTATAGTCGAAGCTCTTTCTAAATTTATCTTTCTACCTTTAAGATTAATTTTTTTGACAAGCTTTAAATAATAGCCTAAGATTACTGAAAAAATAAAATAAATTAAAACAATTAAAAATAAAAAAAGAAAAATCGATTTATAGTTATAAGATATTATTTTTTTAACTTCTTGAAATCCTAATTCACTCAAGAAATTTTGTGTTCTATAAAAATAGGAAAAATTAAAAAAATTAAACATTATAATCTTTGTTGCGGGGGCAGGATTTGCACCTGCGTCTCGGGCTTATGAGACCCGCGTGGTCCTACTCCACCACCCCGCGATATTATTATCGAAATCAAAAATAATATGATATTTAATTAATTATATTTAAATTGATTTTAAAAATCAAGCATATCTCAATTTGAAATTAAAATTTTTTTGACAGTTTGAACAATAGAAGGTTGATCTCTGGCCAATTTTAGATCTTTTAATCTTATAATTTTTGCAAAACAAACAAAATTGCCCTTCTCTTTTATAAACTAAAAATTTATTTTGATAATTTCCCTGAGTATAATCTGGTTTAAAATATGAATTAATGCTAGAACCCTCATATTTTAAAGCTTTTCTTATAATTTTTTTTATTGAAAACATCAAATCTCTTATTTTACTATCAGGTATTTTAAATGATAAACTTTGAGGATGGATTTTAGCTAAAAACAAACATTCATTTGTATAAATATTTCCTAACCCTGCTATTTTTTTCTGATCAAGCAAAAAATTTTTAATAGTTTTTTTACTTTTAGATAAATTAGTTTTTAAAAATTTAAAATTTAGATTTTTAGTCAATGGATCAACTCCTAAATTTTGTTTTTCTTTTAATAAATCAGCTAAATTTAAAACCCGAATAAAACCAAATTTTCTAATATCGTTGAATAATAAAATTTTATCTTCAAGATAGAAAATAACTCGAATATGTTTAAACTTTTCAAAGATATCTTTATCGTTAAAAAACTTTTTATTTAAATAAATAATTTGACCTGTCATTTTAAGATGAAAAAGTAAAAATAAATCATTTAAATCAAACAAGATCATTTTACCTAATCTTCTAATCTGAACTATTTTACGGCCAATAATTTTTTTCAGATTTCCCTTAAAAGAAGACCGGTTGAGAATTTTAACTTTTTTAATTTCTTGATTTAAGATTTCTTTTCTTAAATAATTTTTTATTATCTCAGCCTCTACTATCTCAGGCATTTTCAAAAAATAAGCAAAATTTACAAATAAAAATTTTTAATTATTAAGTTTTTAAATTCTTCAATTAAAAGCTTAGTTAAGTCTCCAACTTTTTGTTTATTTATAACTGTATTGTCAATTTTAATAACTGGCATTATTTCTCTAGTTGAAGAACAAATAAAAGCTTCATTGAAATTTTTAATTTCTGATAAAAATAAATCTCTTTCTTTAATTTGGATTTTTAATTTTTTAGATAACTGAATAACAACTTTTTTTGTAATACTTGGTAAAATATTATTTTTAGGAGTAATTAATTTTTTATCAATAATTGCAAAAAATGAAGATGAACCACCCTCATAAATTTTACCATCATAGCAAAAAAGAATTTCTTGGGCTTTTTGTTTTTTGGCTATTCTTAAACCATAAATTGTTTGAAAATAATTAGTTGATTTAACTTCTGGTAAAAATCTTTGAGTTTTAAAAGTTATAACTTTTATTCCTCTTTGATAAAAAATTTTAGGCCAGGGTTTAAAATCTAAAAATTCAACTATAAAAGAAGACTTTGAGATTGATAAACTATCTTGGCTAATTCCACCTGTTAAAATTAATTTAACGATCAATTCAGGATTTTTATTTATTTTAATACCTTGATTAATAATTTTTATAACTTGATCTTTTTTAAATCTGATATTTAAACCTAAAATTTTAGCTGATCTATAAAATCTTTTAAGATGATCGTTTAATTTAAAAGGTTTTCTATTATAAACTCGAAATACTTCAAAACAACCATATCCTCTTAAAAAAGTAATATCAAAAGCAGATATTTTTAAATCTTTTCCTTTTACCCATTTTCCATTTAGATAATGAAAATTGTTAAACATTTATTAAATTTTTAAATTTTTCCTTACCTCTGATTTATAATTTTCTACTGCTTCTTGAGAAAAAGGATTAACTTTTAAAAGCTTTGCTAAAAGAACAACCTCCATCATCTTAAATTGAATAATCCTCCCTATTTCTTCCTCATTAAAATTTTCTAGAGTAATTTCATAAAAAGGTAAATTAAGTTTTAAATAAGATTCTCTAACTGCTAAATAAACAACTTTATTTACTTGTTCGATTGACTTACCTTCCAAACTTTTAAAAATATCAAAATCAACATTTTCTATCAGATAATCAAATGGTAAATTTTCCAAAAATATAAAATTAGTTAAAATAGAACATGGGGCATTTGTAAAAAGCTGATACATAGAATGAAGATCTTTGTTAAAAAAAGAAATTAAAGGAATTAATCCTTTCTTATTTTTTCCCAAACTTTCTGCTATAATCTGGCGATACCAATAACCAAAATCTCCAAGCAAAGGATTTGAAAGAAAAATATTATAAATAAAATTATTTTTTAGAAAGTAATTATAAAGATAGCTTGAAATTATAACAACAGAATTCAACTCAACATCTTTTAAAAAACTTTCTTTTAAAAATTGATAAGCGCCTTGAGTTAATTTATCTATATCTATACCGATAACTTTTAATACAAAAAGATTAGCCTTAGAAAAAACAGAAAACCTTCCACTTGTCTTTTGGGAAAAAGTTATAAAATGATATCCATTTTCTTTTGATAAATTAATTAAGGGAGAATCTTCGTCTGTAATAACTAAAATTTTTGACTTCCAATCTTTATCTAACTCCTTTAATTTATTTTTTATTATTTCGAAATTAATTAAGCTTTCTAAGGTTTTACCTGATTTAGTAATTAAAATTATTCCTACTTCATTATTGTTTAAATAACTATTTTTAATAAATTCTAATGAAGCTTTAAGGATTAAATTATCTGAATCATTAAGAAAAAAGACTTCTTTATTACTTTTTTGTCTTAAAAAACCATAAATTGAAGAAACAATGGAGTTTGAACCACCTATTCCAATTATTAAAAAATTCTTTAATTTTTTAAATGCTTCAAATATCTCATAATATTCTTTTAATCCATTTTCAAGATAATACTTAGAAAAAAATAAAAATTCTTCTGAAAAAATAAATTCTTTTTCCTTTTTTGCTTTATTTTCTATTTTTTCTATTTCATCGAGGTAAGAAATTAACTCTAATGATATTTTTTCAATTTCCTTTCTATCTTTTAAAATTGTCCCAAAATTTATTCTCATATTCTAATTTTAACTTATTTCAAAAATATATCTTAAAAAACAATAGAAAATTAGCAAAAAACAAGATTACTAGGGAAAACTTTTTAAAAAACAAAAAAAATAGCTATTAAAAACAAACATTTAAACAAAATATCTAATTTTAAATTTCATTTAAAAATTAAAAGAATTTAAAGTTTAGATTTTTATTATATTATTATATAATTAAATTAATGACCAATAATAGTCAAGAGAAAAAAATATTGGTCATAGACGATGAAAAATCATTTGTTGAAATTTTATGTTTTGCTTTAGAAAAAGAAAATTTTGAGGTTGAATATTATACTGATTCTGAATTAGCTTTAAAAAATATTTCAAATTTTAAAAATAGCAGTTTAATTTTGTTAGACTTAGCTATGCCAAAGATAGACGGTTTTGAATTGTTAACTATGATAAAAAACGATTTAAACACTTTCGTTCCTATTGTGATTATGACTAATTTAAGGTATACTAAAGATGGAAGAGAGATTAATGAAAATTTAATAAAGACTTTAGGGGTTAATGGATTAATTAAAAAAACAGCTGATTTGTCGGAAATTATTAATCAAATAAAAAAATATTTACAAGATGGAACAAACAACTAATCAAAAACAATCACCTATTATTTTAATTGTAGATGATGATCAAAATTTTAGAGAAATTTGGAAAACAAAATTAAGCAGTTCAGGTTTTCAAGTCTTTGAGGCTGAAAATGGAAAAAAAGCTCTTGAAATTCTAACCAACCTTCAACCAGATATTATTCTTTTAGATATAGTAATGCCAGAACTTGATGGCATAGAAACATTTTTTGCCATAAAAGATAATCCAGCAACTCAAAACATAAAAATATTTTTTATAACTTCAATGGATGATTTAAATGAAGAACTAGCTAAATATCATAAAAAACTAGCAGGAGAATTGGGAGCTGTAGACTATTTAAGAAAAGCTACTGATTTAAGTGATTTGGTAAATATCCTAAGAAGCGTTACAACTCCCCTACCTTTTAAGTGATTTAAAATAAAAGTTTATTATTTTTAAATAAAGATTAATTATTTTATAGAAATATTTTTATTTTTTGCCTAAAAATTATTCTAAAAAGAAAATTGTAAAATTAAAGATGTTATTATGAGTAAAACTAAGGTAATAATTATTCTCTGAAATAAAATAGTTTTCCCTCTTTTTTTACTTATCAATCTGCTTAAAAAAGGAGCTACCCAAACTAAAAAACCGCCAAAAACAGCAGAAACCAACGACTTATCAATCATTATAAATTGATCAGAATTTAAAAATGGTAAAGAAAAATAAGCATAATCAAATATAAAATTTTTAATTGACAAATAAGTTAAAATAAAAGTTGAAAAAACAACTAAAACTTCTTGACCTTTAAAAAACTTTTTTTTTATTAATCTATTAAACCATTCAGCAAAAGCAATAGCCAAACCTCCAATAAGCAACCCTATGACAATTTTTTTAACACCTAATTCATAACCAGCAATAACCAAAATTCCTGCTCCCGCCACACACAAGGGACAATGACTATAAACAAATAACGGATAAACTAACAAAATCAGCAAAAAGAAAAATATAGTTTTTTTAAAGATCATTTGTTAAAATTATTTTTAATCGTTAATATTTTTTTATTTATTTTTTGCCACTAATTAAAATTTTCATACTAATAAAATCTATCTTTATCTTATTTCAAAAACTATGTTTACCTGAACTTTGATTTCCTGATTTCCAGGTTGAATTTGAACCTGACCATTACCTCCACCTATACCACTCATTTCTTTTGAAAACATTGGATATGTTTCATAAGGACTAACTTCAGTTAAGCTTATAATTTTCCCCAATCTAAAACCAGCAGTTTTAGAAATTTTTTCTGCCTTTTCTTTTGCGTTTTTAATTGCTTTATCTCTAGCTTTTTCCAAGTAAAATTCCTTATCATCAACAGTAAAGTTTGGTCCATAAACATTATTAGCTCCATAATTTACTGCTTGAGATAAAATATCTCCTACTTTTGTTAAATCTCTAATTTTAACTTTTAAATTTTGATTTATATCATAGCCAACAATTTTATAAGGAGACTTTTGGTAATCATATTTAGGAACTATTGAATAATTTTCTGTTTGAATATCTTTCTCATCAATTCCTTTTTCTTTTAAAAATTTAATTATTCTGTTCATTTTTTCCGAATTTTCTTTTTGTAAAATTTGTAAATCTTGGCCTTCAGTAATAACTCCAATATTAATTTCAGCAATTTTTGGTGTTATAACTTCTTTACCTTCTCCAACAACCGAAAAAGTTCTTGGTCCTAATTTTGATTTACTCGATTCATAAGCATACCATAAAACCGAAAAAGAAATAACCAAAATTCCAATCATTATTGTTTGTCTTAAATTTTTATCCATTCATTTATTTAATTTTGTTTACTCTTCAACCAATTTTGAGCCTATGTTATTAAATTCCAATTACACAAAATTAACATAATTGGATTAAAGATTATTATATTTAAAATTAAAAAATTATTCCTTACAGCAATCAATCAATTTTTCCACTAAATTTTTAAAAGAAAATTTACTATAAGATTCTTCAATTTTTTTATCCTCTAAATTTTCTTTTTTAAATTCTTCTAAATTAATAATCTTTAACTTTATTGCCCAAAAAATATTAAAGAGATCATAAGCTAAATCAAAAACTTCTTTAGCTTCTTCCTTTTTATTTTGGCTTTGAAGCTTTGTTCCTACTTCGATAAGCCTCATAGTTGCTGAAAGCGTATGCTTGACAAAACACCATAACTCTCCCTCATATTTTCCAATTAATTTTTCCATCATTTTTTTTCTAATTTCTCTAACTTGATTTAATAAATCAAAATATTCACTTTTGTTTGTTTTTTGAGCAGTAAAATAAAGATGTTCTTCCATACTAATTAAATTCATTACTCCCAAAGCTAAATCTTCATCAACAGAAAGATCAACAGCTTTTTCTTTTAAATCATTAATTTTTTTAACTAATTCTTCAGATGTTTTTATATCCATTAATTTAATTTTAACCAAATTTTGAAATTAATTCAAGAAATTACTATTTTTAAAAGTTTCATATTACATATCAAAACTTATATTACTTTTATTTAATTAAAAACCTAATTTTTTGTTATTTACAATCTTATCATTAACTTTAAAAAATAATTAAAATTTAAAAATTTAATTTTATTCATATCTTAAAGCTTCTATCGGATTTAGATCAGCTGCCTTTTTCGCCGGTAAAAAACCAAAAATAATGCCAACTAAAGTTGAAAAAGTTATTGAAAGAAATATTGAATATAACGAAATTTCGGAGGTAATATTTGCAAATTTAGAAACTCCGACAGAAAGTAAAATTCCCAAAATTATGCCAAAAATACCGCCAATTAAAGTTAAAACAATAGACTCTATTAAAAATTGAAATAAAATTTCTCTTTTTTTTGCACCAATTGACTTTCTTAATCCTATTTCTTTTATTCTTTCAGTAACTGAAGTTAGCATCATATTCATTATTCCAATTCCACCAACAATTAAAGATATAGCAGCGATTGAAGATAAGAAAATTGTCATAGTATTAATTAAAGCATTAAAGGTATTCAAAAACTGTTGAGAAGACACTACAGAAAAATCTGGATTATTAGCTGGAACTTTATGTTCTTTTATAAGAACCTGTGTGATTTCTTCTTTTAAACTTTCTACTACTTCAGAGCTTTCAGCTTGAACTGTAATTTGAGAAAGATATTCTGTATCTGCCAAAGTTTTTTGCATAACACTTATTGGGACTAAAATTAAATCATCCAAATTAAAAAACCCAACATTTCCTCTTTCTTCTAAAATTCCTATAACCTTAAATCTTATTTTATTAATTTTTATATTTTTGCCAACAGGATTTTCCTCCCCAAATAAATCTTGAGCTACAGTTGGTCCTAAAATAGCAACCTTATTTAAATCATTTTTTTGGAAAAATATTCCTTCTTTTACTTTTGCATTTCTTACCTTTAAATAATCAGGTGTTACCCCTAATACTAAAGAGCTAATATTTTTGCCACCGGGAGAAACTATTTGAAATCTTCTGCTAATTTCAGGCGAGACTTCTTTGACACCTTCTATTTTTCTTACAATTTCAACGTCTCTCATCTTTAAACTTTGAGCCGCTCCTCTTCCAGAAGAAACAATACCTCTTCCTGGTTGAACAACTCCCGGAAAAATTGTTAATTGATTTGAACCTAAACTTTCAATACTTTGAGCAAGTTGTCTTTTTGCTCCTTCTCCAATTGAAAGCATAGAAATTACAGCTGTAATTCCAATAATAATTCCCAAAACAGTTAAACCTGATCTTAATTTATTAACAGCTATTGATTTTAAAGCTTCTTTTAGTAAATCATAGAAACTCATTTTTAAAATTTAATAAATTAATTTCTATGTCCATTAATTATTATCCTATCTTTTACTTTAAAATCATCTATTATTTCTCCATCTCTTACTAAGATTATTCTTTCAGCATGCTTAGCTACATATTCCTCATGAGTAACTAATACTATGGTTTTTTTAAATTCAAAATTCAATTTTTGAAAACTATCTAAGATGATTTCTCCGGTTTTTGTATCTAAATTACCAGTTGGCTCATCAGCTAAAATTATCAAAGGGTCATTTACCAATGATCTAGCAATAGCTACCCTTTGTTGCATTCCTCCGGATATTTGATTAGGATAATAATACCAAAATTTTTCCGGAAAAGCCGAAGATTTTAAGGCATCAATTGCTTTTTCTCTTCTTTTTTTTGGCCTTAAACCTGAGTAAACCAAAGGAAGCTCAACCTGTTCAATAACCCTAATTCTTGGAAGTAAATTAAAAGATTGAAAAACAAACCCTATTTTATTCTTTCTTATTTCAGCCAATTCATCTTCATTTAAAACAGAAATATCTTTATCCCATAAAAAATATTTGCCTGAGGTAGCTTTGTCTAAACAACCAATTATATGCATCAAAGTTGATTTTCCAGAACCAGAAGGACCCATAATAGCAACAAACTCTCCATTTTTAATCTCCAAATTAATATTTTTCAAGGCCGTGGTTTCTATTTCGCTATTTTTATTTTTATAAATTTTAGTTATACCCTCAAGTTTTATCATTATCTTCTTTGTTGACCAAATGGACTTCGAGGTAGAAATGGATTAGTTCTTTGTCTATTTTGAGATGTTTTTTTTCTTGAAACTTTAGAAATAAAAACGTCTCCCCTTTTTAATCCATCCAGAACTTCCGTAAAATCCTCATTTGAAATACCTACTTTAATATATTTTCTTTCTATAAATTCTTTTGGTATTTCTAATGAACTAGTGAGATTTTCCTTTTCTCCTAAATTATAATTTTTAACAATTTCAACATATTGACCTTTTTCATCAGTTTTAATTGCAGAATTAGGAACAAGCAAAACATTTTGTTTATTATTAATTATAATTTCCGCATTAGCCGACATTCCTGGCTTAATTTCTTTTTTCAAATTTCCTAGAGAAATTTTTACATCGTAACTAACTACTCCTTGTTCCTCATTACCTACAGTACTTATTTCAATAATTTTTCCCTTAATTTCCAAATCAGGAAAGGCATCAAATGTTAAAATCGCCTCTTTTCCTACTTTGACTTGAGCAACATCAACTTCGTTTAAAGAAATTCTTGCTACTTTTTGATTAGTTATTATTTTCCCTATTATTTGTTTTGAAACCACTAAATCTCCTCTTTTGATACTAAAAGAAGATAAAATCCCACCAATAGGAGCAATAATATAATAATCATTTAAGGTATCCTTTAAATCATCAATTTTACTTTTTGCTTGTTCTAATTCAATTTCTTTTTGTTTTATAGAAATTTCCAAATTATTCTTATCAAATTCATAATTATTAATGATATCTTTATAAGAATTAATTTTTGAAATTACTTCAAATAAATTTTGTTTATAAACTCCCAACTCGCTTAAATAATCAGTCAATTTTTGAAAATGATTTTCAATGATATCCTCTTTTTCATGTTTTGAATTTTTCAATATCAAATCTTCTTTTAGAAATCTTACAATTTCTTTACCCTCATTAACCAGATTATAAGAATTAACAACTAAATCATAAGAATCTTTGATTATTTTTTCTTTTATATCCGAGCCATCTAAAATATTTTTAAAGCTTTCCGAAAGTTGAGAATATTTAAGTTTTAAATTTTTATAATCTAAATTTAGCTTTTGACTTTTATTTTTAAAAGAAGGATTATAACTTTGATAATACTCAAGATTATTACTATAACTGTCAAAATCTTTATAAAAATAAATTTTATCTAAATCTTCAATAAATTTTGGATAAAAATTATAAAAATTGTTTAAAATTAGGACTCCTTGATTTAAAAACTTTTTATAATCATCTCCTCTTAAAGTATTTTGGTATTGAAAATCTGTTTTTTTCAATTTTAATCTTAAAGATTCAACATCTAATTCCAATTTTTTAATTAAAACTTCTTTATCTTTAATTTCTTTTTCCACCTCTTCACTATCCAATTTAGCCAAAATTTCACCTTCTTTAACATTTTGTCCTTCCTTAACATTTAAAAAAACAATTTCTCCCGAAACCTTTGATTTAATATCTATTTCGTCTACGGGAATTATTTCTCCACTTCCTGAAACTTTAACTTTCAAATCCCCTTCTTTCACTGTGTCTAGAATATATCTTTCGATTTCTTTTTTAAAAAATCTAGAATACCCAAAATATCCAAAAATTAATAACACTATTAAAATAAAATAAAACTTTTTATTTTTTAAAATTTTTATAATTTTTTTTATCATACTTTTTACTTTGAGTAATTTTTTTAAGCGACCTCAAATCTTTTTCCAAATAGTTCATAAATTTTTTAAGATCAGAAAATTTTATTAAAACAATCATATTTTTTGTACCAAAAACTAAAATTTTATCGGATTTTCTAAAATTCAAATCATCTCTAGCTTCTTTAGGGATAACAACTTGTCCTTTTTCACCAATTATCGTTGAACCATAAAATTTTCTGTTTTCACATTTTTCTACCATAACAGTATTATATCATACTTCTCTGAAAAGTAAGAAAAATATTTTTAAAAAATAGATTAAGTTATAAGCTTGATTATTATCATTATTATTTAATTTTTATAGCAAAACTAAATTTTACCAAAGAAACAGCTCGTTTTGTTTTAACGAGCTGTTTAAGTAAAGGATTCCGACATTAACCTACCTTTTTTTATTTTCTTTTGTTCTTGAAGCCAGCAAAGACATTTTCTGCAAAAACTGTGTCCCGTGCACTCTATCCTTTCAGAATTTTAATATCACAAACTATAACAAAATATAAACCGAAGGGATTGATCCGATTTTTCCGCATCTGGAGCAAACAAACTCGCCATTTATTACTTTTACCATTTTTCTCCTCCTTTTTAGAATATTCTAAATTAAATTATACCATACAATTTTATAAAATTAGACTACACCCTTATTTTTTATTTAACTTTGAAAACTTGATTTTAGCATAAAAATATGTTAGAATTGTTTAGATTTCCTAAAAGGAGGAAAAAAATGGAAGAAAGAAAAAAATTGATCCTCATCATAGTAATTGGTGAAAACCACATAAAAATTAATTACGAAAAAAACGGGAAGGTGTATAAGGAAATAAAAGTAATAACAAAAAAAGAAAAAGAAAGCAAAGAAGAATTCCTGAAAAGAAGATTACAAGAATTAAAAAATTTGAATTGGTAACATTACATACAGAGAGCATTTTTTGCTCTCTTTTTTTATAGAATTAAATTATATTTAGACTTTTACCTTTTCAATTAAAAATTAAAAATTCAAAATAAAATATTCATTTTAAATCTTTTAGTTTTTCATTAATTTTATTCTCAGCTTCTTCTAAAATATCTTTTACTTGTTTATAAAGTCCTTTTTCTGTTTGGCTTAAACTTGGATCTTCGTCTAATAAACTGATATTATGTTTTAAATCTAAAAGTGTATTTTTAATTTGTTGATGAAGATTCAAACCAATTTGACTTATTTTTTCTTTTCTAATCTCTTTGTGAATAACTTCTACCTTATGCTTTGTAAAATAGATAATTAAAATTATGATAATCAAAAGAATTAAAATAAACAAAATTAAGAAATAAAGAGTATAATCTTTAACGATAACTAATTCTGGTTCTTTTGCTTCTTGAATAATATTTACAATTTCTGATTTTTCAATAAAATTTCCTGCCTTATCAAAAATTTTCACATTAATTAGATGTTTTCCTAAGTTTAAATTTGTTATTATCTCTTCAAAAGAATCAAAGTTAACAGATTTAAAAAGATTGTTATTCAAATAAACTTCAATTTTATCAATCCCAGAAGTTTCATCTAATCCTTTGACTTTTATTTTAAAAGAGTTAAAATCAATCAAATTCATAGAAAATTCTTCAAATTTTGGTCTAGTGGTATCAATCTTAAATTTATACCTAGTAATCTGACTTTTTATATTTTTACCGATAAATTGAACATTAAAATAATAACTTCCATCAGATAAATCATTTAATTTTCTTTTAGAAATAGGAGGAGAGTAAGCAACTGTCGGGATAGCATTAATATCTTTACTATAAACCAGTCTAACTTCTGTTACGCCTTCTGGAAGTTCCCATTCAAAAACAGGATCATTGTCGTTATACCATTTTTCTTGGTTATAATGGGTGGGTGAAAAAATTTTAGGAGCAGGCAAATAAGAAAAAACAGGTTCTTGAACAGACTCTTCAATAACTGATTCAATTGGTTTTTTTGTAACTTTTTCTCTGATAATAAAATTTCCTCCATTCATATTTTTTAAGATATTAGTCCCTAATCCATCATTTGCTAAAATTGAGCCTGAAACAAATTTTAAATCAGCTATTCCAGTTTTTAAGGTTTTGAAAGTAATACTCAAAATCTTACCTTTACTTCCCGTAAAACCAGGATTTAAAATAATACCCTCTGCTAAAATTTCACCTTCTCCACCTTTTGGCTCTTGAACCCATAAACTTATAATTGTCCCTGATTTAGAAAAAGAAATAAATTCTAAAAGATCTTCAGGATAAGAAATTTTAAAAGAAACAGCATTGATTGCTTGATCTATGGAGTCAACATAAACAACCATTTCTAAATTATTTCCAACATTTAATTCTTTAGTTGACGGTAAAATATAGATATCAGCAGTTAAAACCTTATCTAAAGGTATTAAAATAAACCCTAAAAGAAAAAGAAGAATAATTAATATTTGTAAGATTAACTTAAAGTTATTCATTAAAGAATATTAAACAAAAAGTATCAAAAAAAATACCATTTTTCTTTAAATCCCATTAATTTCTCTGATCCACACTCAGCTTTTTTTCTTTTGTTAATCATTGAATTTAAGTTATTTCATTTATGGAAATTAATAATTATATTTTAAATTTTATCAGAAAAACAATTAAAATTATCAAAACAACCAAAAATACCCCAAATAGTAAAACTTCTTCATAAAAGAACATATTTTGTGGATATAAAATTTCTACTCTTTCATTTCCAGCTTTGTCAACTGCTTTAACTACAACATAACTTCTTAAACTTTGATCTTCTAAAACATAAGGGCTTTGTGCCTTTTTGAAAGTTAAATTTTCAATATCTGATTTGGCTAAAAATACAAAACCTACGGGCTTTTCATTTAATTCATAATAAGCAATACCTGATTGTTTATCTTTAGCTTTAAAAGTTATATAGTATTTACCATTAAAGATTTCTTCATTTCTTGCAAAATAAATTTTAAAAGATTCAGGAGGAAAAATATCTTTAATTTTTATCTCGGGTTTTCCTTTTATATCTAAAATATTAAAAATCTTAGATAAAGCAATTAACTTTGTCTGTGTTCCTAAACCATCATTAAGTAAAATTTTTGAATCTTTTCCAATTTCAATTTTTGCTAAACCACTTTCTTTTGCTTCAAAAATCAAATCTACTAAATTCAAATTTCTTCCACTAATCCCACCACTAATAATTCCAGAAAAAACAATATTGGGACGTCGTAGGTCCCGATATTGATAATAGGGTTTTTCAATCCAATGAGTGATAATGCTTTTACCATCTAAATAATCTCTAAAAACTAAATTGTCAGAAAAATTAACATAAACTTCAACAGCATTAATTTCTTCAAATTGAGTATCAAGATAAATGGGAGTAACTATAAATTCGTTTTTCTTAACCTCTTTAACTTCTATTTTCGGTTCAATTACAGCAGAATTCACAAAATTTAATTCTATTAAAATTATTGCCAGTGTAAATAATATAATTGTTTTCATTTTTATCCGGTCCAATAATAAGCCATTATACTAAAATCAACCAAATCTACCCTTCCATCTCCATTTAATCTTTCTTTCTCTATAATTTTAAAACTTTCACTCAATCTTCTTTTATACCAATAAGCAGCAATGGAAAAATCAATCAAATTAACTCTATTATCGCAATTTAAATCAGCCTTCCTACAAACTTTTTCTGTTTCTTTACTAACTGTCTTATCTCCAACTTTAAAACTTACGGCTCTCGAGTAATTACTTACAAGCTGATTGGCTAAAATTGATTTTGATTTTGTAAAATGTTCTCCTTTTTCTAAAATATCAGTTCCTAATTGATATAAATAAAAACCATCTTTACTAGATGTGGTTCTAAAAAATAATTCTTCATCAGAGCTTACTCCAATTAAGATACTTGCTTCAGGTTGAGCAAAGCCAAAAATTGAAATAAACTCTCCTTTTTTAACTTCTAATTTGTCAACGTCAATAGTTGGCGAAAGCAAAATATTTCCTGCGGTTATTGTTTGGCCTGCTTCTATTTTAACAGGAAAAGTATATAAACTGGTTCTTCTTCCATCTCTGTCTTCTGAATATAAAGTAAACAAATAATTTCCAGGAGACAAATTGTCTAAAGTAAAAGAAAATTTAGCGTCAGCTCCGGAAATAACCGTTGATCTTATAGTTCCATCAGACATTAAAGTTACTTCACTTTTAGGTTTAGCATAACCGGAAATAATTATTTTTCCATATTGAGGAAGAAAACCTCCACCCCCGCCGCCACCACCAGGCGGAGCAAAAATACAACCGCTAAAATTTAAAGTGCAGTTTGCATTACAGCTTAAATTTCCTCCGGTATAGCCAAAATTAAAACAAGTTTGTCCGCTAAAATCGTTTCCATCACATTGCTCTCCTATTTCTTTAATATCATTTCCGCAAATTCCAGGAACAATAGCGGTAATTGAGACAGAGGCGCTTTTAATTTTTTGATAAACAAAAAAAGAGAATATTAATATCAAAATAAAAAACAACGTTTTTAAAAACTGTTTCATAAATTTATTTTAACCTATACACAAATGAAAACGCATCATACATACAAGCTAGACAAAAATAAGACAACAATAACAATAAATTATTCGTTGCTATTTGTATGTTTTAGAGCTTTTTTAATAATATATTCATTGTATCTTTTAATAAGCCTTGGTAGCACAAAAATTATAAAAACAAGGACAAACAAAATAACAATAATTACTTTTATTGGCAACATAAAAAACCAGTAATTAAAAACAAGATTTTGACTTTGATTTAAACCATAATAAATATTAAATTTAGCTTTATAAAATCCAAAAGCGAAATTAGCTTTCCATTCGTTTTCCAAAACTTTTTCTTTATCTGGTAAAATTTGAAGTTCTTTTTCATTAACTCTTAAATTAGCGACCAATCTTCCAAAAAGATTATTAATTTCAATTTCTCCAGTTGGTCTCACGTAAGTATTTCCTTCATTTTTAATTTTATAAACAAATTTAACAGGAAAATCAAAATAAATTTTTTTGCTAATAAATTCAGAAATTGAAATCTTATCAATTCTATTTCCAGAAACATTAATATAAACTAAACTTAAAACATTAACACCAATTGCTACCCCACTTTCTTTTTGTTTTGTTGGAACAGTTCCAAATCCAATAGCTAAAAAATGACCTCCTGGTGCAGCATTTTGAGGAACATCAATAATCACAGGAACTTCAATCATTTCGCCTGAAGGAGCATTAACTTTTTCTGGAATTTTTACCCATTCTATTTCTGGAGCATCTTCAATCCAAATTTTTGTCCCCCCTTCATCTTCGGTAAAACCTTTAACAAGAGAATAAAGCTCTCCCGCTGTTTCTCCGTCATTTCTTGCATATATGTAAAATCTAACTTCTTCACCTGGATTAACGTTAAATTCAATTTTTGCTGGAGCAATTGTCACAGCAATAGAAAAATTAAAAATTAAGAAATTCAATCCTATAACTATTAATAAAAATATTTTCTTACAAAACATATTTTAAAAATCATACGAATCGTAACGAATTTCAAATGAATTGTAACGAATTATTTATTGCTATTTGGTATTTATGACTTTTTAATTAGAAACACAATTATAAGTCATTGTATCTTGATAAGAACCAGCAGGAGTTAAACCAGAAATTGCTGCTTTATGAGTAACAACTATTTCTCTATTAGCAACAGGTTGAGATGAAGAAGCTAATTGAATTGTTGTGGTTGTTAGCCCTCCGACAGTATTGCCTGTTTGATTATATCTTACATTTAAAGTCAAAGTGCCACCAGAACCAACAGCGGTTGTTGTTGCTTGAATACCATAACCTTCTGTTCCAGCAACTAAAGTTGCTGTAGCATTAAAAGCAGAATCAGGAGAAGGAATTAAATAAGAAGCAGAAGAATTCCAAAGACCTGGCTGAGATCCGGAACCCTGATCATTTATTTGAACTTGACAACCAGCAGCAGGATTACAAGAAACAGTTGTGGTTACATTTGGAGAAGAAGTATAAACAGCTGACGGGTCAATATTACCAAAAGCGGTTGTAGTTGTTGAAAGAACTCAGGTAACAGAGGTTTGAACCGTTGCGGTTACAGTTACATTTTGAGCTTTAACCAAATAAACTGAGTATAGAAAAATAAAACTTCCAATCAAAACTAAAAGTAATATCACTTTTAGTTTAAATAATTCAATCTTTTTTTTCATCAATTTTTTATATTAAGAAAGTTTTATGTTAATTTCGACTCTTTTGGATAATAAAATTAATTAAAATATTTAAATAATTCAATTTTATTAATATTTTACCATATATAATAAAAAAATTTTTATTAAGTTTCCACAAGAAAAGCGAAATTTCGAAAACTCTTGGTACCTTTAAAGAGAACCTTTTAACTTTTATAATTTATAAAAATAAAAAAATCTTAAATAATCAAATATTTTTAATAGTTGTTTGTTAAACACTATTGTGAAGAACAAGTATAAATTATCGTATCTTGATAATTTCCTGTTGGGGCTAATATCGAAACGCTTGCTTTATGTTTAATATTTATGTTAGCATTACTTACAGCAACTGAAGAAGTTGCTAAAATTACATTTGTTAAAGAAAGTTCACCAACATTATTTCCACTTTTATTATACTTTGAGTTTATTGAAATTGAAGAATTAGTTGTTGTTGCCTGAATCCCATAACCATCAGTTCCTGCAGTCAAAGTTGTATCTTGGGATTGAATTAAATAAGTTGGAGATGTTGATTTATAAAGCCCAGGATTTGTACCATTTCCAGCATCTTTAACTTGTATTTGAAATCCACCTGAAGAAGTAATAGTAATAGTTATATCAGGAGAAGAAGTTGAAACTTGTGAAGGAGATAAGACTGAAAAAGAAGTTGAAGTAGCAGAAAAAGTGCAAGTAATAGCTGATGCAGCTGCGGTTGTAATTTGAGGAATAACAGAATAAGTATTCAATAAACCTCCATCTTCTTTTACAATTCTAAAACAATAAGTTGTATTTGCTGACGCTCCATTGTCTTTCAAAGAAAAATCCCATTTTCCATCTTCGCCGACATTAATTGCTGACTGAGAATTAGTAAAAGGATTTAATTCTTCGTAAGTTTGATTTCTGATGGTATCAGCTCCGTGAACCGGATCATTAGCATTAGCAGTTAAAGGAGAGCCGTCAGTAGGAGTATGGTTATCATAAAAAGCAATAACTGTTGAAGCGGTAACATCACTATAAGTTTCTCCTGAAAAACTGCTATCACATAAATTATCGCTTCCTCTTTGTGCAAATTGGAGTTTAAAACTGCCTTCACTGGTAAAAAGATCTGACACGCCAATATGCAAAAGCATGCGGAGCCTAAATGCTGCACCCGCCGAACCTAAGGTTGCCGGTGTATCCTGAGCTGCAAGCGAAGAGCCAACGTCTGTAGAATCGGTATTCTCAAAAAATCGATAGGCTGATTGCTCAAAAGTTTTAGGTGCAATGGGTCGGCCGAATAAATCATCCGGAGCTGCAGCGTACCAAGTGGCATAAATCATCTGCGCCGGCGTCAAGCTCAACCTCGCGCCATATATATCATCATTGGTAGAATACACGGGCCCGAATTCCGCGCTCCAAGTTGAACCATCATCAGTTGAATATTTCCAATACACATTTCCAGTTGCAGCTGTGCCAGCTGTTGACTGAGCTGTATAAAGCACATATAAGTAACCTGTTGTATTGTCACGAGCAATTTTAACCCCAGTAATTCCGCAATTGGAACTTCCGGCGCAGACGCTATTTGTAACTACATCGGTCAATACAGTCCAAGTTCCGGAAGAATAATTATATCTTCTTACCATCACATCGTCGTTAGTTCCTAATGTAGCTGCCTGGTTAGCATAAGCCAAATACACATTACCGGTTGAAGGATCAACTGCCGCGCCAAAAGAAGCGTCATAAGTACTATTATCAAGCGCAGTCGTGATATTTGCAAAAGCGGACCAACTTGATCCGTTCCAAACCGAATATTTCAAGTCATTGGTGCTAACACTAATATCCCACCAAATAAGCATTATTTGCCCCGAAAGCATTGGCACAAGAATTTGAAAATCATTGCCCACAGTCCAAGAAGCTGGCTCAGAAACCGCCCAGTTGCCAGCAGTGGTACAAGTGGTGATACAGCGCGCCATTATATTATCTGATGCATCAGTTACTGCCGCGTAAAGCGCGCCGTCAGTGCCTTTGGTAATGGTAACATGGTTGGTGCCAGCAGCTAAAGTTCCAGCATATCCTAAGCTAGCAGTAATATTTACTTCCGCAGCTGTAAAAGTATCATTTGAAGTATTCAACGCGCGGTACCATATATCGTCTTCACTGGTGTCAATATAAGCAATATGAATAAGGTTGCCGGTTGTATCCCCTGGTGTCCAGCGGTCATACCAAACCGCAACCTGAATAGTGTCTGTTTGAGCGGTTACTGCAACAGGCGTTCCCCAAGTTGCGCCGCCGTCTGTAGTTTTAGAATAGGCAATACTACCGTCGGAATCGCGATAAAACGCGTAGCCGGTTGTCTGCGAAATAAAAACCGTGGTCGGCGAACCACCATTGTGACTATTAACACCTGTATTAACTGTCGCATCAATCGTCACCTGCGCCGCAAGTGCTTTTTTTATTTTCGGTGGAATAAAATTAAAAATTCTTAACCATCCCCCAAAAAACCACACCACCATTATCACCAATATCAATATTCGTGACGTCGTCAATATTCGTGACGTCGTACGTCGTAATATTTTCGTACGTCGTAATATTTTCAATATTCTAAAAAAATTTTTTTTTACTCTAAGGTCCATTCTTTTATTTCGGTCAAATCAAAACTTTTTAACCAATCCTCAATTGAATCTCTGTAGCCTTTTTCTCTTTCAAAAAAATTAAGCAAAAATTCTCTTTGTGTTACGGAAGGAAAATTTTTTATTCCCAAATAATCTAAATGACTGCTCCATTTATATTTTTCTAAAAATTTTATTGCTTCTTTGGGATTTTCCAATTCTCTTTGTCTCCATTCAGGATATTTTAGATCTAAAGGGTTGCAATGAATATAATAAGGAAGATGTTTAAAATGTTCTTCTCTTTTAATCAATATTCTTTTAAATCTTCTTTCAAATAACGTTCCTGTTCTTCTATACTTTTCATTAAAATATTTAGCATATCCTCCATTCAATTTTTTCATAAATAATGTCAAATATTCCGTTTTTTTAGGAATCAAAAGTAAATGATAATGATTTGGCATCAAACAAAAAGCCAACAAATCAACAATCCTCTTCTTCCTCATTTTTTCACCCTCCCCACCATCAATATCAATATTACGACGTGCGACGTCGTAAAATTTATTAAACCTATAAAAGGTTGTTTCAGCAGGTACTATGTCATTGAATTCATACAAATCATGAATAAATCTTAAATAATCTTCTTCATCAAGAAAAATTTTTCTTTTATCTACCCCTCGATTTAAAACATGATATATTTCCATTATATTAATTCTAACAATATTGGGATGTCGTACGTCCTAACATTAATCTGCTATCACGTTGATTTGGCAGATAATAGTTGAGTTTTCAGAGCTAAAAATTATTGGTAAAGAAAAGTTGCCTTTCTCTGAACCCTTTTGACGATAAATTTTGAGTTGAACATTACTATCGTTTGTAGTAATTTGATAGTTATTATTTAAAGAAAAAACAATATCAATTCCTAGAGGTAAATTTCCAATTTCCAGGTTTTTCTCTCCTTCACTCGAAACCTTAAGATTAATAAACTTAGTTTCACCTTCGTTGATATTTATATTAAATTCTTCAGAGGAACAAGAAATGTCATCAATATTTCTAACACTAAATATTTTTTCAAATTTTCTAACTTTTAATGGTTCTGGTAGTTCTTGAAAAACAATCTCCGACGCCGACGGAACGGTTATTTCTGATTCAGCATTTTCTTCTGTCAGGGCATTTTCTAATAACTCTTCATCAACAATTTCTTCTTGAGTTGGGTTCATAGATAAAGGTTCTAAAATACTAGCTGCTCCACCGGTTAGACTTTGAAAATTATAAGTTGTCTGTTGAGTTTCATACTCTACCTCTAACCATAATGATTCTAAATAAAGATAATAATCAGTCTCAGGAAGAGAATTTACTTTTATTTGAATTTTGGAAATATCGAGCCAATTATTGACAGGAATTTCAAAATTGATATTTTGCCAATTATTTTCGTTGATGCTTCCTAAATAATTCCAGTTTTGACCGTCAAGAGTATAATGAATATCAAAAAGACTTTTAGGTGTTGTAATTATATTTTCTTGGATTTCGGG
>Ga0197142_1000343_pt1 | contig 42841 bp, 43 predicted proteins | sample GBS60_MetaG_FD_148614 | JGI IMG/M metagenome (GOLD analysis project Ga0197142, IMG submission 148614) | Sediment microbial communities from Great Boiling Springs, Gerlach, Nevada, United States - GBS 60_MetaG | ecosystem: Environmental > Aquatic > Thermal springs > Hot (42-90C) > Sediment... | reverse complement strand
CTATCAGAAGCATTGTATTTAACAAATCAAATTACAGATTATCAATACTTTCCTTTACTCCTTTTGGGATTAAGAATATCCGATGATATAATTGTTCATCATTCTTTGAACGCTGCCTGTTATGGAGGTTTTTTAGGAAAACTCATTAATTTAAGCAAAGGTAAGATTCATGATATAGTATTTTCTATTATGATTATGGATGTTGGGATGTATTTTATTCCTCCACAGTTAAGACAAAAAAACTATCCATTAACAGATCAAGAAAAAAAGGTTTTTTATACTCATACAATTTATGGATACAAGGTTTTAACAGAACATGCATACGTAAAACAAGCATTAGCTATAACTGCTCTACAACATCACGAAAATTTCGATGGAACAGGATATCCAAGAAAGCTAAAAAAAGAAGAGATTTCCTTGATGGCGAGAATTGCAGCGGTTGTAGATCGATATACAGCTATGTTAGAAGATCGATTTCATCGAAAAGCTAGAATTCCTTACGAAGCAATGAGGATATTATTATCTCAGGAAGCTATACACTTAGATCCAAGAATTCTTCGTTTTTTTATTGGAGGTATGTCTGCTTATCCAATTGGTTCTGTGGTTCAATTATCTAATCATTATAAAGCTTTAGTTATTTCGGGGAATGTATCCTCTCCATTAAGACCTATTGTAAAATTAATTTTTGATGATAAAGGAAATATTCTAAAAGACTTAAAGTTCATAGATTTATCGAAAGAACCTTCTGTTACTGTTACAAGAGTAATTGATCCATCACAAGAAAACTTGAATATAAGTCAGCTCATCTAAGGAAAATCCTTTGAGCAACTTTCGAGAACCATCAGAAAAAGATATATGTGATTATTTAAACAATAAAAATTTTACAATATTGGAACATAACAAAGTTATACAAGTAGAACACTATAAAATCGAGATAGATATTATTGCATTTGATGAAAAAAATCAAGTACTTCATTTTATCGAAGTAAAAAACTGGAAAGCGAATCCTTATATCCATCCAGTAATCAAAGAATTATACAAGCGCAAGAATAAATTGTTATTGTCGTGTAGAATTTATATAAGTAATATTATAAATAATATAGAAGAATATCAGCAGAAATACGAATATAAAAATTTTTTATGTCTTTTAAAAACAATCTCTCCTTGGGATTTAAACATTTCTTTCGATTTAGTATGGAAAAAGGGTGAAAAAATTTATCATTTTAAAAATATTTTAAGGTCAACTTAAAAAAAGTACTACTTCGTTTAATTTTTTAGGTCGAAGGTACATATATCCACGGATGGAAATTAGTGTTACAAGGATGTAACTATGAAAAAAAAATCAAATATAATTAATATTAACGCGGAAAAATCCAAACTAAAAATCGGTTTAAAAAAACAGATATGGGAAGAGGAAATAGAAGACCCACTCGTATTAAAAAAACAAGGTATATCCTACTTACAGAAAAAAGATATTTCTTATTACAAGAAAAAGATCATAGACGAAGAATATCTAGAGCATGCTATCAATCGAATTGCAATGGAACTTTCTCATTTTATTCTAAAGGATCTGTGAAATGACGATAAATTCTTGGCTCTTCGAAAAGATTCATTGGATTTCGAAATTGAATCGCTAATTCAACATCATTTTTTGTAATCCGGAGATTGCCAGAATAATCTGCAAGGGTTTGAGCAATCTTCCGGATAATTTTTAACTCTTTTGGATTGTAGAGTTTCGTTTTTTCTTTCCAGAATTCTTCGGTTTCTTTATCATTAAACTTACAATAAGTTTCTATTAGGTTTATAGGTATTTCTGAATTGTAAAGAAAATCTTCGTTTTTAAACCTTTTTATTTGAATTCGAACTGCATTATCGATTTTGTCTTGAATTTCTAAGATTTGATTATTCGATAACGTAATATATTCATTTTCGATTTGGTATATTACATCGATCACATCTTTTAAATATATATTAAATTTTTGGTGGAAGCTTGTGATTTGTTTTTGACTACAAATACAATCATTACGAGAAATTAAGTGATTTCCACAGGGGCATGGTAAAGAAAAAAACAAATTCCAAAAGTTATTTCTTAAAGTAAAGTTATAATAATTTATAGATTGATTTTCTAAAAAATATTTGTAAAAAAATATTATATCTTTGTTTAGTAAATTTGTATTTTCTATTATAATTAAGCCAAACTGATTCTTAAACAAAATACTATCAAAATAACTTTTTTTATCTCCTATAAGTTCTTTTTTGGTTGTATTATTGGGAATAATTATAACAGGTCTTGGTTTGATTTTTTTGTGTACTAATAAAAATGCATCTTTTTCTTTGGAGGTAATATCAGGCAAAAAATATTTTATTGTATTTAATATTTCTACTTTATTAATAGATTGTTTTTCTAGAAAAAAGATGGAATGCTTGCCTGCAATCAAAGGTAGAATATCCAAGAGTTTTTTGGGTAATTGTAGGTTAGCTTCTAGTTTAATTTTTTTATAATTATTATTACTTTGTTTTATAAAGTTTAAAGAATTGTTGAGAATTTCTTGTATGTGGGATATAAATGCAATCTCTATATTTTCTATTTGTAAAAAATCATTCTTTGCATTTTTAGGTATGATAAATTTATTAAATCCTAATTGTTTTCCCTGAATTATAAGGGAAGTAATATCATCAATTGTTTCTAATTCTCCCAAAAGTGTTAGCTCTCCTAAAAATAGAAATTCTTCAATATGATTTTCGTTAAATATTGGGTTTTCGTTAAAAGAAAGATAGATGGACATAAATAAAGAAAGATCCAAATACGAAGGATAGTTCTTTATCAGAGAAGGACTTATGTTAGTTTGAATATTCTCGTACGGTAGGGAAATATTATTGCATAAAAAAATCGTTTGTAATTTAATGCTTACATCTACACTTTTTTGGTTCGATATACCTAAAATTTTTATCGTAGGAATACCTTTTCGAATAACTGTTTGAATAGAAATTTTTCGTGCAAGGTATGGACTTTCTACCAACAAAGACTTTACAGTAAATGTTCTCATATATATATAGTTGTTATTATGAAGAAAAATCTTATATTTTTTTTTATCATTTATTTTACGCTTTTTTGTAAATCCAGCATAGTAAAAAAACAGGAATTAGAACAATGGAATCAATCTCTACAAAAAGAATACTTAACAATAAACGATTTATATCTATATGAATATGATTTTGAAAATCAACGGTTTATTCCTGTTAGTGATAGTGTAAACATCAAGAAAAATACAAAGGTGTCTATCCAACTAGAAGCAGTTGATGATTGGTTAAGAATTCGCGTTTACGATATGAAAAATACAAAAAACGAATACTTCGGAGATCTTGTGTTTTATTTAACTATACCAGAAAATATAAAAATAGAATCACATCAAATTAAAAAAATTATTGATAATTTTATCACATTAAATTTTCGAGAAATTAATTGATTATATTAATCAAAATTTAAAAATTGTTTACCGATAAAAAATATATGGCTTTGCGAAAATTTTTTTTAATATTTTTATATTTTATTTTTGTCCACATCGGTTTTTTTAATCTATTTTCACAACCTTTGTCAAATTACGAAAATTCAGAGGAAATTGATTTAGAAATCAAAAAATATATTTCGAAGCTAAAAGAAAATGATATAGATGAACAATTAATCAATCGTATTTTTGGTCCACCATTAAAATTAAAAGAACAAGACTTAAAAACAAAAGACCAAGAAAATATAGTTCAATTTCAGAATATTTCTGACAAAGAACTAAACGAAAAATTAACAGAGTTTTATAATAAATCACACAGAGATGTTTATATTGTAAAAGAAGGGGATACATTGTTTTCTATTGCAAAAAAATTCAAGATGAATTTAAATGAACTTTATCGATTAAACCCCGACTTAAAAGATAGACCCCTCTATATAGGAGATAAAATTACTATAATTAAAACTTCTTCGACAGAAAATTCTAATGAATGGGAAGAAAAAAACGAAGTAGTATTCCAACAAAAAAAATATAGAGTAAAAAAAGGAGATTCTTTGTATTCCATTGCAAAGAAATTTAAAACATCTGTTGAACATTTAATCCGATTAAATAAGCTAAATCCTAAAAACCCAATTAAACCCAATCAAGAGATTCTCATAGAAAATTATAAAGTTATTAGAAGTTTTAAAGTTAAAAAGATTTTTATCCTGCCCGTAGATGGATACATTACGTCTGGATATGGATATAGAGTTAATCCATTTATTAGTAATGTAAGACACTTTCATAAAGGAATAGATATTGCAGCAAATATGGGAACACCAATTAAGGCTGCACGAGATGGTTTAGTTATATTTTCTGGAAGATTAGAAGGTTATGGTAATTGTATATTTATTCGACATCAAGATGGTTATATAACTGTTTATGCTCATAATAAAGTAAACAAAGTGAAAGTTGGAGATATTGTCTATCAAGGACAAGAAATTGCAGAAGTAGGTAGAACTGGATATGCAACTGGACCACATCTACATTTCGAAGTTCGTAAGCTGGATCAACCCATAAACCCCAATTATGCATTAAGGATGGAAGAAAGGATTCCTTTATCAGTTAAAACCATTGCTTTAAAATAATTTATGACTTCTATTATATTAACATTAAATCGTAATATTTTTTTGATATTTTTGATCAGTATAATCTTGCTATCGTTTTCGTTAGCTTATTTAACTTCTGTTTCTCTAAATTATTTTTTTATGACTAAATTAGGAAATACAATCAAAATCTCTTCTACGCAAAGAAGAAATATTACTTTAATACTACCAGAAAAAAGACCCTACGAAGAATACGAATCGGTGCTAATGGGAAACTTATTTCAATTATCTTTGGGAACTGGAATGGATTCTGAGGAGAATGTTCCTGTAGAAGTTAAGGATATCGAAGTATTAGGAGTGATAGCTGGTTCGCCCAGATTTGCAAGAGCATTAATTAAAGTAAAAGACGAAAACATAATTCAAGAATATGCTATTGGCGACGTAGTCGGTGGTAATAAAATTATTAAAATTTTTTTTAATTCTGTTGTTGTACAAAGAGGCAACAGAGAATTAGAAATTGCAGTAGGAGAAAGTACTGCCCAAGCAAAAGAAAAAACAACTCAACTAAGCCAAGTATCAGAAACCACAGATTCTAAAAACGTAAAAAAAGTCACGTTAAAAAGAAGTAGAGTAATACAATTAACTCAAAATCAAGCACAGTTGTACGAGAATAAATTTACTCCTATTACTAAAGATGGCAGAATTTTAGGGATAAAAATGGTTTTTATTCCACAACAAAATTTTTTGTATGAGTTAGGTGCAAGAAGTGGAGATATTATTCGAAGAATCAATGGTCAACCAATGGACAATATGAACAAATTGATGGAATTGTGGCAAAACATTCAAACCCTCAATCAAATCACAGTAGAAGTAGAAAGAGGCGGAAAAATCATTCCTTTTGAGATTTTAATTCAAGATTAAAAACTTAGATTACCGATAATTTTATATAATGAAAAAGAAGTCTTTTATCTTTTTATGTTTTATTATTATATTTACACAACAAGTTTTTTCGCAGGAAAAAAATATTCCTGTTGGAATGTTTGTTCCTAATTTTCGCGACGTAGAAATACAAGATTTTCTAAAAACAATGGCTCAAATTACTCAAAAAAATATCCTTGTTGATGATTCTGTAAAAGGTAAAATTACTATTGTAGCTTATAAACCATTACCAGTAAGCCAAGCTATCAGTTTTTTAAAATCTGTTTTGGATGTACGCGGTTTTACTGTTATTGAAGAAAGTGGATTATTAAAAGTTAGTAAAAAGAAAGAAGCAGAGAATGTTTCTGAATTAAAACAAAAAGAAATAACAAAAGGCGAATACGATATCATAACTCGAATATATAAAGTTCCAAAATTTGTTAGCCAAAGAGAAGTAGCAGATCTATTTCGTAAATTAGGTGGAAACGAAATAACCGTAAACGAATTTTCGAGTAATATCATTATAACTGGATATGCACCCGTAATACGAAGACTTTTAGAAATTGCAGAACAAGTAATACCTAAGGAAGAAGAAAAAAAAGAAGGTGTACAAACCGAAAGTGTGCACATGTATCAAGTTCAACATTTACAAGCACAGAGCCTAGCGGATATTTTAGTAAAATTAGATAATCCTGTTGTAAAACCAGAAGAAAAAGACAAACCTCAGGTAGGTAAAATTAAGGCAGTTGCACACAAGGAATCTAATACAATCATTGTCATAGCAAATAGAGACGAGTGGAACGAAATCCGAAAAATTATTGAACAACTTGATATTCCAAGAAAACAAATTTTGTTAGAAGTTTTAATTGCAGAGGTTTCTGGTTCTGATATCAATGATTTTGGAATTGATTGGCGATATGTAGGTCAAGATGCAGGATATACACAATTTAACAGTGGTCTTGCATTGGAAGGAAAATTGATAGACGAAAAAGGAAATATTACAGGCAATAATACTCTTGCTGGTTTTAGTATTGGATTTTTACAAAAAGGTGGTGATCTTCTTGCAATTTTTAACGCAAATGTATCCAACAGAAATTTTAATGTTTTATCATCACCACAAATTTTAACGTTGGATAACCAAGAAGCAGAAATCAACGTTGGTCAAGATGTTCCAGTAAAAACACAAGAAAGAACATCAGGAGGTGGAGCATCCGAAGCAACAGTTAACTCTTTCGAGTATAGACCAGCAGGAATAAAATTAAAATTTACCCCTCATATTAACCCAGAAAATAAAATCAATTTAGAATTGTTTACAGAAGTGACCAATATAGAAGGAGGAATTACATCGGGTATAAACCCAGTTTTTAGCAAAAGAAATGTTAAAACCTTTATAAATGTGGAAAATAAACAAACGATTGTTATTGGTGGTTTGGTATCCGAAGAAAAATTAAAAGCAATTCAAAAAATTCCCTTATTGGGAGATATTCCTTTACTTGGTTTTCTCTTTCGCAGAACTACCTATACAACCAAAAAAACCAACTTGATGGTATTTATTACACCGATTATTTTAGATAATTCGGATATAGCAAATAAATTGACAAATACAAAAAGAGAACATCAAAACTTAGAATACAAAAACGCTACTGAACAAATTCATCTTTGGCCACAAGGCTATATAAAAACACAACAAGAACAGTACCAAGAACGATTAAAAGATCAAAAAATCAAAATAGATCCATCTAAGCAAAAAGATAAACAAGAAAATCAACCCAAAAAAGAGGTAGAAATTGATCAAAATGATATTGACAAGCAAAATCCGTATTTGATAGAATCTAATAATTAGTATGAAAAAACAATTAGGAGAATTGCTTTTAGAAGAAGGGTTAATCGATCAAGAAGAATTAACAGAAGTTTTAAAAATTAAAGAAAAATCTCCTTTAAAATTGGGGCAAATCCTACAAAGAAAGGGATTGGTCTCCGAAAATGATATTCTAAAAATATTAGCAAAACAATATGGTTATGAGTTTTATCCTAAACTCGAATTTCGATCTCATCCAGTTTTTCAGAAAATTCCTCAATCCATCATAGAAAAATTTAAAATCGCTCCTTTTGATTATAAAGAATCCAAAAAAATGATCTATGTTGCTATTTCTGATCCAGAAAAGGTTCATGTTCAAGACGATATAAGAAATATATTAAAAGATTATCGCGTATATTTTGTATTAGCTCCTGAAGCAGAAATTGTAAGAATATTTCATACATACTTCCAGAAGGTATCGGCAGATGAAGTCGTAGAAGGTATGCAGGATGAGTATTCCGAGTTTTCTCAATTGGAAGATACATTAGATTTAGCAAACGAAGCACCCATTATAAGAATGGTGAATGCAATCCTAACACAAGCAATTCAAGAACGTGCTTCGGATATTCATATTGAACCATACGAAAAAAACTTTGTTGTTCGTTTTAGAATTGATGGTATATTACATAAACGTTTAACACCACCAAAAGTTGCACATGCTGGTGTTGTTTCTCGTATAAAAATTATGGCAAATATGAATATTGCAGAGAATCGCTTACCCCAAGATGGAAGAATTAAAATTAAGCTTTCGGGAAAAGATATCGATATAAGGGTGTCTACTTTACCTACACGGCATGGCGAAAAGGTAGTAATGCGATTGTTGAACAAATCAGATATCGAATTTAACTTATATAACTTAGGTATCTATGAGGATATTCTTTCCCAAATAAAAAAAGTGATATCTCAGACAAACGGTATTATTCTAGTTACAGGTCCAACAGGTTCTGGTAAATCCACTACATTGTATTCTATTTTAAAAGAATTGAACAAAGAATCTGTTAACATAATGACAGCAGAAGATCCTATTGAATATGAATTAGAAGGGGTATCACAAACACAAGTACATGATAAAATTGGTTTAACTTTTGCAAATATTTTACGAACTATGTTAAGACAAGACCCCGATATCATTATGGTTGGGGAGATTCGTGATCAAGAAACAGCCCGTATTGCAATCCAAGCAGCATTAACAGGGCATTTAGTATTATCTACGTTACATACGAACGATGCACCATCTGCGGTTACAAGGTTAGTGGATATGGGCATTGATCCTTATCTAATAACAAGTAGCGTACGGGCAGTTATTGCTCAGCGATTGGTACGTGTTATTTGTGAGAATTGTAAAGAGTCTTATATTCCTTCAATCCATGTACTGGAAGATTTAAAAATTGATCCAACCCAATTTCGTAATAAAAGATTTTATCGAGGTACTGGTTGTGAAAAATGTGTTCAGACTGGTTATAGGGGAAGGACAGGAATTTATGAATTTATGCTTATGACTCCTGCAATCCAAAAAGGGGTATTAAAGGGAATGGATTCCGAATCCCTTAAAGAAATCGCTCTAAATGAGGGATTAATTACTTTATTTGAGTACGGCAAAAGAAAAATTGTTGATGGGATTACTACACCAGAAGAAGTATTAAGAGTTTGTTGATGCCAGTTTATAAATACATAGCCATCGATCGTAAAGGAAAACAAACCAAAGGAATCTTAGATGCTCCATCGGCTGCACAAGCTAGAAGAATTTTAAGACAACAAAACTTATATGTAAAAACATTAGAAGAAGATATAGAAAAAAGAGAACGCGAATTATTTCCCATTTTAACAAAATTTTTATATCGTGTACCACGTAAAGATGTAGCTCTCTTTGCAAGAGAACTAGGAACGTTGATAGATGCTGGTATTCCTCTCGATAAATCTTTAACAAATATTATCGAACAAACAGAAAATCTTTACTTAAAAAAAGCCTTGATAGAAATAAAAAGCGATGTACTAGAAGGAGAATCCTTATCGAAAGCTATCTCTAAACATCCTGCAATTTTCCCCGATGTTTATGCAAATCTTATCCAAGTTGGTGAACAAACAGGTACTTATGAACGTGCATTAATCCGACTTGCAGATTTAGAAGAAGCCAATTTGCGTTTAAGAAATAAAGTCATCACTGCTCTATTTTATCCATTGATTATGTTATTTTTTTTAGGTGGAATCATGACCTTTCTTTTATCAGTTGTTATTCCTCAGATTCAAGAAATGTTTGTTCAGTTAAACGTAGAGCTTCCATTAATAACGCGAATCGTAATTGGTATTTCGGAAATTTTTGTTTCTTGGAAAATCATCCTTCCTATTGCAGTTGGAGTTATATCCACATATTTTTTTATAAAATGGTATAATACAGAAGGGGGAAGAATCAGATTCGAAAATTTTATTTTAAAGATCCCTATTTTAGGTTCTTTGATTCAAAAAGTAGTGCTTGCAAGATTTTCGCGAAATTTAGGAGTAATGTTGGAAAATCGCGTTCCACTTATAACTGCGTTACAAATTGTGTCTAAGATTGTAAATCATAAAATTTTCGAAAAAGAAATTCAAGAAGCAATTGATAAAATAAAAGAAGGAAGTAAAATCTCTGAGGCCTTTCAAAATTCGCGAATTATGACTTTTATGGTAAAGGGAATGCTTTCTGCTGGCGAATCTTCTGATAGCTTATCTAACATGATATTAAAAATAGCGGATATTTTAGATGATGAAGTTGATGCAATAATTCAACGATTTTCTACCTTAATCGAACCAGCAATGATAGTTCTTATGGGGGGAATGATTGCAATTATTATGTCGGCAATTCTACTACCAATATATAATCTAACAAGATATATAGAAATCTAAAAAAAAGTTGAAATTATAACCAAAAAAATTTTATTATGTTGTATGAAATTAAAACATAATTTGAGAAAAGGATTAACACTGTTTGAATTGGCCTTAGTATTATTGGTATTAGGGATAATTATTGGAATTGTATATGCTAATTTAGACATTGGAGTAGTAGATAAAGCTAAAAAGTTAAAAGTTAAACAAGTTCAGTCAAAGCAACTTCCTGTATTAGTACAAAAGTACGAAGAAGAAGTGGCTCCTTTAAACGATGGGGATAGTTTAGAAATTCTAACTAAAAAGCAAGAAGGTTCCAATTGGGATCCAGTCGACGAAGAGATATTAAAGGACCCTTGGAATAGATTTTATGTAATGTGCTCAGATACATCTGGTAGTTTACATATTTGTAGTTATGGTAAAGATGGTCAAGTAGGAGGAGATGGCGAAAACCAAGATTTTTATTTAGATGATAAATCCAGTTGGCCAGATTGGTTAAAATAATATTTTTTTGATTCAATGAACTATCCTAGAAAAGGGGTAACAATAGTCGAAATGGCTATTGTTATTTTTCTTATGTCACTTCTCTTAAGTATTGTATTTTCACTCGTACAAAATTTTTCGATATTTAAAACTACCGAAGGGGAAGCAGGCATACTTAAAGACATGTATTCATTAGCAAAAAGAACTGCTATCAAGTCTGGTCAAATTATCTATATGGAATTTGATTTAGACGAAAATAGATATATCATATATAGAAAGCTTAGAAATAAAGAATTAGAAAATCAACCTATTGTAGAAAGAAAACTATTTATAACAAACAGAATTATTTATATAAAAACCTTTTCTGGGCAAAGAATTGATTCGGGAAAATTAACGATTAATTTTTATCCACAAGGTTTTAACGACGAAATTTATATATATTTTGGATCAGAGAATAACATAAGAAATACTGTAATTTATCCCAGATACGATAAATTTGCGATGATAAAAAAAGGTGAATATTTACAAGAAGAAACTTATGAAAAGCTTTTGGAAGAAGATAAAGGAAAAGTATTTTAAAAAAGGTGTATCCCTAATAGAAGTAGCATTGGCATTAAGTGTTGCTGCTACCATATCTATGGCAGTACTGGGACTGATTTCTTCTGCTTATAGAATGCAGTTAAAATCTCAAAAATTAGAGTTGGCATCGAATCTAGCACGAGCCAAAATGACCCAAGTTTTAAGCATGCCTATACTAGAACCGACAAATCAAAAAGGCGAAATAGATATCCCCCTTTACAAAGGGTTTGAATACGAATTAATAATAAAAGAAGAAAATGTAGATATTGCGAAAATTTCACAAACAGGATCGTTAGAAAGTGCAGTAAATGTTGATGATCAACTTCCAACAGGTGTTCAAAATTTTAAAGGACAACAAAAAGCTGGACAAAATATAACAGAAACAGGAGGACTTATTCCTTTGTACCGTATTCGTATTATTATTACATTTCCTATTGATGAAAGAAATAAAAATACTTATGAATTGGAATCTTTTAAATCTGTTAAAAAGATATGAAGATAAATCAATTTTATAAAATAAGATTTGGTTTTACTTTAATTGAATTAGCTCTTGTAATTGCAACAATGTCTATATTATTTATTGTAATGTTTAGCGTAAATTTTACTGTTTCTAAAATTGCAAAAAATACCATTCCACTTAGTCAAAATCGTTCCAAAGCTTTATTAACGTTAAATTTAATACAAAATTCTATCCGGATGACTTTTTATTTTCCCGAAATAGAAAAAACTGTTTTTTTTGGAAAAAGCAATGGAAACGAAGGCGAAAGAAAAGATCAACTTACATTGACAACGGTTTCTACTGGTTCTCCTCTTGCAGGAGGTGGTATTGTTAAAGAAGTTTCTTATTATTTTAAAGATGAAAAAATTTATATACGCGAAGATCAAATTGTTGATGATCAACCTTATGTGGGCGGAAATCATTATTTACTATTAGATAATGTAAAATCCTTTCAGTTAAGTTATTCTCTGAACGGTGTTGATTGGCAAGATAATTGGAGTTCTAAAGCTACTCGAAGAATACCACGATTGGTAAAAATTCAGATTACTATTAAAAGCGAAGGAAAAGACGAAGTATTCGAAACAATAGCAATACCAGGGTTGTATTTAAAATGATTCAATTTCATTAAATAAGTTTACGATTTTATTATAGTAATAATTTTTATAATTTAATTTATTGATTTCTTTTAGTAATTCATACAAAAAAGCTTTGGTGTAATGCTTTAAATGTTGATGATGTGTATTCATATCCGAAACTAGATATTCCCATTTTTGTTGAAAGTCTGGCTTTATTGTTAACAAATCTTCAATTTCTGGATAAAAGTTTTTTAAATACTCGAAGAATTTTGTTTGCTTTTCGTATTCCACTGGATCTACAAAAAAATTATAGCTATGTTCTAAATCGTGTAAAAAATGTTCAAAAGCATCTCTTATACCAAATACGAAGTTTCCCTCTATTGCTGCTTCCCAATCAATTGTTACGATTCTTATCCCATTAGCTTGGTATTTTAACATTTCGTAAGCTGATGGATTATAATTTAATAAAATTATTTTCCATCGGTTTTCCATCCAGTTTATAAATGTTATGCGGATTGAATCTGGTATGCGGTAAAAACGAACCGATTTTAAAAAATTTATCAAATCCTGATTATAATCGATTTTTTGTGCTTTTGTGTTATAAAGTTTTTTTGCATTTCTGTTAGTATAATAAATAGAAAAAAATTCCCACGCAATTTTGTGTTCAGGTAAAGAAGATTCTTGATATTTTTTATAAAGATCCTTTAATTTAGGTTTAAGTAATTCTGCCTCTTTTTTTAATTCTTCTGGTGATAAGAGAATTTTTTTAAAAACACCATAAGGTTTTTTGGCGTTAAAATCCCATGGCATAGAGAAGAAAGATTTATTAGAATTTTTTGTGTCAATCTTTTCATTTTTTTTGTATAATTATAAAATCATTGCAAAAAAATTCAGAATATTTTTTATAAAATAGAGATTATATTTATGTATGAAGCCAACACTATATTGGAAAATAATTATTGTTCTGGTTTATTTTGTCTATTATTTATTCGACTTTGATTCTAAAATTTTTCTATTTTTGTTTGTATCTGTAACCTTTTTAATGTTATTTATATTGTTTTTTTATCGAAAAATAACCTTTTTAAGACTTTTAGTACCAGTAAAAAAAATAAATTTTCTTTATGTATTATTGGTTTTAATCATTATTTATGGCTCTTCTAAATTTATTGAATTTACAGAAAAAAAACACGAAATAGATAAACAGTTTTTTACTAAAGAAGATTATCAGAACCTAGTTTTATATCGATTTGGTTATACCTTTTATGGTAAAGGAAAGATTCTTAACGTGTTGTATCCAGGAATGTACTTAACAGAATTTTATGTGACGAAAGTTGTTCCGTACAAAAAAAATCAAAATCCATTGCCCATAAATGAAGATATCTATAAAAATAGAACAATCATAACTGCATTAAGTTTACCAAAAAAAAATTTAGAGCAAAATTGCCAAATAGAAGTAATTTTTTATGGGAAGCGATTCTTTTATCCTTTAGAACCCAAAAATGATTTTTTTGTATATTTAATCAAAAATCAAGCTCAATACTTTTTTAAAATGGAAGAAAAAAATCTTTTAAACGTTGATTGTAATAATTCTGCAAAATTTGAATATAAACACGAAATTATTGATATCGTTAAATCTAAAATTACCACAGAAAATGCACAAAATCTTATATTAGGATTAGTATTAGGTAACTCTAATTGGATGAATAAAGAAGATAAAAATAGCATTAAGAAATTAGGTTTGTTACATCTCTTTGCTGCAAGTGGACTTCACTTAGGAATATTGTTTTTTGTGATGTATTATCCATTGAGTAAAATATGGGGTAAAAAGCATATTCTTTCTTTTATAATTCCTTTACCATTTTTGTTGTTGTATGTTTGGTTGTTGAACTTCCCTTTTACCTTAATTCGCGCTTATATTTTTATTATCATTATTGCTTTGTTGTTAATCGTCAAAAGAAAGCTATTAGTTTATGATCTTTTGCTTAACACTTTATTAATAATGATAATGGTTTTTCCCAAAAATGTGGTAAATTTATCTACAATCATGTCGTTTTTAGCTGTTGGTGGAATTTTGTTAGTTCTTAAAGATTTAAACTCTATTTTTATCTACGAAAATTTATTTCCTAAATATAATTATAAAGAAAATATAAAATATTATTTATATAAATTTATTATGATTCAATTTTTAATTACTTTTAGTGCTTCCCTTTTCTTGCAGCCTTTGTTATTTTTTGTGTTTAAGGGTTATCCTATTCTTTCTCCAATTTATAATATGATTTATGTGCCTATAATGAGTATATTTTTGCCAGTAATTTTTGTTGTGATATTATCAACAATGTTGTTAAAATCATTTAGTTTTTTTGACTTTCTAATAAACTTTGTTTGGAAAATTATCGATTATTTTATTATTTTTATTATGAAAACAATTCATATTTTAAGTAATTTTAGTCTATGGATTGATTTTAAAAATGCCTTGAATTTAGGTTTTATTATTTCGATTTTATTGGTTTTAACCGTTCAATTATTAATTAATTTTTATAAAAAAAATAAAATATTAGAAAATCAGTTTAGAAATTACTTTTTTATTGTCTATGGAATTTATATAATAAGTTTGTTAATAATTTATGGACTATCCTTTTTTAAGTAAAGCCAAGATTATTGATACACTCAAGCAAAAAAATGCTCATATAAGAAAGTCCTTAGGGCAGAATTTTTTAATTGATCCAAATTATATTGCAAAAATTGTTGATGCAATACTATCAAATATACCTCATCATTCGAGGGTATTAGAAATTGGACCAGGATTAGGAGCATTGACCTTTCATTTAAAAGAGAATTATCAATTAGTTCTTGTAGAGATCGATCGTATTCTTTGCGAAATCTTAAAAGAATATTTTCCAGAACAGTTTATTTATCAAATGGATATTTTGGAGTATATTCAACATTATTCTCTAAATGATTTTGATTATATTATTGGTAATCTGCCATATTATTTAACTACCGATATTATAATCAATACTATTAAAGCTATGAGAAAGCCTAGTATATGTATATTTTTAGTCCAAAAAGAATATGCAGAAAAACTCATAGAAGAAAATAATTCCATTTCGATTTATTTAAATAATTTTTCCAGAATATCCAAATTATTTTCTATACCTAAAAATGCATTTTTTCCCATACCCAAAGTAGAATCTATGCTAATTAAACTAGAAGTTTTTCAAGAAACGAAATGTAATCCGGAGCTTTTAGAAAAGATCCTACGTATGAGTTTTCGTTCTAAAAGAAAAAAAATAATCAATTCTTGGCAAAAAGGGAATGAATTAATTCCCATATCTCTTCTTAAAAAAAAAGCAGAAATAATTTCTTTTGATTTTACGAAAAGGGCAGAGGAAATACCTAAAGAAACCTTTTATCAATTAGTAAATTTAATTTCTAAGAATTAATTTTTTTAGAATTAATTTTTTTAGAAAATTCTTTTTTGATAATTTCTTTTAATGTGTGTATATGCCTTTTTTCCCATTCTTCTAAAGTAATTCCTTCTTTTTTTGCTAATTCCGTTCTGTGGTTTGTAATATATTTATAAACAATGTGATATGTTGCAAAAGCAGAAGGGATTGCCCAAACTAATCCACCAAATAATGCTGGGATACCAAAGTCATCTAATAAAAATTTTATCCAAAACCAAACACCATCCAAAAAATCCATGGAACTAGAAGTTTGAATTATCATATTAAATTTTTCAAAGGATAAGATTTCGTAGTGTAAATTCAATAGTTTTAAAAAAAATATTCCTGTAATATAGAATGTATAATAAAAAAAGGGAAGTGTTATTGGATTCGTAATCCAAACCATTGCTAATGCAATAGGTAAGTTAAACCTAATTTTAAAAAGTTTAAAGACTAACCAATTTACAGTTGTTAAATACATTTGTATACCAACCAAAGGATTAAGAGCCCAAAAAATACCGATACTTGCTCCTAAGGCAATTTCTTCACGAGGGGAATAAACTTCTTTTAAAGGTTTGATAATCCTTTCGTATAAGATACTGGTGATCTTAGAAAGCATAATTAACTTTTTCTTTTTCGAAAAATTCGTAAATCAAAATTTTCGATAAATACTTTATTTTTTATAAGTATTAAAAAAAAATGCTCTATATGGATTTTTATTTAATTCGACATGGTATAGCTGAAGATAATTCATTAAGCGATTTGGAAAGAAAACTTACATTAGAGGGTCAGAAAAAGGTTAAAAAAATTGCTTCGATTTGTTCGAAAATTTTTTCTAAACCCGATACAATTTTAACCTCAGAAGCATTACGTTCGGTAGAAACTGCAGAAATTTTTGCAAAAAAATGGAAGATTAAAAAAATCGATTCGTATTCTAAATTAAACCCTGGTGCTTCTGTTTATGATTATTTATTTATTCTGGGAGCATATTTAAATAAAGATATTATAAATTCTGATTATAAAATTGCTCTAATAACTCATGAACCCGATCTAAGTCATTTTGCCTTATCCCTATTAAGCAACCAAATTCGATATGATTTTCGTTTAGAAGAATTTATTTACAAAGAATCTTTAATAAATTTTAATCTTAGACTAAAAAAAAGCTCTCTTATGGTAATAAAATGGAATGGGGAAGAAAGCGAATTGATTTTTTATTCAACCCCATCAATTTTTGCAAAAATCAATAAGTTATAAGATTATTTTTTCTTAAAAGATTCTAATAGTTCTATTGGTATAGGAAATACGACTGTTGAATTTTTATCCGCTGCTACTTCTACAAGTGTTTGCAAAAATCTTAACTGGATAGCAACAGGATGTTTTTCGATAACTTTTGCAGCATCAGCAAGTTTCTGAGAAGCTTGAAATTCACCTTCGGAAGATATAATTTTTGCTCTTCTTTCGCGTTCTGCTTCGGCTTGTTTTGCCATTGCTCTTTGCATTTCTTGTGGTAAATCAATGTGTTTTAGTTCTACAAGGCTTACTTTGATTCCCCATGCATCGGTTTGTTTGTCGATGACTTCTTGTAAGTGTGCATTAATTTTTTCTCGGTTAGCAAGAACTTCGTCTAATTCAGATTCGCCTAATACTGATCTTAAAGTAGTTTGACATAATTGTGATGTTGCATACAAATAATCTTCTACTTCTATAATTGCCTTCTGTGGATCCATTACGCGAAAATAAACTACTGCATTAACTTTAATGGTCACATTATCTTTTGTAATAATATCTTGTGGTGGAACATCAAGTGCAACTGTTCTTAAACTCACTTTTTCCATTTTATCGATGATGGGAATTAGTAATATCAATCCTGGTCCTTTAACACCACTAAACCTTCCTAAACGAAAAATAACACCACGTTCGTATTCTTTAAGTATCCTGATTGCTTGTGATAAAATTATTATCGCAACAATTATTATAAACAAAATATTGATATACATGATACAAATTAAACTTCCTTAATTATTTTCGTCAACCTTTTTTACTTTGAGTAGCATACCATTTCTTTCGTATGGTTGAACCCTTGAACCTTTAGGAATTATTTCGTTGCTTATAGCGTTCCAAATTTCTCCGTGTATAAATATTTTTCCTTTTTCTTGATTAATTTCTGTAATTGCTTCTCCTATTTCTTCGAAAAGAATTTGATCCCCACTTACTACTTTGTTTTTTGTAGCTTTTATAACTTTTCTTAAAACAAATAAAAATAAACCAATTGTAATAAACGTTGTTGTAAACAAAAAGATGATAGATGTTTCTTCGATCTCCTTCATAGATTCTGCAATCCAAATTATGCCCAGTATAATAGAAATGATACCTGCAATAGATAATAGTCCATAACTAACAATCTTTAATTCTAATATTAAAAACAATATTCCAAGAAAAATTAAAAGAAATCCAGCATAGTTTACTGGCAATGTTTGTAATCCATATAGACCTAGCACTAAACTAATTGCACCAATTACACCAGGGAAAATTAACCCAGGATATTGGATTTCTATCATAATCCCAGTAATACCAATCATTATCAACAAATAAGCTACATTAGGATTTGCTATAATACTTTGAATTTTATTTCTTAAATCATCTTTTAGTTCTATGATGTTTGTATCTTTTGTTTGTAAAATTTTTTCGCCTTCGATGGTTTTTACAGTTTTTCCGTCGATTTGATTCAATAATTCTTGTTCGGTTATTGCGATTACATCAATTAGTTGGATTTTATAAGCTTCAGTAGATGGAATGTTTGCTGCTTCTGTGATGGTTCTAATCGCGAATTGAGAGTTTCTTCCGTAATATTCTGCAATTGCTTTTATCTTTGCAATAGAATGATTCATAATTTTTTCTCTTAAAGCCTCTTGATTTTTTGGATCTTGGTTATTGTTTGTTGTTCCTCCCATGGTTATAGGTGTTGCAGAGCCAATATTGGTAGCTGGAGCCATAGCTGCAATATGACTCGATAACAGAATAAAAACGCCCGCAGAACCACAACTTGCACCAGGTGGCGCTACATACGTTATAATAGGTACGCGAGAATTCATGATGGATTTGACCATTTCGTCCATAGAGCTCATTAATCCACCAGGGGTATCTAACTGAATGAGTAATGCATTTGCATTATCTTGATTTGCTTTTTGGATTGCTTTGATCAATTTTTCCATCGAAGCTGGTGTAATTGCATCGCTTATAATAATTTTGTAAATAAACGGTTGCTTGGGTATTTCTTGTTGAGGAGATAAAGGATTAACGATAAAAAAAATTGTCAAAGTAAAAGATAAAATTCTAAAAATAAAATTCATAAGATTAATATAATCTTTTTATGCTAAAATGTAAAGAAAAAAATATTAAGTATAATTTATAATTTCAAATAATCAATTCTTAAAAAAACCAGAACTTCGGTTTAAGTAATTTAGAATAAACTCGAAATCTGGGATCAATTTTAAAGAAATTTTATTTTCTAAACAAAAATCACATAGTTTATTACCTGTAATAATAGACGTTTTCTTGTTTTTTTGAATCATTTTTAACAAATCTAATGTACCTTTTCGCCCTTTTTCTAGTTCAATCAATCCTACGGGAGCATGGAAAAAAATAAAGTTAGCTTGTTTTAAAATCTGTTCGTATTTTTGAATGGATTTAGGTCCTATGTCTATTGCAATGAATGGATTAGAAATTTCTCTCGGACTAATTTTTGTGCTAGACTTTGGAGAAATCTTTTCTACTACGATGTGATCAATAGGTAATTCTACTTCGCATTCCTCGAAATTTGCTTTATTGATTATCTGAAATAAATTGCTGATTTCTTCTTTGGAATAGGGACTATTACCTACGTTTAAACCATTTGCTTTTAGTGCTGTGATACCAATATGACCACCTAAGATTATAGTTTGGAAAAGCTTTACCTTTTTATCTAAGAATTCTATGGTGGATTGGATTTGTGTTCCTCCAAATATTCCTACTTTGGGTTTTAAGTTTGCTTTCGATAATTGTTCTAGTAATTCCATAGATTCGGCAATTTCGGGAGATAAACAAAATTGATTTTTGTTTAATTTTGTTTTACCTTCTTCGAAATAATCAAAAAATTTATAACTGTTGATTACAAAATTTTCGTATTGAATTGAATTGATAGAGTGCCAATCAAAAGAAAATAATTTTGGATGTAATAAAACAACATTTTGCTTTTCGTTTTTTAGATTTTGTGTTTGTGTTATATTATCGGTTGATTTGATGGAAATATATTGAGAAAGCTCTTTTTCTATTAATTGAAAAAATTGGTCGTCGATTTCTTTTGAAATTTGATTCTCTTTTACGAAAATTGGTACACAATGAATACTTAAATTTTTTAATTTTAAGAACTCGATGGTTTCTAATAAACGTTCAATAAAAAATTTTAATAAATTTAGTTCACTATATTGTGATGGAATGTCGAAAAAAATTAAACAATTTTGATTAAATGAAACGCTTTCGATTCTTTTTAAATCCATAGAAGAGTACATTTATTCTAAGCTTTTAATACAGAAAAGTAAATTTTTCTTGATAAAAATAAATATTTTTTAATTTATACAATATACCCGTATAAAGTATTATAAAATTTTCTAAAAAATAGTTGAAAATCTAATAAAACTTTTTAATATTGAATTTATGAAGGTTAAAAACACATTAATTTATATTACTTTTTTTATGGTAATTGGCTCATTGAGTGGTATTTGGGCACAAGTAAAACAAGATATTAAAATTTTAGAATTAGACGAAAAAGCACCAGAAGAAATCAAAAAAACTTCGGAGATATTAGATAAATTTCCACCTACTTTAATATCTGAGTTAACAAATTCTATTAAGGAAAGAGGATATGCAGGATCAATTTCTTTCTGTAAAACAAGAGGTCCACAAATTGCAGAAGAATTTTCTAAAACTTACAATAAAAAAATTTATCGAGTGTCAGATAAAAACAGAAATCCAAACCAAAAAGCATCCGAAGATGAACAAAAAGTTATTGAATTTTGGTTAAAGCGGATTAAAGAAAATCAGCCAGTTAAAACAGTTTATTATAAAGTAGGAAATAAAACAAAAGTTATGAAACCAATAAGAATTCCTAACGAAATGTGTTTAAGTTGTCATGGCGATTTAAACACTATCTCTTCAGAAGTTAAGGAAGTCCTAAAAAAAGAATACCCAGAAGATAAAGCAACAGGTTATAAAATAAAAGATTTACGAGGTGCAGTAGTAGCAGAATTTTGATTCTTAATGAGAAATACAAAAAATACGGCATTTTTATTTGTAAATTTAGGGACACCAGAGAATCTATCCATTTCGTCCATTCGAAAAAACTTAAAAGAGTTTTTGATAGATAAAAGGGTAATTGATTTACCCTTTTTTTTACGTTTTATCATCGTTTATTTTTTTATCCTTCCGTTTAGGCCTTTTAATACTCTAAAAAAGTATAGAGAGATTTGGCTTCAAACTTTAAATTTATCGCCTTTAATCTATTATACAGAGCAATTTATAAAAAAACTTAAAGAAAAGATTCCGAATGTTGCTATCGATTATGCGATGAGGTATGGAAAACCATCTATTAGAGAAAAAATGCAACAATTCTACAACCAAGGTTATCGTTATTTACATATTGTACCTCTTTATCCACAATATGCTACATCTACTTATGGTTCGTTAATAGCAGAAATTTGTAGAGTAAATCAACAACTTTGGGATCCTTTTATACTTTCTTTCGAAGAAATTTATAATGATGATGAAAATTTTATTCAATTATGGATGAATAAAATTCAATCTATCAAGAATTATCAAGACTATTATATTTTGTTTACCTTTCATGGAATACCCGAGAGGCATATCATTAAGTCTGACAGGTTGAACCTATGTTTAAAAGAAAACTGTTGTGATAAAGCCCCCGAATATTGTTATAAGGCACAATCGATTTTTATTTCTCGGAAAATTGCACAAAAGCTTAACATAAAACAATATGATATTGTCTATCAATCGCGGTTGGGTAGAACAAAATGGTTAACACCTTATCTTCAAGAACATTTATTACATATTATAAATAATCATAATAAAATTATTTTAGTACCTATTTCTTTTACAGCAGATTGTTTAGAAACATTAGAAGAGTTGAACATTTCAACAAGAAAAATGATAGAAGAGCGTAATAAAAAAACAGAATTAATCGTGTTAAATTCTTTAAATGATGATGATGAATGGGTAAATTTTTGGGTAAAAAGAATGAAAAATTTTTTTTAATAGTATTCTACTAAATTCCGAAGATATTACTAATGAAGAAAAAAACATTGTTTATATTACTTATTATTGTTAGCTATCAATATTGTATTACTGCCAATATTAATCAACCACCTACAGTAGTAGAAAAAACATATCCCACATCTATGTTTATGAATAGAACTGAAGAAGAAACAAATCAAAGAGTAAGTCAAAGAAGTTTTAATCCATACATTGAGGATGCAAATACAAAAAATTCAGAAGATGAAGAAAAGTTTTTCGAAGAACTAAGTAAACAAGATCCAAACATAGAAGGTTGTAAAAAATGTAATATTAGCAATAAACCACCGGGCTATATCGACAACCTTGAGAATCAAAATGATAATGTTGAAAATGTAGAAAATGTAGAAGTTGTTGTATTAGATCAACAAAACACTAATCAACAAAATGCTGACGAAGAAATTGGTATTGCATCTTGGTATGGAAAAGATTTTGATGGAAGACCTACTGCAAGTGGCGAGATTTTTGATAGTAGAAAGCTCACAGCTGCACATAGAAATCTTCCCTTAGGTTCTATTGTTAGCGTAAAAAATTTGGAAAACAACAAAGAAGTTATTTTAAAGATCAACGATAGAGGTCCTTACATAAAAAATAGAATCATCGATGTTTCTGAATACGCAGCAGAATTATTGGGATTTAAACAAAAGGGACTTGCAAAGGTTCAAATTAAATTATTACATAGTGGGGATTTAAAAGAAAAAGGTGAGGGTGCAACTGCAATTTTTTTTAAAAGAGCTCTTGTAGATAGTGGTTCTTCTCCCATAGAACAAATCTACGAAGGAAAAAAACAAGAAATCTTGAAAAACGTTATTGATATAAAGGATTTTAAACATTACTCTGTTCAAATTGGTTCATTTTCCGATTTAAAAAACGTAATACGTGTTAAGGAAGAGATAGAACAAAAGTTACCATACCCAATTACAATAGTAAAAAAAGAAAATGATTATCAAATAAGGGTAGGTAGATTTTCTGAACGTTATCCAGCAGAAGTTTTAAGACAAAAATTAGAAGAAGAAGGATATAAGGGCTTTGTCGTTAGCCCGAAACTATATTAGTTTACTTCCATCTTACTATGGATGGTAAATATATCTCTGGTGGTTCAAAACCTAATAGCGTTAAGATAGTACTTGCAATATTTCCTAGTGAGTAGGTTTCTTTTATTGGATTAAGCTCTAATTCTTCTAAATGTGGGCTAAGTAAAACAAAAGGAACTGGATTAAGAGTATGGCTAGTTTTTGCAGCATAACTTCCATCAATATTCTTTTTGGGTTTTCCTGTCTTCTTGTCGATTTCTATCATTTGTTCACAATTTCCATGATCTGCGATGATAATTAAAGTACCATAATTTTTTTGTATTGCATTGTATAACCGTTCTACTTGTTCGTTTACTACTTCCATCGCTTTGATTGCTGCTTCTAATACACCTGTATGGCCTACCATATCACCGTTAGCATAGTTGACGCGAAGGAATTGATATTTTTTAGAATCAATCGCTTCTATAAGTTTATCTGTGATTTCTTTTGCCTTCATTTCTGGCTTTTTTTCGAAGGGAATAATATCCGATGGTATTTCTACCCATTCTTCCATCGTTTCGCTAAATTTTTGTGAGTTATTACCATTCCAAAAATAGGTAACATGACCAAACTTTTGTGTTTCGGAAATAGCATACTGATAAATACCATTATGCACTAAATATTCAGAGACAGTTCTATCAATTGCTGGTGGCGAAACCAAATACTTTTTCGGGATCTTTAAATCTCCATCATATTCCATCATACCTGCGAAATGAACTTTTACGTTTGGATCTCTTGGGAATTTATCGAAATTCTCTTCTGTAAAAGCACGAGAAATTTCGATTGCACGGTCACCACGAAAATTAAAAAATATAACAACATCGTCATCTTTTATTCTTCCAACAGGATGACCATATTCGTCTACAATCACAAAAGGTGGTAAATCTTGATCAATTTTATCGGCGTGAATATTACGAAACGTTTTTATAGCTTCTAGTGCAGAATTGAATTTATAATCTGCTTCGCCCTTAACATGTGTTTTCCATCCTAATTCCACCATCTTCCAATTTGCTTCGTAGCGATCCATTGTTATTACCATTCTACCACCACCAGAGGCTATACAATAATGTTTACCTGTTGGATCCATTTCTTTTAGGAATTTTTCTAATTGCTCTACATAAATTTCTGCACTTCTTTCGGGAACATCTCTACCATCTAATAAAATGTGTACGCGAACTTCTTTAACACCTTCGTCTTTACACTTTCTTATCATTGCAAATAAATGATTGATATGACTATGAACATTCCCATCAGAAAGTAAACCAATAAAATGTACAGTACTTCCTTTAAGTGCATAACCAGGATTTTCTTTTGTTCCAATTAGTTCCATCCAAGTATTACTTTTAAAAAGGGATTCGCTTTCTATGGCAATGTTTACAAGCTTTGCACCTTGGGGAAAAATTCTTCCAGCTCCAAGTGCATTATGACCTACTTCGGAATTGCCCATATCTTCGTCCGATGGCATTCCTACTGCAGTACCATGGGCTTTAAGCGTTGTAAAAATGTGGGATGGTTCAGTGTCTACTTGAAATAACTTTTTTAGAAAATCTGCTTTTGCTAAATCTAATGCATTACCAGGATAACCATCTTTTTGCCCTTTGTATAATCCTACACCATCTAATATAACTAAAACCAAGGGTCCATCAATTTTTTTAGAGATGGTTTTTAACTTCATTCCATCAAGAAAATGAATTATTCTTATAAATCAAGTAATTTCTTGATTTCTTGTGGGTGGTTTTCGTAAAAATTATCGATGAACTTTTCTTCGTTTATTTTATTTAGTTGAATTTTATTATAAATTAATAATATTTTTTGATAGTTTTGATCAACGATTTCTTGGCATTTTTTATAAGTTTCGTATCGTTCAAAAGCAATGCTTGTAATTGCAACTAATGGGGGTGCAATGTATTTTCCCTTTTTTATAAAATTTTCTGTTAGCATATAGATTAATCTTTGTGTTAACTCTTTAACGCGATTAATAGCGATAGTACTGCTAAGTTTTATAAGATCATTTTCTTTTAGAGCTTCTTTTTGCTTTTGTATTTCCAGTAATATGCTAAGACCAGGAATAAAGTTATTTAGAATTTTACCAACAGGACTTTCGATAAAATCGCTTATCAGATTAAATTCTTCTTTAATAAAAATTCGAATTATATTAGGTTGTAAAATATTAACAAATATATAATTTAGTTCTTCATGATTTTGTTTTGTTAATTGTTTTTGATTTGATTTTATATAATTTAAGATTTTTTGGTTTATTTCGTTTATCGTTTTTCTTTTGATAGGATCTTCTAATCCATTGTGGTTAATAATGTTTATATATATTTTGTTTTTTAGAGAAACTTCTCTTGCTTTTTGGTTTTCTTCTAGAATAAATGTTTGATGTTTTAATTTATTTAGATACTTAACAAGACAGGAATTATAAAAATTTTCAATATCTAATTCATTAGGTTTTTTTTCTATTCGAAGAATGGTTTTACTAAATGCCAAACGAAAAGGTAAGTAATTTTTATTAATAGATTTTATATAAAGTATATCTAAATGTTTTTTAATAATTTCGAAACGCTTTCTCCAAAATTTGTTTCGAATTCCGAGAATATTTTTGATTTTGTTTAAGTTGTTTTGGTTCATTTTGTTAACAAAAGAATTATTAAAATTATATTTATAATGACTAAAAATATATTAAAAATATATAAGTATTTATCTTTTTTATAATTTTTTATTGTAGAATTATTATTGTTTTGATTTAACAAAGATTCAATTCGATAGAGTTCTTTTTTTAAGTGTTTGATTTCTCTTTTTTGATTTTCTAATTGATTGTACAAATATAATATTATTTCGCCATAAACTTCGGAATATTCTATCAATTTATTTTCTAAGTTTTTTCCTGTAAGACTTCCTGCAAATTGATTTAAAGATTCTACAATAGCCTTTATCGTTTCGTTTTGATTTATATCATTTTTATTTTTTTCCATCTATAAAAATAATAATCTTTGTTTAGTGTAGTCAATATTTTTTTGGTTGCATTATAATAAGCAATTACAAAATTAAATTTAATGAAATTATCCCAATCCTCTTTTCTGATTACAGATTTTGTAGAGTTTGAGAATTTTTTTTTAGAATTAGATTTAAGAGGAATTTTAACTCTCGATCAAGATTTAATCGATAATTATGGTAATGTTTTAATTCGAAAAGATGCAGTAGTTCGAAGTTCTTTTATTGAGCGTTTAAAACAGAATAGAGGTAGCTACGAAGAAAAATTTTACATAAAAATTACTCCTCAATTAATTAACATAATGTCTGAATATCTAGCGAACATTATAATTAGGAACATAAAAAATTGGGATTTTCTTGATAAGCTCATAATTGTTTCTTCTAATAAACCAAGAAATATTGTAAAGAATTCTTTTCGATATCCTAAGTTTTGTGTTGCAAGCTTTATATTATTCAAAAAAAATCCCGAACATTTTGATTATATTTCTAGAATTGGACTTTTAACCCTTGCAGTTGTATTATTACAAGAATTAAACATGAAAGGACTAAACACATTTTCGTTTATATCTTCTTTTATATCTGAGTTTACATTTCCTAATCATAGAACTGCATTAGATTCTTACGATAATGAAAATTTAAACAAGCAGTTTATAGCTAAATCAATTGAATTATCAAAAAAACTAGAACTACCTGTGGATATAGAAAAAATTCTTCAATCCATTAAAATTTTATCCGCTATTTCTGAGGATAATACGTTAATTCAAAAAAATGTAGATAAAAATAATCCAACTCTATTAAGTTTTGACGATGAGATTTGGGATTCAGATGTTCAACCTAATTTAGAAAAAACTTCTTATTCAGAAGATAACGATTTTGTCGATGATGAAATGTTAAACAATATTAATAAACCAATTCTTTCTGAAAAGGCAGTTCAAGTTATAGCAGAAACTATAAAGTTTTCTCGATATATATTTTATTTGTATCAAAAAATAGAAGATAGAGAGCATCTCTACGAAGAGGTTTCTTATAGAGTAGCTTATACATCAAAGTTGGGATTTTTTGATTATCATCTTTTAAAACCAGTTATAAAAAGATTTAGAGATCTAGAACTAGAAATGCGAAATTTAATGTTGATTGCTGGAATTGAACGAAAATGCCTTTATCCACCTTCTGCCTGGGCATATCCTAAACCTCGTGCAACGCAAATTATTTGTAGAGATAGAGTTGTAAATTGTCCATACATCAAATTGGGATGGGATTTATTTGTTGTAAAAGAGCAAGAACCTTACGGATGGATAGGTACAAATCTTAAAGAAGGAAGATATTTTAAATGTAAGTTAGAGGATTTTTTACCATCAAAAAAGGATGAGATAATCAAATAATATTTGACTTATTTTGAATAAATTTTTTTAAAACTATATGGGAATATTAAGCTGGATAGCAATGGGACTCTTAGTAGGAGTTGTTGCAAAACTGATTATGCCTGGTAAAGATCCTGGTGGATTTATTATTACAATTCTACTCGGAATTGCTGGTGCATTTGTTGGTGGTTTTATTGGTACACAATTAGGAATTGGTTCTTTTACTGGATGGAATTGGAAAAGTTTCTTTTTAGCAGTTGGTGGCGCGATTATAATTCTTGCAATTTATCGCTTTATAAAAAGAAATTAATTTAAGAAAGGATCTTGGTTGGTATCTGCAAAGATTTTGTATATGCCGCCTTTTTGTCTTAAAGCATCTTTCCATCCATCTTCGGGATTAGGATGAAAAACAATTTTATAAGAAGCTGGATGAATAATCCAGCTACCTTCGCGTATTTCTCTTTCTAATTGGCCTGGACCCCAACCAGAATATCCAATAAATAAATGTATTTTAGGTCTATCGTCGAGAGGTAAAGAATTCCAATAATCATCTTTAAAATAATCTTCCAAGTTGCGAAAGCCTGGTTCAAAATATACATTGGAAATAACTTCCATTGATGTAGAAGAGGGTTTTCTATCTAATAAGGGAGAATGAACTGCAAATAAGAATTCTTGTTGGACAGGACCACCGATATAAATTGGGGTACTTCTTCCGCGTTCATTCTGAAATTCTGGTAATAAATCCGAAAGTGTTAATTGGGATTTTTTGTTTACAATCAAACCAAATGCTCCATCTTCATTATGTTCAATCATTAAAACAACGGTATGTTTAAAATTTGGATCTAACATAGTTGCTTCGGAAATTAAAAAATAACCTTTTAAAGATTGGAAATTATCCTTACGATCCATAGAATTATTTAAATTAATTTTATCTAAATGTCAAGCAAAAAAATAATAAATCAATTAATACATTATTTTGTTTTTTTGTTCAATGTAGGATCCCAATTCAATTAAATCAGAAATTTTTAATTCTTCGTAATTTTCTATCGAGGAAATAATAGGAATCTCTATAATATTATTTTTCGGTATAAAATATTTTTCGAGTTTTGTTAAAATCTTGTTTTTTAGAATGGGAAAAGATTGTATATATCTATTTAATAATTCTTCGTATTCTAAACTATGAGGTTTTATCTCCGAAAATATATTATTCATATTCATTACTTCCTTCGAATTTATAAAACTATCGGGTACACTTTTATTCAATAAAAATATAAAATTTTTTATATTATTTTTTTCTAATATTTGTTTTAGCTCAATTGCAACAGAAACAGAATCATCGCGTAATGTAAAAACAAAATAAACTTTGGTATTTGTATCTCTTATCCATTTTCTCGATTCTTCTAATCTATCTACCATCTTGTAAAAAACCTGATCCATTAATAAAATCAATTCTCCTAGTGTTAACAATATGTTTTCGCCGCCAGCTTTTCCCAATGCAGATAATATTCCTTTAGCACTTTGTCTAATAATTTTTTGAAAAATATTTTGATCTTGTATTACTTCTTTTTTTCCATCGACCCATTTCCATTTTTTTTCGCCTGCAAACCACTTAATCCATTGTAGAATCTTGCTATCAAAAAAAGCCATAAGTTTTTCTGGTCTTATAATAAAATCAACAGCATGTAGACCAGGGGCAGTATCAATAATTAGTTCTTCTGTTTCTGGATACTGTTCTAACCATTCTGCCATTCTGACTGGTGCTAATGTTTCTGTTGCCGAGGCAATCTTTTCTGCAAGTGTTTTATATAAGGGATGTTCGAATAATTGCTTTTGATGTTCTTCTGTTAGACCTTCGTCTATGATCCATCGTTTTAAGCTATCTGGTAGATTAAGTATTGCTACACGCAGATACCCACCATTATTAGTATTAGACCAAAAGATTCTTCCTTCTTCGTCTATGTGGGAAGCATTAAGAGCCGATTTTAATCGTTTTGCGGGATCTATACTCAGTAAGCCAGTTTTTTTTCCTTTTGATGCTAAATACATTGCGTAAGAAGCAGAAACGGTTGTTTTACCAACACCACCAGCTCCTAAAAAGATGTGTAAATTGGTTTTTTTATTCATATAATTCAAATAATTCTACAAGTTTTTTTATTTTTTGTTCTGGTGTAATCTCTGGTTTTTCTAGGATCAATTCTGGCAAGATGATCGTTTTTATGGTTTGATGAAAAAATTCTTTTGTTCTATGCTCGTAATAAATTTTTCTTCTTAAATCTAAATCTAAGGATCTTATAACATTTTTAAATTGATAAAAACGATTTAGATATTCATCGTTTAGATTGTGATGGGAATTTTCTTTTAAATACCAATACACACTTTTGTTTAAAAAAATTGCTAATGGTTTTCTTTTCATTTCTTTTTCAATAAGATCCACAAGATCAATAGTTTCTTCGTATGGCAATTCTTCTGGTAAGGTGACAACTACTGTTCCAATTTTTTCGTGATCATCTAACATTTTAGCAACCCTTGTAGCTTCCGATACTAAAGGACCTTCTAATTTAAAGTTGGATATAGTAGAGATAACACCAAATAGTGCAGAGCCATGTCCAGTAGCTGGGGCATCTACAATAATTTTATCGAATTCATATCCGCGTTCTTCTTTTGCTAATTCTACTAACCAAAAAATTCTTCCTAAAAAAAATAATTCATCTAATCCAGGTGCTGCCTGTATCAATTTCTTTACTTGGGGATTTTCGATGATAAACTTAAAAAAAAGAGTCATGTGCAAATGCTCTACAAAATATTCTTGTAAGGTTATGTATGGATCATAATTCATTACAGAAAGATTGGGTAAAATTTCTTTATGCTTATGACCAACAGGCTCTTTATCAAAAATAGGGGATACAAAATCCCGAATCGCCCATTGAATTACTAATGTTTTAAGTCCTTGTTTAGCAAAGTAATAACCTAGTGCGGTAGATATCGTTGTCCTACCTACGCCACCTTTACCTAATACAAAAATAACTTTCTGATCAAATTTTAACATTAATACAGATCCACAGATTTAAAACTTACAATCTCTCCTAATCTACGTCTGCTTATTTTTTCTTTTGTTGTTAAACCTTCAAGTATAAATTCAGTTCCTGATGCGAATAATTCGTCGTTTTTATCCCAGTTTTGATCTTTTAAGAGATCGAATAAACTCGGAACAATTTTTAAGATTTTTTTGTATTCGGAAGTGGGCATTGTATCGGAAATTTCTATTACATTTGCTTGATATACTTGTTTTGTAATATTTTCGAATTCTTGAGAATATTTTTTTTCGGGGAAATATTCTTCGAAAACTTCTTTGATGGCTAAATCAATCAATTTAAGAATAACTTGATATTCTGTGACTGCTTCGTCGCGATATGGATCAAGTTCAATTTTTCCTAAACTAGAACTAAAAATATTTCCTAAATCGGTCATTCTTGCATAGGCTACAGGTTGTTTTAGTTGCAAAGCTCTTCTTCTAGCAGATGCAACAATGGTTTCGTAATTTGCTATGGATAATCTTGCAGAGACACCAGACTTTTGGTTAACCAGAGGATGTCTTCTGGCTTGAATCGTAATCTCTTCGATGATTTCTTCGATGAATTTAGGTACAATTACTTCGGGTTTTATTGCTGGAATACGGACTTCTTGTTTTGTGATTTTTAATCCAATTTCTCGTGTTTTAGGATAATGGGTTCTTATTTCTGCACCCATTCTATCTTTTAGTTGCGTGATGATTTTTCCTGAACGCGTATATTCTGATGGGTTTGCTGTAAAACAAATAAAAACATCCAAAGAAAGTCGTATAGGTAATCCGCGAATTTGAATATCTTCTTCTTCTAAAATGTTAAACATTGCAACTTGAACTAAATAATCCAAGTCGGGTAATTCGTTAATAGCAAAGATACCATGATTCATTCTGGGTAAAAGTCCATAATGTAAAGCATCTTCACTTCCTAAGGAACTTCCTTCGATTACTTTCGCCGGATCTAAATCTCCAATAATGTCGGCAATTCTACTACCTGGTGCTAATTTTTCTCCATAACGTTCATCGCGATGTATCCAACGAATAGGTGTATCTTCTTTTTTTTCTTGTAAGATTTTTTTTGCTTGTTTTGTGATGGGACGAAAAGGACTTTCGGGAATGGGAGTTCCATCTATTACGGGAAAATATTCATCGAGCAATTGTGTTAAAGATCTCATAATTTTGGTTTTTGCTTGTCCTTTCTCTCCTAATAGAACTATATTATGACCCGCAAGTATCGCGTGGTATAATTGTGGTAAAACTGTGTCTTCGTATCCATGGATTTCTGGGAATACTGGTTGATCGTTATAAAGTTTGTTTGCTAAATTTTGTGCCATTTCTTGTTTGATGGATTTATATTGATAACCACTTTCTTTTAGGTCTTTTAATGTTTTAATTTTGATTATTTCTTTTTGATTCATCTTGAATGATAAAAAAATAAGAATTAAAAAATGAACAAACCTTTTTTATAAAAATTTAATAAAGGGTTAAGACATATCTTAAATAAAGAAATTTTTACTGGTATCGCGATAAGCAAAATTGATTTGTTCCTACTGAACAATAACCGCCTAATATGGTTTTACCATCGGGTTGTATTTCAAGGGAATATGTTCTATCGTCAGTTGATATGGGAATATCAAAAATAGTAAATCCATTGCTTGTTCCAAAAGTGGTATCGATATTTCCGTTATTATCCAATTGAAGCAAGCAATGCTGATTTGAACCTCCCATTTGGCAAAATCCTCCTATGACAATCTTACCATCGCTTCTAACCTTCATAGATCTTCCATTATCAAGTGTAGAAAGGGGAAAAACCATATAACCGCTTGTTCCGAAAGAAGTATCAACACCGCCATTAGCATTAAAACGAGCAACGCAAAATTTTCCTTGACAAGTTCCTCCTAACAAAATTTTATCGTCATTTAAAATTCTTAAAGAAAACCCTATTTCGTTATCGCTACCTGGAATATCTAATATCGTATATCCCGTAGAATCGAATGTTGTGTCAATATTACCGTAAGTTTCAAATCGAGCTACACAAAAACGATTATAATTACTACTATCAGCACAGGCACCACCTATAACGATTTTTCCATTGCTTTGTAATCCTATGGTATACGCATATTCTTTGGTAGAAGTACCAGTTATGTCATAAGTTATATATCCATTAGGACTGCCAAATGTATTATCAAATGTTCCATCATTATTAAACCTTGCAATACAAAAAATATTCGATGAAAAATAACAATTTCCTACCATAAGAATTTTGCTATTAGAATCTAATATAATTTGATTTCCCACATCACTTGAAGATCCTAATAAATCTAAAATATGATAACCTGATCCATTGAATGATGAATCTATAACACCATTTTGATCAAAACGGGCTAAACAAAATCTCGTAGGTGATGGACAGGCACCACCTATAAGAATTTTTCCATTGATATCAACAATGATTGAATTTATTATGTCATTAGAAGAATTTGCACCAATATCAAAAGTTGTATATCCTGTCGAATTAAAACTATTATCAATACTACCATCGGAATTAAAACGCGCTATACAAGAATCAAAGAAACCTGAACCATTCTTACAGTATCCACCTAAAAGAATTTTTCCATCACTTTGTAGTACTAAGGACCTTCCTTGATCGTCCGAATTGTTTATATTTAAAGTCTTATAACCAGTGTTGTTAAATGTCAAATCGGGGATGCCATAGATATAGTTATTTGAATTATCGTCGTTTGAAATATAGTAGTTATTTGGATTATTTTTTTCTAATAAATCCAGAATAAAATCATGAACTGCATAAGATTCTCGAAATTTTGGAATACATTGTATTGAAAGTTCAAAAATTAAAACAAAAAAAATTTTTATTATAGGATTATGAATTCTATACATAAAATTTTAAAAAATTAAAAAAACAGAATTGACAATAATTTTTTAATAATTAGGTTTAATTTAAAAAAATTTTTTTATTTTATATTATTTTGTAGTATTAAAATTTATTACTATCTTCCCTAAAACTTCTCCATTTTGTAATCGGTGATGAGCGAATTGAACATTTTCTTCTGTAAAAGGATAAATGGTATCTATGATGGGATCGATGTGTTTATTTTGGTATAAATTTAACAAAATTTTATAATCATTTTTTATGGATTCATAACCACCAAATCGTTTTTGTCCAATTAGATAGAATATAACCTTTTTATCGAAATCAAATAGATTACGAAGATAGGTTAATGGAACCCCTAACATGGATTTTATTGTGCCCTCTTTAAGAAAATTATAAGTACCATATAATACTAAAGTCCCCTTTGGACTTAATACTTTGTAGGATTCTAAGAAATGCCAACCACCTATGGGATCTAAGATTAAATCCATTTTGATATGATTTTTTTTGCAAAAATCAACAAAAGATTCTTCTTGATAATAAATGGGTTTTGCATTATATTTCGAAATAATTTCACTCTTTCTTCTAGATATCGTTGTAAAGACGTTTTTAAAACCATAATGATGTGTTAATTGGATTAATGCAGTGCCAACACCACCACCTCCACCGTGGATTAAAATAAAATCATCTTGTTTGAGTTTTTTTATGCGAAACAACATTTGATATGCAGTGATGTAGTTTAATACTAAACTAACCAATTTTGCTAATTCTATTTGGTTACTAGGATCTACATTGGGGATAGGTATAAGCTTTTCTATGGGTAGTTTGATGTATTCGCTATAACCACCAGTAACAGTTAGCGCAGATATGATATCGCCTTTTTTTAAGTTTTCTTGATTTTCTGTTATTTCTTCGATTATGCCTATAATATCATAACCAGGTGTAAAAGGGTAGGGAGGATGACCAGGATAGGTTCCTTCCCTCATCATAATATCAGCGTATGCAACACCACTTGCAAGAATTTTTATTATGGCTTCTCTTTTGTTTAAATTTTTGTAGAGGTTTTCTTTTGGTTCTTTTATAAGTTTTAGGTTTTCTATTCCACCTTTTTTGGTTATAATGATTCTTTTATATTCGAGGTTTTTCATGTATTAACCAAAGATAATGCTATCTGCCATTAAATTACCATGTCGATTGTGTTTTTCTTTTCCGACAAAACATCCTTGTTCGCCGAAGGTTGCCGCTCCTACATAAGGTGCATCTTTTAGAGAGTAGTTGTATTGTTTTATAACTTGTTCGATATCATCCATAATTGCACCAACACAACCTCCACAATAAATATTGATTGCTCCTTTTATTTTATCTGGTTTTCTAAATCCTAATGCTCTGTCGATTACTTGTTTAGCACGATAGATTAATGCATTTTTATGACCAGTCATTAGAAAAATCTCATCCCCTTCTTTGAATTCGGTAAACATTGACAATGCTTTATTTTCTTTAATAACCATGTGTGGATGAGATAGTAAATACATCTTAACGCCAAAGATTTCATCGATATATCTACCTATAGGGTGCATTGTTGTTGGCGCTAATATTACACCACCACTTTCTAAATAGGATTGAATCGCACCGTTTGTCCATTTGTTGTAGACTTCTGCTGCTGGTTTATGATCGATTTCGTAAATAACTCTTCCATCTGCTTTTGTTACAATTCCTTTTTTATCTGTGGGTAAATAACCACCTAAGAATGCACCATATATTGCATCAGATTTAAAGCCAACTAATAGAAATCCTTCTTGGAAGAATTCATTGTTTTTAAAAACGAACCATTTTCCACTAATATCGTTGTCTGCTGCACTTCCTCCATAAATGGGGATTTGGCTTTTTATAACTTCTTCTATCCCTTCGATTATCTTTTCTTCGTATCCTGGGGTTGCATGTAGCAACAAAACATTGGGTTGACCTAATTGTTGTATAATTTCTCGTATAGTTTCTTGCCCTTGATCTTTTGCATTATCTAATGTTGTTTTTTTTATTACAGCATAAGACTGTATGTTATCTTCATCATAAGAGGCCAAAAAATGTGTTCCTTTAAGAAAACCTTTTGGTGTAAACACACCTTGAAACGAACTACATCCAAAAACTGGAATATTTACTTTTTCTATTATATTTTTATAATTCCCCTCTATGGTGGTATAACAAATAGCCCATTTTGCATTTTGTAAATCTTGAATTTGATTTTCGTTGAGGTATTTCATAGAATTTATGTAAAATTTTACAATAGAATTGTCAATTTTTTTGTGATATTAATAAAAATTTATTTGAGGTAATTTTATTAATTCTTCGATAGCATCTTCAATTTCTCTCTTCCTCATATCTAAAATATAATTAGCATATTTTTCGTATATAGGTAATCTTTTTTTTAATATATCCATATAACTTTTTTGAGAATTTAAGTCTGGTCTTTGGGAATTCTTTAAATCTTTATTTAATAGCCAATCTAAATCTCTTAATACATAAATAACGAAGGTATTATTTTTTAGTAGTTTGATTTTTCTTTCACTTTCAACTTCTTCTTTTGTTAGAGGATCTATATCGAATAAAATCCCACCACCACAATCAATGATAATATTATCCATTTTATGTAGTTTCTTTAATAATTCATATTCGCGATTTCGAAAAGATTCCCAACCTTCTTGTTCTACTATTTCTTTAACAGTTCTTCCACCTGCTTCATAGCATACTAATTGATCTGTACTTAACAAAAGCTTTTCAGTTTTCTTTGATAACTTACGCGATATTTTAGATTTACCAGCACCTCTTGGACCAATTAATGCGATTTTCATAGTTCTGTTAAATCCTTGATTTGTTCTAAAAACTCTGGAATAGATTCGTAATAAAACGATAATTTCTCATTGGTTAAATTTAATTTTTTTAATGCAAAGTCACTCAAAGATTCATTCATTCCCATAATATCGATTCCAATACCAGCAGAAACAACTATCCAATTGGCTATATGAACAATAGATGTTAATGTAGGATTTATTTTTGATTTTTCTGGCTCATATAAATGTAATACAGCATCAACGAGCACATCTGGAAAATTCCAGCGCTTTAACAAAAATGCACCAATTTCTGGATGCGAATAACCAACGAATTTTTTTTCTAAACTTATAAAACTGATTTCTGGATTTTTTTGGTATTCCAATTGCACCATATAAAGGGCTTTTTTAAAAGTACTTGCTAATACAATTTTACCGCAATCATGCATTAGGCCTGTTGTAAATGCAACATCTTTGGGAGGATTACTTAATTTTAAATTTTCTGTTATCAGCATCGATAAGTAAGCAACCATTAAAGAATGTTCCCACATTTCTTTACTTTCTAATTTGTAACCTTCTACGGGTTGTTTTAAGATTCCTCTTGCAGCTGCGACTAATACAATTTCTTTTAACGTATTTAATCCTAATACTTTTATTGCTTCTTCTATGGATCGAATTTCTTTTGTTGGATGGTAATACGCTGAGTTTGATAAACGAATAATATCTGATGTTAATCCAGGATCTTTTATAATTTCTTTAGAGATATCTTTAAATTCTACTTCTGGATTACGTATCATTTTTAAAACTTTATGAACTACTTCGGGAAAAGATGGTAATCGATCGATGTTTTTTAATTTTTCTTGTAATTCCTCTTTAAGAGAGATAGACATTTATGCCTCCTAAGTTTTGTATATATATTTTTCTGTTGCACCTGACCTTAAAAGAACTCTACCATCTTCTAAAAAAAATGTGATGGTTCTTCCATTATGTCCACCTACATCTTCGAAGAGTATAGGTATTTGATGTTTTTTTAAGGTCTCGCGAGCTGCTTGTACATTTTTTTCGCCAATATTTTGAAATATATTGTTGGAGTTATTCTGAAACATGCTTGCACCACCAAAAATTTTTGCAGTTAAGTTTTTTTTATCTATGCCCATTTTTTCTAATTCCTTGATTAATTCTTCTATGGCAGTTTTTGCATATTTTCCTCTGTTGACGATTTTACCAGGAGGGGGTTCATCGAGAAGTGCATGACACAATCCACCGATTTTTTTTGTTTTATCGTATAATATGATTCCAACACAAGATCCTAATGTTGTTCTTAATTTAGCAGGGGATTTTGCAGCCTTCCATTCCGATACACCTACATGTATAACTGTATCTTCAAGTGTATTCATAACAACCTTTTTTACAGGATAAATTATTTTTACTTGATTTCAACCTTTTTTTTATTTTTGTGTTTAAATATTTGTTTAATTTGGAGGAAGTGTGAACAAAATTGATCATTTAAACATTAAAGGTCCTTATGAAATTTTATCTATTTACGATAAGAATGATCTAATAGCAGAAGTTCTTTTATTGGGTACTGCCCATGTCTCGAAAGAATCTGTTAAAGATGTAGAAAATGCTATAAAGCATTATCAACCAAATATTGTTTGTGTAGAATTGTGTGAGCCAAGGCATGAATCATTATTAAATCCCGATAAATGGAAGAATCTCGACATTACAAAAGTAATTAAAGAAAAAAAAATAGCATTGTTAGCAAGTAATTTGATTTTATCTTCGTTCCAAAAAAAGATAGGTTTAATGACTGGAACAAAACCCGGTGAAGAAATGTTAAAAGCATCGCAATTAGCGAGAGAAAATTCATTACGTTTAATTTTAATCGATAGAGAGATTCGAATTACCTTACTAAGAGCATGGAGAAACATAAGTTTATGGAATAAATTATGGTTAATCAATTATTTATTTGTTAGTTTACTCTTTACAGAAGATATTAATCAAGAACAAATAGAACAATTAAAACAAAAAGACGCATTAGAAGATCTTTTCGAAAACTTGCCCAAAAAATATGAATTTATTAAACAAATAATTTTAACTGAAAGAGATCAATACATGGCAGAAAATATTCGACGCGTTATTTATGATATTCAACCTTATAAAGAATATAAGCATAATGTTGTGAAATCTAATAATCAAAATAAAGAAATAAAAAAAATTTTAGCAATAATAGGTGCAGGTCATTTAAAAGGAATACGCGAATATTTATTGCAAAATCAATCTTTTGATCTAGAAAAATTAACTTATGTTCCCGAACAATCTCCTATAAGAACAATTTTAACATGGATCTTTTTAACGCTCATAATTGCTGTTTTTACATATTTATTTATGATAGAAGGAAAATCTGCAAAAGAGCTTGTTCTTGTTTGGGCTATAAGTAGGAGCGTTGGTGCTGGATTAGGAGCTATTTTAGCATTAGCTCATCCCTTAACAATTTTAGTTACAATTATCATGGCACCATTTTCTGTTTTTATACCAGGAACACGTTTGTGGATGTATGCTGCACTTACAGAAGTTTGGTTCAATAAACCGCGAGTAGATGATTTCGAAAGAATAGCAGAAGATACAATGGACTTAAAAAATACCTTCAAAGCTTTATACAAAAACCGTGTATTAAAACTCTTTTGGATTATAAGTTTGGTTTCTACTGGGTTAACAGTAGGAAATTTAGCATTTTTACAAAAATTAATAGCAAAATTAATAGAATTATTTTTATAATTTTATTATATTTTTTAAATTTTGATTTTCTAAAACTTTTGATATAAGCATTGGTTCTAGAGAATCATTTTTTAAACTAAAATTTCCAGTAATCTTAACAGGTACATCGAAGATGAATTTACCATTTAATGTTAATTCACTACATTCTAATAAAGAAGGTACTTTTATAAAATATTTTTCGAAATCAGAAATTAGATCATACTCTTTACTTAATTTTACAACTGGTTCTTCTCTAAGGTTTGGGTTTGGTATAAGGGCAAATTTTTCGTTTAATATATAAGCATCGCTTCTACGTACTAATAAATCGTTGCATTTTTTTACAGGTGCAAATCGCGTTCTTGGAACGCGAATTACCTTGGTTTTGCTAAATTTTCCAATTGCTGCGCCCATAGCACTTTCTAATTGAAAAACTGGTATACCATCTACTACTTTGGGGTTTACAATCAATGGTAAATTTAATGGTTCTGTTTCTAACAATGTATTCAGTGCCTTTAAATTTACCCATAAATTATTGATATTAAAATCTTTAAATTTTGTGGTATCTTCGAAATCTATTTTATTTTCTGGGGGGACCTGAGCAGTCTCTAATAATTCAATACGATTCGTTATTTTGTGTCTAAATAGTATACCCCCTTTGATATCTGCGGGTGTTTTTAGTGTTACCTCGCTAATAAATTCTAATTGATTTTCTATCATGAACGCCAATATAGAGGGTTCGAAGATTGCACCTAGATTATCTCCATTGGAAATAAACGCATATTCTATTCCTTGATTAATTAGCTGGTTTAAGATTCCCGAAATCTTTAAAGATAAAAAAATATCTCCATGTCCTGGTGGACACCAATGCTTCGTTTCGCTTCCGTCTCCTATAGGCAAAAGTGTTTCCTGTGAAATTCGTGGAACTTTATTTTGGATAAATTCTACTGGTATTTTATTTTTTTCGTTTATGTTTTTTACGCCGGGATAATTCAACGTATCGTAAGAAGTATTAAAAGAATTCATAAAAATTAAAGGAACATCTATATGGGTTTGATTTCTTAAATATTGAATTTGTTTAAGAATTATATCTAAAAAGGTCATTCCATCTTTTATTGTTAACAAGGTTTTTGCTTTATCAAGACCCATCGATGTACCTAAACCACCATTTAGTTTTATAATAACAATTTTTTGAGCGATTTCTTTCGTAATTTTGGAATGATAATCTAATTGAAAGGGTAGTTTTTCTAAATCAATTATATCATCTTTATATAATTCCGATACATATCGAAAGTCGATTAATCCAGTTTCTCCATGGTAAACTTTTTTAACTTTTTCTACAAAATCGTTTATGATCAATTCGTGCAAGTTATGTTTATTCATTAAACCTTGAATTTGATTTATAATTTTGTTTAAATTTAAAGATAAGTACTTCGACATTGCTACACTCCAACTATATTTTTTTATATTAGTTTTTTTTTGCAAGTATAAAATAGTGTAATTTTATATAAACTTTTATAAATATTGACAATAATCTAACATTTTTATGATTGAATATATTATGGGAAATAATATCGATAATGTTTTAAATGAATCTTTAAAAGATAAAACAGAAAAGGATGTTTTAAAAATATTAATAGCTGATCCTGATATAAATTTTATAAATAAATTAGAAAAAAATTTAATTTATTGGTTTAAGGAGTACATTAATATATTCAAAACAGATAGAAAAGATCAAATAAAAAAGATTATTCAAGAAAAACATATAGATGTTTTAATTACTGAAGTTTTGTGGGATATAGAATCTTCTGAATTTGTAGAATTTTTAACGAATGATCCATTACTTTCTGAGGTCTTAATCATTGTAATAAGTAATTATGATGAAGCAATGTTCGATAACTATTTGTTTAAAATGGGAATACTAGAATATTTTCCTAAAAAAAATTTAGATTTATTTAAATTAGAAAATAAATTAAGAAATCTATTAAGATTACAATTTCATAATAAAATATTGTATAATCATATAGATCAATCTATAAAAAAATTACAGATAACAAAAGGTATAACAGAAGAACAAATTCAAGATTTAAAAGAAATGGTTCGAATAATGAAGGAAGAATTAGAAAGAGAATATCAAAACAAAATACGTCTAGAAGAAGAAAAGAAGAAAATACAAAATATTTTTGGTTTGTATGTAGATCCTAATATTATTAATGGAGTAATCTCTGGAGAAATCCCTCTCGAGCAAAAAGGAAGTGAAAAAGAAATCAGTGTTCTTTTTGCTGATATTCGAGGATATACATCATTAGCAGAAAAAATGAAGCCAACTGATGTTGTATCTTTCTTAAACGAATATTTTACAGCAATGACAGAAGTACTCTTAGGTTATAATGCTCTAATCGATAAATACATTGGAGATGCGATCATGGCAATATTTGGTGCTCCTTTGCCAGATCCAAATCATAGAGATAATGCAATCCAAGCTGCAATGGAAATGCAAAATGTTTTCGATTTATGGAATCAAACTTGGCAAAAGAATTATGGTATTAATGCAAAAATGGGAATTGGAATTGCCTCAGGATATGCTACATTAGGGAATTTTGGTTCTTTCCAAAAGCTATCATATACAGCAATTGGAGATACTGTTAACATTGCATCGCGACTAGAATCCATTGCAGGTCCAGAAGAGGTAATTGCAAACGAAGATTTAGTAAAAAATCTAACACCAGAAGTAAAAGAAAAATTTACTTTTATAGAAATACCTTCGGTGGAATTAAAAGGAAAATCAGAAAAAATTAAAGCATATAAAGTTTTGAATAAATAAAATTATATATACCAAACAGATTTATACAATTCGTGATCTTTGATATAGTTTTGTATTTCTGATACATTTAAACTATTTAAATCATATTTAAGTGCTTCTTGGCATTCTAAGAGTTCATTTTGATGTTGTTCTGTAAATATTCCAAAACCTGCTTTGCGAACTAATGTGTCTGTTGCGGTTAAAATTATACCTAATGCGCTTTTTTTATCTATGGGTAAATGTCTATCTGCTACGATTTTACAAACGAATTCAGGTAATTTCCATAATTTTGACGATGCATAACCAATACTGGGATGATCTACTTGAAATTTTTCTATTTCGATTAAACGAATATCCCTTTTGGTTTCTAAAAATTCTCTAAGAACTTCTACATATTTTTTTCTATCAATCATATTTAAAATAACCTTCCCAATATCTTGTAGAAGACCACCAATGATTCCTTTGTCTGCTTCTTGTTTTCCTAAAAATTGTTCTACAAGTTTTGAACCATATATTGCTGAAGCTATGGAATGTTGCCATACCTCTTCGCGAAACTTTCGATAATTTCCATGTGCAAAAATGGAATCGTTCATTGCAACAACAATCATTGAACGTATTAATCGAAATCCTAATCTTGCAATGGCATTTTGTAGAGAGGTAATTTCTATCCCTCTATTATAAAAAGGAGAGTTAGCAATTTTAATGATTCTTGCAACCAAGATTTGATCTGTTTGAACTAAATTACTCAGTTCTTTAAAAGATAATTCGTTATCATCTGGTAAAGCCATTACTTGTATCAATACTGGAGGTATAATGTTTAGATCTTTTACTTGGTTTAAATATTCAGCAATTTTTTCTTTTGAGATATTATTTTGATTTGTTTCCATCTATACAATATCCATACAATTTTTTAATAAAATATTATCAATATTTTTT
>Ga0197142_1000342_pt1 | contig 42932 bp, 35 predicted proteins | sample GBS60_MetaG_FD_148614 | JGI IMG/M metagenome (GOLD analysis project Ga0197142, IMG submission 148614) | Sediment microbial communities from Great Boiling Springs, Gerlach, Nevada, United States - GBS 60_MetaG | ecosystem: Environmental > Aquatic > Thermal springs > Hot (42-90C) > Sediment... | reverse complement strand
GCGACTTCGTGGAGCGCAGCCGCTACGTGAACGCCAATCGCACCTTTACCCAACTGCTGCAGATGGGAGTTATCCCCATTGTTAATGAAAACGATACCGTGGCGGTGGAGGAGCTGAAGTTTGGCGACAACGATTCCCTCTCAGCCTTGGTAGCCAGCATGGTGCAGGCCAAGTGGCTAATCCTCCTCACTGACGTAGACAGGCTCTACTCAGCCGATCCCCACCGCGATCCCTCCGCCGAGCCCATTGAGCGGGTGGAGCACGGGATGCCTTTACGGGTCAAGGCGGAAGCCCAAGGCAAAAGTGGCTGGGGCACGGGCGGCATGGCCACCAAGCTTACTGCTGCTCAAATTGCCACCTCTGCCGGCGTGACGGTGGTAATCACCAATGGCAAGCGGCCCGACCAGATCCCGGCCATCTTGGCTGGCGAGCCCATTGGCACCCGCTTCGAGCCAGCTCCCCAGCCTGTTAGCGCCCGCAAGCGGTGGATTGCCTACGGCCTTATCCCCGAGGGATCCCTCACCCTGGACGAGGGGGCAGTGCGGGCAGTCTGTGAGCAAGGGCGATCCCTGCTGCCGGCAGGGATCGTAGAGGTTTCCGGCGACTTTGAGGCAGGAGCTGCCGTGCGCCTGTGTGATCCCAGCGGGCGTGAGGTAGGCAGGGGCCTAGTCAACTACAGCGCCGAGGAACTGCGGCGCATCAAGGGCAAAAAAACTGCCGAGATCCCCTACATCTTGGGCTACGAAGGGGTGGATACCGCCGTCCATCGGGATAACCTAGCCCTGCTTGAGTGAGGGATCCCCCTTCCGGCAAGCCTCAATCCCCCGGCTTAACCACCCACTCCACCGGCGTTTTGCTGGGATCCGGCAATTTCAGCGAGAACAGCCCTGCCATCAAAATCAACAGGGTGGAAAACCAGAGGCAGCCCTCCAGGCCGTAGAGCTGGAAGAGGATCCCGGAGGTTACCGTCCCCAGCAGGCGGCCACCGGAATTGGCCATGTAGTAAAAGCCCACGTTGAGGGCAACATCGTCATCTTCCGTGTAGGCCAGCACCAGGTAGGAGTGCACTGCTGAGTTAAAGGCAAAGACAATCCCAAAGAGGATAAGGCCGCCAGTAACTACCCATTCCGGCGGCAGGCCGGCCATAAAGGCGGTGGCAATGAGGGCCGGCACCGCGGTTAGGGTAAACGTCCAGACCTGGACGGTACGGGCCTTGGGAGCGCGACCCGGGCGACCTCCTCCCAGGAGTTGGGGCGCTAGGAACTGGATGATCCCATAGCCAATGACCCAGATGGCCATGTAGCTGCCCACCTGCATAAAGCTCCAGCCCAGCTCGTCGTAGAGAAACACCGGCAGGGCCACCACAAACCACACATCCCGCGATCCAAAGAGGAAAAAGCGGGCCGCTGAGAGGAGGTTGATCTCACGGCTTTTGGAGAACAGCCGCTTGAAGGGGATCTTCGCCTTAACCTTGCCCATGTCTGCTGGCAGCAGCGCCCCAGAGCAGAAGATCAAAGCCAGCGCTCCTGCCTGGACAAAATTGGCCATGCGGAAGCCCATGGGATCCCCGTAGATCTCAGTGAAGATCTGCAGCAGAGCCGCTCCCACAAAGAACCCCGCCCCCTTGAGGGCGTTTTTGGATCCCGTCAGCATCGCCACCCAGCGGAAGAGGCGGGATTCGGCCTCCTTGGGCACCACCAGCCGGACAGCGCTTTTGGAGCTCATCTTGGTGAGATCCTTGGCGATCCCAGCTAGGGCCTGGGCCGTCATCACATAGGCCACCTGGCCCCAGACCGGCCACTGCAGGTTGATCACCCCCAGCATCACCAGGCCGAAGATCTGGATGGCGATGCCTCCGTAGAGGGTAAGCCGCAGGCCAAACAGGGAGCCAATCCAGCCGCCCAGGAAGTTGGTGATCACCCCGAAGATCTCGTAGAAGAGAAACAGCATGGCAATTTGAATCGGAGTGAAGCCCAACTTGTGGAAGTGGAGCAGCACCAACATGCGGATGGCGCCGTCGGTGATGGTAAATCCCCAGTAGGCGGCGGTTACTAGGGCATAGTTGCGCACTGCAGCAGCTTGGGCGCTTGAGACAGCAGTCATGGGCAGGTCTCCTCTATAAGCTGAGAGCCACCTTGCGGGCCAATTCCGCCATGCGATTGGCGTAGCCCCATTCGTTGTCGTACCAAGCCAGGATCTTCACTTGGGTGCCATCTACCACCATGGTTGAGGAGGCATCCACAATGCTGGAGCGGGGATCCCCCTTGAAATCCACGGAGACCAAGGGCAGCTCCTCATAACCAAGGATGCCTTTGAGTTCCCCTTCGGCTGCAGTCTTCAAGAGGTGATTGACCTCTTCCACCGTGGTGGGGCGCCTTACCTCAAACACAGCATCGGTCAAGGAGGCATTCAGCAGGGGCACGCGCACGGCAATGCCGTTGAGCTTGCCGTTGAGCTCAGGGTAGATGAGGCCAATGGCCGTAGCGGCGCCGGTGGTGGTGGGCACCAAAGACAACAGAGCCGAGCGCGCCCGCCGCAGGTCCTTGTGGGGGGCATCCACCACGGTTTGGGTGTTGGTGACATCGTGGATGGTGGTGATGACCCCGCGTAGGATGCCAATCCCTTCGTGGATGACTTTGACCAAGGGGGCCAGGCAGTTGGTGGTGCAGGAGGCGGCAGTAAGCAGGTGGTGGCGGGCTGGATCGTAGAGGTGGTCGTTGATGCCCATAACGACATTGAGGGCCTCTCCATCCTTAACGGGAGCAGCCACGATGACCTTGCGCACCCCCGCTTTGAAGTAAGCCTCCAGCTCTGCTGCCTTGACAAATTTCCCCGAGCACTCCAGCACCAGGTCAATCCCCAAATCGGCCCAGGGCACTTCACCAGGGGACTTAAACTCACTGAAGGTGAGGGTTTTGTCTTGGATGCGCAGCCGCTGCTCACCGGGTTCGATGTCAATGTTCCAGCGGCCCTGCACCGAGTCGAACTTGAGCAGGTGAGCTGCCGCAACAGGCCCACCCTTGATCTCGTTGATGTGGGCAAACTCCAGCTCTGGCCAGCCCCAAGCTGCCCGTAGCACCAGCCGTCCAATGCGGCCAAAACCATTAATGCCTACCCGTGCCACCCTCTTGGCCTCCAGGGATCCCAGAACCCCGCCTAGAGCTTATCAGAAACACCTGTTCACTGCAATCAAGTGGAGCGGCTAGGTCTGGGGTTGCTTAGTTTCCTAGAGAGGGCGTATCCTTCAGGGGCCCGCTTGCAAGGGAGCGGGCAATAGCAGCTCCCTGGTGTCTGCCCCCGGACAGCTCTAGGTTCCTACTGTCCAAGTGTTGCTGTACTCGATCTGCTCCGGGGTAAGGCTGTCGATCTGGATCCCCATGGCCTTGAGCTTGAGGCGGGCAATGGTCTCATCGATCTCCGCAGGAATGGGGTGCAGCCCAGGAGCCAGGCGTCCTCGGTTTTTCACCAAGTACTCGCAGGCCAGCGCCTGGTTGGCAAAGCTCATGTCCATGACGCTGGCGGGGTGGCCTTCGGCAGCAGCCAGGTTGATGAGCCGGCCCTCTCCCAGCACAAACACCGACTTGCCCGACTGAAGGCGGTACTCTTCCACGAAGGGGCGCACTGTCTGCCGGGAAACGGCCCGCTCTCGTAGGGCTCCTAGGTCAAGCTCGATATCAAAGTGGCCGGCGTTACAGACCATCGCCCCATCTTTCATGCCGTCGAAGTGCTCGCCGCGGATAACATGCTTGTTGCCAGTGACCGTGATGAACAGATCCCCCAGAGGGGCAGCCTCGGCCATGGGCATAACCCGAAAGCCGTCCATGACCGCTTCCAGAGCCCGCACCGGGTTGACCTCGGTCACGATCACCTGGGAGCCCATACCGCGAGCCCGCATCGCCACCCCTCTGCCGCACCAGCCGTAGCCAGCCACCACCACCGTCTTCCCGGCTAGGAGAATGTTGGTACAGCGCAGGATGCCGTCTAGGGTAGATTGGCCAGTGCCGTAGCGGTTGTCAAACAGGTGTTTGGTGGCAGCGTCGTTAACGGTCATCACCGGGAAGCTGAGCACCCCTTCCTTGAGCATGGCTCGCAGCCGCACCAGGCCAGTGGTAGTCTCCTCCGTGGTGCCGATGATCTCGGAGAGCTGCTCCTGGCGATGCTGCACCAGCTCCGCCGTCACATCGCCGCCGTCGTCGATGATGAGGTTGGGGCGGTGATCCAGGGCAATCTGGACATGCCGGCGGTAGGTTTCCACATCCTCTCCCTTGATGGCAAAGACCGAGATGCCGTAGTCCGCCACTAGACTGGCGGCCACATCGTCTTGGGTGGAAAGAGGATTGCTGGCAATGAGGACACTCTCCGCTCCCCCTGCCTGTAGGGCCAAGGCCAAATTGGCGGTTTCGGTGGTGACATGACAGCAGGCCACTAGACGCAGGCCAGCCAAGGGCTTTTCTTGGGCAAAGCGCTCCCGGATCTGGGCCAGCACCGGCATCTCCCGCGCCGCCCACTGAATCCGCTGCTTACCCAAGGGAGCAAGGTTCAGATCCTTGACTTCATGCTTGGGGAGAGACAGAGTAGCACTGCTCATGAGAAGGCTCCTAGGAGGAAGTTAAACTCTCCAGCGGCCAGAGAGAGGCCGCTACAATGTTGCCCAGGACGGAGGCTCAGATGTCCACAGGCCTGTACTATTCTCCCACAAGGGATCCCTTTTCAGCCCTGGGGCTGGACGTGGGCAACCGCCGCATTGGCGTGGCCGGCTCCGACCGACTGGGGCTGCTGGCTACTGGCCTGGGGGTAATCCAGCGCCGTTCCCTCCCGGAAGATATTGCCCAAGTGCAGGCGTGGATCCGCCGCCGCCAGGCTACTGTGGTGGTGGTGGGGATCCCCCTTTTGGCAGATGGCTCAGTGGGATCCCAAGCCCGCAAAGTGCAGCGCTTTGTGCGGGCTCTCCAGGCGGCTGTGGATTTACCAATAGAGACAGTTAACGAGTACCTAAGCACCGTGCAGGCGGAGTGGGATCTGCGCCAGGCAGGGATACCGGCCAAAGCCCAGAAGGCTCTTATTGACCAGCAGTCGGCGGCGGTGATTTTACAAACTTGGCTGGATGAGCGGCGCTACCGCTCCACCTCAAAGGCTCCCTGCCGGTAGTCAGCCACCGCGTAGCCAAGGCCAGGCCGATATTCCACCAGAGCAACATCGAAGCGACAGGCTACTTCCGCCAAGGGGGGATGCTGGCTGAGGAACGCTTGGGCAGCTTGGATCAAGCACTGCTGTTTTCGCATCCCAACTGCCAAAAGTCCGCCTTGATCCCACCCCTGGCCGCTGCGGGTTTTGACTTCCACAAAAATCAGCAGCCCTGCCTTGTAGGCCACCAGATCCACTTCCCCCCAGCGACAGCGCCACCGCCGGGCCAGGATCTGCCAGCCTCGCCCTTCTAGGTAGCGCTGCACGCAGGCCTCGCCGGCCTCACCCGCCTCCTGGGGAGCGCTTCGCTTGCGATCCTTAGTCCCCACTGCTTCCTGCTGGCCCTAGTGGGCAGAGCCGTTGCCGTGATACTTGTCGGTGTCGTAGAAGCCGTTGCGGGTGCCAAAGTAGAAGCTTGCCAAGGAGAGGATCAGGCCAACCGCTACCAAGATTGACTTTGCTTCCACGCGGTTTTCTCCCAGCTGTGTCCTTGTCCCAACCATGATAGCCTGCCCCCTGGTTAAGGCAGAATGGGAGGGGGATCCCCCGCCGGGGGACCAGAGCTGCTCACCCCTCTCCCTTGCCGCCAGGGGTGTCCTAAGAGTCTACCCGTTTTTCTGTGACCTCCTATGTCTTCTCCACCCTCTCTGTCAGCCGTTTCCAGCGAGCCCCGCATCCTGTTGGGCCTGCGGGCCGACGAATTTCGCCATCCAGTTGATCTGCAAGCCACCCGCTCTCTGCAGCAGCTGCCAGGCTTAGGCCTGCTGATTCAAAACTTGCTTGGCTCCACAGTAGGGGAGATGTTTTACTTGGACAACATTGCCTCCAGCATCCAAATCAACGAGCGCCAGTTGCCGGAAATCTACCAGCTTTTGGTGCAAGCCTGTCGCATTTTGGATCTGGAGGTGCCCCAGCTCTATGTGCGGCAAAACCCTGTGCCCAATGCCTACACTTTTGCCATGCAGGGGAAAAAGCCTTTTATTGTCTTGCACAGCTCTTTGCTAGATTTGCTGGAGCCGAAGGAACTCCAAGCTGTAATTGCTCACGAACTGGGCCATCTCAAGTGCAACCACGGCGTCTACCTAACGATGGCCAACATTCTCACGCTCTCCGCCAGCTTGCTCCCCTTTGGCGGTCTGTTCTATCAGGCGCTACAGGATCAACTGCTGCACTGGCTGCGTTGTGCCGAGTTTACCTGCGACCGGGCAGCGCTCCTGGTTACCCAGGACTCAAGAACGGTAATCTCAGTGCTGATGAAGCTGTGCGGCGGCTCACCCCAGTTGGCGGCCAAGCTCAACGTGGAGGCCTTTCTAGAGCAGGCCCGCACCTACGAGGAGTTGGATAACGATCTCTGGCAGCTGGAGCTCAAACAACTGCAAACCCTTGGCCGTACCCATCCGCTGCCGGTGCTACGAGCTAGGGAAATCGAGCGCTGGTTCCGCAGCAACACTTACCAGCAAATCCTAGAGCAGCACGGCGTCCCTGCGCTCTAGTGGACGAGCATGGCTCCTCTTGAAGTGCCGCCTGGTCCACCTTTGATCTTGGGGGAAATTCTTTTTGACTGTTTCCCTGACAGGGTGGTGCTGGGAGGAGCAGCTTTGAACGTGGCTTGGAACCTCAAGGGACTGGGGTTGGATCCCCTGCTGATTAGCCGCATTGGCCAGGATGAGGCGGCAGAACAGTTGGTGGTGGCGCTGCGGCGGCAGGGGCTACGTCTAGAGGGGCTGCAGCGGGATCCGGCTCACCCCACCGGTCAAGTGCAGGTTACCCTCGACACGGAGGGGATCCCGAGCTTTGCCATCTTGCCAGAGCAGGCCTACGACTTCATTGAGTTGGATCCTGCCGCCCTTAGAGCCTTCCAGCCTAGCTTACTCTACCGGGGCAGTCTGGCAGCACGGCAAGAGGCAACCCACCGCCATTTCCAGGAGGCCATCCTGGCTTTGGGCTGTCCGGTGTTTCTCGACCTCAACCTGCGGGATCCCTGGTGGCAGCCGGGCCCTATTCGAGAAATGCTGCGCAGCTGCACTTGGTTGAAGCTCAACCAGGCGGAGCTGGAGCAAGTGGTTCAACTGGAAGGGATCCCTGGCAAAGAGGTGGTAGAGCAGGGGCAGCTCTTGCGGGCCCAGTTGGGCCTTAAGGGCTTGTTCTTGACGTTGGGGGCGGCAGGGGCGCTCTTGTTTACAGCAGAGAGGGTGTATCAGGCGGAGGCGGTGCCAGCGCTGCAGCTAGTGGATACAGTAGGGGCAGGGGATGGGTTTAGCGCGGTAGCCATCCTCGGCCTGCTGCAAGGATGGCCGGAGGCGGTGCTGCTGCAGCGGGCAGTGGCGTTTGCAGCAGCCATCTGTGGGGTTGCGGGGGGTGCGCCCTCAGATCCGGAGTTCTATCGTCCCTTCCGGCAAGCGTGGGGGCTTTAGAGCTACTGGAACTGGCGCCAGTGGAACTGGGCGTAGCGTCCTCCTTTCACCAAGAGCTCGCGGTGGTTGCCCTGCTCTAGGAGTTGTCCTTCTTCGAGGACAAAAATGCGATGGGCGCTGCGCACAGTAGAGAGGCGGTGGGCAATAACAAAAACGGTACAGCGCTGCATCAGCCGTTGGAGGGCCTCCTGCACCAAAGCCTCGGACTCGTTATCCAAAGCAGAGGTAGCCTCGTCCAGGATGAGAATCTTGGGGTTGAGCAGCACGGCGCGAGCAATAGCTAGCCGCTGCCGCTGACCGCCGGAGAGGGTGATCCCGCGCTCGCCGATGCGGGTAGCGTAGCCCTCAGGCAGGCTCTCGATGAAGCGGTCAATATTGGCCACCCGGGCTGCCTGGCGCACTGCCTCTAGGTCAAAGTGCTCCTGGCCATAGGCAATGTTGCTGGCAATGGTGCCGGAAAAGAGGGTGATCTCCTGGGGAACAATGCCGATCTGGCGGCGCAAACTTTTGAGGGTGACGGTGCGGATGTCAATGCCGTCGATGCGAATACACCCCTGCTGCGGATCGTAGAAGCGAGGGATCAAATTCACCAAAGTTGATTTGCCGGCCCCGGAGGAGCCCACCAGGGCAACAATCTCGCCGGGGGCCACCTGGAAGCTAATGTCTTTGAGCACCGGCTGATCCGACTTGTAGGCAAAGGAGACCCGATCAAACTCCACCCAGCCCTGAATGGGGGGCATGGGGCGGGCACCCGGCAGCTCGCGCACGCGGGGGCGGGTATCTAGGAGCTCAAAGATCCGCTCCACGGAAGCCTCCCCCTGCTTTAGCTCGCTGTAGTTATTGGTGATATGGACAATGGGATCAATCAGCAGGGCCACCCCTGCGATAAAGCCGAGGAACTGGCTGCCGGTCAGGTTGCCCTCGCTAATCTGCCAGCCCCCCACCCAAAATACCCCCAAGACGCTCATGGCGTAGAGAAAGCCCACCACCGGGTCTTGGATGGCCTTGACCTGTTCGGTTTGGAAGCGAGCCAGGCGGTTGCTTTCGGCCAGGGCACTGAAGCGGCGGATCTCGTAGTCCTCGGCAGCAAAGGCACGGGTGAGGCGGATGCCGGCAAAGACCTCTGTTAAAAGAGAAGATAGGTCAGCCATACTTTCCTGATTGCGGCGGGAGCGCTGCAGCAACCGCTCCCCAAACCAACTAATCAAGGCGCCCATCAGGGGGGCAATCACCAGGGTGGTTAGGGTGAGGATGCCGTTGAGGTAGAACAAGTAGGCCACCACGGCCAAGATGGTAAGCACGCTGGGGATAAAGCGGTGGAAAAACCGCTGGACCACCTCCCCCACCCGATCCAGATCGCTGGTGAGGCGATAGACGAGGTCACCAGTGCGGCTGCCGGAAAAATAGTCCACGTCTAGTCCCTGCAGGTGAGCGTAAACTCGCTGCCGCAACTCCAACACCATCTGCAGGGAAGCCCTGGCCATGAGGGTGTCCTGGCCGTACTGGAAAGCACCACGCACCACGAAAAATACCACCCCAATTAAGGCCAATGTCCGCAGTTGTCTGAGATCCCCAGCCCCGATGGAGCGGGCCACCCACTCGATTAGGTAAGCAAGGGCGGGCATGGTGAGGACAAAACCCAGCGTGCAGCCCAACCCCAGCAGCAACATCCACAAGTGGGGCTGAATGAAGGGAAAGAGACGGCGATAGCTACGCAGCGGATGCACCAAGTGCCACCCCAAGGGCTTCTGCCCCACCCAGCTTAGCGGATTCGCTCCTTCCCTGCTGCCGGGATCCCCTCCTGCTTTTGAGAGCTCTAAGGAGGACTCGCCCTACCCTTGCCGCCGCTTGCCGGACAAGCCTTTCCCCTGCCGTCTTTTGCGCCAACGGCGCCAGCGCGAGACCAGGCAATCGCTGAGGCTGTGGTTGACGGCTCCCAGCTCCAGTCCTAGGCCCACCCAAAACAGCGTTGCGGCGTGGGCTTGCAGCCAGTGCCAGAGGCTCTCCCGCCAGATCCCCGGCTGCCACTGCCACCAGCCCAGGCGGGATCCCAGCCAAGCCGCTGGCAGGCCCACCCCTGTCACCCACAAGCCTAGGTAGAGTAGCCGCAGAGCGGTGCCCACCAGCGGCCCGTGGGACCAAAAGGAGCGGTGGTGCAGCCAGCGACGGTAGGGAAGCCAAATCCAGCGCAGGAACAGCCAGCGGCGGTACTGCCGCGAGCGTGTATCCAGATCCCCGGAAAACATCAGGCCGGCAAAAAGATAGGCCGATCCCGCTGCGAGAGCCGCTGCGGTACTGTCACTTACCCAGCCCACCGCCAAAGCGATGCCGGGAGCCGTCCAAAGGGTGAGGCGATCGTGGGTGGATCCCCGGGGCATCAAGCCAGTGCAGCGCTCCACTGGAGCTGAGTCTAGCCGCAAGGGGAGGAAAAGGCTGGGATCCCCCGATTAAGACGATCCAACACCTGCAGCTGCCGGTAGAGCATCTCCACCCGCGGCATCTGGACCCCGCCCTGCTGGGCATAGCGGAGAGGGTTGGCAAAAATAGCCTCCAGTTCCAGGGGACGCTTGCGCTCGTAGTCAATCTTCATGCTGGTGCGGTAGGGAGCCATCTTCTCGGTGTTAGCCAGCATTTCTGGAATCAGGGAAGGGGGAAGCCGGCGACCACAGGCCGCAGCTCCCTCCACCACCTCCTGCATCAGGGCTTCTGCCAAGGCGCGGGCTGCCGGGTCGCGGATCATCTGCTGGGTGTCGGCATTAAAGACCACCGAGAGGCCATTGAAGGGAATGTTCCAGACCAACTTTTGCCAGCGGGCCAACATCAGATCTGGTGAGAGGGCAGTGGGGATCCCAGCCCGCTGAAAATCGGCCTGGATCTGTTGCAGACGGGGTGTGATTCCCTGGGGGGCATAGCCAGGGCCGTATTCGGCCAGCAGCACCGAGCCATAGTCGAGGTGGCGGATGTGGCCGGGACCAACTTTATTGGAGCTGATGAAACAGAGGCCACCCATGATGCGCTCGGGGCCAACGCAGTTGGCAATCTCCGGCTCTGCCCCTAGCCCATTTTGCAGGAGGATCACCACCCCTCTTTCGGCCAGCACGGGCGGCAGCAACTGCGACAGAAGGTGATTTTGGGTTGCTTTTAGGGCCACGATGACCCCCTCGCAAGGGGGCATCTCCTCCACGGAGACGTAGGCATTGACCTGGGGCAGGTGAAAGTCTCCCCAGCAGGATTCCACCCACAGCCCGTTCTGGCGCACATGCTCGTAGTCACTATGGAGCAGGAAATGCACCTCAAAGCCAGCCTGCTGTAACTTGGCTCCGTAGAATCCTCCCAGGGCACCGCTGCCCAAAACAGCGTAACGGCGGTTTTCCGGCAACATAGACCTAGCAACAACCTTGGGCCGCTGAGCCTCACCCTATCGCCCTCTGGGGCGCTTCCTCGGGATCAGGGTCAATCAACAGTACCCGCTCCTCACCATCGGTTTCCCGCAGCTGCACCTTAACCATTTGCTCAGGGGTTGTGGTTAGCCTGTGGCCGCAGTAGTCTGGCTGAATGGGGAAGTGCCGATGGCCGCGGTCAATCAGCACGGCTAAGCGCACCCGTTCCGGCCGTCCAAAGTGGCTAAGGGCCTCCAAAGCTGCCCGGACCGTGCGGCCGTGAAAGATAACATCGTCCACCAGCACTACCTCTTGGCCAGTTAGATCCCGTGGCATTTCACTGCGATTGGGGGTGCGCAGCCGGCCAGCGCCCAGGTCGTCGCGGAAGAGGGTGATGTCCAACTCCCCTACCTGGGGTGGGATCCCAAACAGCTCGGCCATGCCATCCCGGAGCCGATAGGCCAGGGGCACCCCGCGGGTGCGGATGCCAATTAACACCAGCCTGTCCAGGTGGGGGTGATCCCTGCCGATTGCCGCCGCCAAAGCGGCAATTTGCCTAGCCATCTCCTGGGCACTGAACACCTCGGTTGTGGACATGGATCCCCTGCGTCCCCTTGTTGTTAGTGGGGGCTGACATCCCAAGTTAGCCCAATCTGCCGCTGAGATCCCCAGCCAGTAGGATAGATAAAGCAAAGGCAAAAAGACTCCAGAAGGGAGGGATCCGTCATGTCCACTGCAGGGCCAGTTGCGGCGGAGAAAAGATTGATGTGGGCCCGCTGCTTACGGGCCGTACTGACGGCGCTCCTGGGGCTGGCGTTGGGGTTAGTCCTGCTGGGATTGCCAGCCTGGGCAGAAGACTACAGCAAGCGGGAGCTGCAGGGGGCAAACTTTGCCGGACAAGACCTGAGCGGCTGGAAATTCCTCAAAGCCAACCTACGGCAAAGCAATCTCAGCCACGTGAAGGCAACAGGAGCCAATTTTTTCGGAGCCAACCTCAGCAAGGCTAACCTGCGCGGTGCAGACCTGCGCGGCGCCACCTTGGACATGGCCAATTTACAGGGTGCTGACCTGCGGGAAGCCCAACTGCAAGACAGCATGATGTGGCTGGCGCGGGTGGAAGGGATCGAGATCGAGGGAGCAGACTTTACCAACGCCCTCATCCGCAAAGATGCCCTTGCTCTCCTCTGCCAACGGGCTAGCGGCGTTAACCCAGTTACTGGTCGGGCCACCCGCGACACCCTTGGGTGCGACTAGCCGCTGTCCCAGCCCCTCTCCCTAGGGGAGAGGGGCGAAATCCACCATTTGGCCGACCTAGCCTACGCAGCCACCTCAGAGCGGGCAGGCTTACGCTGAAACTGGCCGAGGAGAGAATTCCAGGCCAAGCGCGCCATCGACAGCAGCCAATTGCCCTCTAACTCTCTAAACAAGTCCATGTTGAGCTTGAAGGCATAGTTGGCTTCCGCCACAATGCGCTCGATAGTAACCTGATCCAGCCCCAGTGCATCCAGTTGAGCGCGGTAGCGCTGCTTAAACTTGCCCTCGTGGGGGATCTGCTCAAAGTCGTAGAAGGCAGTGCCCTCCCCTGGCGGCAGGCCCATGGCCCGGCGGGCAATGTTTTTCAGGATCTGGCCACCCGACAGGTCGCCAATGTAGCGGGTGTAGGCGTGGGCAATGAGCAGAACCGGATCTTTTTCCACCACTTCCCGAATGCGGTTGACATAGACTTGGCAAGCAGGGGAGGGCTTGACCACAGAGGGCCAATGGGGACCAATGAAGTAGTTTAAATCCTTCTCCAAGCTGGCCTTGCGCCACAATTCAGGGTAGTAGAGCTGACCCACTATCGGGTGATCCCGCAACTTCGCAAACCCCTCTTCCAGCGCGCTGTAGACAAAGTAGAAATTGCCCACGTAGCGGCTATAGGTACGCTTGTCGACCACCCCCTTAAGGAAACATTTGATAAAAGCCATGTTCTCGGCCATGGTGTGGGACTGCTTGGTGCCCTCCCGCAACTGGACCGATAGGCTAGCGTTTTGATGTTCCTGACTGTGCCGACTCACAAAACCCTCCTCTTGTAAACGCTTATGAAAAAGCTGCCTGGCTCCAGCCATTGACCGGCTTATCGATAAACGGCGAAGGCTTTCCCACCTTGCAAGCTGGGTAAACTGCGCCTCCTCCTCGGGATCTCCTCAGCGCCCAGCCCGGCAAAGACAGCGCCGACCCCCTCTCCCGGGCTTGACTGTCCCCTCGCCGTCCTCTCTAGGAAGCCCGCAACCAACGGTCAACAGCCTAGAAGATTAGGATAGTCTGCCTAAGTGTGAATGGATGTGAACAATCCTTAAGGCAGGTGGGGAAGGAGGCGGGATCTGCCAGCTCCTGAGCCTAGGGCAGGGGTTGCCAGCGGCCCTTGTAACGTTTGTTGACGATCATTGGCGAGGCTTCTATAATTGAAGGCCTGACTGCAGCGCAAACCCTGCCAAGCAACGCATGACCCCACTAACTGTTCCCTCCCCTGTTCTTACCTTACCTGACCTGGTAGAGATTCAGCGGGAAAGTTTCCTCTGGTTTTTACGAGAAGGGTTTGAAGAGGAGCTCCTTAGTTTTTCTCCCATCGTCGACTACACCGGCAAGCTGGAACTGCACTTTCTGCCGGAGTATCGTCCCGGCGATCCCTCCAAAGGGTACAAGATTAGCAAGCCACGCTACGACCCAGAGGAGGCCAAGCGGCGGGACGCCACCTATCAAGCGCAAATCCGGGTGCCTACTCGCTTGATCAACAAGGAGACAGGCGAAATCAAGGACATGGACGTCTTCATGGGCGAGCTGCCCTTGATGACGGACCGGGGCACCTTTATCATCAACGGCGCCGAGCGGGTCATCGTCAACCAGATTGTGCGCAGCCCTGGCGTCTACTACAAGTCAGAGCTGGACAAAAACGGCCGCCGTACCTACAGCGCTAGTCTCATTCCCAACCGCGGTGCCTGGCTGAAGTTTGAGACTGACAAAAATGGCCTGGTATGGGTGCGCATTGACAAAACCCGCAAGCTCTCGGCGGCGGTTCTGCTCAAGGCTTTGGGTCTAAGTGACTCAGAGATCTACGACAGCCTGCGCCACCCCGAATTTTTCCAGAAGACCATGGAAGAGGAGGGGCGCTACAGCGAAGAAGAGGCGCTGATGGAGCTCTACCGCAAGCTGCGGCCCGGGGAGCCTCCCACGGTCTCCGGCGGCCAGCAGCTGCTGGAGTCGCGCTTTTTTGATCCCAAGCGCTACGACTTGGGCCGGGTAGGGCGCTACAAGCTCAACAAAAAGCTCAATCTAACGGTGCCCGAAAATGTGCGGGTGCTCACCGTTACTGACATTCTGGCTGTTATCGACTACCTCATCAACCTAGAGTATGACATTGGCCAGGTTGATGACATTGACCACCTGGGTAACCGGCGTGTGCGCTCTGTGGGGGAGCTGCTGCAAAACCAGGTGCGGGTAGGTCTCAACCGCCTGGAGCGGATTATCCGCGAGCGGATGACAGTTTCCGAGTCGGAAAACCTCACCCCAGCCTCCCTGGTTAACCCCAAGCCCCTGGTGGCTGCTATTAAGGAGTTCTTTGGCTCCAGCCAGCTCTCCCAGTTCATGGATCAGACAAACCCCCTGGCAGAGCTAACCCACAAGCGGCGGATATCGGCTCTGGGGCCTGGTGGCTTGACGCGGGAACGGGCTGGCTTTGCCGTGCGGGACATTCACCCCAGCCACTACGGGCGGATTTGTCCCATTGAAACCCCCGAAGGACCCAACGCAGGGTTGATTGGATCCTTAGCCACCCACGCCCGTGTCAACCAATACGGCTTTATCGAGAGCCCCTACTACCGTGTCGAGAACGGCGTGGTGCGCAAAGACCTAGGCATGGTCTACCTCACTGCCGACGAGGAGGACGAGTATCGCGTGGCCCCAGGGGATGTGCCGGTCGATGCCGAGGGCCGCATCACGGCTGAGGTCGTGCCAGTACGCTACCGTCAAGAATTTACCACTGCCCACCCCAGTGAGGTGCATTACGTGCAGGTGTCACCGGTGCAGGTCATCTCGGTGGCCACCTCTTTGATCCCCTTCCTGGAGCATGACGACGCCAACCGCGCCTTGATGGGAGCCAACATGCAGCGCCAGGCGGTGCCGCTGCTCAAGCCGGAGCGGCCCTACGTAGGCACTGGCTTAGAAGCCCAGGCGGCGCGGGACTCCGGCATGGTGGTGGTGTCGCGCACCAATGGGGTAGTGACCTATGTTTCTGCGGATGAAATTGTGGTGCGGCCAGACGATGGCGGGGATCCCATCGTCTACCGCCTGCAAAAATATCAGCGCTCCAACCAAGACACCTGCCTTAACCAGCGTCCTTTGGTTTACGTGGGGGATCGGGTCGTGACCGGCCAGGTGCTGGCCGACGGCCCAGCAACCGAGGGCGGCGAGCTGGCCTTGGGCCAAAACGTACTGGTGGCCTATATGCCCTGGGAGGGCTACAACTACGAAGACGCCATCCTCATCAGCGAGCGGCTGGTCTACGATGATGTCTTCACTTCAGTCCACATTGAGAAATACGAAATTGAGGCCCGGCAAACCAAGCTAGGGCCGGAGGAGATTACCCGCGAGATCCCCAACGTAGGCGAGGATGCCCTGCGCAACCTGGATGAAAACGGCATTGTGCGCATTGGGGCTTGGGTAGAAGCCGGCGACATCCTCGTGGGCAAGGTGACGCCCAAAGGGGAGTCGGATCAGCCTCCGGAAGAACGCCTGCTGCGGGCCATTTTCGGCGAGAAAGCCCGCGACGTGCGGGACAACTCCCTGCGGGTGCCCAACGGTGAGCGCGGGCGGGTGGTAGATGTGCGCATCTTTACCCGTGAGCAGGGGGATGAGCTGCCGCCAGGTGCCAACATGGTGGTGCGAGTCTACATTGCCCTCAAGCGCAAGATTCAGGTGGGGGATAAGATTGCTGGCCGCCACGGCAACAAGGGCATCATCTCCCGCATCTTGCCGATTGAGGACATGCCCTACCTGCCAGATGGCACCCCAGTGGATGTGGTGCTCAACCCCCTAGGGGTGCCCTCCCGCATGAACGTGGGCCAAGTGTATGAGTGCCTACTGGGCTGGGCAGCAGAGCACCTGGGGGTACGCTTTAAGCTAATGCCCTTCGATGAAATGCACGGCCTGGAGGCTTCCCGGCTGACAGTAGAGGCCAAGTTGCGGGAGGCGCGCGAGAAGACTGGCAAGGAGTGGATCTTCAACCCTGAAGGCAAGTACTGTGGCAAAGTTCAGGTGTTTGACGGCCGCACGGGTGAGCCTTTCGACCAGCCGGTTACGGTGGGCCGTGCCTACATGCTGAAGCTGGTGCACTTGGTGGACGACAAGATCCACGCCCGCTCCACTGGCCCCTACTCGCTGGTAACCCAGCAGCCCTTGGGGGGCAAGGCGCAGCAGGGTGGCCAGCGCTTTGGCGAGATGGAGGTGTGGGCTCTGGAGGCGTTTGGGGCGGCCTACATCCTGCAGGAACTGCTTACTGTGAAGTCGGACGACATGGTGGGGCGCAACGAGGCCCTCAACGCCATTGTTAAGGGCAAGCCCATTCCTCGACCCGGCACGCCGGAATCCTTCAAGGTGTTGGTGCGGGAGCTCCAGTCCCTTTGCCTAGATGTCTCCGTGCACAAGGTGGAGGTGGACAGCAAGGGCCAGACCTACCACGTGGAGGTAGACCTGATGGCTGATGTCTCGACCCGCCACACTCCCTCCCGGCCCACCTACGAGTCAATTACGGCTGAGGATCTTTCTCCGGCGCCTAGGGAGGACTTCTCCCCAGCCAGCCGCAGTTGGGAGAAGGAAGAAGACGAGGACGATTTCTAGGGGGCGCTGGGTAGGTCTAAGGTCCCAGCCAAGTGAGGAAGGAGGGGGATGATCCCTCTCTCCTTCCTGTCCAGGTGCTAGGGCAGCAAGTCAGGAGAAAGGGCAATGGCCAGAACAGAGCAGCGCTTTGACTACATCAAGATTGGGTTGGCCTCTCCAGAGCGAATTATGGAGTGGTGCCAGCGCACGCTACCCAATGGCCAAGTGGTGGGAGAGGTCACCAAGCCAGAGACCATCAACTACCGGACCCTCAAGCCGGAGATGGATGGCCTCTTTTGTGAGCGCATCTTTGGGCCAGTTAAGGACTGGGAGTGCCACTGTGGCAAGTACAAGCGCGTGCGGCACCGCGGCATTGTTTGCGAACGCTGTGGGGTGGAAGTGACGGAGTCGCGAGTGCGCCGCTACCGCATGGGCTACATCAAGCTGGCCGCTCCGGTTACCCACGTTTGGTACTTGAAGGGGATCCCCAGCTATATTGCCACGCTGCTGGACATGCCGCTGCGCGACGTGGAGCAGGTGGTGTACTTTAACGCCTACGTCGTGGTGGATCCGGGCAATGCCCCCAACCTCTCCTACAAGCAGCTGCTGACTGAGGACCAATACCTCGAGATTGAGGATCAGATGTACGAGGAGGGATCCCAACTGCAGCTGCCGGAAAACTGGGCCATGATTGGGGCGGAAGCTATCGAACGCCTGCTCAAAGACATTGATCTAGAAAAAGAAGCGGAGCAGTTGCGGGAGGAAATTGCTACTGCCCGCGGCCAGAAGCGAGCGCGCCTGATTAAGCGGTTGCGGGTTATCAACAACTTCATTGCCACTGGAGCTCGGCCTGAGTGGATGGTGCTGCGGGTGCTACCCGTCATCCCACCCGATCTGCGCCCAATGGTGCAGTTGGATGGGGGCCGTTTTGCCACCAGTGACCTCAACGACCTCTATCGCCGCGTGATTAATCGCAACAACCGCCTGGCGCGCCTGCAGGAGATCATGGCGCCGGAGATCATTGTGCGCAACGAAAAGCGCATGCTACAGGAGGCGGTAGATGCCCTCATTGACAATGGGAGGCGGGGGCGCATGGTGGTGGGGGCTAACAATCGTCCCCTCAAGTCTCTCTCAGACATCATCGAGGGCAAACAGGGGCGCTTCCGGCAAAACCTGCTTGGCAAGCGCGTGGATTATTCTGGGCGCTCGGTAATTGTGGTGGGGCCCAACCTGCGCATGCACCAGTGCGGCCTGCCCAAAGAGATGGCCATCGAGCTGTTCCAACCCTTTGTCATCCACAAGTTGATCAAGCGGAACATCGTCAACAACATCAGAGCCGCCAAAAAGCTAATCCAAAGCAATGACCCGCAGGTTTGGGATGTCCTGGAGGAGGTCATTGACGGCCACCCAGTTTTGCTCAACCGCGCTCCAACATTGCACCGCCTCGGGATCCAAGCCTTTGAGCCGGTTCTAGTAGAGGGGAGGGCGATTCAGCTCCACCCCCTGGTCTGTCCAGCTTTCAACGCTGACTTTGATGGCGACCAGATGGCCGTGCATGTGCCCTTATCCTTGGAAGCCCAGGCGGAGGCGCGCCTGCTGATGTTGGCCACCAACAATATCCTCTCCCCCGCCACCGGTGCCCCCATCATTACCCCTACCCAAGACATGGTGTTGGGCTGCTACTACCTGACCGTGGACAACCCCGAGGCGCCTGAGATTAACGACCGCTATTTTGCCAGCCTGGAGGATGCCCTCATTGCCTACGACCGCGGCATCATTGGTCTGCACAGCAAAATCTGGGTGCGCTACAGCGGCCCCATGGAGTTGGGCAAAGGAGAAAAAGAGTCAGAGCCCCAGATTATCGAGGAACCAGGCGGCACCCGACTCAAGATTACCAACTACCGTCGCATTCGCGAGGACCAAGAGGGCAACGTAATTAGTCAATACATTCGCACTACACCGGGTCGGATCATCTTTAACAAGACGGTGCAGGACATTCTGTCGGCGTAATTCCCCCTTTTCTAGCGAGGCACCATGAGCGAAAAAGGACGAATTTCTCCCAGCTGGATGCGGCGGCCTGCTCCTGGCTCTAGGAGCGAGACCCCGCCGCCTCCTGTTCCCTTTCGCAACTATCAAATCGGTAAAAAAGAGCTGCACAACCTCATTGCCTGGGCCTTTGCCCGCTACGGCACTGCCCGCACAGCCCAGGTGGCGGATGCCCTGAAAACGCTGGGCTTCAGGTACGCCACCCAAGCTGCTGTCTCCATCAGCATTGAAGACCTACGCATCCCGCCCAGCAAGCGGAAGCTGTTGGCCCAGGCAGAAGCAGAGATCGAGGCAGCCACAGAGCGCTTTATCCGCGGCGAGATCACGGAGGTGGAGCGCTATCAAAAGGTCATCGACACTTGGAACCAAGTCAATGAGCAAATTAAGGAGGAGATGCTCAACAACTTCCGCCAGAACGATCCTCTCAACTCCGTCTACATGATGGCCAACTCGGGGGCGAGGGGCAATGTCTCGCAAGTGCGGCAGTTGGTGGGCATGCGCGGCCTCATGGCCAATCCCCAGGGGGAGATCATTGACTTGCCCATTAAAGCCAATTTCCGCGAGGGCTTAACCGTTACCGAATACATCATCTCCTCCTACGGGGCGCGCAAGGGCTTGGTGGACACAGCGCTGCGTACTGCCGACTCTGGCTACCTCACTCGCCGCTTGGTGGATGTCTGCCAGGACGTGATTGTGCGAGAGGTGGACTGCGGCACGGACCAGGGGATCCCGCTGCAGGCTCTGATGGATGGAGACAAGGTCGTGGTGCCCCTGGAGGAGCGCTTGGTGGGGCGGGTGCTAGCCCAAGATGTGGTGCATCCGCAAACCCAGGAGATCATTGCCCGCCGCAACCAAGATGTAGATCACGATTTAGCCAAAGCCATTGTGGAGGCCGGCATCCAGCAGGTGATGGTGCGTTCTCCCCTCACCTGTGAAGCCAACCGCTCGGTGTGCCGCATGTGCTACGGCTGGAGCCTGGCCCATTCCCGTCTGGTGGATCTGGGTGAGGCGGTCGGGATCATTGCTGCGCAATCGATTGGAGAGCCGGGCACCCAGTTGACCATGCGCACCTTCCATACGGGGGGGGTGTTTACAGGGGAGGTGGCTCGCCAAATTCGCGCCCCCTTTGCCGGTGTGGTGCGCTTCCCGAAGAATCTGCGCACCCGCCCCTTCCGCACCCGCCACGGTGATGACGCCCTCCAGGTGGAGGTCAATAACCAAATTGTCCTGGAGGGACCGGATGGACAGCGGGAAGTCTTCGATCTCACCCAGGGATCCACCCTGCTGGTGCGAGATGGGGCGCAGGTGCAGCGGAATCAGTTAATTGGGGAAGTGGCTGTAGCCAAGGCCGTGCGCAAGAGCACCGAAAAAGCCCAGAAGGAGGTAGTAGCCGATTTGGCGGGGGAAATTCGCTTTGCTGACCTGCCCATTGAGGAAAAAACCGACCGCCAGGGCAACACTACCTCCACTGCCCAGCGGCAAGGGCTGATCTGGGTTCTGTCTGGCCAGGTGTACAACCTGCCTCCGGGCGCCGAGCCAGTGGTGAAAAACGGGGATCGGGTGCAGCCGGGGGATGTGATTGCCGAAACCTCCCTAGTAACTGAGCATGGGGGTATGGTGCGCCTGCCAGAGTGCAGCGACATCAAAGGTGGACGGGAGGTGGAGATTATCAATGCGGCCGTGGTGCTCCACGAGGCGCGGGTGCGGGTGGAATCTCACCAGGGCCGGGAGCAATTTTTGCTAGACACCCCCAGCGGCCAGACTTTTGTCCTCAAAGCCACGCCAGGTACCAAAGTAGGCAACGACGAGGTGGTGGCAGAGCTAATCGACAACCACTTCCGCAGTCAAACGGGGGGCTTGGCCAAGTTTGCTGGCATTGAGGTAGCTCGGCGGGGCAGAGCAAAGCAGGGCTACGAGGTCATCCGCGGCGGCACCCTGCTGTGGATCCCGGAGGAGACCCACGAGGTGAATAAGGACATCTCTCTCTTAAACGTAGAGGATGGCCAGTACGTGGAAGCCGGCACTGAGGTGGTGAAGGACATTTTCTGCCAAAATGCCGGTGTAGTTGAGGTTATCCAGAAAAACGACATCCTCCGGGAAATCATCATCAAGCCTGGATCTCTGCATTTGGTGGAGGATCCCGCTGACTTGGAAATCCCCACTGGAACCTTCATCCAGCCGGGTCAAAAGCTGCTTAGCAGCATTGTTCCTGACCGACTGGTCTATCTGGAGCAGGTGGAAACCCCCGAAGGACCCGCCGTCCTCCTGCGCCCGGTGTACGAGTATGAAATTCCCGATCGACCTGTGGTGCCCACCCAGGAGTCCACGAGTGAGTCTGGTCGCTCCATTCGCCTGCGGGCTGTACAGCGGGTTCCCTTTAAGGACGGGGAGCGGGTCAAGTCGGTGGGTCCAGTGGAATTGCTGCGCACACAATTGGTGTTGGAGATCGATACTGACGCCCCGCAGCTGAAGGCTGATATTGAGCTCATCCAGGATGAGAAGGATCCCAGTATCCGCCGCCTGCAACTGGTGATTCTGGAAACCTTGGTGCTGCGCCCCGATGTGGAGGCAGATCTCACCCAGGGGAGTACCCACACCCGGCTGCTGGTCAATCAAGGAGACACTGTTGGCAAAGGGGGGGTTATCGCCCGCACCGAGATCCAGGCCAAAAAAGCCGGGATTGTGCAAGGGATCCGCCAGGGCACCGAGGTAGTGCGGCGGGTGCTAGTCATTACCGACGACGATCTGCTGACGGTGCCCTTAAACGGACCCGCTAGGGTCGAGGTGGGAGCGCTAGTGCGAGCTGGAGATGAGCTGGCGCCAGGGATCCCTGCTCCTGAGTCGGGCCAAGTGATGCAAATTGCGGAGGGGCAGCTGGTGCTGCGGCTGGCGCGGCCCTACCTGGTTTCCACAGGTGCCATCCTCCAGGTGCGGGATGGAGATCTCGTGCAGCGGGGAGATGCCCTAGCCATCCTCATCTTTGAGCGGGCCAAGACCGGCGACATCATCCAGGGGCTGCCGCGGGTGGAGGAGCTGTTAGAGGCTCGCAAGCCCAAGGAAATGTGTGTCTTGGCCAAGCGACCCGGCATCGTGCAGCTAAGCTGGCAGGGAGAAGAGCCGGATCTAAGGGTCATCGAGGCCGATGGCACGGTTACTCCCTATTCTGTGCTGCCAGGGCAGAGCTTGGTGGTGGTTGACGGCCAGCCGGTGGGGGCAGGGGATCCCCTAACTGACGGCCCCGCCAACCCCCACGATCTTCTGGAGATCTACTTCGAGTACTATCGCCAGACCCTGGGAGATGACCAAGCGGCGCGGCTGGCCCTGCGGGAGGTACAGCGCTTCCTCGTCAACGAGGTGCAGAATGTCTACCGCTCCCAGGGGGTAGAAATTGCCGACAAGCACATTGAGATTGTGGTACGCCAGATGACCTCTAAAGTGCGGGTGGACGACAGCGGTGACACCGTCCTGTTACCAGGTGAGCTGGTAGAGTTGCGGCAAATCCAGCAAGAAAATGCCTCCCTAGCGCTCAGTGGAGGGGCACCGGCCAAGTACACACCCGTCCTCCTGGGGATCACCAAGGCCAGCTTGAATACCGATAGCTTCATCTCCGCAGCCAGCTTCCAGGAAACCACGCGGGTGCTCACTGAGGCAGCCATTGAGGGCAGATCCGACTGGTTGCGGGGCCTGAAGGAGAACGTCATCATCGGCCGCCTGATCCCGGCAGGTACAGGCTTTAGCACCTACCAGGAGGTAGTGCCAGAGCCGGAGCCTCCTGAGGAGGAAGAGCATCCCGTAGTCCTGCCGGGGGTACCACGCCGCGTGGTCCTAGAGGATGACCAACTCATCGACGACTCCACCCCTATTGACGAGCCAACAGAAGAGGAGGAAGAAGAAGAGTAAGCGAGGCCACCTAAGTTGCGGTTGCTGTCCCTCCTGCTAACTTGGCAAGGAGGGATGGCTTCCCAAAAGGTGGCCTGTTTTTCCCTCCGGGGTTGGGGGCTGCCAGGTTTCCCAGAGGTCAATGGCCTGTTTGCTTTGCCCGCATAGGGGTTGTTGGGCAGACCCCACCTCGCGGTAGAGCCAAAAGCAGGGCAACACCACCTCGTAGGGCTCCACAGCAGCCAAGGCCAAAACATTCCCACCGCCTAAAGGCGGGGCTTCTTACGCAGTTCATGAAGCTCACCACCCGCTCAGACTCTTCAGAACGGGCTTAAGCAAAGTCGGCATCCTGCTGCCAAGAGAACTGCAAGAGGCTGCCTGCTACCAGCTCTTGGCTAAAGGGGTGATTGTCGGTAGAGAAGCTTGAGGGTCTGCCAAAGGTGAGTGGTAAAGAAGTGCTTCCGCGTCGTTTTTTTAACCTTGAGCCTAAGCTGCCGGCAGGAGAGGGCGAAAGCCGTGCTTACGCGACAATTGCCCAATGAGCTCTAGTTTCTCCAAAGTAATGAGGTTGCGGCCCCAACTGAAATTGGTGTGCAGACCCTCGAACTCCAGCAGCATTGCCTCGGCAAAGCAGGCAAAGAGGTGACGGGCGGGGTTGGCCACATTCAAAAATTGCATGATATTCCACTCAATATCCAGCGCGTGTTCCACCATGCCGCCGTCGATGACATATAACCCCTTGCGCTGCAACCGAGAGGCGATGTTTTTGGGATAGCCCCCGTCGATGATGACGCAGGGATCCGGCAACACTTGGGGATCGAGGGTTACCCCCTGGCTCATGCTGGCCACCCAGACAATGAAGTCGGCGCGCGGCAAGGCCTCTTCTAGAGAAGAGATCTCCCCTTTTTTGAGGGTGGCCTGCAGTTCTTCTAGGCGTCGCCGCTCGCGGGCTATGAGCAACAGCTTGGCTACTGAAGTGCAGTTCACCAGCCACTGACAAATGGCACTGCCGATATCGCCGGTAGCTCCCACCACGGCAACTGTGGCAGCAGCCAAGTCCATAGCGTAGCGCTGGGCTGCCGCCTGCAATTGTTGACAAATAATGTAAGCCGTGTGGGTGTTGCCAGTGGTGAAGCGCCGGATCTCCAGGTCAACGTTGCGCACCCGCTTGAGGGTTTCGAGGCGAAAATTCTCAAAGATAATGCTGCTAAACCCGCCTAGCGCAGTGATATTGAGGCCCCGCCGCTGCGCTAGGGCCATTGCATTTAAAACTTTACGACAGGCCGCCTTTACTCGACCCCCAGCCAGCATTTCCGGTAGGAAACAGGATTCAACGTACTGACCATAAATTTTCTGGCCAGTGATACTGGTAACTACAATCTCATCCACCACTTGAGGTGGAGCCATACACCAAAATTCCAGGTCACTTTCCGCATATTCGGCATACCCCAGCTTGTCTGCCACCTGCTTTGCGTTGGCCAGGCTAGTCAAGTGCCCGATCAGGCCAAACATAGACGCTCACTCACTTCTTCCATCCGGATCCCATCAAAACATGTCCCAGCAAGAGTAGGGAGCGCTCCAGCTAGGCCAGACACCCCATCGGCAGGCAGAGTAGAGGCGGGTCAAGCAGCCCGCAGACCCTGGGCTGAGAGGCGCATCACCTCGCGCGTGCTAAAGCCAATGTTGGCCAGCGCTTCGCCATAGGCAATGAGGAAGTCCTCCACAATGGCCTCGCGATCCATGTAGATAGCTTCTATGTCTTCATTCACCTGCTGCAGCATCTGCCAGACCAGGGGCAGATTTTGGGCGTTGGCCGCTTCAATTTGGGCTTTGACCTCAGCAAAGTGTTCGCCCAGCCAGCGCTCGCCAAAATTAAGGTGGAAATATTCGTCCTTGACTACCCCTTCTGTAATCTTGCGGGCAAACTCATCGGCAACTGGGAGGTAGATGTTGTAGGCAGCAATGGCAAAGCACTCGATGATTAGCGACTGAATAACCAAGCAAGTAACCAAGTCTGCAGCTGCTGCCGCTTTTTGGAAATTATTCCGCAAGGGGGCAAAGAAAGTACGGGCAAACTCCCTCTCGGGTTCTACCTGCAGATTTTTGCCACAGGCTTGGAAGCCCTTCATGTGGCGCAGTTCCATCTTGGCCAACTTGCGCAGCTCCTCTGCAGCTTCCGGCAGCATTTCGGCCAGCTTAAGGTAGTTGTTATGGGCTTCCTGTTCCCCTTCGATAACAATGCCGTTGATACGGGAGTAGGCCTGCCGATACCGTGGGCTGCTGTAGTCTATCCCATCGGCGGGGGAGGGAGAGGTGTTGGGCAGGACGTTCGCTGGGGCCATACGCATGCATCTCCTTTTGTTGTCGTAGATTGCTGGGAACCGTTTGCCAGCCAGCAATCCTAGGGCTTGCCACCCAATTGTTCCTCTACTCAGGATAGCCTTAGGTGGCGCGGAATTTGTCGGATCCCCTTTGCCTGAGGAGACAAGCCTGTTAGGGTGAGTGCTCAAGTGGCGTTGGGGAGCCTGGGGTATGTCTGCTCTTGGGGATGGCCTGCAGCAGTTGCGCCAGTTGCTGGTGGAGCTGGAGGAACAATCCCTCGATCAGCCAATTGGCAGTGCCGAGGAGGTGTTGCAGGCAATCGAGTTGGCAACGGCTTTTGAGCTGTTCGAGGCAGAGAGCAGTCGCTTGCTGCTCCAGATTGTGGCCAATCTTTGGGATCGGGTGCGCCAGCACGATCTGTCGGCGCCGGAGATTGCAGTGGTGGCGGAGAAGCTGCGGGCAGTGGGCTACACAGACGCTGAGATCGAAGAGATTTTGGATCTAGAGCCGCAGGAAGACTAGCGGGAGGCTAGGCAGAAACCATGCCCAGTTCCTCAGTATCTGCTTCCAGTTGGGTAGCGGCGTTGTAGCAGGCTCCGCGCAGGTTAGCCAGTTTCAGCTTGCAGCCGCTGAGGTTAGCCCCTTTGAGGTTGGCACTGCTGAGGTTGGCCCCCGCCAGGTCGGCCTGGCTAAGATCGGCGCCACTTAGATCGGCTGCAGTCAGGTTGGCGCCGCGCAGGTTGGCTCTTTGCAATTGGGATCCTGGCAACTTGGCTTTCTCTAGGTTGGCCAGGCGCAGGTTGGATCCCTGCAGATCGGCCTGGCTAAGATCGGCGCCCCTAAGGTAGGCCCGCTCCAGGTTAGCCCCCGCTAGCTTGGCTTGCTGGAGGAGGGCCCCCCCTAAGTCAATCCCAGGCAGCTCCGCGCCAGCCAAGTCAGCTCCTGGCAGTTGGCTGTTGCTGAAATCGCGCTCACCCCTGCTGTAGCGTTGCAGCAGTTCCGTTACGCTCTCAACCATTCCCCTTTTCCACCCCGACAAGTCGGATCCTAGTGGGGAAAACAGTTGCTGCCAAGAATACAGCTGCCGCAGCCAGCTCCCCCTTCTTCAAAACCGCGCTAGGATGGGCACATCCCCACTCTTGTCCCAAACCTCCTGTGATGGACTTGCCCCGCGTGCCCCGCTCCCGGCCTCGGCCAAAGTTGCGCTCGATCCCTCGCCGCAAAACCGAATCTGCCCTCTATGCCGAGATGCAGCAGCTCTCGCTAGAAAAGCAGCGGCTTAATCAGGAACTGGAGTTTCTCCAGGAGCGGCAAGGGCAAATACAGGCACGGCTTCAGGAAATTGAACAAGCGCTGCAGCATTTTCAGCAGGCAGCAGAGGCTTTTCGAGCTCCCGCCTCTTCCCCAAAGCCTTCTCCCTCGCGCTTCCTACCCATGACCTTTGAGTACTGAGCCAGTTTGCAGGGGGGCAAGCCAGCTGCGGGCCTGAACCCGGGAAAGCCAATCTTACAGGGGGTTAGGGAGAGTGGTAGGCTGATCCTAGCAGTGAGGCCGAGGTCCTGCAGCAGACCAGTTGTCTGGCAATTGCCCCCGGCTTTCCCTGGCGGGATCCGACGCCCAGCTTAGGAGCCACTCATTTTTTCCAACATCGCTAAGTCCACAACTACAGCTGAGCAAACAAGGAGCTAAACCACAACCATGGTTAGTGCTACTGCCACTGCAGCCAACGTTGGCTACATTACCCAGGTCATTGGACCGGTGGTTGACGTCGAGTTTCCCAGCGGTAAGCTGCCCCAAATCTACAATGCCCTCAAGGTGGAGGCCACTACCGAAAGTGGTCTGAAGGTAAAAGTTACCTGTGAAGTGCAGCAGCTTTTGGGAGATAACCGCGTGCGGGCCGTGGCCATGTCTTCCACCGATGGGCTGGTGCGGGGTATGCCGGTGGTGGATACAGGCGCCCCAATTACTGTGCCAGTGGGTGAGGCCACCCTGGGCCGTATTTTCAACGTGCTGGGAGAGCCGGTGGATCAGGGAGGGCCGGTACAAGCTAAGGAGTTTGCCCCTATCCACCGCAGTGCTCCGCCCTTGGTGGAACTCAGTGTCAAACCGGAGCTCCTTGAAACTGGCATTAAGGTCATTGACCTGCTGGCCCCCTTCAAGAAGGGCGGTAAGGTAGGCTTGTTTGGGGGCGCCGGTGTAGGCAAGACCGTACTTATCCAGGAGCTAATCCACAACATTGCCGAAGAGCACTCTGGCCTGTCAGTGTTTGCCGGTGTGGGAGAGCGCACCCGCGAGGGAAACGACCTCTACAACGAAATGAAGGAGTCTGGGGTGCTAAGTAAGGTGGCGCTGGTCTACGGCCAGATGAACGAGCCGCCGGGTGCCCGCATGCGGGTGGGCCTCACCGCCCTGACGATGGCCGAGTACTTCCGCGACGTCAACAAGCAGGACGTGCTGCTGTTTATCGACAACATCTTCCGCTTTGTGCAGGCTGGCTCGGAAGTGTCGGCACTGTTGGGCCGGATGCCCTCGGCGGTGGGCTATCAGCCAACCTTGGCGACAGAGATGGGCAACCTGCAGGAGCGGATTACCTCCACCAAGCAGGGATCCATCACTTCTGTGCAGGCGGTGTATGTGCCTGCTGACGACTTGACGGATCCGGCACCAGCGACGACGTTTGCCCACCTGGATTCGACGGTGGTGCTGTCGCGCAGCTTGGCAGCCAAGGGCATTTACCCCGCGGTGGATCCCCTGGATTCTTCATCCACAATTTTGCAGGCGGACATTGTGGGGGAAGAGCACTACAACACAGCCCGGGCAGTGAAGCAGACGCTGCAGCGCTACAAGGAGCTGCAGGACATCATTGCTATTTTGGGCCTGGACGAGCTCTCGGAGGAAGACAAGCTGGTGGTGGCCCGTGCCCGCCGCATTGAGCGCTTCCTGTCGCAGCCCTTCTTTGTGGCGGAAGTGTTCACGGGCTCGCCCGGCAAGTACGTGAAGTTGGAGGATACCATCAAGGGCTTCCAGCGCATTCTCTCGGGAGAGCTGGACGAGCTGCCGGAACAGGCCTTCTACCTGGTGGGCACCATCGAGGAGGCCATCGAGAAGGCAGAGAAGCTCAAGTCCAAGTAACTCCTTCCCCCCTCCCCAAGGGGAGGAAGAGGAGGGGGGCCAGGGACCCTTGGCCCCAGGCCGGAAGCAGTACCGTAACAGGCGTACCTAGGCCTGCAGGACTTGGCGGCGGGGGAGATCAGCCGCCCCAGCTCGTTGACTGGGTAGGCGTCGGCGTCAGCGTCCCGCCCTTCTCCCTGGTCGTTGGAGGGCAGGGCGGCAAAGCAAAAGCAAGAGCCCGCCCAGTAGAAGGCTCTCGGCTGCTGCCCCAGCTTCCAGGCACTGATTCTTCCTGCGCGCCAGGCTTTAGGAGGCTGTCTCCTCGTTGGTGGTAGAAGGAAGCTCGACGCTTAGGGAGGGATCCTCCAGCTGCAGGGAGAGCTCATAAAGGCGGCGCCGCGTCCAGAAAGAGGATCCCTGCAGACGCTGAGCCAGTTGTCGGCTGGCGGCGGAGCGGGGCAGGCCCTTAGCCAGCAGGCAAGCCAGCTCCTGGCGCACTTCTGCTTCGGAGGGGGAGATTTCCTCGTCCTTTTCTAAGGAAGGCCGCCCCTCCAGAACAAGGGTAAATTCTCCCCGCGGCGGCTGGGCAAGGCAGTGCTCCAGGGCAGCGGCCAGGGATCCCCGCCAAAAGGACTCGTGCCATTTGGTGAGCTCGCGGGCTAGCACAATCTGCCGCTGGGGGCCGCAGTGCACTAGGAGATCCTGCAAGGTCTGCTGCAGGCGGTGGGGGGCTTCGTAGAGAACGATGGTGCGCTCTTCTTGGGCCAGTTGCTGCAGGCGTGCCTGGCGCTGCCTGGGTTTAAGGGGCAGAAAGCCCTCGAAGACAAATCGTTCGGTGGGCAAGCCGGAGGCCGTCAACGCGGCCACTGCCGCCACAGGCCCAGGCACTGGGATCACCGGGATCCCAGCTTGGATACAGGCGCGCACCAACTCCTGGCCTGGATCGGAGATGGCGGGTGTACCGGCATCGCTGATGAGGGCCACCGACTGCCCTGCTGCTAGGTACTTGAGGATCTGCGGGATCCGCCGACTGGCATTGTGCTCGTGGTAGCTAATGAGGCGAGCGGAAATTTGAAAATGGCTAAGAAGCTGACCAGAATGGCGGGTATCTTCCGCAGCCACCCAGTCCACCTCTTGCAAAACTCGCAGTGCGCGTAGGGTGATATCTTCGCGGTTGCCAATAGGAGTAGCCACCAAGTAAAGGGCGGCGCTGGGGTGCTCCATTCCCGGGGCCCGAAGGGATCTCCAGGCTAAGGGCTTGTAATTTGGAAACGACTCTCAGCAGCAAGAAAGCCCTCTTTTGAGGGCCTCCTTAGGGATACTGTTTGCGCCGTTTTACCGTTGTTTTCGACCTGGAAAATCCACGATAGGACATCGGGGATGACTATTGATAGTTTCCAAACCAAGTTTGGCCTACTGCTCTCACATCCACACCCGTCCTAATTTCCAAAGGGTATCGATCGCAAAAACATAACGGCAGTCACCAACGCCTCAGTATCCTTTGGCTATCATACCGCATTCCTGGGCTAGAGCTGTCAAGGACCTAGCAAGGATTTGCAGGGAGGGAGGCTAGGCCCGCCTTTAGCTACGATAAGGGGTAGCTCAACCTTTTGGCAGCCATGCTGGGTTCTCTGTTGGACAACATCTACGGCGCCTGGTTTTTACCCGAGCGTACCTTTCGCCTGCTGCGGCAGCAGCCTGTTCTCTGGCAGGCGTTTGTGGTGGTAGCGCTGCTCCACATCCTCGAGGCCCTTCGCCGCTTTGGGCTAAACTTGCCGAGCTTGGTACTGGCCGTCGTGGCGGGATCCCTAAGCTGGGTAAGCTCAGCAGCTTTGTTGCAGGGGCTGGCCTTTTGTTTTGGGCGGGCTGCCCCCTCCTTTGCGGCACTACTTTGCCTAACGGCCTTTGCCGGTTTGCCTTGGCTGCTCCTGGGGCCTGCCCAGTCTTTGGGCGGGGTGGCCGGATCCCTCTTGGGCTTAGTGGCGCTAGGGTGGTTTGTGGTCTGGCAGGTGCGGGCAGCGGCGGTGGCCCTGGATCTGGAGTGGTGGCGTCTAGTCGGCCTAATCCCAATGGCCTTTCTGGGAGGGATCCTGTCCCTGAACTGGTTGGCCAGCGGCATCCTGGCCTTGGCTTCTCTGGGCTAGATATCAGCTAGGTACTCGTTGCAGCTCTGGCCTTTCCTCAGGGAGGATGGCGCCCTCTACGGGGCAAACCTGGAGACAGATGCCACAGTCAATGCAAGCGGCAAAGTCAATCCAGAAGTAGTTGGTGCCTTTGGCATTTTTGCCATCCCCCGGGTGAATACAGGCAACAGGGCAAGCCTCCACACAGTCGGCAACGCCTTCGCAAACGTCGGTAACAATGGTGTGTGGCATGGATCCCTCCCGCCGGCAATTCTCACTCCTGTTGGTCAGGGCAGTCAGCCTCAAGTCTGTCCGCCCTCTGTCCGTGGCTTGCGGATGGTTTTGTCATTCTAGGCGAAAACGGGCGTCTTAATGGCTGCCCAAGTGGGGTTTGCGGCAAGTTCGTAGGGATCCACCGCCAAAGAGCGCACCTGCAACTGCTAGCGAAGGCGGGAGAGAGGGTGGAAGTTTGGGCTAAGCTTTCCCTGAGGAGATCCAAATCAAACGGGAGTGGCAGCCATGCGGTGCTCGTGGCCCCTGGCGCTGGGCTTAGGTTGGGTGCTCACCTGGTCGAGTGCTAGCCTACCGACGTGGTCCCAAGGCGTGCAACAGCAAGCCTCGCTGGCCTGGACGGAGGCCTATGTGGCGGCGTTGGAGCGCCAAACGGATTTGGTGCTTACTCAGGAGCCGCTGTCGGCCCCTCTCACCCGCCTAGAACTGGCCCAGTGGCTGACGGAGTTTTTCGGCTACATCCCCAACCCCAAGCAGGTCCAAGAGATTCGCGATCTCGAGCCCAATACCCCCGACTATTGGACAGCCCAGGCGGTGCTGCAGGCAGGGGCAATGCGCCTGTACGAAGGCAACGAGTTTCGCCCGCAAGGGGATCTCACCCACCTGGAAGCTCTGGCTATTTTGGTGCGGGCCCTGCAATTGCCTGCCCCCACCCCAGCTGACATTGAGCGCTGGATGGCTCTCTACACCGATGCTGCTGAGGTGCCAGAGGTAGGGCGGGCTTTGGTGGCCATGGCAGGGGAAGCGGGCCTAGTGGTGAATGTACCGGATCCCGCCAAGCTGCGGCCCAACCGAGTGCTTAGCCGAGCTGAAGGGGCAGTGCTGTTGCATCAAGCGCTGGTGTATCGCGGAAAGCTGCCGCCTCTGCCGCCTCCAGTAGCCCAGCTGCGTCCTTCCCCTGCAGCGGTAGCCACGAGGGTTCAGCCTGAAATCTTGCAAACACGAGTTATTCCTGAAGGGGGAGTGGTGCCGCCAGGGGGAACCTTGACCGTTGAGGCCCGGGGCACCCCCAATGGCAAGGCCAGGGTGGATATTGGCGATCTGGTGCGTGGCTTGCCCATGGAAGAGGTGCAGCCCGGCTATTACCGTGCCGTCTACACCCTTGGCCCCCAAGACAGGGCCCTTGGCCCCGACCTCCGCATTCAACTCAGCCTCAATGGGCTGGAGACCCGTGTTCAGCGGCGACTCCCTCAGTTGGCCCTGGGCAATGTTGCGCCCCCGCCGGTGCAGCCCCTCTTCCCTCCGCCACCTATTGCTACTCCTACCCCCGTGGCCACCAGCCTTGCCCCCCGCATCACGGCTATTCGTTTGGATCCCCAGCGCGACCTGGTGGAAGGTGACATCCTCACCATCGCCATCTGGGGGGACTCGGGGGGAGTGGCCCAATTTGACCTGGGCAATCTGGCCCTGAACCAGCCAATGCGGGAGGTGCGGCCCCACCACTACGAGGGCACCTACGTGGTGGCTCCCACCCACCAGGCCACCAACCCCACTGTGCGGGTTGTGTTAACTAAAGACGGCCTCAGCCAGGAGTACCGGGAGATCTTTCCTTTCTCCATCGATGGATCTAAAGGGACCCGCTCCACCATTCAGCCAGCTTCTCGGCCTTTGGCTGCTGGGCCGCCCCAGATTTTTAGCGTCGCCACCAACAGCACCAACCTGCGCCCGGGCGAGATCCTCAAAGTTACGATGCGAGGGGATCCTGGAGGGAGAGCTGCCTTTCGCATCGTTGGGGTGACGCCGGAGGTGGAGATGCGAGAGGTGGCACCAGGCCTCTACGAAACCCAGCAACAACTGCCCCTTAACATGCAGCCGGTTACCAACGGCGTCATTGAGGTAATCTTGGAGCGAGGCGGGCAGAAAACCACCCAAACTAGCCCCTCACCTATTACTATTGCTCCTTGAGCACCTGCTACGCAGTATTGCAAGAACTTTATCCCACTAGCGCAAATAGGAGCTATAGCCTGGTCCAGCTATGGGCTGAGGATTTTGAACAAACCGGTAGCGATGACCTGAGCTACTGCCCAACCAGAAATTCCCAGAGGTAGGGGGGAACACTGTCCCTTTCTTTTCTGTACCCTACTTCCACATAGAGGGCAGGCTTCAATGGCTTACGCCACGCTCTGGGAACGCTTCAATTGTCCCTCTACGAGCAACCCCAGCAGGTCCCACTGCGTGGTTGCACCCGAGACCCTCCTACCCCATCTTCGCGGGGGTGCCGGGATCCCGGCCCTGGCGCTGCGAGTTTGGGAGGGGACTTATCCACCCCCCTGCCCCCAGCAGCTCAAGAATCCGATTGGCCAGCTGTTGGCATTCAGCAGCAGCTTGGTAGTTGGGTGGGCAGCAAAGTGTCTTTGTCTTGTTGGAAATGACCATCTGCTCCTTGGCTAGATGGCTGCTTCAAAGGGATCCGCGCTGTGCTGCAGCTGGGTAGAGAGCTTGGGGATAACTTGCAGTTTGAACTGTTGCTCGAAGACTTTTTTCTTCTCGTTCAAGCTCCACAGCTCTAGAGCACAGTCATCGTTGGGGTGCTTGGGCTCCAAAATGAGCTCCAGGCGACGGGGGCCCTCTCCCAAAAGCTGAAAACGGCAGTGCACCGCCTGGATGGCCTGCAGGCGGCGGCGATCCAGAGCACAGGCTATGCGCAACAAGGGACTCAGTTCCAGGACCACTTGGCGATCCCGCTCGTTGGTAAGGCGCTGAAAGTTCTCGTGCTTCTTCTTGGGGGGGGACTTGCGATGGTAGCGGGCTAGGTTGGCGATCACCTCCACCTCTTCCTCGTTAAAGCCCAAGAGTTCCCCGTAGCGGATGAGGTAGTAGGAGTGTTTGTGGTGGGCGGCATGGCTGATGAAGTGGCCGCAGTTGTGCAGCATGGCCGCCGCCCAGAGAAGGGCTCGCTCGCGAGATCCCCAGGAGTGCAGGATGCCGCGGGTTTGATCGAAGAGGCTGAGGGCAAACTCCGCCACTCGCTCGGCGTAGGGGATCTCTACCTGGTATTTTTCCGCCAGCTTGAGGACGCTGCGCCGCCGCACCGAGCTGTGGTAGCGCAGCCGATCTTCAATGAGCCCCTGGCCGATCATCCAATCTACGATCAGCCCTTCCCGCAGGGCCCGCTCACAAAACTGGATCTTCTCCACCCCCAGCAGGGTCATCACCTCTTCCAAGATGACTGCCCCCGCTAGGATGATTTCTCCCCGCCTCTCCCCAAGACCAGGTAGCTTTTGCCGTTCGGCTACGGTGAGAGAGCGCAGCTCTTTGACATAGCCCCGCAGGGCTTCCAGGCTAAACTTGTACCCCTGCAGGCGAGTGGGGACAGCACCCAAGCGGCGGCGGGCATCCAACTGGGCCAGGCACTCGATGGTGCCAGAGGTGCCCACCAAGGGCAGGGATCCCTGCTGCTGTGAGGCTGCAACGATGCGCCTCATCTGCTCGATGGGAGCTTCCAGCATGCCGCGGATGTGTTGCCGCAGGGCTTGCAACTCGGCAGCAGTAGGCGGATCGTGGTGCAAAAACGCTTGGGTCAGGCGCACCGCTCCCACCTTGATGCTGCGCAGGAACTCGGGCTCTTGGCCGTTGCCCAGAATCAGCTCGGTGGAGCCGCCGCCGATATCCACCACCGCATGCAGCCGGTTGTGGAACTCCATGGCCGAGAGTACCCCCAGGTAGATGCGGCGGGCTTCCTCCTGGCCCGAGATCAACTCCACCCGCAGGCCCAGCTCCTGTTCTATCCGCTTTAAAAATTCCAGCCCGTTGGGGGCTTCGCGCACGGCACTAGTAGCCACCGCAACAATGTCCTGCACCTGAAAGCTTTCGGCAAGGCGGCAAAACCGCTCCAGCGCCGTCCGGGCCCGTTCCATGGCTGCAGGCGTCAGGGCGCCCGTCTGGCTGCAAAACTCTCCCAGGCGGACGGTGGCTTTTTCGCGGGAGATGATGGTGAAGCTGGGGATGTGGGGGTTGATGCGCACCACCACCATGTGTAGGGAGTTGCTGCCCACATCAATGGCGGCGATAACGGGAGCACCTCCAGAAAGGGAGAGCGGTTGCGGTTCAGAAGCAGCAGAGCGTGCAACAAGGTTGGCGGGCGAGGAGACCATGGTAAAGGCAGGGGCTGCAGCACTTCCATAAAATAGAATACCGTGCGCTTTTGCCCCTTTTTCTTGGCTAAGCTTGAGGGGCCTCTCAACCCAGCAGTATCTCGACTGCCCTTGCCTCAGCCTAAGATAAGAGTACGAATAGTCTTTGTTGTTAAAGCGGGTTCCGATGTCTCAACCAGCCGAATTGCCTCAGCAGGCCAATAGTACTCTCAAGCTGCTGCGTACTCAGGAGTCTCCCAAGCTGGAGCGCATTCGCCATACCACCTCCCATGTGATGGCCATGGCGGTGCAAAGGCTATTTCCCAAGGCAAAGGTAACCATCGGCCCGACAACGGACTATGGCTTCTACTACGATTTTGACCATCCCGAGCCCTTTACCCCGGAAGATCTAGAGCGCATCAAAAAAGAGATGCAGGCCATCATCAAAAAGGGCTTGCCGGTAATCCGTGAGGAGGTGAGTCGGGAAGAAGCCAGGCGCCGCATCGAAGCCCTTGGGGAACCTTACAAACTGGAGATCCTCGAGAGCATCCCCGAAGGCGAGCCAATTACCATCTACCACCTAGGAGACGAGTGGTGGGATCTCTGTGCCGGCCCCCACGTGGAAAACACTAAGGAGATCAACCCCAAGGCTTTTGACCTGCTCAGCGTAGCTGGTGCCTACTGGCGAGGAGATGCAAGCAGGCCCCAGCTGCAGCGCATCTACGGCACTGCCTGGGAGACGCCAGAGGAGCTGAAGGAATACAAGCGGCGGCTGGAAGAGGCCAAGCGACGGGATCACCGCAAGCTGGGCAAGGAGTTGGGCCTATTCATCTTTTCCGACGAGGTGGGGCCGGGCCTGCCCCTTTGGACTCCCAAAGGAACTACCCTGCGCTGGGTGCTGGAGGATTTTCTCAAGCAGGAGCAGCTTAAGCGGGGCTATCTGCCGGTGGTGACACCCCATATTGCTCGTGTGGATCTGTTCAAGATCTCCGGCCACTGGCAAAAGTATCGGGAAGACATGTTTCCCCTGATGGCGGAAAGCGAGGAAGCACGGGCGGCAGAGCAGGGCTTTGTCATGAAGCCGATGAACTGCCCTTTTCACATCCAAATCTATAAATCGGAGCTGCGCTCCTACCGCGACTTGCCACTGCGCTATGCCGAATTCGGCACCGTTTATCGCTACGAACAATCGGGAGAGCTGGGAGGCTTAACCCGCGTTCGCGGCTTCACGGTAGATGATGCCCATTTGTTTGTCCGGCCCGATCAGTTGGAAGAAGAGTTTCTCAAGGTTGTCGATCTGATTCTGGTCGTTTTCGACAAGCTCAAACTCAAGAATTTTCGCGCCCGCCTCAGTTTCCGCGATCCCAAATCCGATAAATATTTGGGATCCCCGGAAGAGTGGGACATGGCCGAGAACGCCATTCGCCGCGCGGTGGAGAAGTTGTCGATGCCCTATTTTGAAGGGATCGGGGAGGCAGCTTTCTACGGGCCGAAGCTGGACTTTATCTTCCGCGACGCGCTGGATCGGGAGTGGCAGTTGGGCACAGTGCAGGTGGACTACCAAAACCCGCAGCGCTTTGATTTGTACTACATAGCTGAGGACGGCTCCCGGCAGCGGCCGGTGATGATCCACCGCGCTCCCTTTGGCTCGCTGGAGCGGCTCATTGGAATCCTCATTGAAGAATACGCGGGGGATTTTCCCTTCTGGCTAGCGCCAGAACAGGTGCGCATTTTGCCCGTTTCCGACCAGTACCTGGGCTATGCCACCCAGGTGCGGGACCAGCTGCGGGAACAGGGGATCCGCGTCCACATCGATGCCGACAGCGAGCGCCTGCCCAAAAAGATCCGCAACGCCGAGAAGGCCAGGATCCCCTTCATGCTCATTGTGGGAGAAAAAGAACAGGCAACTGGCACAGTGAGCGTGCGCCAACGCCACGGACAAGACGGGGGATCCCTGACAGTGGCGGAGTTCCTAGCCAAGGTGCAAGCCCTTGACTAGGTGGGGTCCCCGCCGTCGCTGCTTGGAGAACTAGCTAGAGCTGGAGGCTGCCAGAGCCGCCCGCCGCTGCTCCAAGTCTTGGGCCGAGATGCGCCCGTAGGTTACACTGAGCTCCGCCAGCCGCTGGGCCAGCTCTGGTTGCAGCATCTCCTCGCGGTAGCGCCAGGCCCAGTTGTTCTCGGCCCTGCCGGGGAAGTTCATGCGCGCCTCTGCCCCCAGGCCCATCACATCTTGCAGGGGAATGATGGCCAGAGTGGCCACGGAGGCAAAGGCGAGGCGGATGAGATCCCAGTGGATGCCCTCCGATCCCTGGCAGCCGAGGTAGCGCAATAGGTTTTGTTTTTCCCACTCCGGGCGTTCTGGGTCATGAAACCAGCCCACCACAGTGTTGTTGTCGTGGGTGCCGGTGTAGACGACGAAGTTGCGCTCGTAGTTGTGGGGCAGATGGGGATTGTCAGGGCCAGCGCCGAAGGCAAACAGCAGGACTTTCATGCCAGGCAGACCAAATTGATCCCGCAATTGCAACACCTCTGGCGTAATTTCTCCCAGATCTTCGGCAATGACCGGAACTTCCCCCAACTTCTCGGCCAGCGCCCGAAAGAAATCAGCCCCCGGCCCCTTTTGCCACTCCCCTTCTACGGCTGTTTCTGCCTCGGCAGGGATGGCCCAGTAGCTTTCGAAGCCGCGAAAGTGGTCAATGCGCACATAGTCCACCTGTTTGAGGATGGCCTGGATGCGCCGGATCCACCAGCTATAGCCGCGAGCCTTGAGCACCTCCCAATTGTAGAGGGGATTGCCCCAGCGCTGCCCAGTGGGGCTAAAGTAATCGGGAGGAACGCCGGCTACCCACAGAGGCCGCCCTTGCTCATCGAGCTGAAACAGTTCCCGGTTGGCCCAGACGTCAGCGCTGTCGGCAGCAACGTAGATGGGTACGTCGCCAATAAGCTGCACTTGATGCTGGTGGGCATACTCCCTTAGGGATCCCCACTGTTGGGCAAATAGATACTGCCAGAACATCTGGCGGGTTACAGCCTCAGCGTAGCGGTCGCGGGCCTCTTGGAGAGCAAGGGGATCCCGCTGGGCCAGAGCCGGATCCCATTGGGTCCACTCTTGGTTGCCGTATACCTCTTTAAGGGCCATGAACAGGGCGTAGTCCGGCAGCCAATCGGCCTCGGCAGCACAGTAGGCTTGGAAAGCTTCCCAGTCGGCGGCCTTGGCCTTGTCTTTGAAGGTGGCCCAGGCGCGGTGCAGCAGACCCAGCTTGAAGGGGATCACGGTTTCGTAGTCCACCCGCTCGGCCCTTCCCCCCTGAATGGCTGGCCATTGGGGCAGCTCCTGCCAGCTGTTGGGCTCCAGCCAGCCGGCTTTCACCAGCAGCTCCGGGCTAATTAGCAGGGGGTTGCCGGCAATGGCGGAAAAGCTCATGTAGGGGGAGTTGCCCCAGCCAGTGGGCCCCAAAGGCAGCACCTGCCAGAGGCTCTGGCCGCTTTCTACCAAAAAATCCACAAACCGATAAGCCGATGGCCCCAGATCGCCAATGCCAAATGGCCCCGGCAAAGAGGTTGGATGGAGGAGGATGCCACTGAGTCTGCCCATGCGCATGGCTATGCCTTTTTGCCCAACCAGGTATTCCACCGCCTATGCTGTCACTTTTGCAGTTGGATGGAAGTCCCTCCAAGCTAGCTCCTCCAACCCTGGCAGACAGCCCGGTGGCAAGCCTGCACCTCTTCGAGGGTAAACAGGCGGCGAAAGGGGATTCCCATCTCGCGAAAGCGAGCTTCTGCCCCTTCCTGGCGATCCACTAGGGCTAAGATCCCTTCTGCCCGGTAGCCTGCTGCGCGTACTTGCTCTACGACCTTGAGGGCGGAGCCACCTGTAGTGACGACATCCTCCAAGATCCAAACCCGACTGCCAGCTGGCAGTTCCGGCCCCTCGATCCAGGCCTGTGTGCCGTGCGCCTTGGGCTCTTTGCGGACAATCAGGGCCGCTAGGTTAGCGGGCTGGGCGTAGAGGGAAGCCAAGCTCACCGCCGTCACCAGGGGATCCGCCCCTAGGGTCATCCCGGCAACGGCGGCGGTTTCGGGAGGCAACAGCCGATGGAGCAGGGATCCCACCAGGTAGGCCCCCTGGGGGTGGAGGGTGACGGGCTTGCAGTTGATGTAGTAGGAGCTCTGCTGCCCAGAGGTGAGGGTAAAAGATCCCTCGCGGTAGGCCAGTTGCGCCAGCAAATAGAGCAATTTCTCCCGCGCCTCGGCTGGGGAGAGCTTTAAGGGGGAACACTCCAGTAACAACACGGCAGGGCTCCAAGTGGGTTTACTCCCAAGGGGTAGGGTGCCAGGCAGGACAACAATTTCCGCTGCACCCGTTGCAACAATAGCTGAAGACGGTAGCCCAAGGAAGAAGGCCAATCCAATTTGGGAGGGCAGGTCTTTTAGCAACGGAAGGAAAGGAGTAGAGTAGAACAGCAGAGTCTCTAAACCACGAGGATCCCATGACGCGAGGCTTTGGACCCTTTGGCAAAATTCAGGAAGCCCTCAAGAAAGCCCAAGAGGTGCGCGACGGCGCCCAAAGACTACAAAAAGAGCTAGAAGAAATGGAGATTGTTGGCGAAGCTGGCAATGGGTTGGTGAAGGTAACGGTCAACGGCAACCAGGAGCCCCTCAAGGTGTCCCTGGATCCCCAGGTCCTCCAGGAGCCGGTGGATGTGGTGGAGGACTTGCTGCTCACGGCAATGGTGAATGCCTATACCCAGTCTGCTGAGACGATGCGCAAGCGCATGGAGGAACTGACAGCGAATATCAGCCTGCCAGGGTTGGGGTTGGGCTGATACTGGCCAGCCTGGCTTTCTATGTACACTCGCCCTTTGGCTCGCCTCATCGAGGAGCTGCAGCGCCTGCCCGGCATTGGCTCCAAAACAGCTCAGCGGCTGGCCTTGCACTTGCTCAACCGGCCCGCTGGCGAGGTCGAGGCCCTGGCCCAAGCCCTGCTGGAAGCCAAACAAACCGTTAAGCACTGCTCTTTGTGCTTCAACTGGTCGGCGGAGGATCCCTGTGAGATCTGCCGTTCGCCCCAGCGGGATCGCCTGCTCTGGTGCGTGGTGGCCGATGTCAGGGATCTCATTGCTGTGGAGCGAACGCGCGAGTTTAAGGGTCTCTACCACGTGTTGGGGGGCCTTATCTCGCCCATCAACGGGATCGGGGCTGAGCAGTTGCGCATCCGCGAACTGGTGGCACGGGTGGCTCGGGAAAAGCCCCAGGAGCTTATCTTTGCCCTCAGCCCCAGTGTGGAGGGGGAGGTCACTATGCACGTGGTTAAAGATTACCTTAGGCCGATTGCCCCCAACCTGCGCATGACTCGTCTAGCCTTCGGCCTGCCCATGGGATCCGAGTTGGAGTACGCCGATGAAGTGACCCTGGCCCGGGCCTTAGAGGCGCGGCAGGAGCTGTAGCAGCAGGCTGGCGGGAACGGTTAACCTGCCGCTGGTCTTAGAGGGGTTCCCCAACCATGAGCAAAGAGCAGGTGAGGCGTTCCAGGAGGCGGGTGGTTGTGTCGCTAAAGGAGAGGCTCCCACTGGGGTGGCGCCGCCGAAAAAAGGGCAACACCACCAGGTCAAACCCTTGCGCCTCTTGCAAGAGGTTTTTGACGACATCGTCGCTGGCCAAGACCTTTACCTGGACGGGGTAGCCCAAGTCTGGCTGTTGAGCCAGAGACAAAAGCTGCGCCTCCAGCCACTGGCGATCGCTTTCGGGGGTACCGCCTGGGCAGATGTGGAGCAAGGTGATCTCCCCCTGGTTGGCGGCAGCCAAGATCTGGGCTAGGCGCACCGCCTGGGCTGACTGCGAGCGAAAGTTTTCCAGCGCCACCAGGATCCGCCGCAGCTTGTGAGGGGGCTGGAGCAGGCGCGCCACGGCAACGGGGCAGTGAGCGGCCCAGAGGACACTATTGATGACGCTGCCAAAGAGGCGGGCCCGCAAGCGGGTGGGATCGCTCCAGCCCATGACAATGAGGCGGGCGTTCTGCTCACGGCTGGCGTGGCTGATCCCTTGGGCAACGTGGCTGTCGATGCGGCTGAGGGGGGTAACTTCTACTCCCCAGGCCTGACAAAACTCCACTGCCCGCCGCAGCAGATCCTCGCCGCGCTCCAAGGAGTCCTGCAGCAAGGGGGAGTCCATGTGCAGGTGGCCGGTCGCCACTGCGAGGGGAACCACCCGCCCGCCCTCGTGCTTGGCCAGGAGGCAGGCCAGCTCCAGCAGGTTTTCCTCGGTTTCGGGATTGGCCAGGGGCACCACGACCACGTAGGGCTGGGGAGGCTGCGCTACAGAGACCCCTGCCCCAGACGGGAGTCGGCCCTGTTCCTCCTCCCTAGCCATCTGCGTAGCCGCCCGAGTGGTCAAAATTGGGCCCAGCGTGGCCGTAACCAGCATCAACACCACCACGCTGTTGAGCACCTCTGCATTGAGCAACCCCACGCGGTACCCCACCAGGGTTGCTGCCAAGGTGGCCGCCACCTGGGGTAAGGAGAGCGACCACATCATTAGCTTTTGCGCCGGGGTGTAGTGGTAGAGCCACTGACAGAGTTGGGCGGCAGCGTATTTGCTCAGGCTTAGCCCCAGCAAGATGCTCAGCATCAGCCAAAGGGAGCTGAGGGTTTGCAGAAAGGCGCGTAGATCAAGCAACAGCCCTATATCCACAAAGAAGACGGGGATGAACAAGATGCTGCCGACAAAGACAATCTTTTCTTTGACAGAGCCCTCCCGCAGCACATCGTTCACGGCTAGCCCCGCCAAGAAGGCGCCGATGATCTTCTCTACCCCAATCCACTGCGCCCCCAGAGCCGCCACAAACAGAGCCAGCAGCACAAACAAAAATTGGTTGCCCTCTTCGCTGCCGGTTATGCGAAAGAACCGCTGCCCCAGCCAGTCCACCCCAAACAGCACCGCAGCCGCATACAGCAGCAGGGATCCCAGCAGCCGCACCAAGCTCCAGAGGGAAAACTCACCGCCGTGGATGCCGACACAGACCGCCAAGACCAGCAGCGAGGCAATGTCGGTAAAGATGGTGCCGCCAATGGTGACCAGCACCGCCTCATTTCTCACCAGGCCATAGCGGCTGACGATGGGGTAGCCCAGGGGAGTGTGGGAGGCAAACAGGGATCCCAGCAGGATAGCGGCGTTCCAGCCAAAGCCAAATAGCCGCCCAATGGCAGTGCCCACAGTTAGGGGGATGGCAAAGGTCAACACGCCAAAGGTGGCGGAGCGGTTGCGGGTCTGCCGAAATTGCTCCAGGTCAATCTCCAGCCCGGCCACAAACAGCAGATAGACCACGCCGATATCCGAGAGCAACTGCACCGTCGGCAGCTCTGAGCTCAGCAGGTTCAGCCCCTGCGGCCCTAGGGCGATCCCTGCCGCCAAAAGGCCCACCAACCCCGGTAGGCGCAGCCGCTCAAAGAGCAGCGGCACCACCAGGATCACCCCCAGCAGTAGAGCAAACGAGAGGATAGGCTCCTCTTGCAAAAGTGAGCGTATGGCCTCCATCGGCCAGGCCCTCGACCGGACACTTTCCTGATTATGGAAGCAATCTGCCCAAATAGCCGCAAGCAGTCCCCTGGCCTGGTCAACCCTCCTCTGGCCAGGAAGGGGCTTGCCAACGGATCCCACCCCTTCTCGGGACTCTCCTAAAGGTGCTCTCAGCAAACCTTAGCTACTGGGGGGCCCCTCCTGGACTTGCAGCGTCAGGGCCAGGATCCAGACACCCCCGCGAAAGAAAGTAGGGTACTCTACAACCACGTGGAGGGACTCCAGGATCTGGTTGAGCAGAAGTCTGTTACCAGAAAGCGCCGTAAGGCCCCGCCCTTTAGGGCGGGGATAAAGGACTCCGTCCCGCTACGCGATAAGGCGCCGCATGTTGTTTTATCATACTGAGCCTGTGATAAAATGGCGGTATGAGAGTCATAGAAGCCAAGCTAAAGGGCACACAGGAGCAGTATCGAGCTCTTGATGAAGCCATCCGTACCGCACAGTTTGTCCGCAACAAGTGCTTGCGGTACTGGATGGACAACAAGGGCGTCGGCAGGAACGACCTCTACGCCTACTGCAAAATCTTGGCCCAGGAGTTTGATTTCGCTAAGAACTTGAACTCGACGGCCAGGCAGGCGAGTGCGGAACGAGCTTGGGCCTCTATCTCTCGTTTCTATGCCAATTGCAAGAACAAGGCGGCGAAGAAAGGCTATCCCAAGTTCAAGAAAAACTGCCGCAGCG